>ERZ773217.11-NODE-11-length-161333-cov-33.365642_pt1 | contig 161333 bp, 141 predicted proteins | sample MGYA00580995_ERZ773217 | MGnify/ENA primary metagenome ERZ773217 (study PRJEB29015, sample SAMEA2737772) | human gut metagenome | biome: human gut; feature: human-associated habitat; material: faeces | place: China | collected 2012 ...
AGCCAGAACAGGCATTGACAAGCGGGACAGTTTCCGATAGTTCTCTACAAATCCGAGCAGTCCTTTACTTCTCCGATAAATGGTCTGCATCCCTTGCAGCATAATACCGTAATCTTTCTCGTTCATGCCATTCTGCACAGCCCGCTCACTCAATGTTTCGCTTAATGAAATAATGGGTGCAATAGAATTCATTATCTCGTGAGTCAGGACACGAATCAATTTCTGCCAGGCCTCTATCTCATTTTCTTCGAGTACAGAATGAATATTCTTCAGATTTATCAGACGTAAATCCACTCCTTGAGAAGAATATTCGGTGACTGTCACTGCCAATTCCTGCATGACATCTCCACGACAGATGCGAACCGCCTTTACTTCACCCGGTTGAAGTGATGTAATAATAACAGGAAAAGAGGAATTTAGAGAAGACAATTCATTCAATGAGTGAATAGGATAACCGCATAAATCATGAACTGCCGCACAGTTCATCCAATGTACCATTCCACTGCTGTCTGCTACCAATAAACTACTGTCTACGGTGTTGAGCAATGTTTCGTAATATTGATAACGCTCTTCTTTTTCCGATAACTTCGTCCTAAACTCAGACACTACCTTGTTTATTTCTTCGGCAAGCAACTGCTCGGAACGCGACTTATGCCGGACTGAAAAGCTCAAAGAAAAATCGGAATATCGGATACCCTCTATCATGCGGGCTACCATAAGAGTTGTTTTCTGTTGCCATTGACATACATACAAGATGATGCCTAGAACAATCAACAATGAAAATAGTAAACAGAAATAGAGTTCATGCCGGAAAAACAGATAGGCAGCAACAGATGCTGCCGCCAATAACAGCATGAGCAACACAATACGGAGTGTTTGAAATCGATTCATAACCCTAACTTTTCTAATTTACGATAAAGAGCGTATCTCGTTATACCCAAATATTCGGCAGCACGGCTCAAATTACCCTCACTGCGTTTCATGGCACGCTCAATGGCATGGCGCTCCAATTGTTCCAAGTTCAAGATTTCATCAGTATCCACCTTTTTTTCGGGCTGTGGCTGCAACATAAAGTTAGCGGGTTTCAACAAAGAAGAATCCGACAAAATCACGGCACGTTCAATGGCATGCTGCAATTCGCGTACATTGCCCGGCCAATGATAGCGCATCAGCTTTTGCTTCGCCTCCCGGCTGAGCCCGTTTATCTCTTTCTTGTATTTATGAATGTAACGTTGCAAAAAATAGTCTGCCAAAAGAAGGACATCCTCGCCTCTGTCACGCAAGGGAGGTATATGAATCTCAATGGTATTGATACGATAAAGCAAATCCTGACGGAAGTTTCCCTCTTCCACCATCCGGTGAATGTTTACATTGGTGGCACTAATCAAACGAACATCAATAGGAATCGTGCTTGTAGTGCCCAAACGCGAAATCTGCCTCTTCTCTATCGCTGTCAGCAGCTTGGATTGCATAGGCAGCGAAAGATTTCCTATTTCATCCAGAAAGAGGGTCCCTCCCGAAGCCACTTCCATGCGTCCTGCCTTTGCCTTGCGAGCATCTGTAAATGCCCCCTTCTCATAACCGAAGAGTTCGCTCTCAAAAAGGGTTTCAGGAATGCTTCCCAAGTCAATCGTTATAAAAGGAGACTCCCTGCGGGGAGAATAATGACGGAGCGAACGCGCCACCAAGTCCTTTCCCGTTCCATTCTCACCTAATATTAATATATTGGCATCTGTATCCGACAACTTCCGGATGGTGTCAAACACATTCTGCATTGCCTCCGAATGGCCAATCATATTGGGGACCGTTTCATCTTGTCCGCTCAATGCCACCACCTGCTCTTTCAGTTGCTTTATCTCCTTACGTGAATCCCGCAACTTAATGGCCGAAGATAAAGTAGCCAATAACTTTTCCTTTTCCCAAGGCTTAGGGATAAAATCAATCGCTCCCGCCTTGATAGCCCTTACTGCTTTGTCTGTATCCGCATAAGCCGTCATGAACAATACAATCGCCTGCGGGTCTAACTTCAAAATCTGTTCCAGGCAATCAAATCCTTCCTGCCCACTGATGGCATCACGGCGGAAATTCATATCGAGCAGAATGACATCCGGCTGAAAAGTAGACATAAAAAATTCGATACGGGCCGGTTGGGTAGTGACTTTCACCTTCTCCACATAAGGCTCCAATAAAAGATTCAGTGCAAAAAGCACGTCTTCATTATCATCTATGATAAGTATTTTTCCTCTGTTTTCCATTATCTCTCTTTTATCATGCAGGAAATATCTTTTCCTGCGAGAGCAAAGATACGGCTTTTTAAGATGCGCTGTATGTGCGTATCCGCACTATTTTTGTGCGAATGCGCACGCGCCCATAAGCATGATCCTACATACAAGTCTTTGGTAAACAGATAAATAGCATTATGGCACGCATTTTGATAATTAGAAAGCATAAAACAAATAACATGAAACGATATTATATTTTAGCTTTTTATATCCTATTTATTGCAGGAACAGCCACAGCACAAGAAGAAACAATCAGCCTCACACTGCAGCAGGCCATTGAAATCGCACAGGAACATTCGCCCCAAGCCCAAGCTGCACGACACACTTATCGTGCAGCTTACTGGAACTACCGCTTCTTCCGTGCAAACTATTTGCCGTCCGTTACGTTGAGTTCATCCCCCAACCTTAACCGGGAAATCAATAAGATTACTCAGCCGGACGGCACCAACCAGTTTGTCAAACAGAACCAACTGAGCACAGATCTGAGTTTGAAAATAAATCAGAATGTGTGGTTCACCGGTGGCAGCTTCTTTATCAAGACCACTACCCAACGCATTGATGAATTTGAAAATGACCTCACGGCTTACAATACCCAACCAATCGTTGTCGGTTATGAGCAGTCCCTTTTCGGTTATAATTCCCTGAAATGGAACCGCCGCATAGAACCCATCCGCTATCGTGAAGCACGCAAGACATACTCCGAAGCCTTGGAATTAGTCTCTTCCCAAACCAGCACCCTGTTCTTCAATCTGGCAACTGCACAAACCAATCTCGATATCGCCACTTCCAACCATGCATCGGCCGACACCCTGTATAGATATGCCGAAGGAAGATATAACATAGGCACCATTAATGAAAATGAAATGCTCCAACTCGAGATAAACAAACTCACGGAAGAAACCAATGTAATGAATGCCCGCATCGAAGTGGAAGATCAAATGCAAACCTTACGTTCCTTTCTGGGTATAAACCGCGAAGTCAACTTGAGAGTCATCCCCGATGATGAAATTCCCAATTTCGAGATTCCCATGCAGGAGGCACTGCATCTGGCATTCAAGAACAGTCCCGAACCTGAAACATACGAGCGTCTGAAAATGGAAAGCCGCAGCGAACTGGCTTCTGCCAAAGCCAATGCCGGACTAAAGGCTGATCTATATGTTCAGTTCGGTTTGTCACAGACAGGAAACAAACTTGCCGATACTTACCGCGACCCATTGAAGCAACAATATGCCAGCATCGGCATCTCTCTGCCCATTCTGGACTGGGGACGGGGTAAAGGACGAGTACGGGTGGCCCGGTCTAACGTCGACTTGGTAAACACACAGGCAGAACAGGCTCTAAAGGATTTTGAATTGAACGTCTGCAAGATGGTGCGCCAATTCAACTTGCAAGCCTATCGGGTAGCCGTCGCTTTCAAGACCGACAAGACAGCCGAAAGGCGACATGAAGTGGCAAAGCGATTGTACATTCTCGGAAAATCCACCATACTAGACCTCAATGCTTCCATTACCGAAAAAGACAGGGCAAGGCGTGATTATATCACCGCCCTGAAAACATATTGGAGTCTGTACTATGGAATAAGGAGCATGACAGGATACGATTTTCAGAACCATTGCCCGATAGAGGAAAGCCTGCCATACAAGTAAACCCGAAAGACAACATGCCGTGCATACGGAAAGAACCGGAAACGAACAAATAAATAAAAACTATGGATATTAAAATTGAAAAGAAACCGTGGTACATACGCCATCGTTATTATCTGCTGGGAGGTACAGCCTTTGTCATCTTCCTGATTTATGTCATCAGCCTGTCATTCGGACCCCGCAAATTGCGAATCGAAACCGACAATATACAAATTGCTGAAGTGAAGAATGACAAATTCATGGAATACGTTGATGTGGAAGGATTAGTCCAACCTATCCTGACCATCAAGATAAATACCCGCGAAGCCGGCAGCGTGGAACGCATCATCGGCGAAGAAGGAACCATGATGGAGAAAGGAGATTCCATCCTTGTGCTCAGCAATCCCGATTTGCTGCGCTCTATCGAGGACCAACGCGATGAATGGGAGAAACAGCGAATCACTTATAAAGAGAAGGAAATTGAGATGGAGCAAAAAAGCCTCACGCTGAAACAACAGACTCTGCAGACGCAATATGAAATGAACCGCCTGACCAAAAGTTTCGCTTTGGACAAAGAAGAATACAAGATGGGTATTAAAAGCAAAGCCCAACTGGAAGTTTCGGAAGACGAATATAATTATAAACTGCAAAACAGTGCCCTTCAGATGGAAAGTCTCCGTCACGATTCGGCTGTGACGCTCATCCGAAAGGATTTGCTGAAGAATGACCTCGAACGCGAACAAAAGAAATTTACGCGTTCACTGGAACGGATGAATAATCTGGTGGTCACAGCACCGATTGCAGGACAGCTCAGTTTCGTGAAAGTAACTCCGGGGCAACAGGTCGCATCGGGCGAAAGCATAGCCGAAATCAAAGTGCTCGACCAATATAAGATTCACACCTCGCTTAGCGAATATTACATCGACCGCATCACTACCGGTCTGCCTGCCACTATCAATTACCAAGGAAAACGTTATCCATTAAAAATTACAAAAGTAGTACCCGAAGTTAAAGACCGTATGTTTGATGTAGATCTTATTTTCACCGGAGAGATGCCTGAGAATGTGCGCATTGGCAAAAGCTTCAGGGTGCAGATAGAGTTGGGACAGCCCGAACAGGCTATCGTCATTCCACGTGGAAATTTCTATCAAGCCACCGGCGGCCAATGGATTTATAAAGTAAATGCCTCGAAGACCAAAGCCGTCAAAGTGCCTTTGACTATAGGACGCCAAAACCCACAACAGTACGAGATAACAGAAGGATTACAGCCCGGAGAATTGGTAGTTGTCACAGGATATGATACCTTTGGCGACGCAGAAGAACTGATATTGAAATAAAAGCACGCAAAATGAAAACACTGAAATATGCCGGACGCTTTCTGATGCGTTCAAAATCATATACAATCATTAATCTCCTGGGACTGGCGTTCAGCCTGGCCTGCTGCATTGTCCTGATGCGGTATATCCACCGGGAACTGACTGTGGACTCGCATTGCATCGACCCGCAACACATTATCATCCCGTTGCGAGACATCGACGGAAACGTTCACCCCGGAAGTCCGGAAGAAGGCTGGTCGGACACAGATTCAGCCTACATCCCGGAAAATAAAATCGTAGAACAATGCCGCTTGCAGGCACAGCAAAAAGACAATGTAAAGTACAAGAACAGTCATTATGCAATGAACATAATGGCCGTCGACTCTACATTCTTTCACTTTTTCCGTTACCCCGTATTGACGGGAGAGGCACGACTGACAGCCCCCGACGATGCTGTCATCACCCGGCAGTATGCCCGCCGACTGTTTGGGAAAGAAAATCCGGTAGGGAAAGTCGTGGAGTATTATGGGAAAGACGTCATTATCCGCGGAGTGATAGATGAACCGGGATGTAAGACCTTACTTCGGTTTAACATGCTCGTGTCATACAACTTGGTAAAGCAATGGCAGCGAATGGATATATCGCTGAAGCGTGTGCTGCCCGGAGTGGACCTGGACGAGATAAACCAAGTCAGCAACGTATTTAAGAAAGACAAAAATGGCAACAGCATACGTTGGAAATTCATACCTTGGGAAGACTTATATTGGGAAAACGCTATCGGGCATGATGACGATTACGACTCCATCATGCAATTCGGGAATCACACACATCTGTATATTCTTTCGGGCGTAGCCATCTTATTGTTGTTGGTAGGGATATTGAACTTCATCAATATATATATGGTGTTCATGATGAAACGTTCCAAAGAGTATGGAGTTAAAAAGGTATTCGGCTTGCAACGCTTGCCGCTGTTTCTGCAAATCTGGTTGGAAAACCAACTTCTGGCCGTTGTCGCATTGCTGACGGCATGGCTGTTGGTGGAAGCCAGCCAAGTCCCTGTCAGCCAACTGATGGGTGAGCGAATCGGTTACTCCGCATTCGACTGGCAGATATCATTGGGGTTCTTGGTCTTATTGCCTTTGGTTACGTCCGTTTACCCGTATATCAAATACAATTACCTGTCTCCCATCGCGTCTATCCGCTCGATTGCATCGAATCGCCAATCCATCACTATCCGCATGGCATTCCTGTTTTTGCAATACATCATCACCATATTACTGCTTGTCTTGTCGCTCTACTTTGGCAAACAGTTGAACTTTTTACTGTCCACTCCTCCCGGATATCGGACGGAAGGCATCCTCAGAGCCGAATTGTTCCACGAGAACAACAATCACCTCGTGCGGGAAGAAGAGACCGACCGAAACAAGCGTGCCGCCCGACATAGTTATATCAAACAGCAACTGAACGAATGTCCCTACATTGAGATGTGGATGAATTCAAATCCTTCCATAATAAGAGGAAATGCTTTCAGCACTTTGCTGAATGATAAAGACACGCGGCTGAATATGCTCACGCTGTTTCCTTCTCCCAACTTTTTCCATTTATATGATTTGAAGGTGCTGGAGGGAGAGATTCCGCAAAAGTTTGAAAGCTGGAGTGACTATAAAATCATTCTGAATAAAGCGGCGATGAAAGCGATGGGATATGCCCGAATGGAGGATGCTTTTGTACGAAGCGAGTCACCGCTTTGGATAACACTCAACGAAAAGGGAGAAATGGAAAAGGGAGGAACCAAACTAATGCCCGTGGTGGCTGTGATAGATGACTATTATCCCGCCCATCTCACCCAAGGAGTAAAGCCGATGGCATTTGTTGTCGGAAAGGAAGACAACAGCGGTGACTTCATAATAGCCACCAAGCCCGGTAAGGAGAAAGAAGTGATGGAGCTCCTTAGAAAAATAGAAAAAGAAGTATACAACACGGAAGAGTTCAACCATTCCTGGCTTACGGATGAAGTCAGCGACTTATACTCCGAAGATAGAGAAACGGCTCATATTTACTCTGTCTTTGCTTTGATAGCCATTGCTATCTCTTGTCTAGGTCTGTTCGGATTATCCCTGTTCGACATCCGGCAGCGTTATCGCGAAATAGCTATCCGCAAAGTGAACGGAGCCGGCATGAAAGATCTTTATCTGTTGCTTTTCCGTAAATATATCAAGGTGATAGGCGGTGCATTTATAGTAGCTGTACCTCTCTCCTATTATCTCATACATATTTATACGAGGACATTCATCATGAAAGCTCCTGTCGGCATCGGCATCTATTTCATTGCTTTATTGGTAATCCTCCTTATTTCATTGGGAACCCTGATATGGCAGATACACAAAGCCGCCAACATAGACCCTGCAAAAATCATAAAATCAGAATAATCAATCATAAATTAAGACTATGCTTCAACACTATATAAAAACGGCCTTTCGCCATCTGTTAAAATACAAGACACAGAACCTGATATCCATTATCGGATTATCTGTAGGCATTTTATGCTTTAGCATCTGCCTCTATTGCAGCCGGTTCATCTACTCTGTCGACCAATGCTTCACCAATAAAGAACGCATTGCCAATGTAAACCTCTATACGCCGGACGGTACTACATATTGGGGCATTCCAGCCAATCTGATAGAGAATCTGCGCCAAACACCGATTGAGGAAGTAGAAGCTTATACCTTTGTAGCCGATCCCAATCAGCGCAGTTACAATGTAGAAACGCCCGAAGGAAAGGAGTTGCCCTACGAAGACTTATACACCATGGAGGTAGATTCTTCCTATAACAAAGTATTCACTCCCCAAATAGTGCAAGGTTCATGGGAAACGGCTTCGAATACCCCAAATTCCGTAATACTGACCCGCTCACTTGCGCGAAAAATATTCGGCAATGATGAGAGTCCGATAGGGAAACGGATGATATTGGCACAACGATTGTCCACCTCACCCTCCACCACGCCACGAACAGGAGGCATCTCCTACACCATACAAGCCGTGATAGAAGATATCCCACTCAATACCAGTCTGAGTTTCCTGCAGCAAATTGATATGCTGATCCTGAACGACAGTGAAGGTATATTGCAGTTTGAAAGTAATAATAATAGGACAGGCGGCTTGGGATTCGCCCTTCTCCGCCCGGGGAAAACGCCTACCCAGCTGGAGGCACGCTTTCGGGCAATGAACCTGAGACATACGATGTTCAAGAAAGAGAATGACGTGACAGCCTCTCCCTTTGGAAAGAATTTCCTCGAAAAATCCATCGCCCCTTATTTTGCCGGGATTACCTCCGTCATCGGCCTGCTGATTTTACTGACCGGTTTGCTCAACTTCTTCCAATTCCTGACAGGCAGTTACCTGAACCGCTCACATGAGTTCGGCATACGCAAAGCGACAGGAAGCGGTGACAGACAATTGTTCGGACTGCTCTTTACCCAGGCCGTATTCATCTCATTGATTGCTTTTCTGTTCACCTTCAGTATGATAGAAATGCTCAGTCCGTTCCTGTCTTTTTCATTGTTCAATTTCACCTTGCTGGTGGAACGGAACTTATTACTGACACAGACTACAGAATATATGGCAGGTATCCTCCTGCTGTGTTTATTATTGTGTCTGATAACCGTATGGCGAATAAAACATATTTCCATACAAACAGGCATTCGCGGCAGCAACCCCAAACGAAGCCGCCACAGTATACGTAATATCCTTTTGGGCATTCAGTTTTTCATCTGTTGGCTGTTCGTCGTGTTCACAACAGCTCTTTATCTGCAAGCCGACAAGACCGGAAGCACCCTGTTTCATACACTGACAGAAAAAGAAAAATCCGAAATCATCAGTCTTCCGTTGGATTACCGCTTTATGAAGAATAGCGAAAAACTGGCCTTGATAGAACGTATCAGCCGCCATCCTTCCATTACAGACAAGCTGCCGGCAGACATAAATTATCTGGGTGGCATTTCGGGTACAGGTATGTATACTGAAAAAGGAAACCGGGACAGCTATATAGAAGTCAACATTATGAACATATCAAGCAACTTCTTCGAGTTTATGAATATCCCCATCCTGAGCGGACATACTTTGGAAACAAACGAACAGATGGTGGCAGACCATAAACTAACGGAACGCATGAAGAAAGATTTATTGGGAATGACTTTATACAACTATGAAGACGGATATACCGTATGCGGCACTTGTTCCGATTTCATAGCAGATACCTATAACCAAAGTCAGGGATTCATCTTTCTGCCCTGCAACTTCAATGAGTATGTGGGCCATTGCTATCTGAAGTGTAAACCGGGCAGTGTGGAAGAAGTAAAAAGCTTCATAGAAGAGACATTGAAAGAAAGTTTTCCTCCAAGCATACAACCCCGGATTTCCACCTTGCTGGATGACATACATCAGACACAAGCCATAGAAAACAAGATGAAAGGCATTATTTTCTTCTTCTCTTTTGTCAGCCTGATTATCACTTTATTGGGCGTTTATTCAGCTATTACTCTGGATACGGAACGCAGACAAAAGGAAGTGGCTATCCGCAAGGTGAACGGTGCCGGACTGAAACAGATTATCCTGTTGTTTGCCCGTATGTACATTTATCTGCTGGCATTTTCCGCCATCATAGCCTTCCCCATCTGTTACGTCGTGTTCCAGCTATGGAAAAATATGTATATTGTGTTCTTCAATGACGGACCACTGTTTTGGACTTCTATCTTTATGGGAGTAGCCGCCATTACGATACTGACCATTATTTTCCGTATTCTGAAGATTGCAAAGACTAATCCTGCCGAAGTTATTAAAAACGAATAAAAACGACTTCAACAATGATAACACATTATTTAAAAGTAGCTTTAAGAAATCTGCTAAAATACAAAGCTCACAGCTTTATATCCGCTATCTGTCTGGCAATAGGCATCACCTGTTTCTGTCTGACGAATTATTTTATTGATATTGTAACCGCACAAACAGATTTGCCGGATTACGAGCGTCGCATCAGCCTGGCCTGCTGTTCGGAGGATACCGCAGCCGACATCTATTGGAAATTGGATGACATCCGTTATCTGGATGAACAATCCATAACAGGCATGGACAGCCTTGTAACAGCTTCTTTTCCTCGCAATACAGAAATCACGGTCATCGACAAGAACCAGCAGGAACTGCCTTTCATCATCAAATACCAATGTGTTTCCTCTTCCTTCTTCCCCTATAAGGTCATCCGTCCGGTCAGTGGAAAAGGAAAACTCGATGCCCCCGATGAAGTCATTATTTCCCAAGAGTTCGCCCACAAAGCGTTTGGGAAAGAAGACCCGACAGGCATGATCATCCATCTCGTGCCAACGTATAAAGAGTATCCCGAACAGATAAAGGATTACAAGATTGTCGGTGTAGTTACCGACCAAGACATCGATTGCTATTTTCCCTTATCCATGGATCCGTATGCATCATTCAGTGTCGGTACTTTCCTCATGGGAGAAACCACTCTGGAAAACCTGAACAAGCAACTGAAACAAACAACTTGGCAGCGTGGGGAACTGAATGTATATGCATACGCCAGCCTGAATGCGGCACGCAATGATGATTTGCAAAGAAACATCACCATGCTGCTTTTCCGCTTTGTCGGTTCTCTTATCCTGTTGTCGGGACTTATCAATTTCCTGAAATTCATCATCCAAATGTTTTATAACCGGCAACGTGAGCTGGCACTGCGCAAATGTCTTGGGTCGAATATCAAGGGACTGTTCTCACTGCTCTTTGCCGAAATATTCTGGATGCTGTCCGTTGCTTTCCTTCTTTCATTAATCATAACAGAGGTTGTAGTATCTTTGGCATATGTCTATATACCCCAAGAAGACATGATTTCCCTGCCTATGCCAAAGATATACGGCATGCAACTGGGACTGTACATGGTGTTGCTGTTGGTATGTATGTCCGTCATACTGTACCCCATTCACCGGTTGCGACAATTGAGCATCATTCATTATATCGTGCAAAAACGGGAACGGCACGTGTTTCGCAACATCATGATAAGTGTACAATTGGCTATCTCCATTTTCTTTGTAGGGGGCGTATTCGGAATCACACTCATCTTTAACGATATGTTCGACAAAATGTATAGCCCGTTATCTTCTGAGGAAGAGAAACAGATTGTATCTCTGTCGGTAAACAGCATTCGTATGCGGCAGAACATGGATGCCATTCTTTCGGATATCGACCGTCTGCCCGATATCACGGACCGGATATCCCTTTCCCGCTCCTTCGACATCCAAGCATTCACCTATATGAATTACATCAAAAACGGCCGACCCCAAGGACAAGTGCTCATGGCTACCGGAGATCCGCACTATTTTGAGTTCTTCAAGATTCCGATGGAAGGAAAACTAGTGGACAAGAATGACCGGGGAACGGTGTACGTCAGCGAGCAGTTTAAAGAACAATTACAAAAAGACAGCATAGAAGGCAGCGTCACGCTGAGCGGAGATGAATATCGCATAGCCGGTACTTTCCGTGCATTATATAAGGAAGGCGGACAACGCAATCTGTCCGGTTCCGTATTTTTAGCAGACCCCTATCCTTCCGCTTATTACTTCAAGACCTCCGGCTCCGACGCTACCTCAAACGTAATCAAAGAGATAACGGAAATATGCCGCCGCTACGTACCTGCTACACTTCCACTGGATATTCACGATTTCAGTGACTCCAAGCAAACCGTCATGGGCACTGTAAACCTGATGCGGAGTGCATTCATGTTGCTGGCCATTGTCAGCCTGCTGCTGGTGATACTCAGCATTTATTCCGCCATCTCCATGGATACGGTCAGCCGGCAGAAGGAAGTAGCCATTCGAAAAATAAACGGAGCCACACCTAAGGTCATCGCCCTGTTGTTCGGCAAAACCTACTTAATTATTTATGTTCTCACTTTTTGCTGCGTCTATCCCATATTAAGACTGACTTTGGCAGAGTTGGCCGCAGACACTACTCTTGGGAATATTTATAGCTGGGACAAAGGCATGCTACTGTTCCTTGCCATCGCCCTGCTGATATTCTTGGTAACGGCTTACAAAATATATGAGATGATGCACCTGAACCCGGCAAATATCGTAAAAAAGGAATAAAAGAAACGTTCATCGTGCGCTATCGCACACGAATAGTGCAAAAGCGCACGATGAACATACACTAAGGCATTCCGTATAGCTCTTATTATCAACCAAATACATTTCAGGCACAGTTATTGTATATTACAATAAAGAACAAACACTTAAAAAACCGCTTTTATGATTAAACATCTCTTGACCATTACCCTCCGCAACATGACCAAACAGAAAGTAAGGAGCATCATATCCATACTTTGCATCACGGCAGGGCTGCTATGTTTCAGCGTTTGCCATTATTATAGCACCATCATGAGCCGAGGTAATAAATTCTTGGACACCTATGAACGCATGGCAGTCATTCGGGGCAAAAACAATCCCAACATGTACATAGGATTCAGTCCTGACAAGATAAAAGGATTGGGCAACGAAGAGATACTGGGAATGGCATTCTTCACTAATGGAACTACTAATTTTGAAACACAATCGGATGCCGTCTATCGTGTTTCTACCACTTTCTGTAACCATGACTATTTTCTGGTTTTCCCTCCAAAACTCATTGAAGGAAGCCTGAAAGACTTCGACAAACGACCGGACATCATTGTCGTAACCAGAAATTTCATCCGAAAATATGCCGATGCAGGCACTACCATCGGTTCTTCCGTCACCATCAATAAAAAAGTTTATACCATAGGAGCCATCATAGAATCTTATCCGGCCGGCATGAATAACTACATCACCTCGTATGATTTATTTGTCCCGTCCCCTGAATCATACGGTGATAAAATACTGTTACTCAGAAATCCTTCGGATATAGAGACTGTAAACAAGCGGTTGGCATTGCTTGACTGGGAGGGCTACCGAGCAGAACCTCAATGCTATCTGATGAGCCAACTCCCCCACAGAGCGGGTATGGAATTGTATATCAGCATCATCGGATTGATTATCCTGATTGTTGCACTGACTAATTATTTTTCATTCAGCATCAGTTCTTTTGTCAACCGCACACGCGAAATAACCCTCAGACAATGCCTGGGAGGAAAGAGCAACAACATCTTCGGATTGTTATTCATTGAGCAATTCATCATTCTGACTTTCAGTTGCATTCTTACACTTGCCTTGTCCGAAAGCCTGTTACCGGCTTTCATCAACAGCCTGAGCTATGACATCCGGCGAGAATTGGAAATCGACATTCCTTTTCTGTTAGCAAGCGAACTAAAATATACGGTTCTCATCCTGGGAGCCTCATTCCTTCTGTGCTATGTGTCTGTCACCAGAATCATCCGCCATATACACCGCAAGGGGCTAAGCGGACGAGCCGGCAGAGGGAAGCATCTGCTGCGCAATATCTCGCTGGGGTCACAATTCTTCTTTTCCTTTCTTTTCCTTTTCGGAATTGCAGGAATATATATGCAAATGCAAAGCTATTCTAGCAGCACCACTCCCCTATTAACAGATGACGAAAAGGAAAACCTCATTATCATTCCCACCTACTCGTATGACAACAAATTAAATAAGGAGCTAACAGAAGTTTGTGACTACTTTCGTGCTAAAAGTTGGTGCGAATCATTATCTTTATTCTGTTTTAATACGATGAATATAGGAAAGAAATACGTCATCGTCCATCAAGTGACTGAAGAATATCTGAACCAGATGAAAATAGAGAAGCACCACAAACCGGGAGAAAAATTTGCTTATATCACACCTACCATCGATACTGAGATAAGAAGTGACAGCAGTTTCCAAACCATCCGGTTCAGAGAAGAATTGGAATACCCCATCAAGGGACAGTGCCATGTATTCCCTCAACCCCAATACGGGACTTCTTATTTAACAGTGCTTCCTTTTGAAAAAGGATATGAACCGGACAACATCATCTTACAGTTGAAAGAGGGTGCGAACCGCAAGCAAGCCCTGCAGGAAATAAAAGAGAAAATAAATCCTTATTATCCGGCAAATGCCACATATGAAGCAACAACGCTTTATGACAATCAGGTAGAAGGTTTGAATGTCTTGCGGAATCTGTTCATCGTCTGTGCCATCATATCACTGCTAATTACCATTTTGGGAATCTACCATTCCATACAGATAGATACGGAACGCCGACAAAAAGAAGTAGCCATCCGAAAAGTCAATGGAGCCCACATCAGCGATATTTATTGGCTCTTTGGCAAAAGCTATGTAATGCTTTATCTGGTGGCAATGATATTGGCCGTACCGATATGCCTCTTTCTGATGATTATGGCAGACAGCATGATAAAGTTCGACTACAGGCATCCGATGCTATGGAGTATTCCAATGCTTGTTGCCGCCATGGTCATCCTGCTGACCATCAGTTGGCGCATTTACAGGATAGCCCGCATCAATCCGGCAGAAATTATCAAAAACGAATGATATAATAACATTTAAAAATAGAACAATGATGATTAAGACAGTAAACTTACAGAAAATCTTCAAAACAGAAGAAGTTGAGACATGGGCATTGAATAATGTCAGTCTGGAAATTAAAGAAGGCGAGTTCGTCGCCATTATGGGTCCTTCGGGTTGTGGCAAGTCTACCTTATTGAATATTCTCGGATTATTGGACAATCCGTCGGGAGGCGAATACTACCTGAACGGCACAGATGTGTCTAAATTTACCGAAGCGCAGCGTACCAACCTTCGTAAAGGTGTCATCGGTTTCGTTTTTCAGAGTTTCAACCTGATAGACGAATTAAACGTTTACGAAAATATCGAGCTGCCCCTGCTTTACATGGGCATTCCGGCTTCCGAACGTAAGAAACGGGTGGAAGAAGCCATGAACCGAATGGCAATCGCCCATCGTGTAAAGCACTTTCCGCAACAACTTTCCGGTGGTCAGCAACAACGTGTAGCCATTGCCCGTGCCGTAGTAGCCAATCCCAAACTAATCCTTGCCGATGAGCCTACCGGAAACTTGGATTCAAAGAATGGCAAGGAAGTGATGGAACTGTTGACTGAACTGAACAAGGAAGGAACAACCATCGTAATGGTTACACACTCCCAACATGATTCGGGCTATGCGGGAAGAACCATCAACCTGTTTGACGGGCAGGTAGTAAACGAGGTAAAAATCTAGACCGCATTTTTCAGGAACGAATGGCACGGAGTTCACGGAACAAAAAAAAGGAATCCGTGTATCCGTGCAATTCTGTATCCAAAAGAAAGTGTATGAAAAGAAGCACTGTCAGAAGGGAAAGCCTCCAATGATTTAATCTTAAATGTTCTGAACCTAAAAGATACAAAGAAATGAACACCATTGCCATCTTTAAAATCATCTTCCGCGGTTGGTGGAGAAATAAACTGTTTATTCTCATCTCCCTCATCAGTCTGACAGTGGGACTCGGATGTACCAACCTGCTTGTCACTTTCTTTATTCACGAATATAACATCGAACAGCAGACGCCCGATCGCCATCTCATCTTCGCACTGCGACAAGACTCTCCGATGGAAGAAGGTGTAAAAGTATCCTACGTCAATGCGAACACCGCCGAACAAATAAAGGGAAAATATGCTGAAATCACAGACATGCTACGCCTGAATGGGATGTACGCGGACATCTGTAAATACAACGGAATAAAATATGAGCACCCGTTATTTATCTGTGCAGATTCCACATTAAATAAGTTCTTTCACTACACCACCCTGGAAGGTAGTCTAAGCACAGTCTTGACAACACCGGACAAAATCGCCATCAGCGAAACCTTTGCCCGTAAACTATTTCACGGTCATAGCGGAATAGGAGAAATGATTGAGATTATTGACGCAGATGGTAAGACACAAAAATATGAAGTAGGTGCTATTCTGAAAGAACGCCCACAATCATTCCTGCATTTCGACTTGTTAACCGGCATAGCAGGAGAGTTTTGGGGAGGCCCAACCCTTCTAAAGCTACACCCCGGTGCTTCCGCATCGCTCTTACAAGAGAAAATAAGAAAGGACAAGATACCGACTCTCACCCCCGGAAATACACAATATCATGTAGATGCTCTCAAAAACCTGTATTTTAATACCAACAAGAACAGCAAGCAACAAGAGCTTCCCTATTTCCAGCAAAGCGATGTGCCTTTACTCTACATCGGCCTGATTTCGGCCCTGCTGGTACTTGCCATCGCCTGTTTCAACTATACCAACCTGAGCCTGTCACGCACCCTGCAACAGATAAAAATGATACATATCGAGAAACTAATGGGAGCGCAACTGAAGGAAATCCGCAGACAATTATTCTACGATGCGACGCTCACCGTACTTTTGTCATTCCTCTTTTCCTTGCTGCTTATCAATGACTTGCTACCGTGGTTCAATGAATTGCTGTCGGCGCACCTGTCCCTTTCCTTCTTCTTCAGCTGGCAGGTCTTGCCATTGCTTTTGGCATTTGTTTCTGCCATGGCAGTGATACCCGGATTGTATATCAGCCGGAAGCTTTCCCGCCAAACCTTAAGCGAATACAGCCACAATTACACCGGAAGAAGAAAGCAGCAACAGATATGGATACTAGTCACCCTGCAATTCATTTTTTCTATAGGATTAGTTTATGCCACAGCAATGGCACAAGCTCAAATGGGTTTGTTGAAATCCCGTGCCTGCCGCTATGAAAATACCATCGAGCTAAATGGGAAAAGTCCCTTCTATAAAGAACTGAAAAACATCAACGGAATAGAATCAATATCCTTATCCATGAGCTCTGTACTGAATGCGTGGATGCACGAGCTTCCCATGCAGCAACCGGACGGCAGCGTGAAACATTATTATACAATACAAATTCCAACAGACACTGCATTCCTCTCAACCATGCACATACGCCAACTGGCGGGTGTATCACCGGCTAAAGCATATCAGGAATACTCTCATCCGGTATTTATCAACGAGAGCTATGTCCGCATATTGAACATTGATGCTTCCAAAATAGGACATAACCTCCGTGAATTTGATACATTTTCCGATAGCCTGAGCATATTGGCAGGTATCATAGAAAACTTCCCTTTCAATTCACTGGAAGAAGAAATCGCAGGACAAAAAATCTCTTTTGCACCCGAAAGCAGCCTGAGCAGAGCAGGTATGTTTATACAAGCCAGACTACACCCCGAAACACGTCGTGAAACGTTGGCACAAATCAAGGAGTTATGGGAGAAAATGTATGACGGAAGAGAGTTTCAGTACACAGACATGCACCAACAGTTTATGCAACGGAACAAGATAATTACGACTCTGTCCAAAATCTTGATAAGCTACTCACTCATAGCAATGGTACTTACCTGTTTCGGACTGTTCGGCATTTCATGGTATGCTGTCCGCCACCGCACCCGTGAAATAGCCATCCGCAAAGTGCATGGTGCCTTAAACCGGCAAATAGTATGGGCATTGAACCGCTCTTTTCTATGGCAAATCCTGATAGCATACACCATTGCCATACCCCTTGTGTGGTGGCTCATGGAACATTGGCTGGCACAGTTTGCTTACCGGGCTTCCGCCACTTGGTGGAATTTCGTCTTACCGCTTGCTCTGGTCCTTGTCGTCACAGGCATTACAGTGACTATACATAGCTATCGCGCTGCCCGCAGCAATCCGACCGAAAGTCTCAAAACCGAATAGCCACACCCATGGGCGTTGCATCAGACTCTCTTTCGCTTCTCCTGAAAAACAACAAGAGAGACGGAAACTACAATCAATGCAATGCCCATTGCACTATATACGGTAAATAGCTCTTTGAATACAAATACACCTATCAGTACTGCCGTCAACGGTTCCAGTGCACCGAAGAGAGAAGTCAGCGTAGGTCCTGCCAACTTAATGGCCTTTACCAGAGTAATGTTTGATATGGCCGTCGCAGGAAGTGCCAATCCAAGAATATACAGCCAAGTGATGCCATTGGTTTCCAGACGGATGCCTCCCTCCCAACACATACCTCCCAAGAAGAAAAACAAAGCACCCAATCCCATCACATAGCAAGTCAAAGCCGTGGAATCAATATGTACAGCACAGCTTTTCCTCACTCCTATAATATAGCCTGCATACGAAAACACAGAGATACAAGCAGCTACCAACCCTACCCCGGTATCTCCTCCACTAAATTCAATATTACCCGACGACAGTAATGAAGCTCCTATCAATGAAAGCAGTATGGCAGTAAATGTAACGACAGATTTCTTTTCTCTGCAAAAAACAATCATAACAACAGCCACTGCCAAAGGATACATGAAATGAATAATGGATGCCACTCCGCTTGCTATATTCTGATAAGCAATTACCAGACTGAATGAGGTAACCGCCCTGAACAAACTTAGTCCGAAAACGGTCATAAACTCCTTAGCCCCCAACCGGAAATTACATCCTGCAAGGAATCCGAACAGTAGCAATACCACCGTGGCTACTCCCCAACGATAAGTCAGCACTTCAAAAGAAGAAAAGCCGACAGCCAATAAACTGATAGAAAAAAAAGGCGCCAGCCCGAAAGTTGCCGACGACACTGCTGCATATATAATTCCTTTTAACTGATTCATTCTGTCACTGTCTATCTGGAAACAGACACAAAGATACGAAAAGCAACTCATGCACAAAAGCCCGCGAGCGTAAATATTCTCAGATGAGTCAGCCTGACACAATGACATATATACGTATAGGCTTATGCGTACGTACGTGCAGACTTATACATATATACGTGAAGACCGATGCATACGTACGTATCGGCTCACGCATACGTATGCATATCCCGACTGACCAGATACCGAATCAGACATCTGCTGAAAAACAGATGCGGCTCAACAAAATATTGTCAAGCCGCACCATTAAAACAAATTCTTTTATTTCAATATGCCTAATTTCTTAAAGCATTGAGTCAGCTTATCTACTGCATAGTCAACCTGCTCTTTGGTATGGGTAGCCATCAAAGCAACACGAACCAATGTATCTTGGGGTGCACATGCAGGAGGAATAACCGGATTGATAAAGATTCCTTCATCAAAAGCCAATTTGGTCACCTCGAATGTCTTGTCAGTATCACGCACATAAAGCGGAATGATAGGACTCTCGGTATCACCGATTTCAAAACCGGCCTGACGGAAACTGTCTAATGCATAATTGGTAATCGTCCACAAGTTTGCCTTACGTTCGGGCTCTGTCTTCAAGATGTGAAGTGCTTCGCGTGCGGCAGCCGTTGCAGCCGGAGTGTTACTTGCAGAGAAAATATAAGAACGTGAATTATGACGCAACCAATTTATCGTGTCTTTGTCTGCTGCCACAAAACCACCGATAGAGGCAAGTGACTTAGAGAAAGTACCCATAATAACATCTACCTGATCAGTCAGGCCGAAGTGGTCACATACACCGCGTCCCTGATGACCGAATACTCCCAGGCCGTGAGCTTCGTCTACCATGATGCTGGCATTATACTTTTCTTTCAGACGGACAATTTCGGGCAAGTTTGCCAAGTCTCCTTCCATAGAGAATACACCGTCAACCACAATCAGTTTCACCGATTCGGGCTTGCACTTCTGAAGTTCTTTTTCAAGAGCTTCCATATCATTGTGCTTGTACTTTAACTGAGTAGAAAAAGAAAGACGACGTCCGTCTACAATAGAAGCGTGGTCACGGTCATCGCAAATGATATAATCATTACGGTCTGTCAGACATGAAACCACACCTTCGTTTACCGTAAAACCGGTAGAATAAACCAGCGCATCATCCTTACCTACGAATTCTGCCAATTCTTTTTCTAACTGAACATGAAGGTCGAGTGTACCATTCAAGAAGCGTGAACCTGCACAACCTGTACCATATTTACGGGTTGCAGCAATTGCTGCTTCAATAATTCTTTTGTCGTAAGTCAGCCCCATATAAGAGTTAGAGCCAAACATCAGGACTTTTTTTCCGTCCATGATAACTTCCGTATCCTGATGGCTGTCTATTTCACGGAAATAAGGATAAACACCCTGTTCCATGTATAACTGAGGCAATCTGAATTTACTTAACTTGTCTTGTAATAATCCCATATTTTATTATATGTGGCGTAAACCTCATCGGTTTACATTAAAATAAATGTATATAAACTCACTAATACATTCTGTTTTTAAAGGAGTTCCCGTCAAAACAGGCTGCAAAGATAGTAATTTCTACAAAGCATTGTTCTCTTTTTCAAAAAAAATATTTAGTAACCTCAAAACTTTTATGATTTTCGATGGTTATAACTAACAATGTATTACTTTTGTATCTCATTTGAAAGCTAAACGACCTAAAGAAGTATGACCGCAAAAAAAAGAATTGTATTTGTTGTAAATCCCATCTCAGGAACACAAGGGAAAAAGGCCATATTGAAATGGATTGACGAGCGCATAGATCGTGCGCTTTTTGATTATTCTATTGTAAAAACACAATACGCCGGTCATGCCGTTGAAATTGCAGCTGCGGCTGCCAAAGACAATGTAGACATTGTAGTAGCCATAGGCGGCGACGGTACGATTAACGAAATCGGCCGTTCGTTGGTACATACAAACACGGCATTAGGCATTATTCCTTGTGGTTCAGGCAATGGATTGGCACGGCATTTACATATTCCGATGGATGCTAAAGCAGCTATTGATTTGCTGAATACCGGTGAATGCACTTGTGTGGACTACGGTAAGATAAACGACATGCCGTTTTTCTGCACATGCGGTGTGGGCTTCGATGCCTTTGTGAGCTTGAAATTTGCCGATTCCGGCAAAAGAGGCTTATTGACTTATCTGGAAAATACCTTGCACGAAAGCCTGACTTACGAACCCGAAACTTACGAAATAGAGAATGAAGAGGGAACAATTAAATACAAAGCATTCCTGATTGCTTGCGCCAATGCATCGCAGTATGGCAATAATGCCTATATTGCTCCTCAGGCTTCTTTGACCGACGGACTGATGGATGTCACCATCCTGGAACCGTTTACCGTCCTTGATGTCCCGTCCTTGTCTTTCCAGTTATTCAATAAAACGATTGACCAAAACAGCCGCATTAAAACCATGCGTGCCAAAAAGATAAAGATACACCGCACCAAAGAAGGGGTAATGCATTATGACGGCGATCCGGTGATGGGAGGTAAAGACATCGAAGTGGAACTCATTCCTCATGGACTGAATGTGATAATCTCCAATAAAAAAAAAGAGGAGGAACCTTTTAGCCTCCTGCAACAAATCGTAGAGTATTTTAGCGGTTTGAAGCCTAAACATGAAGAGTTGATTAAACAGAAGTACAATCATCTTTTCGTATTGAATCGTCATCTGCTCAGGCGATTATCCAAAAAATAGATTACATTTTCAAATAAAAATCTTTGGTTAGCGCTATATATTCTTCACTATATATATGGCGGGAGAGTTCCACAACCAAACAGCTCTCCACACTTACCGCCGGTTGCTTTTTAAATTCCATCAATACCCGCTTGGGAGCGGCATCCGGCTTTGTCTTTATCCATGTACGACGAGACAAACACAACCCTCCCTCCGAGGCGATTCTCATAAACTCACCCATACCATCTGTCGGAATAATGACAGAGAAACGCCCTGATGGAGAGAGTAATCTTCCACAACTATCTATCAGAGATTCAAAGTCCAAACCAACTGTATGACGAGCTATGTTTCTTTGTCCGTCAGGACATTTCAGAGAATTGAAAAAATAAGGAGGATTTGACACGATAACATCATATCGGATATCCGAATTAAAGCAACAAATATCATGACGTTCCACCTCTATCCTACCAGGCCACGGTGATTTTTCCACATTCTCTTTGGCCTGCTTCACGGCATCTTCATCTATGTCGACAGCCATAATATGCGCTTCACTGCGCTGGGCAAGCATCAGGGCTATCAACCCTGTCCCGGTGCCGATATCCAAAATATCGCGCGCACCGGACACATCTGTCCATGCCCCCAGCAATACCCCATCCGTGCCTACTTTCATGGCACAACGGTCATGATAAACAGTAAATTGTTTGAATGAAAAATAAGGGTTTGGCATAGCTGCTATATTATTTTTTTGCCAAAAGTAGTCAATTCAGTCTGAATACGCCAAATATTAGGAATTATTTGATTTAAAAAACTCATTTAGTACTCATGAATTTTCCTTATTCGCCAAGGAATGATTAACTTTGTCCCCGTTTTGGGCAACAGCCCAACATTTAAAAACACAACTAGGAAGATAGAATTATGGTTAAAAGAAAAAAGACAGAGGATATTTTGATGAATACAGATGCTGATGACATCTCTATGCTGGCTGAAATTCAAACCGATACGGATGATTTATCTGCAATCGAATTTGAGAAAGAAATTCCTATAATGCCTTTGCGCAATATGGTCATGTTTCCATCGGTAATCATGCCTGTAACTATCGGACGCCCCAGTACTTTGAAACTGGTCAACGCTGCATATAAGAAAAAACAAGCAATAGCCGTTGTATGCCAAGTGCAAGGAGACTTAGACGATCCGGGATTTGCCGACCTATACCATGTGGGAGTTATTGCAAAAATTCTCCGTATTTTTGAAATGCCGGGCGGTAATACGACCGTTATCATGCAGTCAAACGGCCCCAAAATCCATTTGGACAATATAACCAAAACCATTCCTTATTTAAAAGGAACGGTTACAGCTATCAATGAGAATAATGAAGAGCAAGACAGCGATGAATTCAAGGCTCTGACAGACACCTGCAAAGACTTGACCGCCAAATTTATTGACGTTTCGGAAAAGCTCAGCCCCGATACGGTATTTGCTATAAAGAATCTGGACAATCCGGAAATCCTGGTCAACTTTATCAGTTCAAACTTTCCTTTTACCGTTGAAGAAAAAATAGAATTACTGAAATATGACGTACTGAAAGAGCGTATGTATCGCCTTATTCAGATACTGAACCGCGAAGTGCAACTGGCCAATATCAAACAAAACATCCAGATACGTACCCGCGAAGATATCGACCGCCAGCAACGTGAATACTTCCTGCAACAGCAAATTAAGAATATTCAAGATGAACTGGGTGGCGGACAAGAGGATGAGATTGATGAACTGCGTCAGAAAGGCCAATCAAAAAAATGGGGGAAAGAGGTGGCAGCACTTTTTGAAAAAGAGCTGTCAAAGCTAGAGCGTATCAATTCGCAGTCTCCCGATTTTAATGTGCAACTCACTTATTTGCAGACATTACTGGCTTTGCCTTGGGAGTCATACACCACAGACAATCTGAATATCGGCAACGCAGAAAAGACCCTGAATAAAGACCATTACGGATTGGAGAAAGTAAAAGAACGTATCTTGGAACACTTGGCTGTACTGAAGTTGAGAGGTAATATGAAATCGCCTATCATTTGTCTTTACGGTCCTCCGGGAGTAGGTAAAACATCTTTAGGACGTTCTATAGCTTCTGCCTTGAAACGTAAATATGTACGTATGTCATTAGGTGGCGTACATGATGAAGCCGAAATTCGAGGACACCGCAAAACTTATATCGGTGCCATGCCCGGCCGCATCATCAAAAGTCTGATAAAAGCCGAATCGTCCAATCCGGTGATTATCCTGGACGAGATAGACAAATTGGGTAGCGACCACCGCGGAGATCCCAGCTCGGCTATGCTGGAAGTGCTTGACCCTGAACAAAACAACACGTTCCATGATAATTATCTGGACGTTGATTATGATTTATCCAAGGTAATGTTTATCGCCACTGCCAACAACCTCGGAACAATCCCTCCTCCCTTGCTCGACCGCATGGAGTTGATTGAGGTGAGCGGATATATCACAGAGGAAAAGGTGGAAATCGCCCGTCGTCACCTCGTGCCGAAAGAACTGGAAGCCAACGGCATAAAGAAAGGATATGTGAAGTTCAGCAAACAGGCTTTGGAATATATCATCGAAAATTACACACGTGAAAGCGGTGTACGGGAGCTGGAGAAAAAGATAAATAAAATCATGCGTAAGATTGCCTTGCAGTTTGCACGTGATGGTTTCGAAAAGGTGCATGAAATTAAGCCTGACGACGTAAGAGAATATCTGGGTACTCCCGAATATACTCGTGACAAATATCAAGGCAATGACTATGCAGGTGTAGTAACCGGACTGGCATGGACAGCCGTAGGCGGAGAGATTTTATTCGTAGAAACCAGCTTGAGCAAAGGGAAAGGCGGCAAACTTACCTTGACCGGAAACTTGGGTGACGTAATGAAGGAATCTGCTATGCTGGCCTTGGAATATATCAAGGCTCACACCCAGTTACTTAACCTGAAAGAAGATATCTTCGACAATTGGAACATACACGTCCACGTGCCCGAAGGAGCAATCCCTAAAGACGGCCCCTCCGCCGGTATTACCATGGTAACTTCATTAGCTTCCGCTCTCACCCAACGCAAAGTGAAAGCAAATCTTGCCATGACGGGAGAAATCACTTTGCGCGGAAAAGTATTGCCGGTAGGTGGTATCAAAGAAAAAATACTGGCAGCCAAACGCGCCGGTATCAAAGATATCATCTTATGCGAAGAAAACCGCAAGAATATTGAAGAAATACAGGCAATATACCTGGAAGGACTAACTTTCCACTATGTAAATGACATTAAAGAGGTGTTGAAGCTTGCTTTGACTGATGAAAAAGTAAACGGTGCCATAGACTTTAATATTACTAATCAAACAAACGAAGAAAAGAAATAATATGACTTTTGACTTACAATATACAGACCCCAAATCTAATGCCCGTGCCGGAATCATCACCACAGACCACGGACAGATAGAAACTCCTATTTTCATGCCGGTAGGCACATTGGGAACAGTAAAGGGCGTGCATTTACATGAGTTGAAAGACGATATTAAGGCACAAATCATATTAGGAAATACGTACCATTTATATCTGCGACCGGGACTGGATATCATTGAACGCGCCGGCGGCTTGCATAAGTTTAACGGCTTCGACCGTCCCATGCTGACCGATAGTGGCGGTTTCCAGGTCTTCTCCTTGTCGGGCATCCGCAAAATGCGTGAGGAAGGTGTGGAGTTTCGTTCACACATCGATGGTTCCAAGCACATGTTCACCCCCGAAAAGGTAATGGATATAGAACGAACCATTGGAGCAGATATTATGATGGCTTTTGACGAATGTACACCGGGCACCGCCGATTACGAGTATGCAAAGAAATCCATGCAACTCACCCATCGCTGGCTGGACCGCTGCTTGAAACGTTTCAACGAAACAGAACCCAAATACGGATATAAGCAATCATTGTTCCCTATCGTACAGGGTTGTGTGTATCCCGACCTCCGCAAGCAAGCGGCAGAATTTATTGCATCAAAGGGGGCCGACGGCAATGCTATCGGAGGCTTGGCTGTAGGTGAACCAACCGAAAAGATGTATGAAATGATTGAGGTAGTCAATGAAATACTGCCTAAAGACAAGCCTCGTTATCTGATGGGAGTCGGCACTCCGATAAATATATTGGAAGGAATTGAACGCGGTGTAGATATGTTTGATTGTGTGATGCCTACCCGTAACGGACGAAACGGAATGCTTTTTACCAAAGACGGAATCATGAATATGCGTAACAAGAAATGGGAAGATGACTATTCACCCATTGAAGCCGATGGTGCATCGTATGTAGATACCATGTACAGCCGCGCTTATCTGCGCCATTTATTCCATGCACAAGAGTTGCTGGCCATGCAAATTGCTTCCATCCACAATTTGGCTTTCTATCTGTGGCTGGTGGGTGAAGCACGCAAACATATCATTGCCGGTGATTTCTCGACATGGAAGCCTATGATGGTAAAGCGCTTATCCACAAGATTATAATTTATACAAAATGAAGAATTGGTTCAAGAAGAACATAGGTAAGTTCACGAAAGACAAAGAGCAGTCACAGACCGGCAACAAACGTTTGCAAAGCAGATGGCTCAAGAGACTGGATATATATATCATCAAGAAGTTTCTCGGGACCTACTTCTTTGCCATTGCATTGATTATTTCCATTGCAGTAGTGTTTGACGTGAACGAGAATATCGACAGGTTCATTAATAATAAGGCCCCGCTGAAAGCGATTGTCTTTGATTATTACATGAACTTTATTCCTTATTTCTCCAATCTGCTCAGTCCGCTGTTTGTCTTTATTGCCGTTATCTTCTTTACTTCCAAACTGGCGGAAAACTCAGAAATCATTGCCATGTTCTCTACGGGAATGAGTTTCAAACGAATGATGCGTCCGTATATGATTTCAGCAGCTATTATTTCCATAGTAGCCTATGGATTAGGCGCATACGTCATCCCCAAAGGTAATGTGACACGACTCAATTTTGAAGACCGCTACAAAAAGAAAAAAAAGGTGGAGTATGTACGCAATGTACAGATGGAAGTCGACAGTGGTGTAATTGCTTATATTGAACGCTATGAGAATTATAACAAGACGGGCTACCGTTTCTCTTTGGACAAATTTAAGGATAAAAAATTGATATCCCACCTCACCGCACGCAGTATCACCTATGATACAGCCAGTGTGCACAAATGGATTATCAAGAACTATATGATCCGGGAGATGGACGGTATGCGTGAAAAGATTACCAAAGGTGACCGGATGGACAGTATCATAAAAATGGAGCCGCAAGACTTCCTTATTATGAAAAACCAGCAGCAAACAATGACCAGCCCTGCCCTGAAGAGCTATATTGACAAGCAGAAGAAACGCGGTTTTGCCAATATCAAAGAGTTTGAAATAGAATACTACCAACGCATCGCCATGTCTTTTGCCGCCTTTATTCTGACCACCATCGGTGTTTCACTGTCTTCCCGTAAGGTTAAGGGAGGAATGGGACTGAATTTGGGTGTAGGCTTGGCTTTGAGCTTCTCTTACATTCTATTCCAAACGGTTTCCGCAACTTTTGCCATCAATGGAAATACTCCTCCGATTGTGGCGGTATGGATACCTAATATACTCTACACATTAATAGCAATCTACCTATACAGAAAAGCTCCTAAATAATTATAGGAGCTTTTCCAGTTTTTCACGCCAATCTTCTCCATTAGCCGGCTGCAATGTGACAAAACCAAATTCCTTGCCTATGGAGATATTTGAAGCACCATCATCCACAAAAACAGTTTCGGAAGGATTCAACGCAGCATCTTTTATCATATATTCAAAGATGCCCCGATCAGGCTTTACACATTTCACTTCATAAGAAGCATATATCTTGTCCACATAGTCATCCAATGGACGGCCTGCTGATGTAAATTCCCTGCTACGTGCCCATCCCATAATATATGGATTGGTATTACTCAGAATATAAACATTGTATTTACGTTGGCGAAGAATATTCAAATAATCCAACTTGTACTGTTCCACAGCTGTGACAAATCCTCTCCATCCCAGTTCTACCTCTTTGTATGTCAATTCCTTACCACAGATCTCACTCAGTTTCAGCCGAAAAGATTCTGCATCGATACGTCCGTCCTCTATTTCCAGAAAGATACCCTTCTGGTGATACTTATCAAGCAGATTATCCGCATCCTTCACTCCTATTTCAACAAACTTTTTTACTGCGCGGTCACGGTCGATATCAATAATCACCCCGCCAAAATCAAACACAACATTCTTTATCTGTCTCATACCTTTTTAATTAATTATTGCAAAGATAAGCATTTGAAAAAGAATAGAGGATGATGTAAATCAATAAAAAACACTATTTTTACCTACCAAAGAAAATATCAACCCTCAAAAACAAAAACAAATGAAAATAAGAAACCTGCTTATTCGGAGTATGTTCTGTCTTTTAACCTTTATACCCACCCCCTCTCCATCCGCCTGCCGGTTCTCTCAAGAAGAACAAAACGACAAGGAGCAAACAATATTAAGAATATGGAAAGCCGGGGAAACAGTCAGTCGGAAGAGTATAGTACAATTTGGAGCAGCCAATTGTTTTAAAATACAAAAGATTGACGACACCCTCTTCAAAAGAATCTATGGAAAGTCCTATAAAACGAACTGTACCGTACCGAAAGAAGAATTACGCTATCTGAAGGTGCTCCATTATAACCTGAAAGGAGAAATATGCCTTGGCGAACTGGTCTGCAACAAAGCAATAAGCAATGATTTAATCGAAATATTCCAGGCTTTGTATAAAGCACGATATCCCATTGAACGAATGGTATTAATTGATGAATATAACGCAGAAGACAATCGGTCCATGGAAGCCAACAATTCCTCCTGCTTCAATTTCCGTCTTGTGCCGGGCACCCGGAAACTATCCAATCACAGTAAGGGGTTGGCAATAGATATCAACCCGCTTTATAATCCTTATGTCAAGACCAATAAGAACGGAAAAATCATTATATCTCCCGAAAAAGGGAAAAAATATGCCGACAGAAAACAATCCTTTCCTTACAAAATAGACAAGAATGATTTATGCTACAAGGAGTTCATTAAACACGGCTTCATTTGGGGAGGTGCCTGGAAGAGTTTGAAAGACTACCAGCACTTTGAAAAAGTACGTCAGTAACTCTAAAAGAAAATGGATGAAAGAATTTTCAAAAAAGAACTAAGTCTTTTCCCAAAAGGCCATGGAGTTTTCAAAAAAGCTCTTGTTCTTTTTAAAGAACGTCCTTGTCTTTTTGAAGGTGCCTGATTTCACGTTAGTATGTATAACCCCATGAGACGTATGTGTAAAAGCGTGTTTCTGACACGGAACAAGACAATAGCAGAAACATAAAAAAAGGGGTTGTGCCTAAACGTTGATGATACTGTCATTTTGCCTGTAGGGGCGAGGTTTGATAGACCATTTAGTTTGGGCACACACCCTATCATTTTTGTTGTATTTTTTGTTTTTCCTTACGGAAACTCTCTTCTTAGTTTAAATAAGAAGAAAGTTGGGATGGAGTGATGTCCTTCGCTACAATGACACCGTTTTTATCCAAAAGAAAATTCTTAAACCCTTTATTCAAACGATAAGTTTTAAATAAATCGGAAGAATTACCTGCCAGTTCAACAAAACAATTAGATGTCGAAATCCGGTCTTTTTTAATGGTTTCGTTAAATATTGATTTAAATTCATCAAACGAAACAGAAACCATTTCCACATTATCAGCCTGCTCTATTGCATGATTCAAGGTGGCGTTCTGCACTCTCGAAGGAGCATCATAGCTGGCCCAAAAACTAAGCAACACGTATTTACCTCTCAAATCCTTTAAGTCAATCAGTTGCTTTTCGCCACAGATGGTAAAAGTCGGAGCCTTATCTCCTATCGTCAATCCTTCTGTCGGCGTGTCTTTCCCTACAAATGAGAACGAAATCAAGGAACTAATGATTAATACAACAAAAATCCACTTTACATTTTTAATCATGTAATTCGGTTTTGGTTAATACTATCCGAGACTGCCCTTAAACAGTAATTTCTCCCCGGAACATTGTCTTTTGGCCTGATAATCAAAGCCATTATATTTAGAAATCCGTGGCAAAGGTAAGGAGTTTTTATGCCAACTCCAAGGAATCACATCAAAAAATATGTTATATAGCATAAATTCATCCATTCCATCGAGAAAAAAGAATCCCCAAAAGATAGCTTGATAGGATTAAATTGCGTACTTTTGCAATCTGTAAATAGCAACATTTTATGTATGGATACAAGTACTGAACTTATTTTAATTCGTATCACCGGTTTGGACAGGCCGGGACTGACAGCTTCCATTACGGAAATACTTTCAAAATATGATGTTACCATTTTGGATATAGGCCAAGCAGATATTCACAGCACTCTTTCATTGGGCATTTTATTTAAAAGCCGGGAAAAAGATTCGGGTAATATCATGAAAGATTTGCTATTTAATGCATCCTCTTTGGGAATCACCATCCGTTTTTACCCCATTACGGTAGAAGAATACGAAGAATGGGTAGGAATGCAAGGAAAAAACCGTTATATCCTGACCTTGCTGGGACGTAAACTTTCTGCAAAACAAATTGCAGCCGTCACGCGAATCATTGCAGAACAAGGTCTGAATATAGATGCTATCAAACGCTTAACAGGTCGCGTTCCTTTGGATGAACGAAAAGCAAGTGTACGTGCCTGTATTGAGTTTTCTGTTCGCGGCACTCCCCGGGACCGAGAGGAGATGCAGCGGGAACTGATGAAACTCAGCAGCGAGTTGGAAATGGATTTTTCTTTCCAATTAGACAATATGTACCGCCGTATGCGTCGCCTGATCTGTTTTGATATGGATTCTACACTTATCCAGACAGAATGTATCGACGAACTGGCAGAACGTGCCGGCGTGGGTGACAAAGTAAGAGAAATAACCGAACGCGCCATGCGTGGTGAAATAGACTTTACCGAGAGTTTCACCGAACGCGTAGCTCTGCTGAAAGGCTTGGATGAAAGTGTAATGCGTGAAATTGCCGAAAACCTGCCCATTACGGAAGGGGTGGAAAGACTCATGTTCGTATTAAAACGATATGGCTATAAAATAGCTATACTTTCGGGTGGATTCACCTATTTCGGCAACTACCTGAAACAAAAATACGGCATTGATTATGTTTATGCCAATGAACTGGAAATAGTAGACGGTAAATTGACCGGCCGCTATTTGGGAGACGTAGTAGACGGAAAGCGTAAAGCAGAATTATTAAAACTGATTGCACAAGTAGAGAAAGTAGATATTGCACAAACAATAGCCGTAGGCGACGGTGCCAATGATTTGCCCATGTTGTCTACTGCCGGACTAGGCATTGCATTCCATGCAAAACCTAAAGTGGTGGCAAATGCCAAACAGTCCATTAATACCATCGGGCTGGATGGGGTGCTTTATTTCCTTGGCTTTAAAGATTCTTATTTGGAAGAACGCGGCAAACTGTAAGAAAGATAGTATAAAATATATATATGAAATTTTCAGAATTAAATTTAGAAGAGAGTGTGCTCCAAGCATTGGAAGCCATGAGATTTGAGGAGTGTACTCCCGTACAAGAACATACAATTCCTATCATCCTTGAAGGAAAGGATTTGATAGGAGTAGCACAAACCGGTACCGGTAAAACAGCGGCATATCTACTCCCCATCTTAAATCAATTAAGTAAGGGAGGTTATCCCGAAGATGCCATCAATTGTATTATCATGGCACCCACACGCGAACTGGCGCAGCAGATAGACCAACAAATGGAAGGTTTTTCTTATTTTATGCCGGCATCCAGCGTAGCTGTATACGGAGGAAACGATGGAATACGCTTTGAACAAGAGAAAAAAGGACTGACTCTGGGAGCAGAAGTGGTTATTGCCACCCCCGGTCGCTTAATCAGCCACCTCAGCTTAGGATATGTAGACCTTTCCAAAGTATCTTTCTTCATTTTGGATGAGGCAGACCGCATGCTGGATATGGGATTTGCAGACGACATTATGCAAATAGTGAAATATCTCCCAAAGGAACGCCAGACAATTATGTTTTCTGCCACGATGCCTGTCAAGATACAACAGTTGGCCAAAACCATCCTGAGAAACCCGGAAGAGATTAAATTGGCGGTATCCAAACCGGCTGAGAAAATTATCCAGACAGCGTATATCTGTTATGAAAATCAGAAGCTGGGCATTATACAGTCATTATTTCAAGACCAGACACCTGAACGCGTGATTATCTTCGCATCATCCAAAATGAAAGTGAAAGAAGTAACTCAGGCTTTCCGCCGCATGAAACTCAACGTCGGCGAAATGCACTCTGACCTGGAACAGGCACAGCGCGACCAGATTATGCATGATTTCAAGAGTGGAAAGATAAATATTTTGATTGCAACCGATATTGTTTCACGGGGCATTGACATTGATGACATACGCTTGGTCATTAATTATGACGTGCCGCATGACAGTGAAGATTATGTGCACCGCATCGGTCGTACAGCCCGTGCAAACAACGATGGATGTGCCATAACCTTTGTCAGCGAAAAAGAGCAGACACAATTTAAGTCCATCGAAAACTTTATAGGTAAGGACATTTATAAAATTCCAGTTCCGGAAGAATTAGGCGAAGCACCTGAATATAATCCCCGTAGTAATAATGGTGGAAAAAGAAAAGGGAACTTCAAAGGTAAAAGAAACAATTCCACACGGAAACCCGGAAACAACACTAACGGTAAAAAACAGCAAAAATAACAGAAGCTGTAAGTTTTGTATTATCCGTCATGGGAAGGATATCAAAGCTAAAACGGCCTATCCAATCATCGACTGCGGGGGCAGGGTTCACCTGCCCGAACCAACGGTCACGACCTTGAGAGTAATACACAAAGCAAATATTGTTTTTTTTGGGCGAGCAAACCTCGCCCCTATTAATAAAATAACAGCATTATCAACGTTTTGACACGTCTCCGCTCTTATTTATTATTCAACGAGCCAGCTCATAAGATAATTTACCATCCATATCTATCGTGATATTGACCACATAACAAGAAGCCCCATCCGGTATACAAACAGTAGCCTGATAATGATAGCCTTTTGCATCGACCCCCATAAAGTCCATATCCGAAAGGATTGCCCATTTCAAGAAATCATCGGGTATGACATGCTTGAACATCTGCCTCGTGATATCTTTCGCAAACAAACTCCGTTTTCCTTCATATACACAAATATGAATGATGTTGTCATAATATACATTATCCACACTCAGCCCCTCTTCCGACACCCCCGGACGCATCACTTTTATTCTGGACGGATTGATATAGACATATCCGCGATAACGGGTATTATCATACATTACCACCGAATCTTTCTTAATAACTTCCGTATAAACAGGGACTTCCTGTTCATGAATAAAAGATAAAGAATCGGCATTATTCTCTGCCCTATGCAGGCGAATGACATCTCCTACCAGTGAATGAAACCAGAAAATATATTCTCCCTGTTTCTCTATCCTATAATTATTTACCCGAGCCCCATAAGTAGTCAATGTATCGCCTATAATTTTAAAAGCGACAGGAGCGACGGCAGCGTCAGCATAATAAATCGTATCGCCCGCAACTTGCAGCACGGCAGCTTCCGTATTGTCGTCCAGCCAAATGCCTTGCAACTTTTCTTTCGCCTCTCTATCTTCTTCTTGCAAAGCCTCTTTGTCCTGATTAGCTCCGCAAGCAGAAAACATCGCCGCTAAAACGACAATCAAATATGATTTGTACATCTTTAACGTAATTATTTGCCTATGCAGTGATAAACAAAACCTAAATCCTGAAGTTCTTTTACATCATAGATATTACGTCCATCCAAGATTACAGGCTGTTTCATCGTTTTCTTAACAACTCCCCATGCCGGCAAACGGAATTCTTTCCATTCTGTCACCAACATCAATGCGTCAGCGTCCAAAAGAGCATCATACATATCGCAAGCATAGAATATCGTATCACCTATTCTTCTCTTTGATTCCCCCATCGCCGCCGGATCGTAAGCCCGAACCACACAACCTGCCTTCCTCAATTTCTCAATCAATACCAGTGCAGGAGCCTCACGCATATCATCCGTGCCGGGCTTGAATGCCAGTCCCCATAAAGCTATGGTCTTGCCTTCCAAATCACCATTGAATATCTTTTCCAATTTCTCAAAAAGAAGGCTTTTCTGGGTCTCATTCACCTCTTCCACAGCTTTCAAAACCCGCATCGGATATCCATTTTGTTCTGCCGTCTTGATTAACGCCTTTACGTCTTTAGGAAAACAAGAACCGCCATAGCCACATCCCGGATAAAGGAACTTACGACCAATGCGACTGTCAGAACCTATCCCGTCACGTACCATATTTACATCCGCTCCTACCAATTCACAAAGATTGGCTATGTCATTCATAAAACTGATACGGGTAGCAAGCATTGAATTGGCAGCATATTTAGTCATCTCGGCAGAAGGAATATCCATAAAAATAACACGTGAATTCAGCATCATAAAAGGCTTATACAGTTTGGTCATCAGCTTCTTTGCCCGTTCGGATTCAACACCTACCACCACACGGTCGGGACTCATAAAGTCATCAATGGCATTGCCTTCTTTCAAAAACTCAGGGTTGGAAGCCACATCAAACTCTATAGACACCCCTCTCTTATCCAGTTCAGCCTGAATGGTATCTTTCACTTTATGCGCAGTTCCCACCGGTACGGTGCTCTTCGTCACCACCAACGTATATTTTTTCATGTTAGCACCAATTGTTTTGGCAACTGCCAGCACGTAACTCAAATCAGCACTTCCGTCTTCATCAGGCGGTGTACCTACAGCACTAAACACAATATCTACATTATCGAGACAGTTCTCCAATGCAGTCGTAAAATGAAGACGGCCGGCATTGACATTGCGTTGCACCATGTCCTCCAGTCCCGGTTCATAAATGGGAATAATACCTTTCTGCAGATTCTCTATCTTCTCGGCATTTACATCCACACAAGTTACATTTACGCCGGTTTCGGCAAAACATGTACCGGTTACGAGTCCAACATATCCGGTTCCTACAATTGCTATATTCATTTTATTATTAGTTAGTCTAACTTTTTATACGCTGCAAAATTACAATAAAAATATGTGGCAAGGACATTTTCCTTCATAAAAGTTGCGCTGAAATGGAATAAAAATGCTATTTTTGCACTATGATTGAATTGGCTAGACATATAGAAATTCTATTACTGGAAAATGATTGCGTCATTGTTCCCGAGTTAGGTGGATTTATAGCTCATTATCAACCAGCTTATTACGCTGAATCTGATAATATATATTTCCCTCCTATGCGTACCATTGGCTTCAATCCCCAGTTGACAATGAATGACGGACTGTTGGTGCAGTCATACATGCAGGTCCATCATACAGACTTCCCGGATGCAACCCGGATGATTGAACAAGAAGTAGAAGAACTAAAAGATACTTTATATAAAGACGGACATGTCCAATTATATGGTATAGGCGATTTGCACTACACAATTCATAATTCTTACGAATTCCGTCCCAATGAAGAAGGTATTCTTTCTCCTTATTTATATGGATTCAGTTCTTTATCCATCAGTCCTTTATCAGAAAATAATTCAACTATTGCTTCAACCAAGGATATGGTGCTAAAGCCCCAAAAAGAAAAAGCAGCCATCCGTTTCAACCGTCGCTGGTTGGGTAATGCTGTTGCCATTGCCGTAGCGGTTATCCTGTTCTTTTTCCTTTCTGTACCTGTAGAAAACACATACGTGGATAAAGGCAATTATGCTTCCTTGGGAACAGACGGATTATTTGAGGCTATCCGCTCACAATCGTTGGCCACCACTTTGGTTGTACCGCAACAGCAAAAGACTGTTCAAGCCAAAAAGACATCGGGTAATACACGGCAGCAAGCAGGACACAAAAGTTTAAAACCTGTAGCCGTAAAAGTAGAAAAAGTCGGTTCACCGAAAACAGAGACTTCCAAACAAGAAACAGGTAAAGAAACCCCTAAAGCGGAAAAAACTGTTGCCCGCAAGACAACTCCTGCAACGGCAACCGCATCTTCTGCTTCTGTTCCGGCACAAAATAAAGCCGAAGCTACCACAGCAAAGCCAAAATACTTCATTATAGTATCTAGTTTGGCAACAGCTGCCGATGCACAACAAACATTAAACGAATATAAGCAAAAAGGCTTTAAAGAAGCAAGCATCATCGAAGGAAGCGGACGTTACCGCCTTGCCCTTTATGGGTTTGCCGACAAAAATGCTGCTTATAAGAAAATGAATGAGTTGAAAAAAGACGAAGCATTCAAGAATGCATGGTTATTAAGCTCTAAATAAACAGATTATCTCCCATGAAAAGAGTTTTATGTCCTAAATGTGACAATTATATTACCTTTGACGAAACAAAATATACCGAAGGCCAGTCTTTGGTTTTTATATGCGAGCACTGCAAAAAGCAATTCAGTATCCGCATCGGAAAATCCAAATTAAAAGCTACCCGCAAAGAGGAGGTTCTTGACGAACAAGCCAACAACGAAGACTTCGGAAGCATCGTGGTGGTGGAAAATGTCTTTGGCTATAAACAAGTATTGCCTTTAAAAGAAGGGGATAACCTGATCGGACGCCGCAGTAAAGGGACCGATGTGGATATTTCTATCGAAACATCCGACCCTAGCATGGATCGTCGCCATTGCGTAATTAATGTAAAACGAAACAAGCAAGGAGAACTCATCTACACCTTGCGGGACAATCAGAGCATCACCGGAACATTTCTATTAAATGACATATTGGGAGACAAGGACCGAGTCAGAATAGAAGAAGGAGCCATCATCACCATAGGTGCTACTACTCTTATTCTGCGAACAGCAGAAAAATAGAAATTATGAAACGTATTATACTCATCACAGGCGGCCAACGGTCGGGCAAAAGTTCTTATGCAGAAAAATTAGCTCTCAGTTTGTCGTCCAATCCTATTTATATGGCTACCTCCCGCATCTGGGATGAAGAGTTCCGCCAACGGGTCATCAAGCATCAGAAACGCCGGGGACCGGAATGGACCAACATAGAGGAAGAAAAGGAACTGAGCCGTCATCAGGTAGACGGGCGGGTGGTGCTGATAGATTGCGTGACTTTATGGGCCACAAATTACTTTTTCGATCTGGATTCTGACGTGGATCTGTCACTGCAAGCTCTGAAACAAGAGTTCGATGCCTTCACAGCACAAAACGCCACTTTTATTTTTGTGACGAACGAAATAGGTTCAGGGGCTGTTTCCGACAATCCCATCCAACGCCGTTTTACGGATTTGCAAGGTTGGATGAATCAATATATTGCCTCCCAAGCCCATCAAGTATACTTAATGGTATCGGGTATTCCTGTATTAATAAAACAATAAGACCATGAAAACTTTCCATATCGAACTTCCCGACTTACAGATACGGGAAGCATTGATAGACAAAATCAATAACCTGACCAAACCAAAAGGTTCTTTAGGCGTACTGGAAGAGTTGGCATTACAAATCGGCCTCATCCAACAAACCCTCTCTCCGACTCTCCGCCATCCCCACAACATCCTGTTTGCTGCCGATCACGGCATCGTGGAAGAAGGTGTCAGCAAATCGCCTAAAGAAATCACCTGGCAACAATTGAGCAACTTCCTCCACGGTGGTGCCGGAGTTAACTTTCTCTGCCGCCAACACGGATTCAAGCTCGTACTGGTAGATGCCGGAGTTGACTATGACCTTCCTTACGAGAAGGGAATTATCAATTGTAGCGTAGGTCGCGGTACCCGAAGCTTTCTCCATGCCCCGGCCATGAGTCATGAAGAGATGGAGTTATGTCTGGAACGCGGTGCACAAATGGTAGATAAGGCATACGCCGACGGTTGCAACGTAATCAGTTTTGGAGAAATGGGAATAGGCAATACTTCCCCCTCCTCTGTCTGGATGCATTTATTTACAGGCATTTCTCTGGAACAATGCGTAGGAGCCGGCAGCGGACTGGATTCGGAAGGCATCCGTCATAAATACAATATATTGAAACAAGCAGTCGACAACTATCAAGGCGACGGCTCGGCAAGAGACAAGATTGCCTGGTTTGGAGGCTACGAAATGGTAATGGCTATCGGCGGTATGTTGCGGGCAGCCGAACTGAAGATGCTGATATTGGTCGATGGCTTTATCATGACCAACTGCATCCTTGCCGCTTCCCGGCTCCACCCGGAGGTATTGCCATACGCCATCTTCGGACATCAGGGAGACGAGGCAGGACACAAACTGGTACTTGAAGCCCTGCATGCACGCCCCTTATTAAATCTGGGACTCCGGCTGGGTGAAGGAACCGGTGCTGTCTGTGCCTATCCCATCATAGTCTCTGCCGTGACCATGATGAATGAGATGGACAACTTTGCCCATGCAGCCATCACAAAATACTTTTAACCATGAAACTCCTTGCCGCACTCATATTCTTCACCCGGTTGCCATTCTGGAGAATAACCGAAGTTCCCGCCGCTTATTTTAAGCGTGTGGTCGATTATTGGCCTTTTGTCGGTTGGCTCACCGGAGGAATAATGGCAGGCACGCTATGGCTCTCCGCCCAATTCCTTCCTATGTCTACAGCCGTCATCCTTGCTTTACTGGCACGCCTGCTTGTCACGGGTGCACTGCACGAAGACGGTTTGGCAGACTTTTGCGACGGATTTGGAGGCGGCACTTCGCGCGAGAAAATCCTTTCCATCATGAAAGATTCCCATATAGGAACATACGGTGTATTGGGACTTCTGTTCTACTTCGGACTCCTATGGAACCTGCTTTCCACCCTATCGCTTTCCTTGGCATGCATGGCCGTAGCGAGCGGAGACGCATGGAGTAAGTTCTGTTCCGCACAGATAATCAACATCTTGCCGTATGCACGCAAAGAAGAAGAATCAAAAGCAAAAGTCATTTATGACCGGATGAGCATTTCGACATGGCTACCGGCATTCATAGCCGGCGGACTCCCGATGTGGCTTTTCCTGAACAGGTCTTATTGGTGGGCAGCCCTTGCACCCGTTGCCGTCTTTTTCCTTTTATGGCAATTGCTGCGCAAGCGTTTGCAAGGATACACAGGCGACTGTTGCGGAGCCGCTTTCCTGCTGTGTGAACTATCTTTCTATTTAATAATAAACCTAATTTATACCAACTTATGGTAGTATACCTCATTCGCCACACTTCCGTAGATGTCCCTCAGGGAGTGTGCTACGGACAGACAGATGTCCCTTTGAATCCGACCTTTGAAGAAGAAGCCGCACAGACTTCCGCCCGGCTCAAAGGCCTTCAGTTTGATAAAGTATATATGAGTCCCTTAACCCGCTGTGTACGTCTGGCCACCTTCTGCGGTTACCCGGATGGCGAACGAGATGACCGTATCAAGGAAATCAACTTTGGTGACTGGGAAATGCAACGCTTTGATGAAATAACCGATGCCAACCTCCAGAAATGGTATGCCGACTATCGGAATGTGAGGGCTACAAACGGAGAGTCGTTTCAGGACCAGTACCAACGTGTAGCCGACTTCCTGAATGAGCTTCGCCAAAAGCCATACAAACAGGTAGCCATATTCGCCCATGGAGGCGTATTGATCAATGCCCAAATTTATGCCGGAACAGTGAAACCCGAAGAGGCTTTCGGCGCACTGACTCCATACGGAGGTATCATTAAGATTGAGATATAAATTTCCCTGCGTTTCATTTCTTATAACGGAAGAAAAGGGTATGCTTCCATCAGACAAAGAATAACCCATATCACCATTATTACCTCGGCAAACCAGTTTACCCGGACAGCAATACGCATATCTGACGAGTAAACCGGCCGATTATTATTGCCTATAAACGGTTTGTAAACCATCTCACCGAAATAATGATGAGGCCCCCCGAAACGGCAATTCAATATCCCCGCCAAAGCCGCTTCGGGATAACCGGAATTAGGACTTGCATGCTGATTACCATATCTTCCCACAAACTTCAATAAAGAAAGACGACCGGTAGAAAGTATCATCAGAACAGCTGTCAAACGAGCCGGAATATAATTGGCAATATCATCGATACGGGCTGCCCACCGACCGAACTGCAAATATCTTTCGTTCTTATATCCCACCATAGAATCCAACGTGTTTATCATTTTATATGCCAACATACCGGGAACTCCCAATAACAAATACCAAAACAAAGGAGCAATTACCCCATCGCTCAGATTCTCTGCCAAAGTCTCTAAAGCCGCCAGCCTCACCTCCTGATCTGTCAGTCCGGAAGTATCCCGTCCCACAATGCGGGATACCTGTCTTCTACCCTCCTCCAAAGAATGGTCGGCAGCCATAAAAACCATACGTACCTCATTGATAAGCGTAGTCCCTGCCAAACAATAAAAGATAAGAACGGCCGAAACCGCCACGCCTATCCAAAGATTCATAGCATATAATCCGTGTATCAATAACGCAGAAGCTCCATAAATGAATACAATAAGCACAACAGCCGTACATGCTCCTTTCTTCACCCGATGTTTCCCTTTGTTCCATCGTTTTTCGCAAAAGGAAATAAGTTTGCCAAAACCTACTATGGGATGAGGAAGCCAGGAAGGGTCACCTATCAACTTATCCAATAACCACCCTGCCAACAATGGTAGGATTAATACAAATATGTCCATTTCTTTATAGATTCTATCAATTCATTATTCTCTTCCGGAGTTTGTGTAGCAATGCGAAAAAAATGCTCGTTCAGCCCTTCAAAATTGGATGCATCACGGATAAGGATACCACACTCTCCTGCCAAGTACTCCTTCAAAGCTGCGGCTCGCCCCATTCGTAACTGAACCAACATATAGTGTGTATCCGAAGCCCATACCTCCATTCCTCCTATTGCAAGCAGTGCTTCAGCCAATCTGTCTTTTTCCTTTAGTAACAAAGATATATCTACATGATATTCTCCGGCATGCCGAAGCAAATAATGTCCTGCTTCAATGGCAAGCTGATTGACAGACCAAGGCATACGCTGCAAACGGATTTCACGCAATAAGATTTGATTTGCAGTCATAAAACCCAAACGGAGTCCGGGGACAGCAAAGCGCTTGGTCATGGAATGGAGCAGAATCACATTAGGATATCCGACAGCTTCCCCGGCCGACAGCAGCGGTTTTAATGTAAAGAATTCATAAGATTGGTCTATTACAAAACAGCACTCCGTATGTTTCTCTATAAATGCTTTCAAAACGTCTTTATCCAATACACTTCCTGTAGGATTATTAGGATTGCATATCCATATCAGGTTTGTTCCCGACGGTATCATATCCAATGCGTAAATAACCTGTATCTTGTGGTGGTGAAGACGGCAAGCATCGGCATATTCACTGAAAGTAGGCATCAGGATGGCAGAATTTTTCCCCCTGAAGGTTTGGGCTATCAAATAAATGGCTTCCGTAGCGCCATTAGTCACACAAACTTCCTTCCCGTCCGACAGATGAAGCGAATGTGCCAATGCCTGTTCTAAAGAATAAGGCTCCGGTTCGGGATAACTTCGAATACTTTCCATCCGATGATAAAGATGCTCACGCAAACCATTATGATTTACATGATTATATACATTTGAGCTAAAGTTTATCCTTATCTTTTGCCCATATTTATAGGCATCATCTCCGTGTCCATCAATCATTTTTACACATTATTTGGTATAACAACGGCAGATTTAAGTGTTTGCGCACGTGTGCCGCCAACTTATCATATTGTTCTTCTTTATAGGCTTCATAATCCGGACTCTGCCGATGCAGCTTGTCAGCATAAGGCTCCAGCAGAAAATCTATGAAAACCTGATTATCAAGGATACCATGAATATAGCTTCCCATACATTTCCTATCGACAAAATAGCCATCCGCTTTTCCGTCTTCCAATTTATTCAATGGAGAAACAGGAGAACCGGGTACAAGCTCAGTCTCTCCCATGTGAATTTCGTATCCCCGGCAAACTGTTTCATTATCCCGGAAATGGAAAGTCACCCGGCGAGTTACCTTCTCACCTTGCATGGTAGTTATCATGGGAAGCAATCCCAAACCCGGCAGTTGACGGATATCTCCCTCTACTCCATCGGGATCGCGGACTTCCATTCCCATCATCTGGTATCCGCCACAAATCCCCATGACCGAAGCCCCTTTGCGATGTGCACGCAAGATAGCTTGCGCCACACCATTACGGCGAAGTTCATATAAATCATCTAATGTACTTTTACTTCCCGGAAGTAATATGATATCCGCTTTTGCCAGTTCTTCCGTATTATTCGTATAGTAAAGATGCACACGCTCATCGCGTTCAAGCATATTGAAATCCGTGAAATTAGACAGATGACGAAGCAATACCACCGCCACATTCACCTTTCCTTCTATCGCCTGCATACGTTTATAATCCAGCACAACCGAATCTTCCTCCTCGATATGAATATCCTTATAATAAGGAACCACTCCCAAGACAGGAATGCCACACAACTCTTCCATCATTTTTATACCCGGTTCGAAGAGGCGTATGTCTCCCCTGAACTTATTGACAATGATGCCTTTTATACGTTTACGATCTTCAGGCGTTTGCAGCATGACCGAACCATAGACGCTGGCAAACACCCCTCCACGATCAATATCCGCCACCAATAACACATCGGCACCGGCATAACAAGCCATCGGCATATTGACCAAATCCGTATCTCGCAGATTTATTTCCGAAATGCTGCCGGCTCCTTCCATAACAATGGGGTTATAACGGGCAGCCAAACGATCGAAAGCAGCATTGACTTCTTTTCTCAGCTCCTCGCGTCCCTCCTTGCGGAAGTATTCGTACGCATCACGGTTACCAATCGGCCTGCCGTTTAATACCACCTGAGCGGTGTGGTCCGAACTGGGTTTCAGCAAGAGCGGATTCATGTCTGTGTGACAGGGCACTCCGGCTGCCTCGGCTTGCACCGCCTGTGCCCGTCCTATCTCCAGCCCCTCGGGAGTAGCGTAGGAATTCAATGCCATATTCTGTGCCTTAAAGGGAGCCGGACGGTAACCATCTTGCTTGAATATGCGGCACAAAGCGGCTGTAATGATGCTTTTTCCCACATCACTGCCTGTCCCTGCCAGCATGATAGGGTGTAAGTTCTTATTCATTCTTCCCAAAGCTTTAATATGTCGGCTTCTCCCCAATACAAATGGGTATATCCGGCTATCACATTCTTATATCTGTACAAAGGAGTATTTACCTCCATTCCTCTGACGGTAAACTGTTTTGCCACCGAAGGAAGTGCGTCGGGCTCTATGATGTTGGAGTAATGGAACTCATGCCCCTTCAGTTCCAGTCCGTTATACTCTAACCGACGATACCCCAAATGCAACCTAGCCCCCACCATTGTACAGTCCAATGGCAAGACGCCCGCCATAGCATAGGCCGTTCCCCCCTGACGCGCCGTAAGTGAGCGGGTCAGGAACATCATTCCGCCACATTCCGCCAATACCTTCCCTCCTTCCTCGGCAAAAGTCTTTATCGCTTCCATCAGTTTCTTCCGACGGTGTAACTGGCGGGCAAAAAGTTCGGGATATCCCCCGGGAAGATACAATAAATCTGCTTCCGGCAAATCACTGCCATACACGGGACTGAAATAAGTAATATGTCCCAACTCCGCCAGCCGAGCGATATTCTCACGATAAATAAAATTGAATGCCGGGTCGCGTGCCACTGCTATTTTCAGTTTTTTTGTACGGGGAGTGAAACTCTCCACCCCGACTTCGGAACTGTATGGCAATATATACCGACATGGGAAACCACGATGACAAATATTTAAAAGTTTATCAATATCCACATACTTTTCTACCAATGCTGCCGCCTGCTCTATCAGTACGTCCATTGCGCGTTTGGCAGTCAGTGTAAGTCCCAAATGACGCGATGGAATCTTAAGCCCATCTGTAAAAGGGAGATAACCCAGACACTCTACACCGGCATCGGCACACGCATCTTTCAGATAATTATAGTGAGGTAATGAAGATACCTGATTGAACACTACTCCGGCAATCTTCACATTCGGATGAAAATGCTTGAACCCATAAATCAGAGGAGCTACGGAATAGGCAGCAGAGCGTGCACTGACAACCAATATCACCGGAATGCCCAGCAGTTGCGATATCTCTGCACTGCTTCCTTCCATTCGGCTGTAACCGTCAAACAGTCCCATTACCCCTTCGGCAACACATACATCGGCTCCCTCTCCATACTTATTATAAATATGCTGTACATGCGTCCTCGATGCCATCCAAGTGTCCAAATTCACCGACTCACGGTCGGCTGCCAATGTGTGAAACTGAGTATCAATATAATCAGGGCCACACTTAAAAGGCTGCACCCGCATGCCTCGTTTCTTCAACGCACGCAGCAGTCCCATCGTGAAAGTCGTTTTTCCGCTTCCCGAAGTAGCGGCCCCTATAAGCAATTGTGGCTTCATCTTTTCAATCTATATTTCAAATCGGGTGCAAATATAAAATAAATATCTAACTTTGTGTCCGATTTTAGCAACACAATCCCTTTCCTGACTTTGTTTACCTTCCTGATACACATGAAAAACTCCCATTAACAGATATAGAATAATCATTTAATTAATTATATAATAATGGAACTTTTTAGAAATCTATTTGAAGGATACCCCAACCTGTGGGGTGGCGGAGTAGCACACTCCGTATTGATTCTTTCGCTTGTCATTGCCTTCGGTATCATGCTGGGGAAGATAAAAGTGGCAGGCATATCATTAGGTGTGACATGGATACTTTTTGTAGGAATCGTATTCGGACATTTCAATCTGAACCTGGATGAGCATCTGCTCCATTTCCTAAAAGAATTCGGATTGATACTGTTCGTCTACTCTGTCGGTCTGCAAGTAGGACCGGGCTTCTTCTCGGCTTTCAAGAAGGGAGGATTTACGCTGAACATGCTTGCCATGATGGTCGTATTTCTGGGAGTTGTCATCACGGTGGCACTGCACTTCATCACCGGAGTGCCTATCACCACAATGGTGGGTATCCTGTCGGGAGCTGTCACCAATACCCCCGGACTGGGAGCCGCACAGCAGGCCAACAGCGACTTGAATGGCATTGATGCACCCGAAATCGCACTCGGTTATGCCGTTTCATACCCGCTGGGAGTGGTAGGCTGCATCCTTTCACTGCTTGCGCTGAAATATTTATTGCAGATTAAGCCGAAACAGGAAGAGGCAGAAGCAGAACGCGGTTTGGGACATTTGCAAGAACTGACCGTACGCCCCATCTCATTGGAAATCAGAAATGAAGCAGTAAACGGAAAAACGATTAAAGACATTAAACCGCTGGTAAACCGTGACTTCGTTATTTCGCGTATCCGCTACTGTAACGGAGACAAGCAGACAGAACTTGTCAACTCAAATACAATCTTTCATCTGAATGATGAAATTCTTGTCATTGCCAACCCGATAGACGTGGAGGCAATTACCGTTTTCTTTGGCAAACAGGTAAATGTGGAATGGGATTTTAAGAATAAGAACCTGATTTCCAGAAAGATTCTGATTACCAAGCCTGAGCTGAACGGAAAGACTTTGGCACAACTTAAAATCCGTAATGATTTTGGAGTCAGTATCACGCGTGTAAACCGTTCGGGAGTAGACCTTGTCGCCACTCCCCACCTGCAATTGCAGATGGGTGACCGTGTAAAGATTGTCGGCAGTGAACTGGGAGTGGCGCAAGCCGAAAAAATATTGGGCAACTCGATGAAACGATTGAATCACCCTAATCTGATTCCTATCTTTCTGGGTATCGCACTGGGATGCATATTGGGCAGTACTCCGTTCATGTTCCCCGGCATTCCCCAACCGGTTAAGTTGGGACTGGCAGGAGGACCGCTTATCATCTCTATTCTGATAAGCCGCTTCGGACCTCAGTACAAACTAATCACCTACACTACCATCAGTGCGAACCTGATGGTTCGCGAGATAGGTATCTCTTTATTTCTTGCCTGCGTGGGACTTGGTGCGGGTAAAGGATTCATTGAAACGATTATCAATGAAGGAGGATATATATGGATAGGTTATGGTGCCATTATCACCGTGCTGCCTCTGCTGATAGTGGGATTTATCGGGCGCTATGTTTTCAAGTTGAACTATTATACCCTTATCGGAGTATTATCGGGAGCAACGACCAATCCGCCCGCTTTGGCTTATTCCAATGACCTCACCTCATGTGACGCACCTGCAGTAGGTTATGCCACTGTGTATCCGCTCACGATGTTTCTTCGGGTACTCACGGCTCAATTACTGATTCTCTCGCTCGGATAAGCCGGCACAGTAACGGTCTATTCTTTCTGCAACACGGATTCCGCAGATTGGCTTCGGCTTCATTTCTGCGAAATCCGTGCTGCTTTTTTCCTTTCGAGAATCCCGGCAGTGGGTATTTTCTTTCATTTAATTAAAATCCCCCCAACCATTTCTACGAATGTTTTATCAGTCTGTTAATGCGCATAGCATTGAAAATAGCCAGCAGAGCCACACCCGAATCTGCAAAAACAGCTTCCCACAGTGTCGCCACTCCTACCGTTCCCAATGCAAGGATGGCAAATTTCACTAAAAAAGCCAATATGATATTCTGCCAAATGATGCGACGCGTGTATTTTCCTATCCTGACAGCCGTTACCAGCTTCGACAAGCTGTCGTCCTGAATAATCACATCTGCTGTCTCAATCGCTATATCACTTCCCAAACCTCCCATTGCAATGCCAACATCGCTCAATGCCAACACCGGTGCATCATTGATTCCGTCTCCCACAAAAGCGACACAATGTTTCTCATCCTTCAACTTCTGAAGGCGGGCCACCTTATCGGCCGGTAATAAATCGCCATAAGCATGCCGGATATCCAGACGGTGTGCAATGTTTTGTACCAATGCGGTCTTATCCCCCGACAGGATTTCAAAATGCCTGATACCTTGTTGCTTCAATCCTCGAATAGCTTCTACCGCATCATCCTTCAGCTCATCTTCCATAACAACCACACCTGCATAAATACCGTTGCAGGCACACAGTATCAGGCTTTCGGGCATTTCATGCAATCCTTCCGGATAAGCTATTCCATACTTGTCCATCAACCTATAGTTGCCTGCCAGTATCTGTTTGCCACCGATGTATGCTTCCAGTCCGTACCCGGCAATCTCCGTCACCGCCCCTACCGGATAAAGGGCTGCCTGCTGCTGTTTTGCATACTCCACCACGGCTTTTGCCATCGGGTGGCTGCTCTTGCTTTCTGCCGATGCAATATATTTCAGGACTTCTGCCTCCGAATATATTCCCGCAGTCTCTATCCGGCAAACACGAAAGTTGCCTGTAGTCAGTGTACCGGTCTTGTCAAAAACAAACGTGTCTGCTTTCGTGACGGCGTCCAAATAATTGCCCCCCTTGAAAAGAATGCCTTTGTGTGATGCCGCACCGATGCCTCCAAAGTAACCCAATGGAATACTCACTACCAAAGCACACGGACAGGATATCACGAGGAACACCAGAGAACGATACAGCCAGCTGGCAAACAGATAGATAAAGGATGGCTGCACCAATGAATAAAGAAACGGAAGCACCGGAATAAGAAATGCAATCCCGATAACCGCCGGAGTATAGTAGCGGGCAACCTTACGCATGAACAGTTCTGTCGGTGCCTTGCATTCGGCAGCTTCCTCCACCATCTCCAGCATACGTGCCAAGGTGCTTTGGCTGTAAGGTTTCGTTACACTCAGCCGAATGGTCTCATTTACCGGAATCATACCTGCCAGCACTTCACCGGATTGCCTCACCGAGCGCGGGAGACTTTCACCGGTCAATGCCGCCGTGTTGAATACTCCCACCTCATTTTGCAACACACCGTCCAAAGGGACTTTCTCGCCCACTTTTACTTCAATGGTTTCTCCTGTCTCTACCGCTTCGGGCGAAACAATCGAATATTGGCCTTTACGAAAGACAGAAGCTGTGCGCGGACGCATATCAAGCAGGGCACGAATATTGTCGCGTGCTTTGTCTACGGCGCTATCCTGCAACTGCTCGCCTACAGCATAAAACAACATTACTGCCACCCCCTCCGGATATTCACCAATGCAAAAGGCACCTATAGTAGCAATCGTCATCAGCATAAACTCACTAAAATACTCTTTCTTCATCAAATGCTCCCATGCTTCCGCCATGACAGGAAGGCCAACCGGCGCGACTGCCACCAGAAACCAGACAAGACTGACATAAGGCAGTGCAAACCATGACGTCTGTGCATATTCCAGCAGAACTCCCGCCATCAACATCAGAAACGAGAAGATTTCATTACGATACTGTTTCATATCTATTGTCTTATTTGTTACCGACGCAAAGGTAAACGAAAAAACATGCAAGTAAGTTGCAAAAAAGAAATTCATAAATATGATTCAAGAATACCTAAAATAAGGATTTTAATCCGCCCGGCAACCATATATAGATAAGGAAAGCAAAAATATGTCCTGCCCTTTGCCACATTGTGATGGGAAATACATAACTTTGAACACTGAATATCAAACATAACGATACGATAATGGAAAATATAATAAAAAAGATAAAGCAGGACTATCCGGTCTCCGACCAAAGCATAGATTTGCTGGTCCCGTGCCTGAAGCCTCATCGCTTCCCCAAGAAATACCAATTGATAAAAGAAGGCATCTATTGTAAGGTGGCCTACTTTATAGAAAAAGGAATGACTCGTTCCTATTGGCTGGTAGACGGAGAAGAAATCACAACATCTTTTTCATGCGAAGGTAATATAGTATTCAGCATGGACGAACTATATTACAATAAGCTGAGCGAAGAGTTCGTAGAGTCACTGGAAGATATGGAGGTTTATGAAATCTCACTCAGTCATCTCACCCATCTGTTCCGGACCAATATCGAATGGGCAAACTGGGGAAGAGTTATCCATCAGGATGAATACAGACGCCTGCACCGCACTCATAAGGAACGGCTCACCTTGCCTGCCAAAGAACGATATGAACAGATGAAAATACAATTTCCTGCCGTATGCGAACGTGCCAACTTGGGATATATCGCTTCCTATCTGGGAATTACTCTTCCCACACTCAGCCGCATCAGAAGTAACGAAAAAGAGTCCTGAAAAGAAAACAGCCTGTATTCAGGAAGATTGAATCTGCCTCTATAAGAATAAGCGTTTTCATCCTTTCGATTATGCCTGTATATAAGTCGGATTACTACAGTCTTCGGCAATGGACTGTATAGTCTGTTGCAGTGAACCGTACAGTCCACCGTAACGGACTGTACAGTCTGCCGTAACAGACTGTAATAATCTTCCGTTTAAAAGGGCTTGGCTGACTCTAAGAAATGGCTTACTCTTTCCTTGGTTGATGATATAATATATTAATCCCCAGGGAAATAAGGTGCCCCGTTATTACAATAGTACCTACTCATTACCAATTCTTCACTGAACATTACCCATTTTTGGGTATTGCCCCACCCTTTAACTCCCTCTAACTTTGCAGCATCTTAAAATTATAAAATTTAAAGCAAATGAAGAGAAAGGTATTATTGTTTTCTATAGCCTTTGCAAGCTGTATGACCGGTCTATATGCCGAAAACGGCATTGACAAAGACAAAGAAAGCAACCGCACAGAAAAAACAACGGGAAAGAATGCTCCCCAAAAGTCAAGGCTTACATTGGGAGGCTATGGTGAAGCTGTAATGACACGCAACTTCTACAGTGACAATATCAACCGCTACTCTAAAGCGGAAGATTATAAAGATGCCAAAAGTCATGGACAGTTCGATCTTCCTCATGTAGTCATCATGATAGGATATGATTTCGGCAAAGGCTGGACAATGGGAAGCGAAATTGAGTTTGAACACGGTGGAACAGAGTCTGCCGTAGAAATGGAACAGGAAGAAGTGGGCGAATGGGAAAAAGAGATAGAACGTGGCGGTGAAGTTGCCTTGGAACAGTTCTGGATACAGAAATCATTCTGTCCTGAGTTCAATATCCGTGCCGGACATATTATAGTTCCTGTGGGGTATACCAATGCCCATCACCTTCCTAACGAATTCTTCACTGTATACCGCCCCGAGGGAGAGAACACAATCATGCCATGCACATGGCACGAAACCGGTATAAGTATTTGGGGACGCACCGGTGACTGGAGATATGAAGCCATGCTGATTCCTGCCCTCAATTCAATGCATTTTTCAAAAGACCAATGGATAAAAAATGGTTCGGGCTCCGCCTTTGAGTTCACTCCGGCCAACAATTATGCAGTAGCCATGCGTATAGACAACTATTCCGTTCCCGGCTTGCGCATGGGACTGAGCGCCTATTACGGCCATAGCTTCAATAATACTCTTCAGGCAGACCAAGGCAAATACAAAGATACCAAAGGAGCTGTAAGCATTGCTGCATTCGACTTTGACTATAAAGGACACAACTGGATAGCACGCGGAAACATAGATTACGGGCACTTGGGAGATGCAGCGACCATATCAAAATATAACCGCGAACAGTCCGGCACATCGCCCTATAAGCGTACTCATGTAGGAAAGAATGCAGTGGCAGGCGGCATTGAAGCCGGATATAATGTATTCTCCCAAATCAGAAAGTTACGCGAATCGGGAGACAAACTCTATGTGTTCGGACGCTATGAATATTATGATTCTTATGTACCGGTCAAAGGAGCTACAAAATATTCGTGGACAGACCGCCAACGTATGGCAATAGGCGTTAACTATTATCCGATAAAAGAAATAGTTGTGAAAGCAGAGTATTCACAACGCTTCCTGAAAAGTCAATATAATAACGAACCGTCCATTTCTTTAGGTATTGCTTATGCAGGCTATTTTATAAAATAACAATAATTTAATATTTAATTAAAAGAGGTATGAAAAAGTTTTTAAGATTTCCCCTGTATGCTGCCATGGCAGCGATGATGACATTCAATTTCAGTGCATGCAGCGATGATGACGACCCGGACGGCGGTGATACCGAATTATCTGAAAAAGATAAAAGATATCAGGCTATTGCTGATCAGTTTACCAAGAATACAGTGATTGTTACATACACCGGTCTGGCTGACCAGACAGAAGCTTTGGTTGAAAAGCTGAAAGCACTGAAAGCCGAAAAAACGGATGATAATGTGAAATCCGTGTGTGAGACATTCCTCAACGCACGTGCATGGTGGGAAAAGAGTGAAGCATTCCTGTTTGGAGCAGCTTCCGACTTTGGTATAGATCCGCACATCGATTCATGGCCGCTTGACTTGGATGGTCTGTTGGATGAAATGAAAAACACATCTCACATTACAGCCATGGAAGCTGAAGATGCCGATGTATGGGCAGGTGTAAAACTCGGTCCGGAATTGCTTGGATTTCACGGTATCGAATATATTATCTTTGAAGCCGGCAGCCCTAAAGCAGTCTCGAAAATTAAAGATAAAGAATTGACTTATGCCATTGCCGTGGCAGGCGACCTGCGCAACAAATGTTATCAATTGCAGATATCATGGGCCGGTGCAGACAATGTGGACGCAAACCGTGTAACCAAAGTAGTAGACGAACTGGAATGGAATACGACTGTGGCAGGCGGTGAAAACTCGTATACACAGAACATGATGCTGGCCGGACAAGTGGGCAGTACTTACACCAGTTGGACAGGAGCTATGCAGGCCATCATCGACGGTTGCAAAACCATTGCCGACGAAGTAGGCACCTCTAAAATCGGAAAGCCTCACACCGGTGAAGACAAAAACTACATCGAATCTCCTTACAGCTACAACTCCATCACCGACTTTTATGACAACATCATCAGCATACAGAATGCCTATATGGGTGGTATAGAAGGACAGCGTGATGAAAGTAAATCATTGCACAACTATATGGCATCTGTAAACGCCGACCTGGATACCAAAACGATCCATGCCATCACCAGTGCATTGACCAAAATAAAAGCAATGAAAGCACCGTTTGTATTAAACTATACGGATGACGCTTGCCAAGAGGCAATGGATGCCTGCAAAGCCTTGGACGATGTCTTAACGGAAGTAAAGGCTGAACTTGCCAAATAAAATAGCAACACCAATATATCTGAGAACAAACAAAGAAGAACATGAAAGGATTTTTTTATTCAAAATATTTCCTGATGGGACTGGCGGTACTCTCGTTCGCCGCTTGCAGCGATGAAGATACTCCGCGGCAAATTAATCCGCCGATAGAACCGGTTACGGATGAGGAATGGTATGCCGGAGGATTGCTGGGTACTACCTTCAACAGTTCGGCTTCTGCTTACGAAGACCCCACCCCTGCTGTCGAGAATGCCGGTATGACCGACAAGTTCAAGTATGGAGAATATTTCTTTGAGCGTACCTACACACAAAACACGAAGCCGTTCAACGGTCTCGGTCCACTTTATGTACGCAACTCCTGTATGTCCTGCCATCCGGGATATGGGCATGGGAAACGTATGGAACGGTATCGTGCCGATGATTGGGGAAACGGTTATCTGCTGGTAGTGACAGACCATACCGATACTTATCTTTCTTCACTGACCGGTATGCCCCAAACCAAAGCAACAGCTCCATTCAAGGCTCCCATTGATGAAGATAAAATCAATATAGAATGGCTCGATTACACAGATGAATGGGGTAATAAATTCCCTGACGGAGAGACCTACAGCCTGATTTATCCGGAAGTCACCATCCCTGAAGATGCCTATTATGTTCCATTGGAAGTGAATGGTAAGACGGTAGATTATGCCAATGTCAAGGTTCGTCTGGAGTCCACCATCGGCATTTATGGTACCGGATTGATAGATGCAATTCCCGATGATTCACTGAAAGCCGAGTATATCCGCCAGGAAAAAGCCGGTGTTTCACTGAATCCCAGCTTCTTTGCCAATGGCGAATGGGTGAAAACCTATGGCAACACCACTCACCCGTTCCGTTATACTTATGCACTGAGCCGTGGTCCGCTGCAAGATGCGGCAGGAGCCAATGCCATTTGGAATATTACCAATGTAACACGCAGCAACCGTCGTTATCATTATATGACACAGACTTATGCCAATACAGCGGCAAATGATCCTGAAGTGCAAAACAAATTCTATGAATATTTTCCGGATTGGAACAAAACCGGAAATGTAAAGGAAGATATCATAAACTATCTGATGAATCAAGAATTGCCAGTTGAAATGACAGATGATGATTATGTGGACTTTATGATCTGGCACAGAGGACTTGCAGTACCTGCGGCACGTAATCTGGATGATCCCGACGTGCAAAAGGGGCGTTCGCTCTTCCGCGAAATCGGTTGTGCCAGCTGTCACCGCCCATCATGGAAAACCGGCAAGGACAACTTTACAGATCCAAGCGGATTCTTCAGTGACGGAGATGCACGCTTGCCCAGATATCCCGATCAGACCATTTGGCCGTATAGCGATTTTGTACAGCATCGACTGTATATGGAGAATGATATCCGCACCGGCTGGTGCCGCACCACCCCGTTATGGGGACGTGGCTTATCTGCCATTTGCACCGGAGCCGGTGACCGTCTGCACGACTGTCGCGCACGCAATGTAATCGAAGCTATCATGTGGCATGGAAATGCACAAAGTGATGCCCGGTGGACAATTGAGAAGTTCCGTACGTTAAGCAAAGAAGACCGTGAAGCTGTCGTGAAATTCATTGAAGCAATCTAATTTTTATCACAACAAGAGGCTGTGCCACAATCCGGCATGCAGACAGACCGAATCGTAAAGACAGCCTCTTGTGATACGTCATCAAAACTGAAGCTACATGAAACTATTGAAAAGAATTGCTTTCTGCTTATTGGGCATCCTGCTTTTTGTCCTCACCATAGCTACAATACTGGAAAAAGTAAACGGTACGGAGTTTGTGAACAATCATATTTACAGTTCCGTACCCTTTATCATACTGTGGGGAAGCACAGCCCTTGCTTCCTTACTATATATGATAAAAAGAAAACTCTACCGCCAATGGACCACATTCCTGCTCCACCTTTCTTTTATCCTGATATTGGTGGGAGCATTTGTCACATGGATAGATGGCGAACAAGGAACCTTACAACTGAAACTTGGAGAGAAAACAATGTCCTTCATAAACAAAGGAGGAGAAAAACGCACTCTTCCTTTCAGCATCTCACTGGAAGATTTTGAAATAATTTATTATAAAGGAACACGGGCGCCTATGGATTATGTCAGCCGGATAACAGTTTCTGCCGAAAATAACAGTGAAAGTTTAGAAGGAGAAATATCTATGAACAAAATATTTTCATTCATGAATTATCGCTTTTACCAATCCGGGTATGATGCAAACGGACAAGAGACCGTTCTCAGCGTCTCCCATGACCCCTATGGGATAGGGATTACTTACACCGGATATAGCATACTGCTGGTTTCCATCATTCTATTCTTTCTTAATCCTCAAAGCACATTCCGCCAATTAATGAAAAGCTATCGCAACAACAGTCAGGATATAAAAAAGGGATGCAGCATCTTATTCCTGTTGTTTATCTCCACCTTTCCGATGGGAAGCCGGGCAATGGCTGCCGACCATCCCTTGCCGAAAACTCTCCCACGCGAAACAGCCGGACGCTTCGGTGACCTTTATATCTTGTACAACGACCGTATCTGCCCCCTGCAAACTTTCGCAAGAGATTTTACAATCAAGTTATATGGCAAACCGACATATCACGGCCTTACCTCTGAACAAGTTCTGACCGGCTGGCTATTCTATTATGACAGTTGGAAGAATGAACCTGTTATCCGCATCAAAAGCAATGAAGCCCGGCGCTTATTAGACATAAAGGGGCAATATGCCTCAGTGAAAGATTTTGCCGGTAACACCAATGAGTATAAGTTGGAAGATGCAATGCGGCAAATCCATTTAGGACGACAGATAACAGACAGGAAAGGCATAGAAGAAGCCAATGAAAAATTCAATATCATCAGCATGGTATGTACCGGAGCGCTTATGAAAATATTTCCCTATCGGGATGCAAAAGGAAACACCTTGCAATGGTATGCGCAAAGTGATCGGCTTCCCCATGAAATGGGAAATGAGCAATGGACCTTTACCCGCAAGGCAATGAATTATGTCCATGAGCAAATCGTCATGAAAAGATTTGATGAAGTAAACCGTTTACTAAATAAAATCAAACAATACCAGCAGAAAGAATGTGGAGAAGCACTTCCTTCAGCAAGCAAGTTCAAAGCAGAAAAACTATATAACCAATTCGATTACAGTAAACCTATTGCCATACTCTGCCTTTGTATCGGTTTATTTGCTTTTATTTACTATTGCCGTTGCACGGTAACAGAGAAAAACATCTGTTGCAGTTTAGCATTTATCTTTAATCTGCTGCTCTGCTCCATCTTTATCTATTTATCCATGACCATTGTCCTGCGCGGTTATGTAAGCAACCATCTTCCTCTGTCCAACGGTTTTGAAACAATGCAGTTCATGGCTTGGTGCACAGTCTTGCTTACTTTTTTTCTACAGCGTAAATTCACCCTGTCAGTACCATTTGGTTTCCTGTTGTGCGGACTTACATTATTAGTCTCCATGTTTGGCGAACAGAATCCTCGAATCACCCAATTAATGCCGGTCCTCCAATCTCCCCTACTCAGCATTCATGTAGTAGCAATTATGACAGCCTATTCATTACTGGCTTTCATCATGCTGAATGGAATAACGGCAGTCGTTCTACATTACTCAACAGAAAATTGTGAGACAGCAATAGATTTTTTGCAAAGAATCAGCCGGCTGATTCTTTACCCGGCCGTATTCCTGCTCACCATAGGCATCTTTATCGGAGCTGTCTGGGCCAATGTATCATGGGGGCGCTACTGGGGTTGGGACCCGAAAGAAGTGTGGGCACTTATCACCATGCTGGTTTACGCGCTGGCACTGCACCCGGCCTCTCTAAAATGGTTCCGCTATCCGATGTTCTTTCATGTATTTGGCATTGTGGCGTTCCTCACTGTATTAATCACCTATTTTGGAGTGAATTTTCTGCTCGGAGGCATGCACAGTTATGCCAATGGATAAAAAGAATGAAAAGAAGCATTGCCACAATGCCATAAAATTATAAATTTGCAATATTTAAAGCATCAACTATGATAAACTATAAAACCATAAATAAGAACGAGAACGTAATGGTCTGCTATTCTGAATTTACTCCTCCAAAAGGCGTTACCGAATATCAGGTCATGATCCAACTGACAAAACCCGGACAATCTTATGAAGAACAACTGAAATTGCTGTTGGATACCTATTCCGATTTGAAAGAGAATGAATTTAAAAAGGGTACTACTATTTTCAAGCGATACTTTCTGAGCGATGCCGCCAATCAGACCGACCTGCTTTTGGCAGCGGAAACGGAACACTCGGATTGTGCCTTATCCATCATAGAACAGGCGCCCTGCAATGGTACCAAGATTGCACTATGGGCTTTTCTGCAAACAGAAGTAAGTACCAAGGCGCTTCCTGAAGGACTCTTCGAGGTGGCACACAACGGCTATCGTCACCTTTGGAAAGGAAGAGATTTCAACCGTGCCTCTACTTCGGAATACCAGACGCGGCTGTTGCTGAATAACTATGTGATGCAGCTCAGTGAGCAGAATTGCAAACTGGCAGACAACTGTATCCGCACATGGTTTTTCGTACAAAATATAGATGTCAATTATGCAGGAATGGTAAAGGCACGAAATGAAGTGTTCCTCACACAAGACCTTACGGAAAAGACACACTACATAGCCAGCACCGGCATCGGCGGACGTCATCCCGACCCGCAAGTGACAGTGCAGATGGATGCGTATGCCATCAACGGAATACAACCTGCCCAGATACAATTCCTGTATGCCACTACCCATCTGAATCCCACATATGAATACGGAGTGAGTTTTGAACGCGGGACGTGTGTGAAATATGGCGACCGCAGACAGGTGTTCGTTTCGGGAACTGCCAGCATAAACAATAAAGGTGAAGTGGTGTACCCGGGTGATGTGCGTAAGCAAACCAACCGAATGTGGGAAAATGTGGAAGCACTGCTTAAAGAAGCCGAATGTAGCTTTGATGATGTATCACAAGCCATCATCTATTTGCGCGACCCAGCAGACTATACTATCGTTAAAGAATTGTTTGACAAAAAATTCCCCCATCTGCCCCACGTCATTGTACATGCACCGGTATGCCGTCCCAAATGGCTGATAGAAATGGAATGTATTGCTGTAAAGTCCGATAAAAATGATGAGTTTAAGGACTTTTGATATGTAAAAAGCAAATTTTCATAAGGGGATGTCAATACTAAAAAGGAAGTGTGTCAAAACGTGGATAATGCTGTCGTTTGGTTCGTAGGGGCGAGGTTTGCTCGCCCGAAAACAGTTTGCTTTGTGTATTACCCCCTCAACCAAAAACCATTATACTATTTCCCTATAAGGAAGCATACAGTTTCGGCATCCGGGCATGATGCCATATATAAGAAGCAGGATAAATATCTTCCTGTTCTTTATCAAGTATCTTCTTCAGAATACTGCATTTATTCTCACCCGCCACTAAGAAGCAAGTATGTTTTGCCTCTATCATCGGTTTTCCCGTCATGCAGATACGAACCGTTTTATTATAAGGATTGACTGATACAGCATAAGGCTCAGCAGCCGTCAACAAGTCTTTCCGGTCAGGAAAAACAGAAGAAGTATGCCCGTCCTCTCCCACTCCTAACAACACAAAGTCAAAAATAGGCACATCATCCACCGTCGGCACGGTGGCCTTCACCAAGGAAGAATACAGTATGGCTTCCTCGCCGGGAGCGCCCTCGCCCACTATGCGGTAATAATGTGAAGCCGGCAGATTTATCTTGCCGAACAAAAGGCGGTCGGCAAGACCGAAGTTGCTTTGTGCATCGGTAGGCGGTACACAACGCTCATCCACCCAGTAAAAATAAAGGCGCGCCCACGGCGTGTATGCCGCAAACTCACGCTCCCACACCTCAAACAATACCGCCGGGGTCGTTCCTCCGGAAAGGGCAATGGTAAAAGGACGTTCGGGCTCTTTCTCCATTGCCTCCAATATATGAGTAATGAGGGTTTGTGATGCCTGTCGGGGCGATATATACAAATATTTATCAGGTATCATAACAAACAATACAGTTTAGAATGTGTCAGATTCTTACAAGGATTAGTCCATTCGGCATGGCTGCGCTCTATGAGCACGTCCGCCTCTTTCGGTCCCCATGTTCCGGCGGGATAACCATAAAGAGGGGTCTCCGGGTGTTTCTTCCAGTAATCCAGAATCTTGTCAAAATACGTCCAGCTCTCTTCCACGGCATCCGAACGGGTAAACAAGGTGGGGTCGCCCGCCAAGCTGTCTTCCAGCAAGCGAACGTAGGCATCACCCGTCTCCTGTGCATTCCGGTCATAACTGTAATCCATCTCCATTGTCCCCATATAAAACCCCGAACCCGGCGCTTTCATGGCGATACGCTGCAAGATACCCTCATCGGGCTGGATACGAAGAATCAGTTCTTCACCCCGATAGAACCCTTCCTTCATCTTAAACATCTGCATGGGAGCAGGTTTAAAGTGGACAACAATCTCAGTCACCTTGGTCGGCATCTGCTTGCCGGTTCGGATATAGAAAGGCACACCTTGCCAACGCCAGTTGTCTATCTTGAGGCACATGGCAACGTAGGTATCCGTGCGCGAATCGGGATTTACATTCTTTTCTTCACGATAACCTGCCTGAGTCTCGCCGGCGACATATTGACCACGGATGACATTCTCTCGAATGTACTCATCGGTCAGCGGATGAAGCGATTGGTACACCTTAATGACCTCGTTTCGGAAACCGTCCTTATCGAACTTGGCAGGGGGTTCCATGGCGGTAATGGCAAGCAACTGCATCAGGTGGTTCTGCACCATGTCGCGCAACGCACCCGAACCGTCATAATATCCGCCACGGGTTCCGATGCCCATATTCTCGACAGCGGTTATCTCTACATAGTCAATATAGTTACGGTTCCAGATAGGTTCGTAGATGGTGCTTCCGAAACGTGTCACCATGATGTTCTGCACCGTCTCTTTCCCAAGGAAATGATCGATGCGATAGATATCCTCCTCCTTGAAGTAGGTAGCGTAAATCTTATTCAACTTATGCGCCGATGCAAGGTCGTAGCCGAAAGGCTTCTCAACAATAATGCGCTTCAGCCCCGGCTTCTTGAGGATGCCGGCGTCATGAAGATATTTCGGAATCAGTTCGTAAAGCAACGGCGGAGTAGCCAGATAGAACAGGTAATTCCCATCATTCTCATATTGAGGCGACAGAGCTTTCAACCGCTCGTTCAGCCGGGAATAAGTAAAAGCATCGGCAGGGTCCATCGACTGATAGTAGACAGTGGAAAGAAAATCATCCAATGACGCTTTCTCCTTTTCATCCAGAGAAGGAGACTTCGCCAGCTCCTCCTTCAGATAGCTGCGATAGGTTTCATCCGAATAGGCAGTGCGGGCACATCCCACAATGGCGAAGTGCGGAGGAAAACGTCCTTCGTTGTGAATCTTCACCAAGGCAGGCATCAGCTTGCGCCGGGTGAGGTCGCCCGATGCGCCGAATATAACTAAAAACAAACTATGTGGTAAACTCATAAATCAATTCTTTTTTATCGGTTCTTGTTATTTCTTCTCCTGCCATTGTTCATGGAAAAACTCGCCTCGCGGACTATCCACCCGCTCGAACGTGTGTGCCCCGAAGTAATCGCGCATCGCCTGAATCATGTTGGCTTGCGAATGATGGGTGGTCAGCCCCAGGAAATAATTCAATGCAGCAGAGAGTACGGGCACGGCCAGTCCTTCTTTCAGCATGATACTCACCGATTTCTTCCATACGGGAAGAGCCTCCGCCACTTCCAAACCGAAATGCCGGTCGAGCAACATGTGCGACAGTCCCGGTGCACGGTGATAAGCCTCGGCAATATCGTTCAGGAAAGCAGAGCGGATGATGCAGCCGGCACGCCACAGCAAAGCGATGGACGAAAGATTCAAGTTCCATTTATAGGTGTCACTCGCCGTGCGCATCAATGCAAATCCTTGTGCATACCCCACCAAACGAGCCGCATAAAGAGTGGCCTCCAGCGCAGCAACAGTATCCTGATAATTATAAACCGGATGATTCTCAACGTGCATATAATGTTTGGCCATCAACACACGCAAGCTCTTTTCCGCAGACAGATTACGTGCAAACACAGCCTCGGCAATTACATCGAGAGGAGTATTAAGCTGCAACGAATTGATAACGCTCCAACGCCCTGTACCCTTCTGTCCGGCAGCATCCAGTATGCTGTCTATCAGATAACCTCCGCCACACTCCTTATGACGGAGAATAGCTGCCGTTATCTCAATCAGGTAGCTCTTCAGACGACCTTGGTTCCAACGCTCGAACACGTCAGCCATCTGCTCATTCTTCAGAGCCAACAGATTCTTCAGCGCATAATAGGTCTCTGCTATCAATTCCATGTCACCATATTCTATACCGTTGTGCACCATCTTCACATAATGACCGGCACCGCCCGGACCTACCCACTCGCAACACGGACTACCGTCTTCGGCACGGGCTGCAATACTCTTCAGCATCGGCTGTATGAAGGGCCATGCCTCCTGAGCACCGCCCGGCATGACGGATGCGCCATGCAATGCACCTTCTTCGCCTCCGGAAATGCCGCAACCTACAAAATACATTCCTTTCTCATACAGTTCCTTTACCCGGCGCTCCGTATCCTCAAAATTAGAGTTTCCACCATCGATTATAATATCACCTTTATGCAACAAGGGAAGCAATCTGCCTGTCATTTCGTCTACTGCAGACCCTGCCTGCACCATGAGAAATACGACTTTCGGAGTCTTCAGTGCATCTACAAATTCCTCCAAAGTCTGCGTACCGACAATGCTTTTGCCTTGCGCACGCTTAGCTATGAAATTATCAACTATATGTTCTTCTTTGCCGGGAACTGTGCGATTCCACACAGCTACTTTCCATCCTTTACCTGCCAGGTTCAGGGCCAGATTCTGCCCCATCACTCCCAGTCCGATCAATCCGATATCTGCCTTTTCCATAATTTAATCTTTTTATATTTAACAAACGGCAGATTTATTTGTTCAATAATTCTATCTTTGTGAATATATCAATCTTACATTATGATGAAAAAGATTAAAATAGGGTTATTACCCCGTATTATCCTTGCCATTGCATTAGGTATCGCATTCGGCAACATCCTCCCCGGAGGATTGGTAAGAATCTTTGTGACCTTCAACGGAATCTTCAGTGAGTTCCTCGGTTTTATCATCCCGCTGATTATCCTCGGGTTAGTAACACCTGCCATTGCCGACATCGGGAAAGAAGCGGGAAAAATGCTGGTAGTCACCACACTCATAGCGTATGGAGCAACCTTGTTTTCGGGATTCCTTTCCTACTTTACAGGCATCACATTTTTTCCGTCGATGATTACTCCCGGCGCTTCTATCGAACAGATAAGCGAAGCCCATGATATCGTGCCTTTTTTCACGGTAGCCATTCCACCTGTCATGAATGTGATGACCTCACTCATTCTTGCTTTTACACTGGGACTGGGCATCGCCCACTTGAACACCACAGCACTCAAAGATGTATGTAATGACTTTAAGGATATTATCATTAAAACCATTCAAGTCATCATCCTGCCATTACTACCAATCTATATCTTCGGCATTTTCTTGAATATGACGCATTCAGGACAGGTTATGAATGTATTATCGGTCTTCATCAAGATTATCGGAGTTATCTTCCTGCTGCATATTTTCCTGCTCATTTTCCAATACTCCATTGCGGCTCTGTTTGTCCGCCGCAATCCGTTTCGTTTGTTGGGGAGAATGCTTCCGGCTTATTTCACTGCGTTGGGCACACAGTCGTCGGCAGCCACCATTCCTGTCACCCTGCGACAAAGCATCAAGAACGGAGTGAGTGAAGACATTGCCGGCTTTGTAATCCCGCTGTGCGCCACTATTCATTTATCGGGTAGTACACTGAAAATAGTGGCATGCGCACTGGCACTGATGATGATGCAGGGAATGCCCTTCGACTTCCCGATGTTTGCCGGGTTCATCTTCATGCTAGGCATCACAATGGTAGCTGCACCGGGTGTTCCGGGTGGCGCAATCATGGCTGCACTGGGCATCCTTTCCTCCATGCTGGGCTTCGGCGAAAGCGAACAAGCCCTGATGATAGCACTCTACATTGCAATGGATAGCTTCGGAACTGCATGTAATGTAACAGGCGATGGAGCGATAGCCCTGATCATCGATAAATTTTTCGGAAAGAAATAACTATGATTTAAAACACCGGCATCTGCCAAATAAAGCCCACAGACACTCGATTAGTCGAATAATTATCTTCTCCCAGTGCTTTAGCCCGGTCGGTAAATCGATAAGAACGACCGGTATAAGCCAGGAAGAAATGCAAATTGGTCTCCATCGGATAATACTCAATACCGCCTACATACCCCCATGCCGTACGGTATTTCCCTTTTTCCACCTCATCACTGCTTTTATAAACGGAAGCTGTTTCATACATACCTTTGGCAAACAGATTCCATTTCGGAGCAAATCGATAGTTGACATGAAGCACGTATGACATATATTCGGCGTTAAATACATTATGATTCAGGTCACCACCTATCATTCTTGTTATGATTCCCTTGCGGTCTACTCCTTCACGAGAATACATCCAGTCAAAATAAGCATGCCACTGAGGATTGAAATTGAACTCATTACCCAAAGCATAATAATACATTTTCTCGCCTTTTGTTTCGTTCATAACAGAGGCAGACCACCGGGTCTTGAATACATCCAGGAAGTTACCATTCCAGTTCAAGGTGTAAACCAACGGAAGCTTTGTCCGTTCCAAGTCACCATACATCTCTTTGGAAGGTCCATTCAGGCTGTTCAATACTTGAAACTGTATTTGCTGGTAAGGATTATAATTATAGGCCACATTCAATCCGGTCATGAAGTTGTTCATGTTCTCTATCATGTCGCTGTATTCGTAAATGTCAATCGGGTTGACATCAAACTCAATTCCTCCGTAAGCAGTGCATTGCTTGCCGGCAAAGAACGAAAACTTATCAAGTTTGACACCTATACCTGCATAGTCAATACTGGTAGGAACATTGTCAATATTACCCGATCCATCATTACCACGATTAAGACGCTGCCGATAACGATAGCTCAGCCAATCGTTGATATTACCCTTCATTTCGATGCGGAGCTGTTTCATCTCGAATGCCCCTTGATCGAAACCGGACTCATTCCATTTCATATTGAAGTCACCATGCATATTGAGATAGAGATTGAACTTATCGGTTTTCTTTTTTATACCGGTCACCTCTTCAAAGAGGCTTTTATCGTCCGACATGAAATCACTTTTTGAAGATTGTGCATATAGCGAGTGTGAGCCTGACATGGCAATGGCCGTCAGGCATAATAACATTATCCTTTTCATAATTAAGTATAGTTTGGGTTTTGAAAATAAATGAGAAGGGAGTTTGTCAGAACTAAACCGACCTATCCAACCGTCAGCTGTAAGGGCAGGGTTTGCCTGCCCGAAGACACAAAGCAAACTGTTTTCGGGCAAGCGAATCTTGCCCCTACGAACTAAACGACAGCATTATCCGCGTTCTGACACAACCCCCAAACACCGGGCACCTGCCCTATGTAAGTCAATTAATACTCGTTGAAGTATTGCTGAATCTTCTTCCAGTCATTTGTCTTTGTCAACGCAAGCATCAACAATACACGTGCTTTCTGCGGATTCAGTTCTTGAGAAGCAACAAACTGATATTTATTGTCATCCACTTCTGCATCAAGAGTGGTAGGACCTGTCGGAACACGGCTGGATCGAACGACCAGAATCCCCTGTTTACGCGCTTTTTCCAACATGGGGAACAGGTTCTGATGAATGTTGCCGTTTCCCACACCGGCATGCACAATACCCTGATACCCCCCGTTGAGGAACGGAGTCATCACATCGGCATCTACATTGGAATAACTATAGACAATACCCACTTTAGGCAATTTATCTAGATTTGTCACATCAAACTCTGACTTGGTAGTATGACGTTTCAAAGACTCCATATTATACGACACTTTTCCATTAAGAACATATCCCAGCGCACCCGAATTAGGAGACTGGAAAGTCTGCACATCTACCGTATTCATCTTGGTTGCTCCCTGAGCGCCCAAGATCAATCCGTTCATTGCAATCACCACTCCTTTTCCTTTCGATTCTTTGGCGGCAGCAGTAACTACTGCATTATAAAGGTTCAAAGGGCCATCGGCACTCATTGCCGTAGAAGGACGCATCGCCCCGACCAATACCACCGGTTTATCACTCTTCACGGTGAGATTCAGGAAAAATGCCGTTTCTTCCATCGTATCTGTCCCATGAGTTACCACGATACCATCTACATCACCACGCTTGAGCAGTTCATTGATACGTTTTGCCAATGTCAGCCAAACGGCATCATTCATATCCTGAGAACCAATCTTTACAATCTGTTCACCGGTCACATTGGCAATCTTATTCACTTCGGGCACTGCATCCAGCAATGTGCCGATAGCCACTTGTCCGGCTGTATAATTCGTATTGGTAGCCGAAGCACCGGTTCCGGCAATTGTTCCTCCTGTTGCCAAAATATGAATATTAGGCTTTTGGGCAACTGCTGCAAAGGCGCCGAATAACAACGTCACAGCCAGCAAACTGAGTTTTCTTAATCCATTCATAATTTTTTCTAGTTTAGGTAGTTAATATATTGAGACTATAATATTTGTATGAGCAACAGTCCGATAACAATCGATACAATTGTGGCTACAAGACCGGGCATCATAAAAGAATGGTTCAACACCCATTTCCCGATACCGGTAGTTCCTGTACGGTCAAAGTTTATGGCAGCAATCACAGTCGGATAGTTGGGAATAAAGAAATAACCGTTTACGGCCGGGAACAAGGCTATCAGCATCATTGGCGAAATGCCCAAAGCAATGCCCAGAGGCACAATAGCGCGCACAGTCGCCGCCTGACTGTAAAGCAGAATAGACATTACAAACAATGCCACACCGAAAAGCCACGGCATCTGACGGACAATTCCTTCAATAGAACCTGTCAATTCTGTTATATTACCATTAATGAAGGTATCCCCCATCCATGCGATACCGAAAATAGCAATCACTGCCTGCATCCCTGCCGGAAATACACTTCCCTGAGTTGCCTTGATACCGTCCGTGCGCGAGATAATCAAAATGAGTGCGGCAGCCGATAACATCAGAATTTCAATCAGTGAAGGCATGTCCATTACTTTTCCGTCAAACGAAGGACGAAGACCGGGAATAGAACCGAACAGCACAATCAGCAGAGTGGCCACAATGAAGATAATCACAGAAAGACGTGCCTGAAACATATTCTTGACGTCATTCAGCTCCACGTGCTTATCCTCCAACAGACCTTCTTCCATACGACGCAGATACTCAGGGTCTTCCATCAGTTCCTTACCTACTCTCATCGAAGCGAAAGCGCCTACCAGCACACCTATCAAGGTAGCAGGAATAGTTATTTTCAATATATCAAACAGGGTAATGTCAAAACCGGTAAGCAACCCGAGAAGTGCCACGGTAGCAGCAGAAATAGGGCTTGCCGTAATAGCCTGTTGAGATGCGATTACCGCAATACCCAAAGGACGTTCGGGACGGATTTTTGTTTCAGCGGCAACTTCGGCAATCACGGGAAGTACAGAATAAGCTACGTGTCCTGTTCCGGCAACAAAAGTAAACAAATAAGTCACCAACGGACTCAGAATAGTAACATGTGCCGGGTTACGGCGCAGCAAACGTTCCGCCAGCTTTACCATAAAGTCCAGTCCGCCTGCCGCTTGCATACAGGATGCGGCAGATATAACGGCAGCAATCATCAACATCACATCAATGGGAGGCGCAGTAGGCTGAAGTCCGAAGACAAAAGTCAAAATAGCGAGGCCCACACCTCCCATCACTCCAAGGCCGATACCTCCTAAACGGGCACCTACAATAATAGCGGCAAGTACAAATAGTAGTTGTAATAACATGATTCGTTTTTATCGTTATAAAAATACATTTTTAATTCTCATAACAAAGATAGACCAATTCTGTTCTATAAACCGTAAAAAAGCGGAGATTTTTCTTTTTTTTCACTACCATAAGAAGAAAAGGCGTAGTTTTGCAAGTAGTCAGCCAAACATTTTTCCGGCTTAATTGTTTAACATAAAATAGTTATATAATAATAAAGTAATGAACAGAATCTGCAATCTTTTTGGTATTACATATCCTATTATCCAAGGGGGTATGGTATGGTGTAGCGGATGGCGGCTGGCCTCCGTCGTGAGCAATGCAGGAGGACTCGGTCTGATTGGCGCCGGCTCCATGCACCCCGAAACACTCCGCGAACATATTCGGAAATGTAAAGCAGCCACAGAAAAACCTTTCGGAGTGAATATCCCGCTGATGTACCCCGAGATAGATACAATCATCCAAATCGTAATCGACGAAGGAGTAAAGATTGTCTTTACTTCTGCCGGAAATCCGAAAACATGGACAGAACATCTCCATCAGCATGGTATAACAGTAGCCCATGTCGTGGCAAGCAGTAAGTTTGCTGCCAAATGTGAAGAAGCAGGTGTAGATGCCATTGTTGCCGAAGGCTTTGAAGCAGGCGGTCACAACGGTCGTGAAGAAACCACTACCCTATGTCTGCTACCTGCCATAAAAAAAATTACAACCGTTCCGGTTATGGCAGCAGGAGGCATCGGCTCCGGTGAAAGTATCTTGGCCGCCATGACACTGGGGGCCGATGGAGTCCAAATAGGTACACGTTTTGCATTGACCGAAGAAAGTTCGGCACATTTCACATTCAAGGACCGTTGTCTGCGGCTGAATGAAGGCGATACCCAACTCACATTAAAACAGCTTTCGCCTGTCAGACTCGTAAAAAATGAATTCTTCAAGCAAGTGGAAGAAGCAGAAACACGCGGTGCATCTGTAGAAGAATTAAGAGAATTATTGGGCAAGGGACGTGCCAAGAAAGGTATTTTTGAAGGAGACATTTACGAAGGTGAAGTGGAAATAGGACAAATAGCGTCTTCTGTACATAGTCTCAAAACAGCAGAGGAAGTAATCAAGGAATTGATAAACGACTTTAATGCAGCATTAAAACGTACAAAAGAAATACCTTCTTTTATCCTATAATTAATAACTTGCATCGATTTATATTTATATCCGGGCAGACTTATCTATATGCCCGGATATATCCATGAAAACGCGATGTGTTTTTTCAATAGCTATTCATTTCTTTTCAGGTGCAATGAGCCGGTAATACACATCGGCAATTCATCTTTATAATGTGTCACCATTATCATTGTTTTATCCCTGCGCCGGCAGAAAGTCTCAATAATATCTTTCACCAAACGGCGGTTTATCAAATCGAGTCCATGCAACGGTTCATCCAATATCAGTAATTCCGGGTCTTTAACAAAGGCACGCGCCAACAAAACCAAACGTTGTTCTCCGCTGGAAAGCTGTAAGAAACTACGCTCCTTCAAGTCTGCAATACCAAAAATATCCATCCACCACTCACAAGTTTCCATCTGTTCGGGACGAGGACGTTTATAAAGCCCCACCGAATCATGCAATCCGCTTGCCACAATATCAATGGCCGGTAAATTCTTTAAATAGGCACGATGCATCTCCGGGCTGACATACCCGATATGCTTCTTTATTTCCCAAATGCTCTCTCCTGATCCGCGCTTACGCCCGAACAAGGTTATATCACAGGCATAGCTCTGCGGATTATCAGCACAAACCAAACTCAGCAATGTAGATTTTCCGGAACCATTATCTCCGCTAAGAGCCCACTTCTCACCACATTTCACACTCCAATCCAACTCTTTCAGGATAGTCCTTTCACCGTAACGGATACTCACTTTATTCAAATCTACCACATGGTCGGTATGATAAAAGCCATCACCATAAGGAAGAGCCAAGATACGTTCTTCTTTCTCCTTTGAGAGCACACGTTCGGGGACAGGCTTGCAACCGGCAAGATAAGCTTTCAACGTAATTTTATCACCGCACATACGATTTTCTACAGGAATTACGTGCGTAATCAACAAAGGTATATCATCTGTCTTTGAAAGTACCAGAATTACTTGCAGACAAGTCATCCGTATAAGTTCGCAAAGCAATGCATGAAGTTGGTCACGTGTCTTGGCGTCAAGTCCGATAAAAGGATTATCCATTATCAGCACACGAGGGTTACTCAACAAAGTCTTGGTCAACTGAAATTTACGTAACTCTCCACTCGATAGCAGAATAATATGTTTATCCAGCATCGTTTCTATGTCGAACAAGTCATACAACGTTTTTTTCAGTTCGGGATTCGTAGCTTTCGGCAAAAGGTCACGAACGACAGGCGTTTCATCCAAATCATGGGTATTCCAGCGCTGTTGATAATAATAATTACCGTCTGCATCCCCATAAGAGTCCCTGAAAGCAATATATTTTATATTATCATACACCATCTTTGAGGGAGAAGGCGAGAAATCATACTTCACTTCGTTCATTAATAGCGGCCAACGCCCGATAATAGTATCCACCAATATACTTTTTCCTGCTCCGTTCGGACCTACAATAGCAATATGTTCACCTTCGGCAAGCGTCATGTTTATCGGCTTTTTCATCCGATAAAGCGGATGACGGACAACCCCGTTCTCAATAGCAATAATATTCTGCATTTCAATATCTCATTTTAGTCTTAAACAGAATACAAAGGTAGATAAAATTTAATAGAGCACTTACCCCATCCCTATATTTTTCTTGCCCGGAAAACATTCGTCAGAGCATAGAAAAATATGGGTTTTAGCATAAAAAGTTAGGTTTTTCCATCCTTTTGTCATAACTTCGTGCACTTTTTTGGAGAAAACTTATGTATATATTCCGTTCTATTTACGAAATCATAAATACCATATCCACGGCAAAAACATTGCTGACGGAAATGTTCGAAAAGAGAAAAACCATCAGTTTCAGATACATCGATGCCTTAGAATTATTAAAAGACGATGAAAATCGCCTTAAAATATTAATTGAAAAAGAAGTGATTCACCAAAATGGCAACTTCTTGGAGCTGGACGTGCGTTTTCTCGATTTCTTTGAAACGCTACTTGAAGCCAACGAAGAAATCGACACAGCCACAATTGACGAAAACATCGAATACCTGCACGAGCTGATGGATTATTATCTGAAAGAAAAGATACAATCACGCAAAGAGAGCTATGTGAGGAACATCAAACTGACGTTCCAGAAAATAGCTCGCGTAACAATACGTAATATCATGAATTTGCAAAACAGTATCGACAACACTTTCAAACATGAACCAACATACCAAATCAAAATAGCCAAGCTGAAGAATCTGGACAAGAAGCGCATCAATATACAGAATCTCATTGACTCCACCGAGCACCTGATTCTACATGAAGAGCGACTTTTTTTCCAACAAGCCACCGATGAGGAATTAGGACGCATCTTGCTGGAACTGCGTCAGGAGTTGCAATTGTCTGCTCACAGCCTCATACGGGCGCAACAGGATATAATCAACTATCTGAACCAAATAAAGAATCAAGTAATATTGGTAGAGAAAATCCGAAAAGTAAAGTATCTGCAAGACCAGTTTGAACTGCGTACCCGAAGCAACCTGGCAGAAGTAATGGAGAATGAACATTCCGTCTTGTTGGAAGGCTGTACACAGACTTCATTCAAACTATCGCCCGAATATCTGGCAAGTGACGAAGCACGCCCCATTATCCTTAGAATCCTGAGCAACCGGAAAACCCGGGAGCATATCCGCAAGAATGAAGCGGGTGCTTTTAGTGAGGAAGACATGAAAGCGCAAGCCATGTATGAGGAAGTGGTAAACTTGGAAGAAGTGGTTAAAAGTTTTCTACAATCGGGTGCAGAAGCACAATGGAAAAACGAGCAACCCAAAGACTTGTTTACCTTTCTGCTCCATTATTCTTTTCAACGTGAAGTAAACGAGGAAGAATGCACCACACTGTTTTGCCAAATAGTGTCGCTCTACGAAGACAAATTAGAAATAAGCGATGATTTCGGACGATACAAACAATATGAATATGCCAAAATATACCCTTTATAAACTATGAATTTGAATATACAAATACCGGACAATACAGCATTAATCTTCGAATATATGCAAAAAGGGCAATTTATCTGTTCCAACAGCACAGATATCGACTTGCGCGACATGTATAATATGATTGATGAGAACTACGAATCTTTATACCAATACTTTTCACAAATAAACTATACATTAGAAAGGGGAAACGAGTATTTCTACTTCTCGCGCACGGAATCAAAAACCACATTGGAACAAAAGATACTCCGTGCCTATTATTGGATAGATGTACTTGATTTCTTCAAAACTTACGATGAAACATTCGGTGCAGGCTTCCGCTTCCAGCCGGAACAAATTTTGGTAGAGGCCAATATCAATGTTTTGCTGCAAAATAAATTAGACGGTATCCGCAAACATTTCTCGGACAAGGATATCCGCAAAGACGTGCTCGACAATATGATACGTTTGCTGGCCAAAGAATCGTTTATCGAATTGGAAAATGAGAAGACTAATACTTATAAGGTACTGACTTCATGGCATTATCTGGAAAAATTAGTCGATAGTATCAACATTTTTGAAGACATTGAAGATGAGAAACCTGAGTAGAATAATTTTTATCAATAGTGCGAATATTCCTTATTCGGACAATATATATCTGGATGGAAATATCCACTTTATCGGCACACAAGGAGTAGGAAAAAGTACCATTCTGCGTGCTATCTTATTTTTCTATAATGCGGACACGCAGAAACTGGGCATTCCCGTTGAAAAACAAAATTACACGGACTACTATTTTCCTTTTGCCAACTCATATATCATTTACGAAGTAACAACGGAGCATGGAGCATTCTGTATCCTGAGCTTTAAAGCCATGAACCGGGTATGTTATCGTTTCATAGATTCACCTTATCGCAAAGAATTCTTTATTGACGAGAATCGCACCGCCTACAGCGGCACAGACCGTATCCGTGCCATGCTCGACCAACATGAAGTGGAGTATTCGCGCATCATTTATACCTACGACGAGTATCGTAATATCCTATATGGCAATGCAACGAGTACTGAATTCCGACGTTATTCCTTGATGGAAAGCAAGCAATATCAAAACATTCCGCGTACCATCCAGAATGTATTGCTGAACTCAAAACTTGATGCCGAATTTATCAAAAGGACTATTATCTCTTCTTTAAATGAAGAAGAAATATCCATCGATCTGAATAGTTACAAAGAGCATTTGAAAGATTTTGAAATGCGCCTGAGAGACATTAGTGAATTTCAAAAGAAAGAGACACAGAAGCAGGCAACGGAGATTACCCAACTATCACAGCAAACAACCCGTCTGCAAAGTGATATCATGCAAAATTGCCGCGAACTGGTGATTGCCGGTCGAAAAGCATCCGAACTGCTGCCCGAGTGGAAAGAAAAACGCGACAAGGCTGGCAATGACATACAAATACAGGAAAAGCTGAAGGCAGAATTACAAAATGAATCACGGCAGCGTTGCGAAAAAATACAGGAAGAACTGACCATCGTCAGCAATGATTTGAAGAAAGCCGTTCTGAAGGAAAAGGAATATGAAGAACATCATATACAGGAAGTGATGGAACGTTCTGCCAAAGAAATGGAATGGAAAAACAAACGTCTCGGTTTGCAGGAAGAACAACGCATATTGACTTCGCAATACACGGAAATCTCTTCTAAATACAAATTGCTTATCCAGAACCTGGATAACCAGTGGAATAAAATACACGAAGAGAAAATTCATCAATTGGATACATTAAATACTGTTTACAATGCCCGTTTGGAAGAAGCTCGTAAAGAAAACCAAAACCAAACAGAAGCTTTGTATCAGGAGTATGAGAACCTGTCACAAAAACTGCATCCGCTAAAAGCCGAAAAACAGACAAAGCTGAGCGAAATGGATTATCGTATTCGTTCATGCCGCAAAGAAATCTTCTTCGAAAAGGAACAAGAGGAATTAAAGATGCGCATTCAGTCGTACACCTCTACTCACTTGGAACGAAAAACACGTATCAATGAGGCTCAAATCATTATCAAAGACTTGATGATGAAATGGGAGCATGAAGTTCAAAAATTGGAAAAAGGGATAGATGATGAACTGTCGAAGTCACAGATGGAACTGCAACAGTTACATGTCCGCATACAGGAATTGCAGCAGTTTCTTACCCATAGTAAGAGTACCTTACAAGGCTGGCTGAAAGAAAACCATAAAGGATGGGAAGAAACAATCGGTAAACTATGCGATGAAGCTATATTGTGGCAAACCAACCTCTCACCGCAAAAAGCAGAAGGCAATTCTTTTTATGGAATCCAAATTGATTTGAATGTCATAGAGCGTCACATCAAATCTATTGATGATTATAATAAAGAAAAAGAGGAGAAGGAACAACGTTCGGCAGAAATCTCTATGCGCATGCAACGTTTGCAAGCCGAAAAAGCAGAGGGACAAGAGCAAATAAAGCGAAAATACCAGCCGTTGATAAAAGAACAGAAAAGCCGTATCAACCAGTTAGAATATGAATTGGAAAAACTGGAACGCCAATACCAGCAAGACATGCTCGACCTTGAAGACTGGAAGAAAAAAGCAGAAGCTGCCCGTAATGAAAAGTTAACCCGGCTGGATGAGGAAAAAAGCAAAATTGCTTTAGAACTGGCTTCCGTCAATGAAAAGCTGGATAACTTGGGACAAGAGAAAGCAAACAAGCTCAATGCCTTGAAAGAAGCATGGGCACACTTGCAAAACCAACTCTTTGAAGAAAAGAACATCCAACAAGAAAATATACGCAAAGAAGAAAAAGAGGAACAAAAGCGTATCAATGCCGGCAAAGCACAGCATGAGGCAGAGATGCAAAAAGAATTGCATTCCCAAGGTGCCGATACCGAACGTTTACAAAATATCGCCAACCAACTGGGACAGATTGAGCAGGAGTTGTCTTTCATCAAAAAACACGCAACACTGATTATCGAATATCAAAAAGACAAACGAGACCTGATTGAACATATCCCTACATGGAAATATCAGGAAGAAGACCTGAGAAAGCAATTAAAGAAAGAACGGGATACCCTGAGAGCAGAAGTTGATACCTTGCAGAAAGAGATAGACAGAATAAAGATAATTTTACAAGAAGCCGAAGGTAATATTCGTCATTTACAACAGAATCTGGATGCTTACGCCAATATAGAAAGCTTTGATTGGTATAAATCTCATCAGGATATTTTCAAGAATGGCCCTTCTATGACAACTATTACACAAAAAAGTTGCATGGAGTTAATTGACCTGTTGAATCAATATTACATGCAATTCATGCAGATGCAAACCAAACTGCGTAAAGCTGTAAACCTCTTCACAGGACACTTTGACGAAAACAATACTTTCAAGTTTAAAACCAAATTTAATGAAGACTGGGAATACATACGCTTTGCTGATGAGTTGCACGATTTTATAGAGGAAGATAGAATTGACGAATATGTACGCCGTATCAATAATGAACATTGGGATACATTTAAACGTATCAGCATGGATGTCACTTCACTTTCTTCTTCCGAAAAAGATATACAAACAATTATTGGCAAGATAAATAAAGGATTCGCTACCTGCAATTTTGTAGGTGTCATTCAGCGCATCGAGATGAAAATGGAAGAAAGCAGTAATCGAGTGGTAAATGTACTGCATGATATTCAAAAATATTACAAAGAATATGGTTATGACCTTACCCCCGAAACAAACTTGTTCTCTTCCGAAAAAGAGCCTTTGATAAAAGAAGAAGCCATCAAGCTGCTGCGCGACTTTATCAAAGAAATTCATGCCTACCGTTATGACAATATCCGGCTGTATGACTCCTTCGAACTACGTTTCCGCATTGTAGAAAATGGTAATGACACAGGATTTGTAGAGAAAATTTCAAGTGTAGGTTCGGAAGGTACGGATATTCTGGTAAAAGCTATGATTAATATCATGCTAATCAATGTATTTAAAGAAGCCGCTTCACGAAAGTTCAAAGATTTCAAGTTGCACTGCATGATGGATGAAATTGGAAAACTCCATCCGAACAATGTGGCAGGTATCTTGAAATTTGCCAACGACCGGAATATTATCCTTATCAACGGCTCTCCTACCGAGCTCAACCGAGAAGCATACAAGCATGTGTATTTATTAACAAAAGATTCACAGAGTAAAACACGTATTGCACGGTTAATTTCAGACACCAACATATAATGATAAATATTACATTAAACCAAGTGCGATTGTTGAAATCTCTCTCTTTAGGGGAGAGATTTCCTTTAAGCAATTTAAAAGGAAAAATCTTTCAACAGTTATTGGATGAGCATGTCTTATCAAAGTTTCCACAAGGAAATGGTTTTATAATCTATGCTCACTCTCCCATTGCCTTACTAAACCATTTAAGTAATAAATATATAAAATGTTCCCTAGATGATTACATCGAAAAGATGGAAATAAATGAGCTAAGGAAAGTAGACAATATATTGATGAGAGGGAACTCAAAGAGCAATGAAACGCATCCCATGAATGGTTTTCTGGTGAGAAGCATTGAACCGATTGAAGTTTCTCTCTCCAAAAGAAAACTGGTGCTTTCTCCCGAAGTGTGGCCTGTCTGTTTCGTTTCAAATCATGAAGAGTTCACAATTCCCTCGGATGTCACCATTGTTATGGTAGAAAATCCTGAAAACTTTATCTTTATAGAAGAACAAAAGGAGTTCTTTGAAGGAATGCGACCTTTATTTACAACTTATTATCCCAGAGATACACATCGAAGTTTAGTGAATTGGTTAGAAACATTGCCTAATGCATACATTCATTATGGTGACTTTGATATTGCCGGAGTTTATATTTATCAGGATATTTATAAAAAACATATCAAAGGTCCTAAAAAATTCTTTGTTCCTAAATTTATTGATAAGTTAATGCATCGATTCGGTGATGCAGAACTTTACGATAAACAATTGAGTTACAGAAATTCCATCATTTCAGATGAACCAGGCATTCAAGAACTAATGAAAATTATCGATAAAGAACATAAGGGATTAGAACAAGAAATCTTTAATTCAAAAGAATATAAAAAATATACAGACTAACTTTCTCTTCTTTCTATTATACTGAAACAAGTTTAAGATGCTAACTTACTTTTTAAATCATTTTTAATCATGTGAATACTGTCACTGGAGTATTTCTTATAGAACAATAACAAAATAATGACTCCGCAACTGATAGCTGCATCTGCAAAATTAAAGATCGGACTAAAGAATATAAAATTATCTCCTCCTATAAATGGCATCCAACCGGGCCAGTTAAATTCAAAAAGAGGAAAATAGAACATATCGACAACTTTTCCGTATAACCAATCAGTGTATCCATGTCCTATCGGTACAAAAGTTGCCACTTCAGATAAGGTACTTTGACTGAATATGACTCCATAAAAAATACTATCAATAATATTTCCAATTGCACCTGCCAATATCAGGGAAATACAAATAAGATAACCACGTTTACAATTAGCTTTGATAAGTCGGCCTATATACCATATAATAATCCCGGCAAATAAGATACGGCCTATTGTCTGTACTGCTTTGGGAATAACTTGCATACCAAAAGCCATCCCCGGGTTCTCAACAAAATGAATATAGAACCAATCGGTAATGCGAATACTTTCATTATAATACATATTCGTTTTTACCGCTATTTTTATGATTTGGTCAAGAATTAAGATTCCCATCACAATCAACAAGGAAAGCCATCCTTTAGAAATAGTATTTTTCATAAGTATTATTTTGTGTTTTTAAATAGTTGCAAATATACTGAAGAATTTCTATCAGCAACCATTTTCATACCCGAAATGTCATCTTCCGATACTCTGACGGTGATATTCCTATTTTTTTCTGCACATATCGGCTGAAATAGGATACTGAGGAAAAATTCAGCTTTTCGGCAATCTCTGTCAAGGAGAGTTCCTTCTGCCATAGCAGACGAGTGATTTCCAAAAGAGTAAAACGATCTATCCAGTAAGTAGCAGGTCTGCCACTCACCTCTTTACATATCTCCGACAGGTAATGAGGAGTAATGCAAAGTCGGGAAGCATAAAAGTCAAGACTACGGTGACGGATATATTCGCCATTATACAACAATTCGATGAACTTCCGCAGCAGAAAAGTGATATGTTCCGACAGTCGGACCGCCTCCCGTCTGCGTGCATGGATGTCGTAGAGATCGAGAATATGGGCGGTAAGCAGACTGCCTAGTAATTCTTCCCGGAAAAGATGACCTTTATCCTCCATACGCTCCCGGATACACAGCATGGCCTGTTTGCACACCCGGAAGTCATGAAATGAAAGTTTCATGACCGGATTCTGCAAAAGTGACAAATGTCCGATGATGCCGTAATTGCTGCGAATGGCTATTGAGGTAATAAACAAATCCGAAAGGCTCATAAAAATGCCTTGGAAGTCCCCGGAGTCCGAAAAGTCCGACCCAAGTGTTGCATTGGGCAGAATCACATAATCTCCTGCCGCAATGTGATAACGGGTGTCTTGAAACGTAAAGCCCATATTGCCTCCGCTGCAAAGAATATGAATGACTCTTCCCGTATGCCGCAGGGCATTGAAGTCCTGCAATGTATCAGCGAAAATAATCCCATCAAAGTCTGTATGCTCCATTTCCCTTATTCATTTCCTTGCAAAAGTAACCAAAAACCACGAATAGTGAAAATACTACCTCGAATTATGTAACAAAGAAGCGAGAAGTGCGTTGTAATTTTGCATCAGAAGCTAAAACCATAAAGAATATGAAAAATGTAAGATTGAACAACGGAGTAATGATGCCTGCCATCGGGTTCGGCATCTTCCAAATTCCTGAGAACGAAACGGAACGGATTGTGAATGATGCGATTGAGACCGGCTACAGGAAGTTTGATACAGCCGCCTCTTATTTCAATGAGGAGCAGTTAGGCAACGCCATCCGACATAGCGGCATGAAACGTGAGGAGTTCTTCATTACCACCAAATTGTGGGTGCAAGACTACGAATACGATGATGCCCTGCGCGCTTTCGATTTATCGATGAAAAAGCTCGGGCTGGATTATCTGGACCTCTACCTGATGCACAAACCATACGGAAACTATCGTGGTTATTCCTAAATCCGTACACAAGGAGCGAATGGTAGAAAACTTCAACATCCTTGATTTCATACTTTCTGAAGAAGAAATGGCCGCTATCTCCCTACTGGAAACGGGAAAAATCCCTATCTACGACGACATGGACTTAGCAACTGTGAAAGGAATCGGATTGCACAAAATCCATGAATGATTTTAGAAAGAAAAGAGAAAATAGAATATGAACCCTTAAAAACAGAATCTTATGCAGACTATCAAATTGAACAACGGCATCGAAATGCCGGTATTGGGATACGGAGTATTCCAAGTATCTCCCGAAGAGTGTGAGCGTTGCGTGCTCGATGCCATCAGCACTGGTTATCGGCTGATAGATACGGCGCAGGCTTACTATAATGAAGAGGGCGTGGGCAATGCCGTCACTCGCTGTGGTGTGCCCCGTAACGAGCTTTTCCTTACCACCAAAATATGGATAAGCAATGCCGGAGAGACAAACGCCGCCCGCAGCATTGATGAATCTCTCCGTAAACTGCACACCGACTACATCGACTTGCTACTCATCCATCAGCCTTTCAGCGACTACCCGGGAACATGGCGGGCCATGGAGAAGGCCGTAAAAGATGGAAAAGTCCGTGCCATCGGCCTTTCCAACTTCTACCCCGACCGCTTTGTGGATATGGCGGAATATGCCGAAATCAAACCTGCCGTGAACCAGTTAAAGACGAATGTGTTCAGCCAGCAGTGGGAGGCCGAAGCCGAAATGAATCTCTATGATACACACATCATGGCTTGGGCACCGCTGGCGCAAGGTAATCCCGAACTTCTGACCAATCCCGCACTGACTGCTCTAGCTGAGCGATACAATAAAACAGTGCAGCAGGTGGCTCTGCGTTACTTGATACAACGCGGCATCATCGCCATTCCGAAGAGTACTCACACCGAACGTATGAAACAAAATCTGGATGTATTCGACTTTGCCCTCACACCGGAAGATATGGAAAGCATCCGTCCGCTCGACAAACCCGACGACTTCCGTTGGTCGCACCGTAATCCCGAACTCGTAAAATTCCTCCTGAATTACGACAAACAGTTTAACCCGGACAATAAGAAGTAAGAATATGAAAATTTCATAAAGCAAGAATCCTTTTTTCTATTTCCAAATCATTTTCATTCAGTTGGGGAGACGGTATCATGCAAGTACGGATACAGTCTCCCTCCCGACAAGTATAATCGTAATATTTCTTTTGCAGCTCCGTCAAGTTTTCAAGTGCCACAAGCTCCCCTTTCAATTCCAGGAACTCCTCCATGTCCGTACTGTCACTTTGCTTTACAAAGAGAATACGGCGTGATATCGGATTCCTGTTATAATCCAGGCTGAGATATAACCCTTTCAGAAAAGGAGGGAAATCATACATGGGCAATTGCAGGTAAATGCTGAACAAAGCCATTTGGGGAGCTTCCCGTTCGTTGAAAAAAATATATCCGTTCTGATGGTTATTAAACAACCCTACCCCCCGGTGAGTCGTGTTATAAGCACTCATGTGAGTCACCTTCACATACGTGTTATCTTCGGAAGACTCTATCAGGTAAGGTTCCACTTTCAGGCAGTTGCATGACGAAGAAAGACTGTAACTCAAATAGCTGCCACTATAATTATAAACTTCCTGAACAGAACGCTGCATCTCGGCAGTCATCATTTCCATAAACGGATTCGCCTTTGTCTCGCCATTGGCAGGTTCCAGACTGAAAAGCAATTCTTTGATGCTTGACAAATTACCCATCAAGCGTTTCTTTGAAATGTTATTGACCTGTCCCAAAGCCAAATCCAATGAATTTTCTTCAGAATGTCCTTGTTTCAATGAGGTTACATAAGTGGGCAGAACACTGGAATAAAGTGCAGACAATACACTGGGAGCCATATCGATAAAATCTGCTATTTCTTTCATTTTCAATCCGTTATTACGGAGATATTCTATTCTTCTATAAATTTCTATTAAATCATCCATGGATATTATCTTCTATATTGAACTTGCAAAATACAAGTTTCCGTGTGAACTTACAATGACATACACATTACATTAATATTACATCATCAACTCCTCGCTATATGAAAAATATTAATCATAAATATTCATTTTTTCTCCGACCGGATGAGCATACTTTTGCTGCCGGAAATCATCGGAACGGGATGCAAGACTCCGCTTTTACGATGATAAAAACATAATTTGCAAAAACAAGTAAAACAATAATGGAAGCAAAAAGCGAAACGAACAAACCAATATCCAATTTCCTGTTTATCTTATGGGCAGGAGGAACAGCCTTACTTTCCTATTCATTGGTATATGCACTGCGTAAACCTTTTACGGCTGCCACTTTTGACGGAATGGACTTTTTCGGAATGGATTACAAAGTAGCCACTACTATCATGCAAATCTTCGGCTACCTCATCTCTAAGTTTTTTGCCATTAAAATTGTCTCCGAATTGAAACGGGAGAACCGGTTGAAATTCATGATATTCTCCGTGGCTCTTGCCGAACTTGCATTGGTCTTTTTCGGACTGCTCCCCACTCCTTTCAATGTATTTGCATTGTTCTTCAACGGACTGGCACTGGGGTGTATGTGGGGAGTTATCTTCAGTTTCATTGAGGGGCGCAAAGTGACCGACATATTAGCCAGTTTGCTGGGAGTAAGCATGGCTGTGAGTTCCGGAATGGCAAAATCACTCGGGCTATTTGTTGTCAACACATTCGGTGTCACAGAATTCTGGATGCCTGCCCTGATAGGCGGTCTGGCTTTTCCGCTACTTGTCCTGATGGGATGGTCGCTCAACAAACTGCCATCCCCCACTGACGAAGACCGCGCCCTGCGTTCGGAACGCGTAGCACTGAACGGAGAACAGCGCCGGCAACTGTTCAAAAGCTATATGCCCCTGCTGATAATGTTGTTTTTTGCCAATCTGTTCATCACCATCCTGCGTGATATCAAGGAAGATTTTCTGGTCAACATTATTGACGTAAGCACTATCTCTTCATGGTTGTTTGCACAAGTAGACGGCATGGTAACACTGATTATTCTGGGAATATTTGCCATGATGTCACTGATAAACAGCAATTACAGGGTGCTGATAGTGCTCCTTTCCATGGTGATAGGCGGAGCCGTAACCATCAGTTATCTGGCATTCAATTATGACACACTGCAATTGCCCACCCTTTACTGGCTCTTTATACAGAGTTTGAGCCTGTATATTGTCTACCTGAGTTTTCAAACCTTATTCTTCGAACGGTTTATCGCCTGCTTCAAGATTAAAGGGAATGTGGGATTTTTCATCGCATCCATCGACTTTATCGGATACACAGGAACGGTTTGTGTGCTTCTTTTCAAAGAATATTGCAGCCCGAATATCGACTGGATGCAATTCTACAACCAATTTTCGGGATGGGTAGGCATCGTTGCCGGTATTGCATTCATCGGTTCGGCAATCTATCTGATGCAACGATACAAAATGGAAAAACAGAACTTGCCCACGGAATGTTATCACCCGACGGACAACGCCACGAATGCTTTCCCGCAAATCCAATCCACTCCTACAGGAAATGAATAAATAAACAAATAACTAAATAACAACAAGATGAAAAAAATAGAATGTGTAATTATGGACTGGGCAGGGACAGCAGTCGATTACGGATGTTTTGCACCTGTTGCCGCCTTCTTGAAGGCCTTTGGTGAAGTAGGTATCACTGTAACCATGGAAGAAGCACGCCGCCCTATGGGAATGGCAAAAATAGACCATATCCGTGAACTGTTCAAGTTGCCCGGAGTGACAGAGCAATTCCAAAAACTATACAACAGACTTTGGACGGAAGAAGATGTGGTTGCCATGAACCGTGAATTTGAGAAATATCTCTTCGCTTCTCTTCAGGAATATACCACTCCTATCCCCGGAGTCATTGAAACCATTGGCGAACTGAAAAAGGCAGGCATTAAAATCGGCTCCACCACAGGTTATACACGCGCCATGATGGATGTGGTCCTGCCGGGAGCTGCCGCCAAAGGTTATACCACAGACAATTGTGTCACCCCCGACGGTCTTCCTGCCGGACGTCCTCAGCCTTTTATGATTTACAAAAACATGACAGATTTGAATGTACCTTCCGTAACAAGTGTTGTGAAATATGGGGATACCATTGCCGACATCAAAGAAGGAGTGAATGCAGGCGTATGGACTGTCGGTGTCATTCTGGGCAGCAACGAAATGGGACTTACCCAAGAAGAAACCGAGAAACTTCCATCAGATGAACTGAACAAACGCATGGCTGCCGTCAGAAAACGCATGTATATGGCAGGTGCCCATTATGTGGTAAACAGCATTGCCGAACTCCCCGAAATTATTGAAATTATCAACCATAAAATAAACTAACACAATGAGACCATATTTACTTTTGACTCCCGGCCCTTTAACAACATCAGAAACAGTAAAAACAGCCATGATGACCGACTGGTGCACATGGGATGAGGATTACAATGTGCACATCGTTGAAGAAATCCGCAAAGGACTGGTGAAACTCGCTACCCATAAAACCGATGAATACACAGCCGTTCTGCTACAGGGAAGCGGTACTTACTGCGTAGAAGCAACATTGGGAAGCGTCATCACCCCGAAACACAAATTACTCATTCTGAGCAACGGCGCATACGGTGACCGTATGGGAAACATTGCCGAATACCACGGCATGAACTATGACATGCTTGCTTTTGATGAAACCGAACAAGTATCCGTGGAATATGTGGACGACTACCTGGCACATAACGCAGAAATCACACACGTGGCAGTGGTGCATTGCGAAACAACGACCGGCATTCTGAACCCGTTGAAGGAGATTGCCCACATGGTAAAGATGCACGGCAAGAAGTTGATTGTGGATGCAATGAGTAGTTTCGGAGGCGTACCCTTGGATGTAGAGGAACTGGGTATCGACTTTATGATCAGCAGCGCCAACAAGTGCATTCAGGGTGTACCGGGATTCGGCTTCATCATAGCCCGCAAATCCGAACTGGCACACTGCAAGGGCGTATCACGCAGCCTCTCTCTTGACATTTACGACCAATGGGAAACAATGGAGAAGGGACACGGCAAATGGCGCTTCACCTCTCCCACTCACGTGGTACGCGCTTTTAAGCAGGCCATGGACGAATTAGAGGCCGAAGGCGGCGTGCAGGCACGTCACGAACGCTACTGCCGCAATCACGAGGTATTGGTGGCAGGAATGCGCTCTCTGGGCTTCAAGACCTTATTGGATGACACCATACAATCTCCCATTATCACTTCTTTCCTGTACCCCGATGCGGCATTTGATTTCAAAGAATTCTATAAGCAACTGAAAACAAAGGGATTCGTAATTTATCCGGGTAAAATTTCACAGGCAGATACATTCCGTATCGGAAATATCGGCGATGTATTTCCTGAAGATTTCAGCCGACTGATTGATGCCATAAAAAGCACAATAAAGGCATAAAGTCTTCTCGCATAAAAGTGGTAATTGTTTCTCGCTATACCAAAAGAGTGAAACAGTTGATTATCAAATGATTAATAATTTATTTGGGACCACTTGGACCAGGGCCCGCCTTTATGAGAATCCGGCCCCAATAAAAGACCATTAATAAATTGATAATCAAACCGATAAAGCGGACAAGCCTATTAAATGAAATTCGGCAGTGTAATCAATGAGATTATAAATCATTCAAGCACCTATTCAGCGAAACAATAAACTCATTGCCAACAGATATTATTCATGTAATAATAATTCATATTTCATAAAAAGAGCTTGTCCGTTTTACAAATCAAGAACATACTGATAAACAACAATATATATATTCATATCAGCAGAAATCCGGGGCCGGAATCTCATAAAGACGGGCCCTGGTCCCAGTGGTCCCAAATAAATCATTAATTCTTTGATAATCAATTATTTAATTATAATCCACATCACAAATCCGCAGTCCGTTTTATAAAGAGATAAAAGCGAAAAATAAAACATGAAAAAGGACTCCCGAAAAACTCCACTGTCTTTTTGCAAAACCTCTAAGTCTTTTGCGAAAAGACAGTGGAGTTTTGCAAAAAGCTGAAAGAGTTTTTTCAAGAACCTTGGAATTAAAAAATGCGGTTTTCTTTTCGTCTCCGTCACATCTCCCAATATCTATCGCAAAGATTCAGATATTCCATTTCGGGTTGATTGCCAAAAGAGAGTGCAAAAAAAGAAGTCTTCCGACGTTTCATCACTCTTATTTGTTCTTTTAAATCTTTGGATAACGGAGGCATCTCGAAGTCTGAAATCAGGACAATATCCGACTCTCTGAAATCGTTTCCGTTAATGATATGCGCCGCTTCGCGAAGGGCGGGTTCTACATCCGTTCCTCCGTTGAAGGATTTATTGAGAAATTCGGCCAGTTTGGGCATATCGCGCGACAAATCTTCCACCAACAGAGCTACAGCCTCATCGGAGAAGTTGATGACATAACATTTGCGGTGAGTCTTTTCCGTCAACTGAGCAATGGCAAGAATCGCAGACTTGGACAGGATTTCCCGGTCGCCCTGCATGGAGCCGGACGTATCCACACAGATGATATAAGGCCCTTGTCCCGAAACTTTCTGCTTGTCATTCTTCACCGGGTCTGCTTCTTTCGATTTATAATCAAACAGTTGCAACCGCTTCTCGGCATACCGTTCCATGAACACGGCACGCAGCGAATCGTCCGCCAGATAACAATATTCTATCGGCAACAGACTGTTCAGGTCATTGCCCAAAGTGACGCCCGTTATATCGCTGTGGGGAGAATGGCGAATCAGCATCTTCTTATCCACTCCCGAAAGAGAATCATATTTCAATGGTTCCCGCTGCTTTCTCCCCAAAAGCTGCGCCAGTTGCCGGATGGCAGGATTGCGTTTCATCACTTGCTCAAAGGGGAGCATCTTGCGATACAAATCCGGGTAGTTGTGAAGCAGCCACTCCATGCGCGACCCGAGCAGGTGATTGCCCGACTGTTGCCCATGTTTCTTTACCAACAGGTCGAAACTCTCGCAAAGGCTGTCGATGTGCATATACTGATAGTCGTACTCCTTGCGGGTGAGCAACTGATGCCATTTATCCAGAAAAAACTCCTTTGTCTGCGTTGCTTCCCCTTTTAGCAGAGAGCAACCTTCCATTTGTGAGATATAGTAATCAATATTGAGTTCGGAAAGCTCATAACGCTTCTTGAATGCACTGCGCATCTGTTTCAGGAATTGCAGGAATGCCATGTCCGGCAAGTGTTCCGAGGAATAAAAAGCATCCCACTCGGGAGTGTAGCGCGAATAATATTCCTGCAGGGAAGGCGTTGTGCGGCGATAGTAGGCAAGCACTTTTTCCTCCAATTCGTGTCGGCGCACCATTCCGCTGCCGATATCATCCCCGTATGCTTTAAACGTTCTGTCTTTAAGCTCCTGTGAATAAATCATCTTCAGGTCTCTCAACCTTATATTCCTGGTTCTCTTTTCGGTACGCATCAGCCATTTCGTTCAATTCGTTCTTATATCGTTCTATATTGTTCTTTTGATGGGTGAGCATCCTCCGCATCAGGAGGCGTTGCCTTGCACTCAGGAAAAGATGATTTTCGTAATACTCCGTTTCGGCAGCAAGCAACTCGTTCCAGTCTTTCTCCATTCTCCCCAAGGCCTCCGTCACTGAATGATATTTCATGCCCAGGTCTTCCGGTTCCGGTTCGGAAGGCGGAGGCGGACAGTTCTCATAACACATCAGATGATATTCATAATTGTTTATATAAACGGAGCGAGTTCCCCGCTTCAACGTATATATCTTGCTACGGGGAACTTTGGCATGAAGCACCGAATCATATTTTTTCAGAATACAACAATTTGCTTTGTACTTGTCTTTGTGCAAATAGAACAGTTTCCCTGTTTTGTCAAGATGCCGGTAATCGGAAGCAAAAATCAGCAAACGCTCTCTCATGCGGACTCCCTCCACCTGATAGTAATAGGTATCCACCACCTGAATGCCGGGATCATTAAGCTCGCGCAAACTGTGTTCCGAAGATTGACAATCTTTCAGTTCCTCGATATCTTGTTCCAGTCCTTTTATGTTGAGCAGATAGCCCTCGGCACTCTTCCGTATGGCGGCGGCAACCATTTCTTCAATGGCTTCCATATGCTCCGTTTCGCTCCACAAGCAATAAGATAAAAGCGTACAGTCCGACAGGCGGATGGTATCCGAACCGTTCAGGAAAGCGGACGTCTTGAGCAGCTTTACCATCTTCTTCCAACGACGGTCGGACACATAGAGAGGAGCTGAAATACCACCCTCGTTCTGCACTTGCCGGTTATATTGCTCAATGCCGTCTTTCAGTGCATGAATCACTTCAAAAATGGAGTAATGAATCTTTATGGCAGCTATTTCCTTTTCCCAACGGACATATTCTTCACCGGTTATTTGAAGTTGTTCATCCACCACCGGTTCCGTTTCGTCGGTAGACGAAATCATGCGGTCAAACTCACCCATATCTTCTATTCCTCCCACCAGACAACGAAGCAGGAATCGGTCCCATAGAGCTTCAAGTCCCTGCCCTTGTGCCGGAAGTTCATTGGATGCTGCAATCAGACCTTTCAGAGGAACCCGAATAGAAAACTGTCCGTTACGATAAATCTTTTCATTGATAATGGTCAGCAAAGCATTCTGAATGGCAGGTCCGGCTTTCCATATTTCATCCAGAAAGGCAATGGTAGCCGAAGGCAGATAACCATCGACAATGCGTTCGTAGGTATCCGCATCCTTCAGTTTGGAAATGGATACCGGCCCGAATATTTCATCGGGCGTACTAAAACGGGACATGAGATACTCGAAAGCGTAGGCATCCCGAAAAGCCAGTTTCAGGCGGCGCGCCACCATACTCTTGGCAACTCCCGGAGGGCCGAGCAGGAAGATACTCTCTCCTGCCACTGCCGACAGCAGGGAGAGTGCCACCACATGCTCTTTCTCGAAAACACGTTCGTTAAGTTGTTGTAACAGGGATTCTATACGAAGCTTTAATTCATTCATTTTACTTTTTCCTTTGAAGTTCCATTGTGCTGTTGCCGATTCTTTTCAAAACGCAGTCACAAAAGTAGTGCATTTATTCAGATAAAAGATAAAATCCGGCTCTTATCTTGTTTCTCACGCCGAATTATCTATCTTTGCGCCCAACATTGACAAACCATGAAAACATTAAAAGATATTGCAACGGCAAGGTTGCTGAACCAACATCTGCTTCGCCCGCTATTCACTGCCCCACAAGAGGTAGTGTCGTGGATGGGAGCAATGCAGGCACAGGATTTCTCCATGTGCCGGTGGGCCGTCGGAGTAAGGATGCGGAAGCCCTCGGAGGCCGGCGTTATCGAGGCACTCAACAAGGGCGACATCATCCGCTCACACTTGAACCGTTCCACCTGGCAACTGGTCACTAAAGAAGACTATCATTGGATGATGCCACTCCATCGGGAGCGTTCCATCCGTTCGTGGTGTGCATTTGCCAAACAGTCGGGCAACCCGATTTCCGACAAAATGATGGACAACAGCCGTGAGCTTCTGACTAATATATTAGGTGGAAAGAAGCATCTGACACGAGAAGATATCATACCTTTCTATCAGGAAATAGACATTGACAATGCTCACACCGTCCGCCACCTGTTGGCAGTGGCAGAAGCGGAAGGCATCATCCATAACGGTTGCACCGACGGCAGGAAGATAACCTACCGGCTTTACGGAAAAGATGAAAACAAGTTCGGTTGCCTGCCGAAAGAAGAAGCATTGGCACGCTTGGCAACAAAGTATTTCCAAAGCCACGCCCCCGCCACACTCGCCGATTTTGTATGGTGGAGCGGATTACCGGTGAAAGAATGCCGCATAGGAATGGAACAGATATCCTCTGCGCTGACCGTAAAAATGATAAACGGTACGGAATATTTCCTGCACGAGAGTAATCGATATGGCAAAATGCAAAAGGACAGCATTACGCTTTTGCCTCCCTACGATGAATTGCTCATCGGCTACAAAGACCGTTCCGCCGTACTCTCCAAGGAGCACGAAAGGAAAGCCTACAATACGTTCGGCATTTTCTATCCGGTGGTTCTGCATGAGCATCGGATAGCCGGCAACTGGTCAAGGAAAGAATTAAGCGTTACTTTTTTTGAAAATGATAAGCCGGATGCAGCGTGTTTGGAAAAGGCAAAAAAACAATACGAGAAATTTGTAAATACCAACCGATAAAAATGACACAGCAAATGAAAGCAAACCTTCTCTCTCCCGATAAAGACCCGATGGGGGCAGCTATTACCGACTATTTTCACCATCAGAAGGCAGGAAAACTACGTGTATTCTCATCTCAGTTTGAAGAAGATGAAATTCCCATTAACCAGCTTTTCCGTTCGTTCGACGAAATGTCCGAACCGGAGAAGACAGCTTTGCAAATGGCAAGCGGAAAGATTCTGGATGCCGGTGCCGGAAGCGGTTGCCATACCCTGGCATTGCAAGAAATGGGAAAGGAAGTTTGCGCCATTGACATCTCCCCGCTTTCAGTCAAGGTTATGGCAGAACGCGGTGTACGTGATGTCCGTCAAATCAACCTTTTTGATGTAGGATTTCTTGAAACATTTGATACCATCCTGATGCTGATGAATGGTTCGGGCATCATCGGGAAGTTAGGAAATATGCCCGATTTCTTTCTGAGAATGAAACAATTGCTTCGTCCGGGAGGATGTATCTTAATGGATTCGAGCGACCTGCGCTATCTTTTCGAGGATGAAGACGGCAGCTTCCTGATAGACCTTGCAGGAGATTACTATGGCGAAATTGATTTCCGGATGCAATATAAGAATATCAAAGGAGACCGTTTCGACTGGCTCTATGTGGATTTTCAAACACTCAGTCTCTATGCTGCCGAGTATGGCTTTGAAGCAGAGCTGATAAAAGAAGGAAAACACTATGATTACCTGGCTTGTCTGCGGATGAAATAAAACCGCGAATGTCCGAAATCGAATTCCGAATATTCGCGGTTCCCTCATTAAGCCATCGAGCCGCCCACAATATCAAGCAATTCATTGGTAATTGACTGCTGGCGGCTTTTGTTATACATCACCGTCAGCTCCTGCAACAACTCATTGGCATTGTCTGTTGCAATCTGCATGGCCATGGTCCGTGCCGCATGTTCGGCAGCATTCGAATCCAGCAATACGGTGAACATCTTCATACGCAACACCTTGGGTAGCATTTCCTGCATCAGTTCCTCGGCAGAAGGCTCAAGAATATAGTCTATCGTCCTCTCTTCCTCCTTCTTTTCATTATTTAAATCAATGGGAAGATACGTCTCGCGAGTCAATATCTGCGAAGCGGTGGACTTGAAATGATTATAGAGCAATTCCACTTTATCCACATCGCCATGCAGGAAGCGTTTCATCAAATCGGCAGCCAGGTCGGCAGCCTCCTGATAAGAAGGTTTGTCTGCCATGTGCTGGAAGTCGCCTTCAATGCGGAATCCCAGCTTCCTGACAGCATCCGCCACCTTCTTTCCTACCGGGAAAACCAGAATATTCTCCAATCCCAACGGCTTGTATTCTGCCAGCAAATCGACCAGGTGCCTGATGACATTGGCATTAAACCCGCCGCACAGACTGGTATTGGAAGCAAACACCACGACAGCCACCTTTTTTACTTCACGCTTCACAATGAAAGGAGACGTCACCTCGGTACAGTTGCTCATAAAATCGGTCAGTATATGGTGCAGCCTGCGTTCGTAAGGAAGCATACTTTCTATGGCAGCCTGAGCCTTATGCAGTTTGGCTGAAGCCACCATTTTCATAGCCGAAGTAATCTTCCGGGTACTGTTTACCGAGGCTATTCTTCCTTTTACTTCTTTCAGTGATGCCATGATAATTATTGTTCTTTATAAAATTGAGCTGTTTCCGCAGCCACTTTTTCTATGATTCCGGTTACTTCCTCATTGATAATGCCACTTGCCAGCACATCAATTACATCCTGCTGATGATTGGCGCGCATCGTTTCCAAAAAAGTATTCTGGAATTCAATCACTTTATCCAAAGGCACATCATGCAGCAAGCTATGTACCCCGCAATAAAGGATGGCAATCTGCTCGCCCACCGGCATCGGGCTGTACTGGGGCTGAATCAATAACCGGTTGTTCTTACGTCCACGGTCGATAGCCATGGCAGTCACGGCATCCATATCACTGCTGAACTTGGAGAATGCTTCCAGTTCACGATACTGTGCCTGGTCTATCTTCAATGTACCCGCTACCTTCTTCATACTCTTTATCTGTGCGCTACCACCTACACGGGATACAGAAATACCTACATTGATGGCAGGACGGAATCCCTGGTTGAAGAGGTCCGTTTCGAGGAATATCTGACCATCGGTAATGGAAATCACATTTGTCGGGATATAGGCCGAAACGTCTCCCGCCTGCGTCTCGATGATGGGCAGGGCTGTCAACGAGCCGCCACCTTTCACCTTTCCCTTCAGGCTTGCCGGAAGATCGTTCATCTGTTCTGCCACTTCCTGCTGGTTGATTATCTTCGCGGCACGTTCCAACAAACGGGAATGCAAATAAAAGATATCTCCCGGATAAGCCTCACGCCCCGAAGGACGGCGGAGAATCAACGATACCTCACGGTAGGCAACAGCCTGCTTGGACAAGTCATCGTAAACGACCAACGCATCCCGACCGGTATCGCGGAAATACTCTCCGATGGCAGCTCCTGCAAACGGAGCAAAATATTGCAAGGCGGCAGGGTCGGCAGCAGTAGCGGCAACTACGATAGTGTAGTCCAATGCTCCACGCTCCTTCAGCACGTTCACGATATTGGCAACAGTAGAACCTTTCTGTCCCACGGCTACATAAATACAGTAAACAGGTTTGCCTGCTTCGTAATTCGCTTTCTGGTTCAAGATGGTATCGATGGCAATGGCGGTCTTTCCCGTCTGACGGTCGCCGATAATCAATTCACGCTGTCCGCGACCGATAGGAATCATGGCATCGACAGACTTCAAGCCGGTTTGTAACGGCTGATTGACCGGCTGGCGGAAAATCACCCCCGGAGCCTTGCGCTCCAACGGCATCTCACAAAGCTCACCGCCTATCTGTCCGCGTCCGTCAAGGGGTTCGCCCAATGGGTCAATAACGCGTCCCAACATACTTTCGCCCACCTTGATGGAAGCGATTCGTTTGGTGCGTTTTACAATCATACCTTCCTTAATCTGATCGGTAGGTCCTAATAACACCGCACCCACATTGTCCTCTTCCAAATTCATCACAATGGCTTTGATGCCATTCTCAAACTCCAGCAACTCATTCGCCTCGGCATTGAGCAAGCCGTAGATACGAACCACGCCATCGCTCACCTGAAGCACCGTACCCACCTCATCAAACTGAAGTGAGGTATCGATATCCTTGAGTTGTCGAAGCAATACTTCGGATACTTCGCTGGGTCTTATATTTTCAGACATAGTCTTTACTTTTCTTTTTTATACTATTCTTCTGTTCTTCTCTATAAACTGCTGTTTCACTCTGCGCATCTGGCTGGCAACGCTTGCATCCAAGCGGTAGGTACCGATTTCGAATATGAAACCACCTTCCAACGAGGCGTCTACTTTTGTAGCAAATTCAGCAGTTCCTTTCGTGCGGCTGACTACTATCTTACGGATACGCTCCACTACTTCGGGAGCTACCGGATAAGCCGTGGTCAACTTGCCTATGCTGATATTTTTCTGTTTCCTGTACAGGTCGATATATGAATTTATCATAAACTGAAGAAACTTTTCACGCTTTTCCTTCAACACCAGTTGTACAAAGCGTTCCAGCTCCTTTGTCACTTTCCCTCCGGCAGCTTCCACTACCAGCCTCAGCTTTACATCGGGCGCCAGTACAGGATTGTCCATAGCCTGCCGCAACTCGGGAACTTGCGCATAACTGTCTTTCAGCAACAACGCTTCCCGGTAAACAGCATCTTCCACCTTCGCATCATCGGCATACGCCAGCAATGCCTTGGCATATCGCATAGAAACTACTCCTATATACATGGCAAATCAGTTTTTAGAAACAGTCAATTCATCCAGCAGCCGGTCAATCATTGCCGTCTGCTTGTTCTCGTCGTCGAGGTTCTTACGCAACACTTTCTCGGCAATATCAACGGACAGAACCGCTACCTGACGGCGTATGTCACGGATAGCATCTTCTTTTTCTGCCTGGATTTGGCGCTTCACCTCTTCCATCATTTTATCTCCTTCTATCCGTGCCTGTTCTTTGGCTTCCTTGATAATACGGTCTCGTGTCGCCGCTGCTTCGTTCAGTATGCGTGCCTGTTCCTCATGAGCTTTAGCCATGATGGTTTCACCTTCGGCTTTCAGGTTAGCCAACTGTTCGTTTGCTTCTTTTGCCACCACCAACGAACGGTCGATGTACTCCTTACGCTCATTCACCATCTTGACAATGACGGGAAAGCCGTATTTGGCGAGCACAAAGAACACGATGCCGAAGGAAAGCAACATCCAAAACAACAAACCACTATCGGGCACTAATAATGACATAACTTCTTTTTATTTTTATAATGCAAGGAAACAAACCACAATGGCGAACAAGGCTACACCTTCTACCAAGGCGGCGATGATAATCATATTCATACGGATATCACCTGAAACTTCCGGCTGGCGTGCAATAGCTTCCATAGCCGAGCCACCAATCTTACCAATACCCAAACCTGCACCGATTACTGCTAAACCTGCACCCAGTGCTGCACCTACTTTACTCAAGCCGACTCCGGCTGCTGCTTGTAATAATACTGTTGATAGTAACATAACTTTTCTATTTTTTAATGATTTATTTTATGCTTTTTCTTTCTCTGTTTCTTCTACACGGGACAGTCCGATAAACACTGCCGACAGCATGGTGAACACATACGCCTGAATAAAGGCTACCAGCAGTTCCACAAAGTTCATAAAGATGCAGAACAGAACGGATACCACTGTCATCGTGCCGTTTATGGCAGGTCCCATGCCGACTGTTACGAATATCAGGCTGGTGAGCGCCAAGATAACCGAGTGACCTGCCATGATATTGGCAAACAAACGTATCATCAAGGCGAAAGGCTTTGTGAAGATACCGAACAACTCTACTACCGGCATCAACGGCACAGGGCACTTTAACCATGTAGGCACATCCGGCCAAAGGATTTCTTTCCAATATGCCTTGTTGCCCCACACGTTGACAGCAATGAACGTACACAATGCCAATACCAGTGTAATGGCAATATTCCCCGTCACATTTGCTCCACCGGGAAAGATAGGAATCAACCCCATGAGGTTGTTGATGAACACGAAGAAAAATGCCGTCAACAGAAAGGGGGAATAACGCTTGTAATCTTTTCCCACACAGCCCTTGATTACATCATCTTCTATCATCATCACAAACATTTCCATGAAACCGACAAAACCTTTCGGTGCGGGAGAATCAGGCGTGCGCTTCTTATACCAACGGGCAGTACCCAGAATAATGGCAACCAGCAACACACTGTTGATTAGCAGAGCAAGTACTGTTTTTGTAATAGAAATATCGAACGGACGAATCTCCTGTCCGGCAGCATTCACTTCTACAATCTTTCCTTTATGGTCTCCATCGGTAGCGATGCGCAACCCTTCGTACTCACTGCCTTCATGTGCGATACGGGAAGAAAGAAAGGTATGCCATCCCGTCTCCTTACTGTATACAATCACCGGAAGAGGAATCACAATATCCTTATCACCCCACTTAGTGATATGCCATTCGTAAGAATCCTGAATATGGCCGAACACGATATCCTTCGCATCCACATTTTCCTGCTGCTGACTCACATTGATATCTTCGGCTTTCACCGTACCGACACCCATCATCAGCAAACAAAAAACAATACCTATCAAATACCTTACCTTATCCATTTTTTTCTTTTTTGTCTTTTAGTTTAATCTTCAAATTGCTTTCAAACACGAAGAAGAATATACTTTCATACAGCATGCTGAAAAGGTAAAACAAAAAGAAAGTCAATACGAAATCCTCCTTATGCACTTTGACGTGCAACACATAGAACAACAGGATTATCATCGAGAATACCATTTTTACAAACTTCATTCCCATATAGACAGAAAGCAATTTATGCGGCGTATACTTCCGACAGTAGTCGAACATAAAAATGTAATACCATCCGAAGATATAAAAATACAGAGGAATAAAAGGAAACCAGGCAAAATAATGCTCCGGCCAAAATAACTTGATTGCTCCTCCTACTACCAGTCCGGCGACCACCATCATAACGGTCTTCCAGATTAAAAATCGCTTTTTTGTCAGTGTAAATCCCATAGTTTTGACTCTTTAAATGTTATTGTTCTACGCAAACCGATACTATATCCTGTTTTACCTCAACAAAACCACCCTTGATAGCGACTTTTTCCGGTTTCCCATCTTTCACATAAACGATTTGTCCCTCGGTCAGGGAAGAAATCAGAGCTGCGTGTAACGGCAGAAGAGTAAATGCACCCAACGTACCGGGAAACTCTGCACTCTCAACCTCTCCTTCGAAAATAACTCCTTCGGGAGTGGCGATTGTCATATTCAGAAACCGTTTCATAAAGCACTAATTCTTTTTATTGGCTGTTTCCAGCAATTTCTTACCTTTTTCTATTGCTTCTTCTATTGTTCCTACGTTCAGGAACGCTTGTTCGGGTAGGTAATCCACTTCCCCGTCCATAATCATATTGAATCCTTTAATGGTATCTTCGATGGAAACCATCACCCCCGGCACACCGGTGAACTGTTCGGCCACGGCAAAGGGCTGTGACAGGAAACGCTGTACACGACGTGCACGGTTTACCGTCCGGCGGTCTTCGTCCGAAAGCTCATCCATACCCAGAATAGAGATGATATCCTGCAACTCTTTGTTGCGCTGAAGGATTTGTTTCACGCGTTGCGCGGTGTCGTAATGTTCCTGTCCCACAACATTCGGATCAAGAATACGCGAAGTGGATTCCAACGGGTCTACCGCAGGATAAATACCCAACTCGGTAATCTTACGGCTCAATACCGTTGTAGCATCCAAGTGGCTGAATGTAGTGGCAGGTGCCGGGTCTGTCAAGTCGTCGGCAGGCACATATACCGCCTGTACGGAGGTGATAGAACCATTCTTGGTGGAAGTGATTCGCTCCTGCATCTGTCCCATTTCGGTAGCCAGTGTCGGCTGATACCCCACAGCAGACGGCATACGTCCCAACAAGGCGGATACTTCTGAACCGGCTTGTGTGAAACGGAAAATATTATCAATGAAAAACAGAATATCACGCGGTCCGTTGGCATCCCCACCCTTACGGTCGCGGAACGATTCGGCAACGGTCAACCCGGAAAGGGCGATGGAAGAACGTGCGCCGGGAGGTTCGTTCATCTGTCCGTACACCAAGGTGGCCTGTGATTTCTCTACTTCGTTGTAGTCTACTTTAGAGAGATCCCAATTTCCCTCTTCCATGCTTTTTTTAAACTCTTCTCCATAGCGGATAACGCCTGATTCAATCATTTCACGCAACAGGTCGTTACCTTCACGGGTACGTTCGCCCACTCCTGCAAATACGGAGAAACCGTTGTGCTTCTTGGCAATGTTGTTGATCAACTCCATGATAAGTACGGTTTTTCCTACACCGGCACCACCGAACAACCCGATTTTGCCCCCTTTTGAATAGGGCTCCAACAGGTCGATTACCTTGATTCCGGTAAACAACACTTCCTGTGTAGTAGACAAATCCTCAAACTTGGGAGGTTCACGATGAATAGGGTATGCACCTTCTTTACTTAACGGCTTCATTCCGTCCACGGCATCGCCCACTACGTTCATCAAACGTCCTTTAATCTGATTGCCCACCGGCATGGTGATGGGATGTCCTGTCGGTATTACTTCCATGCCGCGTTGCAGTCCGTCCGTACTGTCCATGGCTACGGTACGCACCGTGTCCTCACCGATGTGTTGCTGCACTTCGACAACCAGCGTTCTGCCGTCCGGTCGTTTAATGGTCAAAGCGTCGTGAATACTAGGAAGAAGAAGGTCGGTATCGATATCTTTGCCTTCGAAATACACATCGACTACCGGTCCGATTACTTGTGATATATGTCCAACGATTTGTGACATAAGCTTCTGTTTAGTTTTATTTTATAATTTATCTTTGCTATATAAACAATCTTTTTACCGAATTGTTTAGGTCGGTTATGCACCAACGTGCGTGGCAAAGGTAGAAATTATCTTCAATCATTATTCCCCGACTAACATTTTTTACACTTTAAAACGACATATATCCATTAAAAGGGGAAAAACAGAACAATTTTGATAGAAAGAAGTGAAAGATTATAATTATTCTCCCCGAAGCAATATGTATAAGTAACCGTTTGATACATAGCTCCGGAGAGAAAAACATTAAAAAGTATGCATACTACTCCTTATACATACCTTCTCTGGATAATTGCTTGTCCAGATTAGCAACTCCGAGTGCCACTATTGCAGTCACAACTGCCGTATGCTCCTGGTATTCGGGAATATTCTTTGTGTAAAGATCACGTTCGGTATGCCAGATTTCTCCGTAAGAAAAATTATATCCTTTGATATCATCTGTCGTGAAACCATAAGTAGGAACACCCTCTACGGCAAACACACTGGCATCGGTTCCTCCCGTTGAAGTGGGGCGTTTACGGGGTTTGGCAACTTTCACCTCGAACGGAAAATCAGGATTGATATTCTTCACCGGTTTACAGATTTCTACAAAATCATCATACATAGCTTGTGGAACGGAAATACCAATCGGAGGAGTAGGTCCGCCATCCCGGTTGAACAGATTCGCAATCTTTCCCAACTCATTCTGATGTGTGCGGGCATATGCTTTTGCACCCAGCGAACCGAATTCCTCTCCGGCAAAAGCAATGAATAGAATGGTACGTTTGGGCTTCGCTCCCGAAAGGGCGATAAGTCGGGCAGCTTCCATCATAGGACCGATTCCCGTACCGCAGTCAATTCCTCCCGTTGCCACATCAAACGCATCGAGATGACCACTGATTATCACATATTCATCCGGATATTTTGTACCCTTTATGGAAGCTACTACATTATGGTATTTCACCGGGCCAAGCTTGAAATGGTTACGAATATCAAACTCCAACCAAAACTCCCGGCGTTCTTTTGCCATCTGTTCTATAACGGCATACTGATGCTCATCCAATTTAATATCACATACTTCGGGTAAATTATCAAAAGTGGTATTCTTGTCGTTCACCAACGGCCGGTCATAGAGTGCACGCAAGGGTACGGAAGCAGACTGTATGAAACCCAGCACACCGGCTTCGCACATCTCTTTATAGAATAACCCCGGCATACGACGCAAAGGAATCGTCTTGTGATGTGCACCCTTTGTCCAATTCTCCTTCATCAACGAATCATTCATTTGTTCAATCTTCACGTTTTCCGCTTTTATCGCATTGCGAATTGAATCAGCTTTGGCAGAATGATCGACAGGCCAGCCCACATTTTTTCCCGAGACCAACACCCACGCCCCTTTCAACTGATGTCTCATACGTTTCAGCTCAGCTTCCGTTGCGGGTTCTATCAGCACATGGCCACGTTGCAGCCCTTTGGTTCCCGAAGTATAAGAAGGAGTGACAAAATGCAGATTCATCGGTTGGTCGCCCCCGATAAGGCGTCCGAACCATGGACCACGGTTAAAACCTACAGGCAACTCACCGGCTTCTTCCAAATGAGCTTCGATACCCCAACTCCTAAATTCGCGGAGCATCCATTCGGCAGCATTATCATAGGCATCAGAGCCAATGGGACGACCTCCAAAACGATTAGTCAGGACATCCAGCTGATGCATTACACGATTATCGGTCGTTCCTATTTCTATTATTTTCTTCACGGCGGCAGGTTGAGCATATACATTTCCGGCATACAAAGAGGCCACCAAAAAAGACACGGCACAAAGGTTTTTCATCATAACAGTTTCGCTTTATCAATGATTAATGACTGCAAATATAAAACCTTTCATGAAACCTTATCCATTTCAAGCTCTATAAATTTCCATTTCCCCTGAATGATAATGTAATTCACACCTACATAAAAAGCTATGTCTGCATCACGCAGCCATAACTTTAAAAGAGAGTTTTATGAATTTATATAAAGTAATTGCAATCAAATGAATTCTTCGACCAAATACATCTCATTGAAAAGTGTTTGCGAGTAATCGGCAGCATTTTTTTGCAATAAATCAAGCAACAAATATTCTCCTCTGCGAACCCAATACACAAACTCACGCCGGGGTTCGTAAGTCTCGGCAAATTCCAGTAACCGCTCCAGTTCAAAATCATTAGAAACAATACCCGCACCACTCAAAGACGCATCGTAAGCATTACAGTCCTGTTCGATGTGTGCAGGAACCATCATAATGGGTTTTCCCAAATACATAGCTTCACAGATGGATTCAAACCCGGCAGTGCTGGCATAGGCTTTACAACCTGCCATCTGACGCAAAAATTCCACATCATCCAACTGATAAAAAGTCAAAGTATCATCTACTTTCTTCACCGGTTCTTCCTCCCATTTATCCCAAAAGAAATGAAGCGGAATATCGGGATGCTTTTTATGCCATTCCATTATGTTCTCACCAAAACCTGAATTGACCATATATCCGTGCACATAATCCCCCTTACAAGACTCATATAATAAAACTTCCCGACGGAGTAATGGAGGAACAACACGAATGTGACACTTATCATCATCTTTCATGACACGAAAAGAAAGAGCCAATCGTTCGCGTGCTCCGATAGCAGTCAACCTGGTAAAGAATTTCAGTAATGCCACATTCAACTTTCCGACACGAGGGAATTCAAAATCTTTATGAAGAAACAAATATTGATGTCCGATACACACCTGAGGCACCGAAGGGCGAAACAATAAGTAAGTGAAACCTGTGAGCAATTCATAAAAATTAATAACCATGTCGGCTTCACTGGCTTCGATACGTTGGAAAATATAACGAATACTGTTCATGTAGACAGGCAGTTTTACCAAATTACAAGCAACACTGCGTATCAAACTCACCCGTTTGTTGGCTGGCGTAGGCGTAAAGTTCGGACTGACAAAACGTTTTACGGGTGCATGAATGCTACGGTTAAAAAATCCCGGCAAACGCCGCGAACTGCTCTTTCCCACCAACACTTCCACAACCTCGTGGCCGTTACGAAGCAAAATCTCTTCCAAAGTGATTGCCTGGGTAAGATGTCCCCTTCCCTCTCCTTGAACAATAAATAAAAATTTCATGAAGCAGCATATATTAAAAGTTTCACATTCATTCCGGTTATCTTTTAAAAACTATGCAAATATCCATGTTGTTCATTACAAGATAATGTCAAGGGAGTTACTATATGGTTAATTTAAACATTGGGAGTGTGTCAAAACTAAACCGGCCCCATCGTCAGCTGTAGAGGCAGGGTTTGCCTGTCCGAAGACACAAAGCAAACTGTTTTCGGGCGAGCGGACCTCGCCCCTGCGAACCAAACGACAGCATTATCCACGTTTTAACACAACCCCAAGTCGTATTAATTATCGATATCAATCACATTAAATTTTAAGTCAAACTTGATTTCCCATCCATTGGAGAGCTTTATTTCATAGTCTTTTTTATCCTTTTCAATCCTCAGGACTTTAGCGTCTGGATAATTGGTTGACACATACTTCTGAATTTGAGCAGGAATCACATTACCCGGAACAGAGCTATATTTACAATTCACTTCTGTCCATGCTCCCCGCTTATCAAATTCCAACTTATCGCCATTCGTAAAAATTACATCATAACTTTTATCAAAGAGATCGGTTTCCATTTTAGCCATAGCTACTTTAGCAGCCGAAAAGTACTGTTTGATGAAAGTTTGAGCCGGTTGCGGTAATTGGTTAACTTGTATAGGCTTGTCATCATCGGCCATAACTACAGTTTGCAACGCGAATAAACACACTAAAAATAAAAATACCTTTTTCATAATCTGATTGTTTTATAAGTTATACATCATTGTCTTTTCTCTGATGCAAAGATTAAAAGAGATTCTGAAAAGAATTTGAAAAGAAGCACAGGAAACGCCTTTTTTACGAACTTTTTTTCATGAATTTAAAAAGTTGACCAAACTTTCCCTCTTAAATTGTTGGCACAAACAACGCTTATCATCGATTTACGACACCAAGTCATAATCTTACCTCAAAACAATGCTCCCCTTCCCGATAATAATAATGTAGATATATACCTTGCATTTTACAAATAGAATCGGCAAGTGCAAGTCCCAAACCGGTAGACCCTTCTTTCTTCTTTCCCTGATAAAAACGTTCAAATATATGACGACTGTCCAGTTCTGCTTCTGTCCCCCGGTTGCAAAAAGTGATAGTACATTCCGTAATGATAATCCGAATATAGCCCCCCTCTACATTATGAACAAAAGCATTTTTCAACAGGTTGGTAAATAACACCACTGCCAACATTTCATTCATAGTAATGAAAAACGTCCCTTCTTCCTCCACCTGTACTTCGATATGACGATAAGCATATACTTCTTTATAATCAGTGAGATATTGCTTAATCAAGCGATTAACTTCTATCTGAGAGGTCTCCGAGAACTGTCCATTTTCAATCTTGGAAAGCAACAATAAAGTTTTATTCAATTTTGTGATGTGTTCCAAGGTCTGGTGAGTCTTCATCAAGTCTGTCAGTTGAGCTTCGGAAAGAGCCTCATCCTCCATTAACATTTCCACACGATTGAGGCAGATAGAAAGTGGAGTTTGCATCTCGTGAGAAGCATTACCAATAAATTGCTTTTGCTGTTCAAACATCTTTTCGCTACGCTCCGCATAACGAATGGCCGCCTCATTCAACTTTTTAAATTCCGAAACCTGAGTAGGATTATGTAAAGGTTCATTCTTTGTTCCGATTCTATATTTATCCAACCAATTCAACAACACATAAAGCGGACGCATATTTTGATAAACCACCCACACATTTATCAAAATGGTAATAAGCAACATAATAACATACAGAAATATAATCCATCCCGTAATGGCTTCTTTCAAGTCCTCCTTTTCAATGGAAGGTGTTGCAACCGTCAGCTCAAAAAAACGGTCTCCGTCATCTTTAAAGAGCGTAGTCAGGATACGTGCCGGTTCTGTTTCTCCTTTTTCGGGAATATACACCATTGAATCTTTATAGAGTATATTTTCACGACTGACAGCATATTCTTCTGTTACCTCTTTTAAGAAATATTGATTATTGGAAGCTGTATTTCTGGATGGCAATTCTTCGCCTGCCAATGCACGGATAATAATAATTTCCGAGTAGTCTTCAAGTGCATCATCCACCTCGTCGTTAACTTCATCCATGACAGCGATATAAAAAAAGATAGCCCATCCGGTCAGAATAACTGTCAGGGCAAGCGATATACGAACCAGTATGTAATAAATCAGCTTCATCAGTCCATAGTCATTTTATAACCCAACCCATAAACGGCTTTCACCTCAGGAGTCGCACCGGCCTCCTTCAAATGCTTTCTTAAATTCTTTATTTGAGCATAGATAAAATCAAAATTATCTACTTGATCTATGTGATCACCCCAAACAGATTCGGCCATCGTATTCTTATTGACCAAACGTCCCGGACGATTCATGAAATAGACCAGAATGTCATACTCCTTACGATTCAAATCCAGTTCCTTACCATCTACCTGTACACGGTATTTATCAGGAAAAACTTCTATGTTTCCATATTTTATGGTAATTTCACCATTCTGCTGATTCCGTCGGATAACACTCTTGATACGTGCATTGAGTTCTGCCAAATGAAAAGGTTTTGGTAAATAATCATCTGCCCCCAACTCCAATCCCAAGACCTTATCTTCCAAAGAATCTTTTGCCGAAATAATAATCACGTTCTCACGTTTACGCATCTCTTTGAGCTGTTCAAGCAACTCCAATCCATTACCATCAGGCAACATTATATCCAGCAAAATGCAATCGTAAGTATAATCCTCTATTTTTTGGATACCTGTCCGAAAATCAGGAGCTACTTCTACTATATAGCGTTCTTTTTCTAATGAACGTTGAACTACTTCACGTAAATTAACATCATCTTCTACTAATAATATCTTCATAACCTTTGATATTTATGACAAGCAAAGAAATAAGATAATTCTGAAATAATACTGAAATAGAGAAAAAATAATTGGGAATGTGGACATTTCTTAAAAAAAAGTGTGCCAAGAGCTCGAAATATCCCTCGTATTCCAACGTCATTTCGCTCTTGACACACGGTCACAAACTCTCTCTTTAAACCCTAATTATTCGATTTCCATTTTTGAAAAATCCATCTGTTTCACTTCATTCGGAGTCGGCTCGTCCATCAGTTCAAAAGGAACTGTCACTTCACCGTTAACAGCCGAATTCAATTTTATCTTAACACCTTTCATTCCGGGAAGAGCCTCAATAGAATTAAGGTTAAATGAAACAGCTCCATTTCCATAAAGACCGGTCATATCATCATAGGTATTATAACGCAACTCCAATGTAAGATAACCTTCAGAATCCAAAGCTAAGGGAGTTGTATGTACCAAACTGATGCGATGCTTTTCCTGTGCAGGCAGATTCTGCCTAAAAACAATATTCATATATCCGCCACCTATCCACATATTCCTCTTTTCAATATAAATAGGATCATTCCCCAATTCTGCATCGTTTTCTTCCGTAAGCTCCTCAACATCTTTAGTCAGAATGGAGCGAATACCCTCTATCTTGATAGCGCAATCATATCCTTGAAAATCATCATACAACGGATTGAATACGATAACAACACGCTCTCCATCCTCCGGCGACCAAGGAAAAGCCGATGCAGCAGGCCACAGAGTCCCCCACGTATCACCTGTCAGTGAATAAGTGTGGCTGTCTTTAGCTTCCACAGTAGCCCAATCAACAGCAATATCACCTATTGAATATCCATCACTATCGTCACATGACTGAAACATAAAAGAAGTAGCAGCCAGCATGATTCCACAAAAATGAGCTAACTTTTTCATAATCTCTCTGTTTTTTATATTCTATTCATTAAAGAATGAAAATGATGGATTACTGCATATACTCTTTTACTATTTAACGTATTTTCAGCAAAAGTTATAGATATAAATTTCTTCGTAAACTCAAATATAATCACACAATATTCCCTTTTCCACGAAAATATACGCAAGATTCCCCTACGGTAAATGAGAATATAGTTCAAATAGAAAGCAACTATCCCTTCACACTCTGATTAATACTTTCTATATAATCCAATATTTCTTTGCGCCCTAGTTTTTTCTCAGAAGAAGACAAGAAATAAGGAGGCAATTCTTCCCACTGTTCACTCAGCTTCTTCAGATATTTGTTCACATTATCTTTTGCCTTCCCTCCCGACAATTTATCTGCTTTAGTAAATATGATAGCGAAAGGGACTCCATTTTCTCCCAACCACTCCATAAATTCCAAATCGATTTTCTGTGGCTCCAAGCGACAATCTATCAGCAAAAACAAATTTGTCATTTGCTCGCGCCCCAAAATATAATCTTCTATAATTTTCTGAATTTTATCTACCTGCTTCTTACCTCTCAAAGCAAAGCCATACCCCGGTAAATCCACCAAATACCATTCGTTATTCACTAAAAAATGATTAATAAGCAACGTTTTTCCCGGAGTGGATGAAGTCATTGCCAGCTTAGGACGTTTGGTCAGCATATTTATCAAACTGGACTTGCCCACATTGGAACGGCCTATAAAAGCATATTCCGGCAAATTACCTTGCGGACACTTATCTACCTTTGTATTACTTATTACAAATTCAGCACTGAGTATTTCCATATATTTTTTTATTTTTAATACTTAAACAAGTTAACCCCATAAAAGTTAAGAATCCATTGAACATCAGCATCTCGTAGCCAAACTGATAACCGGTGTAATTAAACACCACCCTGTCTATGGCATAGCACACCAGCGGAGATGCTATCGCCACATAAGGCACAAAGCGGTCACGCGGGTGCAACTTGGTGAACAGTCCGAATACAAACAGCCCCAGCAACGGTCCGTAAGTATAGGAGGCTATAACATATATCGCATCTATCACACTCTTATTATTCACCACTTTAAATAGCAGAATGAACCCAATAAAAATTGCCGAAATGCAGAAATGAACTATCTTCCTACGTTTTTCCGCTTCTTGTTCGGGCAAATGACTGATACCCATAATATCGATGCAAAAGCTAGTGGTCAGGGCAGTCAATGCAGAATCGGCACTCGAAAAGGCAGCCGCGATAATCCCGATTGTAAAGAAAATCAACACTGCATATCCTAAATGCCCCTCTGCCGCAAACAGAGGAAGAATATCATCGCCTCCCGCCGGCAATGCCATCCCTGTCCGACTTGCCAGCAACAGCAACAAAATTCCCAAAGACAGAAACAGGAAATTGACCGGGACAAAAGAAATGCCGTAGCAATACATATTCTTTTGTGCTTCACGCAAGTTCTTGCATGACAAGTTTTTCTGCATCATATCCTGATCAAGTCCTGTCATTACAATCGTGATAAAGATGCCGCTGAAAAACTGCTTATAAAAGTTCTGTTTGGAATGCCAGTCATCGAAAACGAAAATGCGACTATGTTCATTATCCTTCACGGTCTGCACCACTCCCGAAAAATCGAGTTCGAGTTGTCCCGCCACATTATATATTATAAGTCCCAATGCCAGCAAAAGGCACAAGGTCTGCAAGCTGTCGGTCCACACAATCGTGCGAATGCCGCTTCTGCGCGTGTACAGCCAAATCAGCAATACAATCCCTATCACCGTCACGACAAACGGAACCTCGAATACATCGAACACATAATGCTGAAGTATCAGGCAGACCAGATAAAGACGCGCTGCCGCCCCTATAATCTTTGAAAGAAGAAAAAAAGAAGCTCCCGTTTTATAGGAACATCTCCCTATCCTATCATCCAAATAGGAATAAATGGAGGTGAGATTCAGTTTATAGTAAAGCGGCAGCAACACATGGGCTATAATAAGATAGCCTACAAAAAAGCCCATACAAGTCTGCATATAAGTCATATCGATGCTACGCACCATGCCCGGAACAGAGACAAAAGTAACTCCCGACAACGAAGCTCCAATCATGCCGAAAGAAACAACATACCAGGGAGAACGGCGGTTACCACGAAAGAAAGCATCGTTATCGGAATTCTTGCCGGTGAAACGAGCCACAAGCAACAACATTCCGAAATAAAGAAATATGGTCAGCAGAATATAAATTCCGTTCATGTTATTTTTTTGACTGCAAATGTACGCAAAATCACTTAAATTCCGTAAGTTTGCAGCCATTATATAGGAATTTAATCGATGAACCAACAATACCCTTCCATATTATTAGAAAAAGCAGTAGGAGAATTTGCCAAACTGCCGGGGGTGGGACGAAAGACTGCCATGCGCCTCGTTCTTCATCTTCTGAGACAGGATACGGCTACTGTAGAAGCATTTGGCAATGCCATTATTACATTAAAACACGAAGTGAAATATTGCAAGATCTGCCACAATATATCAGATACCGAAACATGCTGTATTTGTTCAAACCCGGTACGTGACGCCTCCACCATTTGCGTGGTTGAAACCATCCGTGACGTAATGGCCGTGGAAGCTACACAGCAATACAAAGGACTGTATCATGTACTGGGCGGAGTGATTTCGCCAATGGACGGTATAGGGCCTTCCGACCTGCAAATAGAAAGTTTGGTGGAACGTGTCAAAAACAATGAAGTGAAAGAAGTTATTCTGGCACTTAGTTCTACTATGGAAGGAGATACAACCAACTTCTACATTTTCCGCAAGTTAGCTGACACCAATGTCAAACTCAGTGTCATCGCGCGAGGAATTTCCATTGGCGATGAGTTGGAATATACAGACGAAGTTACTTTAGGACGCTCCATTGCAAACCGCACATTATTTACAGGAACAGTATAATTATTGAATTAAAAAAGATACAATGGAAGAAAGAATAAATAAAACAGTGAAATATCTCCAGGCAGAATATATCATGATATGGATCTTGCCTATAGTGTTAGTCATCCTCTACGAAACGGGAATAATGACGGAAGGAGACTATGCCGGTGATGCCCGCATGGACTATATACTACAGACAATCGGTATACTGCTGACAGTAGGATTAATACCTTTATCCCTCCGACTATTCAGCCTGTCACTGGTAAAATGTGTCAAACTACTTTCACTCCCCGATGCCCTGAGCAGCTATCGCCGTTGGAACGAAATCAGATTGGGACTATTGGTAGTGCCTGTATTGACAAACTTGTCGTTTTACTACCTCACACTCAATACTACCGGTCTCTTTTGTGCTGCCATGTCTCTCATTGCTTCCCTGTTTTGTGTCCCTACCCGCAAACGTATATGGAACGAACTCGACTTATTAAAGGAAGAAAAGGAGGAAGAATAATGGCACGACAATTAGAAGAAAACGGAATTAAGCTTCGTGCTCCCGAGCCGGAAGATTTAGACTGCATGTTCCGATTCGAAAACATTGTTGATTTATGGGATATCAGTAATACCACAGGACCTTACTCCCGTTTCCATCTGAAACAATACATTGAGCAAACGCAAAATGATTTATTTACAGACCGCCAACTCCGATTAATGATTGAAAATAGCGACAGACAGGTGGTAGGGATTGTAGATATCTGCAATTTTGACCCTCTGCACAGTCGGGCAGAGGTAGGCATCGTCATAGACGAAGCACAACGGAGGAAAGGAATAGGCAGACAGGCGCTATCTCTCCTTGAAAGCCACTGTTTCCATTACTTGGGTATCCATCAGCTGTTTGCATATGTAGACACCGCAAACAAACCCTGCCGCAAGCTATTTACTACTTGCGGTTATCAAGAGTGTGCACTATTAAAAGATTGGATGCATACCGGCAAAGGCTATCGGGATGTGATAATGCTCCAAAAAATAAATTTCTAGTTAAGCATCGGATATTGAGGATAACGTGCCCAAATAGCATATCTACCTCCTAATTTAGCAAGCATGGTATGCCATAAATCACAGAAATTCAAATCCTGCAACATCTCTTTATTACTATCCACTATCAACCATGATTTCTCTTCTATCTCCTTAATCAATTGCCCTTTCTCCCATCCGACATATCCCGAAAAGAACCGAAATACCCCTTCTACCGGTTTACCATCAAGAATATATTTTTGCACCTCGCCAAAATTGCCATTCACATATAATCCATTAGCCAAAGGTATTGCTCCCTTCAAATCTTCTAACGTGTGCAAAAAGAAAATAGTTTCTCTACTTACCGGACCTCCTTTATATATAGGCACACGCTGTGCAAATTCCAATGGAGGCAACAGTTCATTCAACAAGATATGGTTACGAAATTCTTTATTCAAAATTATTCCCATACTACCTTCTTCATTATGTTCTAGCAACAACACTACCGACCGGGTTAAATCATGACCACGAAAAAAAGGAGATGAAATAAGTATATCCCCTTTCATAGGTAATACCCTACCAGACTCTATCTGAAAAACACGCATATCCATAGTTAACTTCTTCTCTTTTTTAATTGTAATACCAATATACGGAATAAAATCAAATTAAAAAAACATCTCCTCTCCTTTTTTTGAAAAATTATTTTCCTTGAAATGTAAATGATTCACTATCAAGACCAATAGAAAAAAGTTCAGAAAAAAAACGTCCAAACATTTGCAGAATTAAAATTATTGCGTACCTTTGCACCCGCAATCGAGAGAGAAAGCATTGAAAGAAATACAAGTTGAAATATTGGTGCGTTAGTTCAGTTGGTTAGAATACATGCCTGTCACGCATGGGGTCACGGGTTCGAGTCCCGTACGCACCGCAACTTTTTTTTCGATAACAAATATATTGGTGCGTTAGTTCAGTTGGTTAGAATACATGCCTGTCACGCATGGGGTCACGGGTTCGAGTCCCGTACGCACCGCAACTTTTTTTTCGATAACAAATATATTGGTGCGTTAGTTCAGTTGGTTAGAATACATGCCTGTCACGCATGGGGTCACGGGTTCGAGTCCCGTACGCACCGCTGAGACTCAAGGACAACTGAGAGTCTGAAAGCGACAAAGTCCACAATTTCAATGAATTGTGGACTTTTTTTGTATTCTGCAAGTGCCAATCCAAGGACATCAAATAGCCCACTTCGGACAAAGTTCCGTTACCAAATCGTTACAGAAAAATTACCGTCTGATTATTGTAACGATTTTCATGCTAACTCACTGATTTGTCCGCTGTTGTCTCAATTTTGTCTGCTCATAATCCAATTAATAACCTTTCCTTTGTGGCATTGTGTAACGATTGTAACAAAGGATATAAAAACAGATGCATTTATGAGCAAAAGTACATTCAAAATTCTCTTCTATCTGAGAAAGAACTACGTAAACAAAGAAGGTAAGGCGAGCATTATGATTCGTATCACCGTAAACGGGGAAATGTCACAATTCAGTTCAAAACTGGATGTGGAGCCTCGTCTTTGGGACACCAAACTGGGACGTTTGTCAGGGAACGGAGCGAAAGCAAGGCAGGTGAACAACATGCTTGATGACATACGTACCGCATTGAACAACCACTACCGCTATATAGAATCAAGGGATTCCTTTGTAACTGCCGAGAAGGTAAGAAACGCTTTTCTCGGATATGAGGTGAAGCAACAGACCTTACTGGAGCTTTTCAAACAACACAATGAGGATGCAGAAAAACTTTGCGGCATCAGTAAAGCTCCTGCTACTCTTGTGAAATATGACCGAACTTACAGGCGGTTGGAAGAGTTCATGAAAGTAAAATATAGAATATCAGATATAGCGCTTCGGGAAATAGACCATAAGTTTGTGACAGATTTTGAGTTCTATCTAAGAACAGTGAGCCGATGTAATGAAAACACGACAGGAAAGTTCATGCAGATATTCCGTAAAATTGTTTTAATAGCCAAAAATAACGGATGGATAACAGTTGACCCGTTTGCCAATTATCATATCCACATGAAAGCTGTGGACCGCGGTTATCTGACGGAAGAAGAATTGGAACGCATTCTGAAAAAGGATTTTCAGTCACAAAGGCTGGAACAGGTACGGGACATATTTATATTCTCGTGCTTTACGGGGCTTGCTTACATTGATGTTTATAACCTGAAAAAAGAAAACATTTGTACATCATTTGACGGTAGCAAATGGTTGAAGCTACATCGTCAGAAAACTGCCACTCCGGTAAACCTTCCACTTCTGAAAATTCCGCTGGCGATATTGGAAAAATACGAAGGAAAGTTAAAAAACAATCGTGTGTTACCTGTATTGAGCAATCAGAAAGCAAACTCTTACCTGAAAGAGATTGCTGATTTGTGTGGAATTAAAAAAAATATTACCTTTCATCTTGCAAGACACACATTTGCGACAACAACCACATTGTCTAAAGGTGTGCCGATTGAAACGGTATCAAAATTATTAGGACATACGAATATAAAGACTACCCAAATATACGCGCGTATAACTAATGAAAAGATACGTGAAGATATGAAGGTTTTAGCAAGTAAACTTACCGGTATAGAAGATGTTGCATTGAAGAGTAATGTAATATAGACGATTGGTTGTTCTTGTTTCAAACATTCCTGATTAACGGTAAGAACAAAAGATATGCTATGGTAAAGATTGGAAATTTTGAAATCGAATATGACCGCAATGCTCCGGAAAGGGTTGCCGTGAAAATAGAAACGGACAAGAACGGAGAAGTATGGCTTTCGAAATGTGACATCGCACGGGCATACGATGTGTTCGTACAGTCAGTGAATGCCGGACTGAAATCTCTGGCAAAAACAGGGGATTTTGACGAATACACGGATGTACGAGTGGAACATTTCATCTATAACGGAAAGAATTGCAGCACTGACCTTTACGGGTTGAAAACCATCGTCGCACTGGGATTCCGCATGAAAGGATTGAAGTGCGAGGCATTCAGAAAATGGGCGGCACGGAGGCTGGCGGAGTCATTTGAGGCAAAAAAGAATATGGTCATTCTCTGTATGACCGGTGAAAAGAGAAAGGGTTTGAACTGAAACCGCCGGATATGACGGATATGCGTGTCGGGGCAGTCTTTTTTGCAGGAGGCTGTCCCGACGCGTGTTTATATAAGCTAAAAAATGTGAAACTGTAAAACATACTTATCTGTAAACCGATAATAATGTGTAACTTATCTCCATCTTAAACCTGTAATTAAAGATAGAAACGGTATGGTGGAGGAATTTGACCTGCTTGAAGAGGTGGAAGTGCAGTTCTGCGATGAGGAATGCACGGAGTCGGTATGGCACGGAGTGGAATACAGCGAAAGCTTGTTTTGCCGGGAGAAACCGAAGTCGGAACTGACGGTAGTCATCAAAGAGGAAGGCATGATGTACTTTCTAGCTACTGACATGAAGGAGTTTGCCGGCCTGTGCCGGAAACACGGGTGGTACATCGTCTCGCACCAGCGGTTCAGCGAGGCGATGGAAATCGGCATGTGCCTGATGGAAGCCGGGAAACATGCGGGATGGTATTCGCTGGGCAGGTCGAAGGAATGGAATGCCATGATGAGGGATGTGCAGAACTTCACGTTTGAAAGGGAGAAGAAAATGGACTTCTATCCGTACGAAACGATGTTCAAGGGAGAAGTCCTTATAGACGGATGCAGGTGTCACTACCTGCATGACTATTACCCAACGAAAATTGAAAAGACGGACGAACACCAGAAACGGGTAAGCAACCTGATTTTCCGCTTCAAGGAAGGTGGACACTGCGGCGAGCTGGTCGCACGGATACTGGCATTGTGTCTGAAACATGCGGGGTTCAATGGCACGAAGGAAGACACGGTACTGATACCTATACCCACATCGACAAGGGAAAGACAGCGGAAACGCTTTCCGGTGGTGTGCTACTACTTGTCGGAATGGCTGGGCATTACGGACGGATTCAAGGCTATATGGATAGCGGAAGACCGCGAACAGATGAAAGGCAGGGGAAAAGGCAAGGACACGCTCGGAAACCTGCAATTCACACGAAGGTATATCAAGGGCAGACACGTGCTCTTGCTGGATGATGTGTTCACAACCGGAGAGAGTTTCAGGCAACTGCAACGAAAGATGAAACAACTGGGAGCGTTGTCGGTTATCGGAGTGTTTCTGGGGAAAACAGTGTAGCTTGATTCTATTACATATTTAATGACTGACCGATTAGGCGGCTTCATCCGTGCTTCATGCCGGGCGGAGCCGCCTTTTTTTTGTGCCCGTATGTGAAGAAACAGGGCACTTGTGGAAAGAATTACAGGAAATTTCGGGAAAATCATTCCCTACTATGGAAATACTATGGATTGTGCCTGCGCGGAGTTGCGCACCTTTGCAGCGTAACCAATACGGAATAATATGGAAATAGTAACAATGGACAACGAGGTCGTGAAAACGATGATGGAGAAGATAGACCGGATAGCGGACTATGTTTTCAAGAAAGACAACGTGCCGAAGGAAGAAGCGGAAATCCTGCTGACGAGCGAGGAGGCGGCGGACCTGCTGAAAATCAGCACGAGGACACTGCAACGGATGCGCAAGGACAAGACTATTCCCTACATGATGGCAAGAAGCAAGTGCCGGTACAGACTGACGGATCTGGAGGAATGCGTGAGACGGAAAATTGTCCGCTGCAATCCGAAGACACTGGAGGAGTTCAAGCATAACTACCTGATGACAAGAAAGGAGGCAGACGATGGAAGCGGTTGGTAAGGACTTGTTTGAGGAATGGATGCAGCGCCTCATGGGACGGATTGACCGGTTGGACGGTATCATATCGGTACTGATAAACAAGGATGCTTCCGGGGTGAAGTACTTGGACGGGGAACGGATGTATGACAACCAAGACCTGTGCGAGATGCTGCGTACCAGCAAGCGGTCACTCCAACGTTTCCGCAGCGAATACGGACTCAAAAGCCGGCGCATCAGCCGCAAGAGCTATTACAAGGAGTCGGACGTGTTGGAGTTCATCAGCCGGAACATGGAAGAAGTTGTACTGGACGGCGGGAAAGTGCTGAAGATAAAGGAAGGCACAGGGAAGAAATCACCGGGCAAGACTAAAGAGAAGAAAGGAGGCAGGCGCACGGCAAGTCGCTTATGATAGGGAATTTTCAAGACGAAAAGAAAAAATGCCTGTATGGGTGGTTGCCGGCAGGCTTGTTCAATAACCAATAAAAAATCAATCAATGGAACAGAAAAAGAAAAAGGAAGAGGACGTGCTGGTTGTCCGCGACGAGAAGACGGGCGAAATCAGCGTGGTTGCCGGACTTGACGGCAAAGGTTATCCCAAGAGGATACCGCCGAAAGCGGAACACTCGCAGGAGTTTTTGCGCTTTGACCGCCACGGAGATGCGATAGACAATTTCTTCAGGAACTTCTACCGCCAGTGCAAGGAACCGACGCGCTTCGGTTTCTACAGGGTGGCAGCGGACATGGTGGAAGCACTGCTTCCGGTTATCAAGGACCTGCTGAGAGACCCTGCGGCAAACGCAGAACTGCTCGCTCCGCACAAGGTGGATACATCGGCGTACCAGCAAGCTGAAGAACAGCAGGCTACGGAAGAGGCGAAAAAAGAAAATGCCGAAACGGAGACTGAGGAACAACAGGCTGAGGAAGAGGTGAAAAAAGAAAATGCCGAGACGGAGACTGAGGAACAGCAGGCTACGGAAGAGGTGAAAAAAGAAAATGCCGAAACGGAGACTGAGGAACAGCAGGTTGCGGAGGAGGCGAAAAAAGAAAATGCCGAGACGGAAACTGAGGAACAGCAGGCTGCGGAAGAGGTGAAAAGAGAAAATGCCGAGACGGAGGCTGTGGAACAGCAGGCTGCGGAGGAAGCAAAAAGAGAAAATACGGAAGAAGACAATGTGGAACAACAAACAAATGAGAAAATGGAAGAAATGAAACAGAAAAATCAGGAACAGCAACCGCAGGCGAAGACGCAAAGACCGAATCTGATAGCGGACGGCGACGTGGACTGGAAGGAACTGGAACGGTTCGGGGTGAAAAAAGAGAATCTGTCCGAAAAGGACATGAAAGCCCTGATGAACTACGGCAAGACGGATTTGGTGACGGTGAACCCGACCTTCGGCGGAGATAGTTATGAGCTGCAAGCCCGCCTATCGTTCCAGAAGACGGAAGACGGCAAACTGAAGCTCGCACCCCATTTCGTGCGCCACGAGCCGAGGCTTGATATCCCCCACAACGGTTACACTTTCACGGACGAGGACAAGAAGAACCTGAAGCAGACGGGCAATCTGGGCAGGCTGGTAGATGTGGCAGATACGAAAACCGGAGAGATGCGCCCGTCGTACATCAGCATCGACCGTCTGACAAATGAAATCGTGGACATTCCGGCAAGCAAGGTACGTATTCCTGACAGAATCGGACTGACGGAACTGTCAGAACAGGAAAAGGACATCCTGCGTGCGGGATTTGCACTGCCCAAGGAGGTAACGCTCAGGAACGGGCGCAAGTTCGAGGCACTCTTGCAGGTGAACGCCGACAGGCGTGATGTGGAGTTTGTGCCGGGGCAGCCACGACAACAACAGTCGCAACGTCAGGGGAACGGGCAGGAAAAGAAGCAGGAGAACCCCGACACAGCGGGACAACAGCAAAAGGAGGCTTGGAGTCAGGAGAACGGACAACGCCGCAACCGCTCGTGGACAAACGAGGACGGCAGCATCCGCCCGATAGGGAAATGGAAGGACGACATATTTACCGAACAGCAGAAAGCAGACTATGTGGCGGGCAAGACTGTGGTGCTCGCCAACGCGAAGGACGACCAAGGACAGCCCTGCACGAAATATCTGAAGTTCGACCGCGAGAAAGGCAGACCGCTGACCTATTCGGAAAATCCCGACCTCGCGCAAACCGTTGCCCCGTCCAATGAGAGCCACACGCAGCTCGCCGTAAACAACGAAGGCAAGACCAACGAAGCGACCAAGCACCTGAAGGAACCGCTTACGCAGGGACAGACCGCCCCGAAGGACGACGCCCAGCAGAAGCAACAGACGAAGAAATCCAAAGGCATGAAGGTTTCCTGAGTGCCGCCACTGAATCCATAAAAAATTAAAAGAGAATAAACAACGGAATGAAACGGGGCTTCATGCGCCATGCTCTGCATATCCCACGGACACCGGCGTACCCCGTTCCATTTCACAAGAAACAAAAGTATCAACGGCTAAAACAGGAAATATATGATTACCATACTGGCAGAAAAACCGAGCGTGGCGCGTGAGATAGCACGCATCACCGGAGCGACAAGGAAAGAAGAAGGATATTACACCGGAAACGGATACCACGTGACATGGGCGCTGGGGCATCTGGTGCAACCCGCCCTGCCTGACGGGTACGGCTTCAAGGGCTTCCGCAGGGACAGCCTGCCCGTGATACCGGAAGAGTTCATGCTGATTCCCCGACAGGTAAGGACGGACAAGGGCTATAAGGCGGACGCGGCGGCGGTGAAACAGATAAAGGTGATAACGAAACTGTGGAACGAGAGTGACAGCATAATAGTGGCGACGGACTGCGCCCGAGAAGGGGAGCTTATCTTCCGCTACCTGTACGCCTACACGGGATGCACCCTGCCGTTCCGACGGCTGTGGATAAGTTCGCTGACCGACACCGCCATCCGCAAGGGCATGAAGGAACTGAAGGACGGACATGAGTATGACAACCTTTACCAAGCTGCCAAAGCACGCAGCGAAGCGGACTGGCTAGTGGGCATCAACGGCACGCAGGCGCTGACCGTGGCCGCCGGGCGCGGCACATACTCGGTGGGGCGTGTGCAGACACCCACACTGGCGATGGTCTGCAAGCGGTACTGGGAAAACAGACACTTCACGCCGAAGCCGGTACACCAGCTGCATTTCTCCGTGCCATCGGCAAATGCGGGTACGGTGGTGAAATTCGCTTCCGTGAAGAAATGGCAGGACAAGAACGAGGCAGCTATACTATATAATAAGGTAAAGGCGAAGATGTGCGCCACCGTGACCAAGGTCGAAAAGAAGCAGAAGGTGGAGAACCCTCCGCTGCTGTACGACCTGACCACACTGCAAAAGGAAGCGAACACGAAGCACGGCTTTACGGCAGAACAGACGCTGGAACTGGTGCAGAAACTCTATGAGGCGAAGCTCGTCACCTATCCGAGAACATCGAGCCGCCATATTCCGGAAGATGTGTTCGCCGAAGTGCCCCTGCTGCTTGAGCGGCTGGCAAGCCACTCCGCACTTTCGGATAAAATCGTGAACTTGGACGGACTGAACCGCCGGAGCGTGGACGCCTCGAAAGTAACCGACCACCATGCCCTGCTGGTAACGCCGAACCGACCGCTTGCCCTCTATAAGAACGAGCAGATTATCTACGACATGATTGCCGGACGCATGGTAGAGGCATTCTCTCCGGAGTGCGTGAAGGACACGACCACCGTGGAAGCGGAATGCGAAGGAATGTCATTCGAGGCGAAAGGCTGCATCGTGCACAAATCGGGCTGGCGCGACGTGTACGGAGGTAACGAAGAAGACACGTTGCTGCCCGACTGGAAAGAGGGCAACACATTGCCGATGGCGGGCTGCACCATGAGTTCGGGCATGACCCGACCGAAGCCCCTGCACACGGAAAGCTCGCTGCTGGCAGCGATGGAAACCGCCGGACGCGAGGATGTGGAGAACGAGGAAGTGCGCCAAGCCCTGAAGGGTTGCGGTATCGGCACACCCGCCACCCGTGCCGCCATCATTGAAACGCTGCTGAAAAGGGAGTACATGGTGCGCGTGAAGAAGTCGCTGGTACCGACGGAGAAAGGGCTCGCCCTGTATTCCATTGTAAAAGACATGGACATCGCCGATGTGGAAATGACCGGGCAGTGGGAAGCTGAGCTTGCGGATATAGAAAAGGGAAAGACGTCACATGAGGCTTTTATGAGGGACATAGAAAGCTATACCCGAAAGATTACCACGGACTTGCTTGCGTGTGACCGTATTTTCGGGCACAAAGCGTCGGGCTGCGCCTGCCCCAAGTGCGGCAAGGGCACGATGCAGTTCTACGGCAAGGTGGTGCGCTGCGACAATCCGGACTGCGCCCTGCCGGTGTTCCGCCAGATAGCCGGCAAGACACTTACCGACGGGGAGATGACCGATTTGCTGGCAAAAGGAAAGACGGAAGTTCTCGGCGGCTTCAAGAGCAGGCAGGGCAAGCCGTTCAGCGCGGCGGTCGCCTTCGACGTGGACTTCAACACGAACTTCATCTTTCCCGAAGCCAAAGGTGCAAGAAAAGGCACGAACATGAAAGGAAAACAAAAATAATGCGTAACTTCGCCACTGGTTCATGTCATAATCTGTTTCAATCCGTTGATACTCTTTATTCACATGGATTTAGTGGCGGCACCCGGAGGGATACCGGGTGCCTTTTTATTTCCTTTCCAAAATCATTCATCCACTAAATCCATCAGAAAATGAAACAGAACAAGAGAACCGCTCCAGCGGAACTGTCCTACTACGGACTGTACCTGCTGGACTACCTGAGAAAATACCATCCCGACAAAGTAATTGATATCGAGTTTATAACCGGAAGGGAGGAAGCCGCTGCCGAAACCTTCGAGAAGGCAAGGCTGGAGGGAAGCTCCACGGAAGCCGCACAGGAGGAAGCCATGCGTGTCCTGCTCGAAGGACTCCACTTCTCCCCCTACGCCCTGCTGCGCGAGGTGGTGGAAAACGAGTTCGCCGACGAGGTGGCGGCATCCGACCGCGAGGCGTTCTGCCGGAAACTCTTCCCCTATCTGAAAAAACTGCTCGGCGGTTACGACACGTCGGACGACACCTTCGCCCTGTCGCCCGACCACGACCTGCTCTACACGGAGCTGACCGGAACCGTCATGCTTTATCTGGAGTCCTATGGCGTTCAATAGGAAACAGAAACTGAGGGACAACATCGAGGCGATACGGACGGCATTCACGCTCGACCGGGAAGGGCGCACGCCCACCGAAAGGGAGCGCGTGCTGCTGGGGCGGTACTGCGGCTTCGGGGGACTGAAGTGCATACTGAACCCGGCACGGGAGCTGACGGATGCCGTACACTGGGCGAAATCCGACCTCGAACTGTTCGCCCTGACGGTGGAGCTGCACCGCATCATCCGGGAAAACAGCCGGGACGACATGGAGTACAAACATTATACGGATTCGCTGAAAGCCTCGGTGCTGACGGCATTCTACACTCCGCAAGCCATAACGGACACCATAGCGGACGTGCTGCACGGCCGCAAGGTGCGCCCGAATCTCGTGCTGGAGCCGTCGGCGGGCATGGGCGCGTTCATCAGCCCGGTGCTGTCGAACAACCTGCAGGCGGAGGTGATGGCATTCGAGAAAGACCTGCTGACGGGCAAGATGCTCGGACACCTGTACCCGCAGCAGAAGATACGCACGGAGGGCTTCGAGAAGATAGAGAAACCCTTCCTGAACCGTTTTGACCTTGCCATCTCCAACATACCTTTCGGGGACATCGCCGTGTTCGATGCGGAATACGAGAAAAAGTCGGTCATGCACCGGATAGCGGCGAAGAAAGTGCATACCTATTTCTTCCTGAAAGGGCTGGACGCGGTGCGTGACGGCGGTATCGTGGCATTCATCACCTCGCAGAGCGTACTGAATACGGAAGGCAACGGAGGCACGCGCTACCTGATGATGAAGCAGGCGGACCTGTTGTCCGCCATCCGTCTGCCGAACAACCTGTTCTCGGAAAACGCCAACACGGAGGTGGGGTGCGACCTGATAATCCTGCAAAAGAATGAAAGGAAAGAGGAACTTTCGGAAGAGGACAGACTGTTTACCCAGACAGTCAGAAGCAACCATACCGGAGTCGTTACCAATGAATATTTCCTTGACCACCCGGAACGCATCATCCATACCGAAGCGAAAAGGGATACCGACCCCTACGGCAAGCCCGCCATGATATACACGCACAGCGGCGGTGTGGAAGGTATCGCGATGGATTTGTATAAAATGCTGTCGGAAGACTTGTCGGTACGGCTGGACTTGGAACGCTACAACGGCATCGGGCATGAAAAACCAGAAACAAGGCAGAACATTGCCGTGCAATCTTCCGGTATTGAGGTGAAAAGAGAAAATTCCCTTTCAGGTACGGATGAACTGACGGACGCGAAAAGAGAAGAGAACCGGGTGCAGCCGCAAGCCCAGCCTGCAAAAGCCACAGCCCATACAGTGGAAACCGGACATCCGGAAGCCCCGATTATGGATTTGTACGACCTGTTCGGCTACACGCAGGAGGAAAGGCGGCTGGCGGAACGCGGACTGAAGCCGGAGCGGAAGAAGGGCAGCAAGTCCAAGCTGAAGAAACCGGTACAGGCATCGCTGTTCGTGCTGCCGGAGGACGGTACGGGAATGGAAGCGGACAAAGGAAAGACGGAGGCAGGTGCCGCCATTACCCCGGAAGAGGCAAAGGAAATGGAGGAAATCATCCGTGGCACAGCAGAGGTGGAAGCTGCCCCGGTGGAAACGACCGCACCGAAAGCAGAGGACAGGATACCGCTACAAGAGGACGGCGACCCAGAGGACGCGGTTTACCGCAGCCTCGACTGGGAAACGAACCCGCCCATCAACGGATTCTATGAAACGATGATGTCGCTCACGCCGGAACGACGGGCGGAACTGCGCCGGCTCGGAAAAATGAAGATGGAAGCCAATGCCGCCAGACAAGCGGCCGGAACAACGGAGGCGAAAAGAGAAAAAGTCCATGTGGGGAAAACGGAAGAACCGCAAGGTACTGCTACTACGGTGGTTTATCCAATAGAAAACGGATTCGAGGCGGAACGCGACAGACGGATAGCAGAGGTTGAGAAAGCCCTCCGTGCGGAAGAAGCCGCCCTGACACCGGAAGAGAGGCAGCGCAAGCGGGAGGAGGAAATGATGCCCCGCCCGTACAGCCGACCGCTGGAGCCGCACCTGAAGGACGGCTCGCTGGTATGGGTACACACGCAGGGCGTGCGCTATCAGGTGGGCGTGTTGAAGGACGTGACCCGCTACGGGGCAACCTTCCATCCGCTGGACATGGAGGGTATGCAGAAGGAGAAGGCGCAGCTGTACATCTCGATGCGCGACACCTACGAGCGGCTCTACGCACAGGAGGCGGAACGGCAGGAGGCAAACGACATGCTCCGCCGCCACCTGAACACCTACTATGACGAGTTCACGATGCGCTACGGCTGCCTGAACGCCAGACAGAACGTGAAACTGCTGATGATGGACGCCTCCGGGCGCAACATGCTGGCACTGGAACGCAGCGAGGGTGGCACGATGGTGAAGGCGGACATATTCGACCATCCCGTTTCCTTTTCGCAGGAAACGACCGTCATGGCGGAATCACCGGAAGAAGCCCTGTCCGCCTCGCTCAACCGCTACGGCGGGGTGAACCTGCCGTATATGGAATCCCTGTGCGACATGGCACGGACGGACATGCTGGAAGCGTTGAAAGGCAGGGTGTACTACAATCCGCTGGCAGAGGGTTACGAGATAGCCGACCGCTTCATCGCCGGTAACGTAGTAGTGAAAGCGAGGGAGATGGAGGAATGGGTAAAGGGACACGAGGGGGACGAAATGATGCCGCAGGCACGGGAGGCTCTGGAGGCTTTACGCGAGAACATCCCCGAACAAATCCCGTTTGAAGACCTTGACTTCAACTTCGGGGAGCGGTGGATACCCACGGGGGTGTATGCCGCCTACATGAGCCGCCTGTTCGACACGGACGTGCGGATAAGCTACTCGGAGAGCCTCGACGAGTATTCGGTGGCGTGCAGCCACAGGACGATGAAAATCACCGACGAGTTTCTGGTCAAGGGATATTACCGCCACTATGACGGGATGCACCTGCTGAAACACGCCCTGCACAACACCTGCCCGGACATGATGAAGAAAGTCGGCGAGGACGAGAACGGTAACGACATAAAGGCACGCGACAGCGAGGGCATACAGCTCGCCAACGCCAAGATTGACGAAATCCGAAACGGATTCACGGAATGGCTGGAGGAACAGTCGCCGGAGTTCAAGAAGCGGCTGACGGACATGTACAACGACAAGTTCAACTGCTTCGTGCGCCCGAAGTACGACGGCTCGCACCAGACCTTTCCCGGACTTGACCTGAAAGGGCTGGGAATCACCGACCTGTATCCCAGCCAGAAGGACTGCATCTGGATGCTGAAACAGAACGGCGGCGGGATAGCCGACCACGAGGTAGGCACCGGCAAGACGCTGATAATGTGCGTGTCAGCACACGAGATGAAGCGTCTGGGGCTGGTACACAAGCCGATGATAATCGGACTGAAAGCCAATGTGCGCGAGATAGCGGAGACCTACCGCAAGGCATACCCGAATGCCCGCGTGTTGTACGCATCGGAGAAGGACTTCGAGGCGGCAAACCGCGTGCGCTTCTTCAACGACATACGGAACAACGACTGGGACTGCGTCATCATGAGCCACGACCAGTTCGGGAAGATTCCGCAGTCGCCGGAACTGCAACAGCGGATATTGCAGGCGGAACTGGACACGGTGGAGGAAAATCTGGAGGTGCTCCGCTCGCAGGGCAAGGATGTGTCACGCGCCATGCTGAGGGGACTGGAGAAGCGCAAGTTCAACCTGACGGCCAAGCTGGAGAAGGTGGAGCACGCGATAAAGTCAAGGACGGACGACGTGGCGGACTTCAGGCAGATGGGCATCGACCACCTCTTCGTGGACGAGTCGCACCAGTTCAAGAACCTGACGTTCAACACCCGGCACGACCGTGTGGCGGGGCTGGGAAACTCGGAAGGCAGCCAGAAAGCGCTGAACCTGCTGTTCGCCATCCGCACCATACAGGAGCGGACGGGCAAGGACTTGGGGGCTACGTTCCTTTCGGGCACGACCATCAGCAACTCGCTGACGGAGCTGTACCTGCTGTTCAAGTACCTCCGCCCGAAGGAGCTGGAAAGGCAGGACATCCGCTGCTTCGACGCATAGGCGGCGATATTCGCCAAGAAGACGACGGACTTCGAGTTCAACGTGACGAACAACATCGTGCAGAAGGAACGCTTCCGCTACTTCATCAAGGTGCCGGAGCTGGCGGCGTTCTACAACGAGATAACCGACTACCGCACGGCGGAGGATGTGGGCGTGGACAGGCCGGACAAGAACGAGGTGCTGCACAACATACCGCCCACCCCCGACCAGGAGTATTTCATCAAACAGCTGATGGAATTTGCCAAGACGGGTGACGCCACACTGCTGGGCAGGCTGCCTCTGTCGGAAACGGAAGAAAAGGCGAAGATGCTCATCGCCACGGACTACGCGCGGAAGATGGCACTGGACATGCGCATGATAGACCCGGAATATGAAGACCACCCGGACAACAAGGCAAGCCACTGTGCGAGGACGATTGCGGAATATTACCGGAAGTATGACGCGCAGCTCGGCACGCAGTTCGTATTCTCCGACTTGGGTACCTACCAGCCGGGCGGGTGGAGCGTATATACCGAAATCAAGCGCAAACTGGTGGAGGACTACGGCATACCCGCCCATGAAATCCGCTTCATTCAGGAGTGCAAGAGCGAGAAGTCAAGGAAAGCGGTGATAGAAGCGATGAACGAGGGATATGTGCGCGTGCTGTTCGGCTCGACTTCGATGCTCGGTACGGGCGTGAACGCCCAGCGCAGGGCGGTGGCAATCCACCACCTTGATACGCCGTGGCGACCGTCTGACCTCGCCCAGCGCGACGGACGTGCGGTTAGAAAGGGCAACGAGATAGCGAAGCTGTACGCTGACAACAAGGTGGACGTAATCATCTACGCGGTGGAGAAGTCGCTGGACTCGTACAAGTTCAACCTGCTGCACTGCAAGCAGACGTTCATCTCGCAGCTGAAAAGCGGTGCGATGGGTGCACGAACCATAGACGAGGGGGCGATGGACGAGAAGTCGGGCATGAACTTCTCGGAGTACATGGCTATCCTGTCAGGGAACACCGACCTACTGGACAAGGCGAAGCTGGAGAAACGCATCGCCTCGCTGGAGGGAGAGCGCAAGTCGTTCAACAAGGGCAAGCGCGAGTCGGAACTGAAACTGGAAGGCAAGACCGGGGAACTGAGGAACAACCAAGCCACCATAGTCGCCATGACAGAGGATTGGGAGAAATTCACCGCCACAGCACAGACGGACAAGGAGGGCAACCGACTGAACCTGCTGAAGATTGACGGTCTGGATTCCACCGACGAAAAGGAAATCGGCAAGCGGCTGCAGGAAATAGCGAAGAATGCCGCGACCGGCGGGCAGTACAAGCGCATCGGAGAACTGTACGGTTTCCCCATCGAGGTGGTCAGCGAACCGACACTAAGGGACGGGCTGGAGTTCACCGACAACCGTTTCGTGGTGGCGGGCAATTACAGGTACAACTACAACAACGGGCATCTGGCGATGGCTGACACGCACGCCGCCGCCACGAACTTCCTGAACGCTCTGGAGAAGATACCGGGCATCATCGACCAGTATAAAAAGAAAAACGAGGTGCTGGAACAGGAAATTCCGCAGCTCCAAGCGATAGCGGGCAAGGTATGGAAGAAGGAGGACGAGCTGAAACAGCTGAAGTCCGAACTTGCCGCCCTTGACCGCAAGATACAGTTGGAACTTGCACCTCCCACATCAGAAGCCATAGAAAAAGAAAAAAACGGAAATCAAGTCAAACCGATAATGGAGAATGCTTCGCAGATATACAATACGACAAGTAACCGAATTTCAACTAGAGATTTCATTACTGATGAACTTGTTATCGGGCGACCAGAATCCCAGCCAAGGGGTAATAACCAACCGAAAAGGGATAAAACTATAAAGATATAATTTTATCAAAGAGGGTGCCATAATGCCACGATTGAAAGATTTAGCTCTGATATATAACTGTAACAGGGGTAATTTTCTCATAATGGGTGTTTTGACACACTCTTTTATATTTATAATAAACTATTATTTTACATTAAATTGCTCACGTTTTAATAGAATAATTCAGGTTTTATCCGGAAAAAACGAAAAAAAATTGCACACTCAATTTTACTTTCATTTTTTTGCAAGGTCTTTATTACAGAACGTCCATTAAAATGAGCTCATGAAAGGTACGTGAAATATGAAAGTATAACGAAATAATAGAAATACTATGTGTACAACAAGAAACTGGAAAGCCGGAATACTGGCAATCGCAATGATATTGGTTTGCGGATCTGCAAATGCACAACATTGGCATCGGTATTATTGCCCCAATCGGGTTGTTACCGTTGTAGTTCAACCAGATGTGGTATCTCATATCAGTAACCGTTTTAATCAAAAGGAACGATTGGCGATGGCTATAGCTTATTTGGAAACGCATGAGCACCTTACCATCAGGCAATATGCAAAAATGACGCACCTTAACATGGCATCAGCGGAAGCGGAACTTGACGCTTTTGCCATAGATAAGAAAAAGCCGATACGACTTGTAATCAGAGGAAAAAAGAAAATGTATATCAAAAGGCAATAGAATATGAAGAAAAAGAGAAACTGGAAATTATTGATATTTGGAGCGACAGTTCTGCTTTTGATGCAATCATGTGTGGTTGTGCGCAAAGCCCGCCATCATCACCATCACAGACATTGTATGCTTTATTACCAACAGAATAGAGGTACTGCTTCATTTAATGCGTTTGCAGCTTATACTACAATAGAACCTGCGAAAAATTATGAACGTAATGGATGACAAGAAATTGGTGAGGTTGATAGCTAAAGATCCGGAAACCGGTTTCCGCTGCCTGATGAAAAAATACAAGGAGGCCGTCTACTGGCATATCCGCAGGTTGGTTGTAGCGCATGAGGATGCACAGGATGCAACGCAGGAAACATTTGTCAGAGTATTCCGGTCCTTGTCCGACTTCAAAGGCGAGTGTTCCTTACGGTCGTGGATTTACCGGATTGCTACCAATGAGGCCTTGCGGTTGCTCAGCCGTTACAAAGACGAGCAGGTTTCGCTGGATGAATCATCTGGTGAGTGGGGAGGTCTGATGGCTGATGAGTACGTGGATTACAGCGATTTGGAGACTGTCAGACTGCAGAAAGCCATCTTGTCCTTGCCTACCAAGCAGCAGTTGGCTTTCAACCTAAGGTACTATAATGAATTGGGGTATGATGAGATTGCCGCCATCATCGGTTCTACAGCAGACGGAGTAAAATCTAGCTATCATATTGCCAAAGAGAAGATTATGAAGTTTATGAACGCTAACAATTGAGTGTATGAAAGAAAAATTTGATTTCGACCGCATAGGCAAGCGACTGCCCTATACCACTCCTGACGGATTCTTCGACGATATGGAGAACAGTGTCATGCAGTGCATCAAACAGGAGGTGCGTCCTTTAAAACCCAAACGCAACCTGCATCTGTGGTATTCAATGGTGGGAGGTTTAGCAGCTGCCAGCATCGCACTGCTGATTGTATTTATCCCCTCCCACACACAGACGAAGAAATCATTTGAAGATGTGGAGGAAGCATTTGCCAATCTGAGCAGCAGCGATCAGGATTACCTGTTTACGACCTATCAGTATGATCTGTTTATGAATGAATAAAAACAAAAGAAATGAAGAACATCATTAAAGTAGTTGTGCTTATTGTAGCCATGATGGTATTGAATGTAAGCATGTATGCCCAAAAGGGTGAGCAGCAGCGTATGACCCGTGAACAACTGGCCGAGACACAGGCTCAGTTTATAGCTAATGAAATGGCGATGGATAACAAAACGTCCCGGCAGTTTGTGGAAACTTTCTGCCAGTTCCAAAAAGAAATCTGGGCATTAGGTCCCCGACCGAAAAGAGAGAAAGCCCATCTTTCGGATAAAGAGGCTGAACAAGCCATGAACGAAAGGTTTGCCCATAGTCAGAAGATACTTGACCTACGTAAGAAGTATTATTTGAAGTACAGCAAATTTCTGACTCCCACGCAAATAGAGAAAGTATATGTATTGGAAAGAAGAATGATGAACCGGCTGTTTCAACGTTCTCAAAATAAAGATAAACGTAAATAAACAATGAAAATTATGAAATTAAAAGCTTTTGGCATATTTTGTTTGTCGTTCTTCATGACGACAGCTATGTCTTCTTGTGACAGTGATGAGATTACAGACCAACCGGGAGAAGTATCCGGCAGCGGAAATCCAACCTTGACAGTTCTTGCCGAACAAGTGGCTGGAAGCGACGGATATGATGAAAATGGGGTTACTGCGTTGAATCTACCAAGTTCGCAGGATGTAAGTAATATTTACAGTGGCTTGAAACTGAATTTTTCGCTGTCTGGAATCACTAGAATAGAGTTGGAAAGTGTAGACGGCTATGCCTTGGCCGGAACAACAGGCATTCAATGGGGAGATTCAGGGGAAGCGTTGACCGGGGAAGTGGAAAACGCCAACTCCATCCTGGTGTTCAATGCCCCGGATGAAAACGGATTGACTCCCGGAAAAGACTACTCCATTTTTACCTTGCCTTGCGACCTTTATGGAGGTTATCGCCTGTCTATCTATCGGGAAGGCCTCGTGGCACATTATTTCGGTGTGCATCAAACGGTGGAAATGGGCTCATTCATCACACCCGCTGACCTGATTGAAAGTGAATTGGAGTTTGACGACCCGGATGCGCCGCTTGTAGAAGAAGAACGACCGGAACTGGATGCTACGACTACGGCACTTCTCCGTCAATATCAGCAGAACCCTACAGAGGAAAACAAGCAGGCTTTGCTGGATCAAATGGGTGTTCGTTATGATAAAGTGGTAGCCCGTAAAAAAGCGAAGCTCCGCGAATTGGAAAGAGAAGCCCTCACCTTGGATGTGGTGGAAGAAATGCAGGAGATTGTGGACGAGATGGTAGATAACCGTGACATCCGGCTCGAACAGCAGTTCCTGCGTCTTATCGACCCCCGAAATGATGAAAATCCGAATGATGCGTGGATGGTGCTGAGAGGGGCTTCCGCTCCCAATGCCTACATCGGTTATGCTCCCGTTACCAATGCGGAATATGCAGCATTCAAGTCAGACTTTACATATGAAGACGGACAGGATAATTATCCGGTGGTGAATGTCACCGTAGAGGAAGCCACAGCCTATTGCGATTGGCTGGCGCAGAATGACCCGACGCACAGCTACCGTCTGCCGACCGATGAAGAATGGATCTTAGGTGCCGGACACATGCCCAAAGATGTTTTGATGAATGCGGGTCATGTGGAGACGGGTCTGACAGCGGTAGATGCTTATAGCCAGACAACCGGTGCTTGCGGAGGTATTGACTTCTGGGGCAATTGCTGGGAATGGACTATTTCAACGGATGCTGAGGGGCAGTATATCATCAAAGGCGGCAGCTGGGATTCGGAACGCGATGATTGCCGCAGCGAAAAATCAGACGTCGTTCGTTCCGGAGGCCAAGGCTATGCCAACGTCGGTTTCAGAGTCGTAAGAACAGATCTCATCTAATTATCTAATCACATTACATGATGAAAAAAATATTTTTAGCAATGGCTGTTGCCATTGTGACGGCCACTGCTGTGTCCGCACAGAAGGATGACAGCGACTCAAAAATAACAGTATCGATTCATCAGACCGACCAGGAAGACGGGTATGAAGGGAGTGCCGAACAGCGTTGTGGCATCCGATTTAACCTTCCGATGGCAGGTGTGGTGAAGATAGAAGTGGAAAGTGTGGACGGTCTTCCGCTGGCTGGTACGGCAATCACCCGTCAGGATACTTTTGGGAAAACCGTAGTCGGTGATATGGCGCATACCAGCACCATCATTACCTACATCTCCAGTGAGAAGTCCGGGTTCATCCCCGGAAAGGACTACTACATTTCCACCCTCCCCTGCAATCTGTATGGAGGATACAGGTTCTCCATTTACAAGGACGGTCTGGTGGCACACTATTTCGGAGTACATCAGAAAGTAGAGTTGGGTGAGTTCATCAGTCCTGATGATTTGGTGGAAAGTGAACTGGAGTTTGACAAGCCCGGTGCACCGCTGGTGGAAAAAGGGCGGCCTAAAATGGATTCCAAGACACATAAGCTCTTTGTCCTATACCGGAAGAATCCGACGGAAGCCAACAGACAGGCGTTACTCGACCAGATGGGGGTACGCTACGACAAAGTAGTGGCCAGAAAGAAGAACAAGCTGCGCGAACTGGAACGCGAAGCCCGTACTTACAGTATTGTGGAACACATGCAGGGTATCGTTGATGAGATGGTGGAGAACCGTGAAACACGAATCCAGCAACAGTTCCTCCGTTTCATCGACCCCCGAAGGGACGATAATCCGAAGGATGCGTGGATGGTGTTGCGTGGGGCTTCTGATACAACGGCTTATATCGGGTATGCTCCCGTCACCAATGCCGAGTATGCTGCCTTTAAACCCAGTTTCACTTACAAATCAGGGCAGGACAATTATCCGGTAGTGAACATTTCCCTCCAGGATGCCCAAGCCTACTGCCAATGGCTGACGGCTCAGGATAGCAAGCATATCTATCGATTGCCCAGTGAAGAAGAATGGATCTTGGGTGCCGGACACATGCCTAAAGATGTAGCCATGAATGCCAATCATGTGGAGTCGGGGCTGACTGCCGTAGATGCCTACAAGCAATCTACCGGTGCCTGCGGAGGGATTGACTTTTGGGGCAACTGCTGGGAGTGGACCACTTCAACGGACGCCGACGGACAGTATCTTGTGAAAGGGGGCAGTTGGGATGCCAAACGTGACGACTGCCGCAGCGAGAAATCGGACGATGTGCGATCCGGAAACAAAGGCTATGCCAATGTGGGGTTCCGGGTGGTCAGAACAGATACTCCCCAATCCAAATAGACAGAGGTTATTATCTACTTTTTTATCAACTCATAATAGAAATTTAGTATGAAAAGAATGTTTTTAATGATGGCCATTGCCATCGCTACCACCTTGCAGGTGTCTGCACAGGAAAGTAAAACCAAGCTCACTGCGCAACAGCGGACTGAACAGCGCATCAAGGAAATGGATGAAAAGCTGACCCTGAGCGATGAGCAGAAAACGAAAATCCGTGAATTGTATGCGGATTTCAACAAGCAGAAATATCCCCGTGAAAAGCGCAGGGAAGCCCTCGAAAAACTGACGGCGGACATCTGCCTTCTGCTGACTGCCGAACAGCAAACGACCTACAAGCAGATGATAGAACAGTCAATCGCTGACATGAAGAAAGGAAAGCGTGGTCAGTCGAAAGAATGATTTACTGCGAATACAGCGGCAGCGCATGATAATCATAACTATTCTTTTGTACATGAGCATTTGGGCATCAGCTACACCATGCAGATATACAGATTCAGACTTCAGTTTCAATGTATGGTCATATAATAACATCACACTTCCTTACAGGGAAACGGTGATAACAGCCGGTGGCACACAACAGAAACCGATATTGGTAATCTATTTGCATGGCGGACTAAAGCGTGGAAGTGATAATGTCAGACAAATGAATGAAGATGCAATCTATACGATTGCCGATTACCTTTGCAGAAACCGTATTAATGCCTTTATGATTGTACCTCAATGTCCGGACTCCCTTACGTGGGGAGTCCAGACAAATGAGATTATAAAAAATCTTGTTGATGAATACATGAACAAGGGAAAAGTGGATCCAGACCGTATCTATCTAATGGGCGGTTCTATGGGAGGAACAGGGGTTTGGAAAATGGCATCTGCCTATCCTTACTTGTTTGCCGCCGTTATGCCGGTAGCCGGAAATCCGGACACGGTAGATGCTGCTCTGCTCGCCAATACTCCGGTCTGCACGGTGATGGGGACTGGCGATAACCTAATGGACATTGCTCCAGTCACTTCTTTTATGGAACGGTTAAAGGAGCTGAATGGGGAAACTATACTTGACGTGGAAAATGGCTGGTCACATATTAAGACTTGCACAGAGAGCTATACGGACAAACGTCTCAATTGGATTTTCAATCATATACGCTCAAGCGAATAGCCGGTATATATAATCCCCCAATGTTCTTTGCGATAAAAGAGTCATCGGTAGCCGCTTTTATTGAAAAAATAAGATTCTGGCTTCCTTTGGAGGTGAATGATCAATTTCTTCTTTTAATCAAAGCTGTTTTTATGGTAAGAATACTTTTGCTTGTGGCATGTCTATGCCTGTCACTGTCCGTTTCGGCTCAAAGCCTAAGTGGTGTCGTAAAAGACAAGGCTTCGGATGAGGTCTTAATTTCTGCAACAGTCAAATTGGTTCCGGAAAATGGGAGTGCCTTATTTACAACTACCGATTTGAGCGGGCAATTCTATTTCAATAAGCTTAAATCAGGTACTTATGTCCTGAATATTTCTTATGTAGGCTATAAAGCTTTTATGGAAACTGTTAAAATAGCAAATACTTCCAACAAAATCAATGTATATATGCAGGAAAACTCACAGTTGCTGGGAGAAGTTGCAGTTACGGGACGTGCTACCCGAGCCGAACAACGTGGTGACAGTCTCATGTACAATGCGGAGGCGTTCAAGGTAATGCAGGGAAGCTCGGCTGAGGATTTGCTGGCAAAGATGCCCGGTGTTGTTGTCGAGGGCGGTACTGTTCAGGCTCAGGGAGAGCAAGTGGAAAAGATTTTAGTGGATGGCAAGGAATTCTTTGAAGGGGATGTCAGTCTGGCTGTCAAGAACCTGCCTTCGGACATTATTGCCAGTATCGAAATTTTTGACAAGAAAAGTGACCAGTCTGAGTTCACCGGATTTGACGATGGCGAAGAAGTTAAAACTATAAATATCGTCACGAAAACGGGATTCCGACAAGGAACTTTTGGAGAGATGACTGCGGGATATGGTACTGATGAACGTTATAAGGTAAATGGGAATCTGAATTTCTTTAATGAAAATCAACGTATATCAGTATTAGGCATGTCCAACAATGTAAATCAGCAGAATTTTTCACAAGAAGATTTGACAGGAATCCTATCTTCAAATTCTGGAAACAAAAGAAAAGGATTCCGGAATGGAGGCGGAAAAAAAGGTTATCAAAGTGGAAGTTCCGTAGCAGACTTCATGATTGGCAGCATGGACGGACTTACATCCACCAATGGGCTGGGACTGAATTATGTAGACCAATGGGGGAAAAAGTTAAAGATAACTTCGAGCTATTTTTTCAATAAATCAGATAATCAGACCCTTCAACAAACAAACCGTAATTATTTGGATGCAGCATTGGCTGGAATGTCTTATGAAGAATATAAAGAGAATTACCTGACCAACTGGAATCATCGGTTCAATTTCAAGCTGGATTACCAGATAAACGAACGGAGTTCGTTGCTTTTTCGTCCATCTTTGAGCTTTCAAAATATGGACAGCAACAATTCATTGCAAGGGACAAACAAAACCGACGGGGCCTTGAGCAATGAAACAAGCACCACAGCAGTTGGAGAAAACAAAGCCTATAATATTGGTGCGGATCTGCTGTTCCGTCATCGTTTCACAAAACCGGGACGAACATTATCATGGATGCTGAGCGGACGCATGAGCAATACGGATGGCAGTAACCGTTCAGATTTTACAGACTTATTGTACAGTTTTTTGGAACAGAACATTCCTGAAGAACATAGCCAATTGAAGAATAACATCAAAAAACAATACAGTTTCCGTTCCAACCTGACTTTTACGGAAAAAATATCCGATGAGCTTCAGTTGCAGTTGGGATATAAGCTCAATTATTCTGATTCGGAGAACGGACAAAAGACTTTTGTGTCACGACCGGACGAGGAATCCTACGAGCAACTGGATGAAAATCTTTCCAGCATGTATCGGTCGGATTATCTGACCCAATCCGGGAATGTAGGTATTCGTTATCAGAGCGACAGATGGAATGCCATGTTGAGACTGGAAACCCAATGGGCAAACTTGAAGGGAGATTTAACCTATCCTCAATCCGAACATCACTCCCGCAGTTACTTTTCAGTCCTTCCCTCACTGATGTTCCACTATGTCTTAGACCAAACCAATTCGTTGCAGTTCCGTTACCGTAGCATCACATCTTCGCCGTCCATAACGGATTTGCAATCTGTGGTCAACAATTCAAATCCCCTGTTTCTGTTTGCCGGGAACCCTTATCTGGATCAGGAATTATCGCATATAGCCAATCTTCGCTATATACATACGACAAAGTCCGGACATACTTTTATCGCCATGCTGGGAGCCACCTATAAGCAGAAGTACATTGGAGACAGCACGTTTGTAGCCAATGAGAATATAGAGTTGATGCCTTCTGTTACACTCAACAAGGGGGCACAGTTTACCCGACCGATAAACTTGAATGGCTACTATTCACTGCAATCCATGTTGACTTACGGATTTCCGCTTGATTTGATCCGCAGCAATATCAATGTCAGCGTAGCTGCCAATTACACCAATACCCCCACTGTCTTTAATGGGGTGACAAGCGACACACGTGAACTGAACTTAATACCTAAAATAATTATCGGAAGCAATATCAATAAGAATATAGATTTTACAACCTCTTACTCTGCTGCCATCAACAATATATTCAGTTCATCTGATGAAGCTACAAGCAACGATTACATCACTCATACCGCTTCTGTCAAACTGGGTTGTATGTTCTTTTGGGGGCTTACTTTGCGCAGTACGTTTAACTATGTAGGTTACACAGGTCTGGATACGGGTACGGAAGATTATTGTCTATGGAATCTGTCTTTAGGTAAGAAATTCCTGAAAAACAATGCTGCAGAAATCAAACTGGAGGCTTTTGATGTACTCAAACAGAACCGGAGTTTTACACATCGGCTGGAAAGCAACTACTGTGATTATATATCAAGCAATGTGCTGGAACCATATATGATGCTCAGTCTTACCTACACGATACGTTAGTATAATGATCCAGCAAACGTGGTATAATATACAATCAAAGAATAATATTTAAGCAACTTATAAACAATTTACTATGTGTACATTTTCTATGACTATTAAAAATTTCTTGCTTTGTCTGTGTCTGACAGCTTGCAATGGCAACGAGGAGGTGTATTCCACCACACTTCCAGAACAGGAAACCGAAGCTGAGACTTCCTCCGGCTATCCTTCACTCTTGAACAAGACCGTACCCGTTCCAGCCGAATATCTGGAGGAAGCCGCTTCCCAGGGAAGCGTGGTACAAATTGACTATGACACCCGCAACTATGTGGATGGAAACGGTGAAATGCGCTCAAATACAGCCTATGTCTACCTGCCGTATGGGTATGAGGAATCATCTGATGAATGCTATGATGTGTTCTATTTCGTACATGGGCATGGAGAAACAGCAGCTTCCTTCTTTCAGAACGAGAACGGCATGATGCGGAACTTGCTTGACCACCTGATAGCAAATGGAGACATGTCTCCGATTATTGTGGTATCCACAAGTTATGTATATGGTACTCCTGTCGATTACTATCCTGATGCCGACCCTTATTGCAAGGCTCTTCCTCAGGAATTGGTAAACGACTTGATTCCGTTGGTAGAGAGCCGTTACCGTACATACACTCAGCAAACGGACTTCGAGGGGCTGCAGGCTTCCAGAAATCATCGGGCGATCGGAGGTTTTTCCATGGGAGCGGTAACCACCTGGTATGCGCTGGAATGTACACTGGACTATTTCAAGTATTTCATGCCGATCAGTTCTGACGGGTGGTCTCTGGGCCGTTTTGCCGGAATGGACTATCCGGATGAGACTGCGGCTCATCTGGCAGACATCATTCGCTCTTCATCATCGTCAGGAAATGATTTCTACATTTGGGCATGCAGCGGAACGGACGATGTGGCTTATGATAGGATTTGGATACAAGTACAGGCTATGGCCCAAATTACGGATGTATTTGACATAAATCATCTTACGTTTCACGAGCAGGAAAGTGCTCGCCATGTCTTCGGTTCTTTGTCCGAATATTTTTTCAATGCGCTTCCATTCATGTTTCCTGATTGTTATGATGTCAATAGTCAACAATTTACAAACGATAACCTTTAATTTTATAATAAAGTATTTTTTCTTGAAAAGATGGTTAGTTATATGTATATTATTTTAATTGGTTTCTTGTGTATAACCATGACAACTTAATAGAATACTTTAAGAGATTTGGATAAAAAGGGATGAAATTATTATTACAGCATAAAATAGTTGTTGGATATTTATTGACGATGGTAATCATTGGTTGTATGGTTGCCATCGTACTATATGAACGTAATCGTGTACAGGATATAGAACAAGAATCGTTGGCTCTTTATCAAACCCAGCGTAATATCAATACCGCACATCGCTATGTTACTATACTGGCAACTTACGGAGAGTCTGCCATTGCGTGGGATGAAGATGATTGTATAACCTATCATGATCGCCATCTGCGCACTGATTCCCTGTTAGTAATTTTGAAGGAGCAGTGTAAGGAATTCATATATCCCACACAGATGGATAGCCTGCGTACACTATTGGAAAGCAAAGAAGAGTGCCTATTTAGAATTATGCAAACATTCCAGCAACAGGAAAAAGCAGACAGCCTCTTGTTGAATCGACTGACTGCTATGGCAAAGGCAAACCAACCACGCACTATTACCCGTAAAAAGAAAGGTATTGCCGGATTTTTCGGAGCTAAAGAGACCGTACAGATTCCATCTTCAACGATTCCACTCAATACATTAAACAAAAAACTGATTTCTTTGCAGGAGGAACGACAAAAAGCTATCGACACTTATACGGACAGCCTGCGTATGCATAATGGAAAGCTCAACCGTAAACTTCGCATATTGATTACAAATTTGGACGAACGAGCATTAGCTGCCCTCCAAATAAAAGAGGAACGGATAAAAGCATCTTATAATCGCTCTGTGGCTATAATCACCGGACTGATAATTTTTGCCATTCTGTTACTTGTCATATCGTATCTGATTATACAAAGAGATATGTGGGAGAAAGCCAAACATGACAAACGGATGGAAGCTATAGTGAAAGATCTGCAAGAAAACATACAAGAAAATCAACGGCTGATAGAGGCTCGTAGGCATATCATACAGACTGTCACGCATGAACTCCGCACACCACTTGCCGCTATTGTCGGCAATGCAGAACTGATTGAGAAAGACAGGGAAGCAGAACGATTGAGGCATCTTAGCTCTATTCAACAATCGGCAGGACGAATGTCTTACCTGCTTAATACTCTGATGAACTATTTCCGGTTGGATAGTGGAAAGGAATCCGTTCACGCCCTGCCAATCCGATTAGAAAATATAGTTGAAACATTGGAAGCGGAGTTTGTGCCACAGATGGGAAAGAAACGGTTGATGTTTGAAGTGAACAATGATGCCGATGAGGTGGTCATGGGTGATCGGAACATGATACTGCGCATTGGCAGCAACCTGCTGTCGAATGCACTGAAGTTTACTAAGAAAGGTTCGGTCAAATTAACTGCGAAGTATTCAAAAGGAAAATTTATATTGGCAGTAGAAGATTCTGGAACAGGTATCGGCAAAGAGAAACTGGAACAGATTTTCAAGCCATTCGAGCGGCTCGGCAATGCCGCCACACAGGACGGTTTCGGACTTGGGCTTGCTATTGTGAAGAGTCTTGTGGATTTGATGGATGGAACTATTACAGTGGAAAGTGTGCTAGAAATGGGTAGCCGATTTACCGTTACGCTGCCTTTGGTAAAAGCGGATCAGTTGGAGAGTAAGGCTTCTTACTACACCGCATCACACCATCTATCTGGTTGTTCCGTCCTGTCCATAGATAACGATCGAATGTTGCTTGATATGCTGCATGATATGTTCGAGCAAAGCGGGATACACAGCGAAATTTGTATGGACATAAACCAACTGATGGAAAGGCTTCGCGGAAACTGCTATGACCTGCTGACCACCGACCTAAAAATGTCGGACATCAGCGGATATGAGGTTTTGGAACTGCTTCGTTCGTCAGACATCGGCAATTCGCGTGCTATTCCTGTAATGGCCATCACCGGATCGGGAAGCATCACGGAAGAGGAATTGAAGCAGATTGGGTTTTCTTCCGTACTGTTTAAACCGTTTTCGAGAGAAGAGCTACTGACAGCCATGGAACGGTGCATCGGAGAACACAAGACTTCGTTTATAGACCTGACCCCGTTGTATGCTTATGGCAGTAAGCGGGAAAGATTGGAATGCCTAATCAGCGAGACGGAAAAGGAAATGACTGGCATCAAAGAGGCTGTGGACGATGGTGATAACGAAAAGGCAGACAGTTGGATACACCATATCCGCAGTTCATGGATACTGATAAGAGCAGAACAGCCGTTGCAGGAGCTATACGGAGTCCTGCATGGAGGGAAAGCAAAGGAAGACATACAGGCAAGTGCCGGAAAGGTACTCGAACAGGGTGAAAAGATTATCCGGCTTGCCAAAAAGGAGATAGAAAAAATGATATGGGAAAAATAATAGTGATAGAGGATAATCTGGTATTCCGCAACCATGTGTGCGGAATGCTGCAGAAGGAGGGTTATGCGATTGAGACCGCATGCGACTGCGCCAGTGCCCGCAAACTGCTGGTAGCACTGGATCGGGATGATATTGTACTTTCGGATCTGCGTCTGCCAGACGGGGAATGTACGATGTTACTGGAATATATGCGAACCACGGGTCTGAGGAATCCATTTATCATTATGACGGACTATGCAGAGGTGGCTTCAGCGGTGGAATCCATGAAAATCGGTGCGGAAGACTATATACCCAAAATGCTATTGCAAGAGAAACTGCTGCCACGTATAAAGGAACTGGTACGCAAGGCGGAAGCCAGACATAAGATTCCGCTGTATGAGCGCAAAAGCGTGGCTTTCCAGCAGATCAACCACCGTATTTCACTGGTAGCTCCGACAGACATGGGCGTGCTGATATTAGGTGAGAACGGCACTGGCAAGGAGCATATAGCAGAAAAGGTACACGAAAAAAGCCGTCGTGCGGACGGACCCTTCATTGCCGTGGACTGCGGCGTACTGACTGGAGAACTTGCCGCTTCGGAGCTGTTCGGACACTGGAAAGGCTCGTTTACGGGAGCTGTAGCAGACAAGAAAGGGTGTATGGAGGAAGCGAATGGCGGCACACTGTTTCTGGACGAAGTGGGTAATTTGCCACCGGAAGTGCAACAGAAGCTGTTGCGTGCGCTTCAAACAAAAAGCTACCGTCCAGTAGGAAGCAATCGGGAACGGAAAGCGGATGTCCGTATCATAGCTGCCACCAATGAGCATCTGGAGAAGGCAGTGGAAGAAGGACGCTTCCGGAGTGACCTATACCATCGGCTGAAAGAGTTCGTCATTCAAGTACCCCCGTTGCGTGAGTGCAGGGAAGATATTCTTCCACTGGCGGAGTTTTTCCGGGAAATTGCCAACGAGGAGTTGGAACGCCATACGGAGGGATTCGACAAAGATGCTGAAAATACGCTACGTATGCGTACATGGTCCGGTAACGTGAGAGAATTGAAACAGACCATCGGCTCTGCCGTATTACTTACAGAAGGACGACTGGTCACTGCTGATAAACTGGAGAAGCCGAGTACGGAACAGAAGGACTGCACACTGCTACTGAAAAACGGCAACGAGGAAAGAGAACGAATTCAACGTGCATTGGTACAAGCTGAGGGAAACCGAGAAACGGCAGCCAAACTGTTGGGAATCAGTCGAACGACCTTGTATAACAAGATGAAAGAATACGATATGATGCAGAAAAAGAAGGGAAAATGAGCAAATCTCATCTGAAATTCCTATATTTGCATGAACATAGGACGAAACGGCACAGGCGAACATGTGTTTTTATGTGCTGATGAAAATATAGTATAGAATAAGACCGCAAGGCGTATCTGGTGAAAATCTGGAAAATTTGAACTACGGAAGCGATTGCGTGATGCTTATGCTATGCCTTGGCATAGCGTGCATTCGCGTACATTCCGTAAAGGCATTCCAGAGCCGTCACCAGAAAGTAGCGTGATTTGCACGCTATCTTTTTTATGGTTTTCGGTTACAACAGAACGACCACTATGGCAAAAGTCCGATTACTCGCCGTCCTGACGATAGACGGTTGCCCGGCTGAAACGACTATGCTGTCCGGGTCATGGCTTGACTCTGACAAGTACGGAATAGGTGCACTGAAAGAAGAGGCTGTCAGTGTACTGGATGAAAACATGTCTTTAATCTCCCTCTCGAACCGGACGGAACATGCCGGTGATTCCCTGATTTATATCATAGAAGCTACTGCAAGTACAGCGGGCATTATCAACGGCATGATGCGTATGCGCCTTGTGGACGAGATTGTCCTCTATCAGCTTCCCGTAATAGCAGGAAATGGCAGGAAGCTGTTTCATTCTTCACTGCCCGAAAGCGAATGGATCTGTACAGAGAACAAACACTGGAAGGATGGTATGATACGGATAACCTACAAGCGGAAAACACCCCGGAAATCAGTGGTTGTGTTCAAGAATTGAACGTTTTCAAGAGTTTCCAACGTTCAAAATGTGAACGTCCGTTCGGATTTTGAACAAAAAAACGAGGCATGAAAATTTGTTTCAGAAAATATTTTTGTTATTTATTTTATTGAATATCAAATATATACTATTGTTTTAACAGAAAGCAGTTTCGATAGGAGCGGTATTTGTCCCATAGTTTTATGTGCGCACACTTTTAACCCAAGTGTAATAACATAAAACTGAAAGAGATATGGAATACCTCATATTGACAGAAACCGAATTTTTCGGTCTTATAAACGGGAGCGATGAAACAGCCGGTCTGAATGCCGCATACAGCCGCTTTGTCAAGGAAATCGTGGAACTGATGCACGACAGCGATACGGACGGGGCGAAGATTGCGCTGGCGTATGCCGAAAACGAACTGCAATACCACCACACGCAGTATATTGCGGGTGTGAGAAGCCATACCGCCCTGTTTGTCCGTAAAGCCCTGTCTTTCATACGCAAGATGCAGAAACATATCCCCTCCAACCGCCCGCAGGTGCCGCCACTATCCACAACCATCCATTCCGAATGCGAAAAGAAAAATGAAATGCCTGTCAATGCCCCTTCCATGCGCTGGACGGGCAGTATGGCTGAACTGGTGGAGCTGATTTACGGGCTGGATGCCATGAAGCTGGTAAACGAGGGTGAAACGGGTATCAAGGAACTGCTGGACGGCTTCTGCAAGGTGTTCGGCATGGAAATAAAAGAGAGCCAGTGTTACAATACCTATGCGGACATCAAGCGACGGAAGAACGAGAGCCGCACCTATTTCTTCGACAAGGCTGCGGAGAAATTGAACCGGCGGATGCAGGAGGACGAGGAACGGGAACGGATGCGGAAAAGATAACGAGAAAATGAGGCATGGGCGTCATAGTCTGCGAAAAATTGCTTACCTTTGCAGAAACAATTATAATACAATAGATTATGGCATTAGAAATTAAAGCAATCCCCACGCTAAGAGGCAAGGAGGCAGAGCGTTTCGTGAAGGAAGCGGACAAAGCCTACAAAAGCAAGGAGAAGACCGACTTCAGCAAGCAGGTAAAGATAGCCCGTGCCATACTGAAAAAAGCCAATATGTTGTAGGCATGGGATTCCTGTTAGACAAATGCAGTTTTTCTCCGCTTGACGGGGAAGTCATAGGCAAGTGCCGTCCTTTCTCATGCGGCAATGCCGACTTGGACGACTTTTTCCGGCAGGACGCACCGCTTTACAGCCGTCAGATGCTCGGAAAGAGCTATTGTTTCCGGCTGGACGAAGACCCTTCCGTCATTGTCTGTGCATTCACGCTCTCCAATGACAGCATCCGTGTGGACATATTGCCGAACAGCAGGGAAAAGAAAGTGCAGAAAGACATCCCCCGTTCCAAGCAGATGCGGCGTTATCCGGGCGTACTGATTGGACGCTTGGGTATCAATACAGAATTTGCCCACCGTGGCATAGGCAGCGAACTGATGGAGTTCATCAAGTCATGGTTCATAGACGCAGGCAACAAGACCGGCTGCCGTTTCTTGATAGTAGATGCCTATAACGAGGAAATTCCGTTGGGATATTATCAGAAGAACGGTTTTACTTTCCTGTTCTCCACCGAAAGCCAAGAGGCGGAGAATACAGGATTTGACAAGGATACGAAACTGCGTACACGGCTGATGTACTTTGACCTGATTTCATTGGTCAATGAGCAGGAAGAATGACAAGGGGACAATTCAAATGAAAAGAAAACAAGCCTTCCATGCGAGACCGTAAGGCTATTATATACTTTTGGAAGGCATTCTATTTATAACAGGAATGGCAAAAAAGAAAAAGCGGAAACAGCACACAGCTACCGACTTACCGATAATCCTTGATTACGAAGGTGAGCCGATGTCCGTCTATGACCCGATAGCCATAATGCCGTACAGTGAACCTCCCCTAACAGAAAGGACACGTTTCAAGAAACTGAACAGGGAACAGAAGGCGGCTTTCAAATCACTGGTGGTGTCAGCCATCACCCATTATTGGGAAACGGAGAAGCAGATACCTTTCGGAGAAAGTATGGCAGACATCCGACACTGGCTGACAGAAGCGTTTGCCGAAGACTATGGAATACTGCTGAAAGAAGACACCGAGTTGAAAAACTACCTGATGACCCTTGTCATTTCATCCATCAACAAATTACTCAAGGCAGAAAGACAGATACAAGAAAAGAAAAATCCGTAACATTTCACATTGGAGTGCTACGGATTTTCCTTTTTTCGCCTGCGACGCGTTACTTGTTCTGCAAAAGGTATTGCAGTTCCGGGTCGGACTGGATGCGCTGCAACTCGTCGGCGACAATCTGCCGCACCTCGGCACGGATGCGGTTGTAGTTCTCCTGAATCATCTCCTTCATGCGGTCGTTGCCGTCAGTATCGGTAAAGTCCGTGATGACGGGTATAGGCTTGTAAGCCTGTTCCTCACGCTTGACCTTCTCGGCATCCACCACAATCTCGCAATGGAAAATCTTCTGCTCGATGCGCTCGCTGAAGTTGTCGGCGACCGCCCCGACGAACATGCCCTGCGTGAGTGTGGAAATCTTGCTCGCCGGGATAAGGCTCTCCATCTGCGTGTTAATGGAGGTGGACTTGTCCTCGCGGTTAATGGTGATGCTCTGCCGCTTCTGCAAGATTTTACCGAAACGTTCGGACAGGGTCTTGGCGGTCTCGCCGACCACCTGCCCGGAGAAGATGTTGCCGACGGTGTTCATCACCACGGCGGCCTCCTTGTCGCCGTAGTCGCGCTTGAGCTGCGAGAAGTCCTGAAAGCCCAGCAGGGTGGAAACCTTGTTGCTCCGGGCGGTGGCAATCAGGTTGTCCAGTCCCTTGAAGTAAATCGTGGGCAGCTCGTCGATGATAATGGAGGACTTGAGCCTGCCCTTCTTGTTCACGAGCTTTACGATGCGCGAGTTGTACAGCCCCAACGCCGCCCCGTAGATGTTCTGGCGGTCGGGATTGTTGCCCACGCAAAGGATTTTCGGTTCGTCGGGGTTGTTTATGTCGAGCGTGAACTCGCTGTCGGACATGACCCAGTAGAGCTGCGGGGAAATCATGCGCGAGAGCGGAATCTTCGCCGAGGCTATCTGTCCGGCGAGCTGTTCCATCGCCCCTCCCTGCCATGCGTCCATAAACGGGGAAAGGTAGTTCTCCAGTTCGGGGTAGCTGGTCAGAATGGGAAACACGTCCTCGTAACGGCGGTTGAGCAGCTCGATGGCATGGGGAAAGGTACAATACTTGCCGTCTTTGTAAATACTTAAAAACCAAATCACTGCGGCGAACAGGATAATCGGACTCTCTACAAAAAAATCGCCCTGTTTTTGCACCCAAGTCTTATTCAAATTGAGCATAATGGTATAGGCACTTTCGTAGGCATCGGTGATGTCCTCCATGAAATCCGGGTGTATGGGATTACAGCGGTGCGAGCGGCGCGGGTCGTCGAAGTTGATTACATAGAACTTCGGCTTGACCCTGTACCCGTCCGGGTGGTTCAACAGATGGTTGTAGGCGATGGTGGAAAGGTCGGGATATTTAAAGTCATAGATATATTGACTAAAACCTTTCTCAATCTGCTGCTTTATGAAGGAATTTACCACGGCATACGACTTTCCGCTGCCCGGCGTACCCAGCACGATGGAAGCACGGAACGGGTTTACCACGTTGATAAATCCGTCGTTCCACTTCTTCTTATAGTAAAAGCGGGTGGGCAGATTGACTGAATACTCGTTCTCCATGAGGCGGGTTTCCTGCATGAAACTCTCGTTTTCCACATTGAACACGTCTTCCATAAGGTTGGTACGCAAGAGGCGGCTCATCCATGTGCCCGCCATGAGCAGGCAGACGTAGCCCGCCGCCATCGAAGCGGTGTAGAAACCGGCGACCGCCTCCACCGGAAGCGGCAGGGACAATATCCACCAGTTAAGAAAGAACAGCACAAGCCCGGCGGCAAGCACCGTCCAAATCCTGCGCCAAGTGATTTTTTCCTCCTTGACGCCCTTCGTGCCGAGGCACGAGAGCGCGAGCAGCAGAAGGGCAAAGAACTTTGTGTAGAGGATATGATGGAACAGCCCTGCGGTGCGGTCGAAGTTCATCAGCACCCTGTCCACGACACCTATGCCGATGCCCCACAGCCTTACGGCTTCATAACAATACCAGTAGAGGTGGATGACCACCAGAATAATGCTCACGGCACGGAGAAAGTCCATGATTTTCGCCAGTGCCCTCAAATCGTCTTCCTGTTGTGACATAATCTGTTTCTGTTTTTAAGTTGTTGGAAAATAAATCATAACCCCAGCCCTTTGCGGCGTTTCTTCCGTCTGCGTTTGAGGTCACGCTCGAAAGCGGCTTCCTCCGCCTGTGCGCCCGAAGTGTCGCCACCGAGCAAGCCCAAGCCGGAGGAATATCCCCCGTCGTGCTCCACGACGGGACGGTCTTCGGGCTGCTGCCCGTCCACCATAACAGTAAAAGGCATGGGCGGAGTACCGGCATAAGGCAGGGTAAAATGCTCCTGCAAGGCATTGGCAGAGAACTCCTTGCCCAAACGCGAGCCGTTGAGCACACAGCCTGTGCGGTGGTCGATGAAGGTTGCCCCGTAGATGCGGCCTTCTTCGGTATGACGGAACACCACATCCACGCCTTTCGCTTTGAGCAGGGCGGCAAACTCCTCCCGGCGGTACGTCCGGGCAAGGGCGGCGGCGACAGTCTTGCGGGTTATCTCCGCCAGACGCTTGTCTCGGATTTGCCCTTTGGAAAATTCAAACCTGCGCTGTACGGCTTCATAGCCGACGGACTTGCCGATGCGGGAAGCTTTGAAAGGGTTGCCGGTCTTGTTCCCGGCACCATCGGTGGCGGACGAGTTGTTGGGCGATAGCGAAAAATAGACCAGCCCGTGATACTCGCGTCCGTCCACCATACCGTGCGCTTCCTCCACCGTGACATTGTAGAGCGAGAGCAGGGCGCGGTATTCGCCCATCGTCTGGAACTTGTAACCTGCCATAACCGCCTTGGCGACATTCGATACCTGCCGCTTCACGTCGCCCTGCGATGTGTCCACCCTGCGGAGCGAATTGTCGGTACGGTGCTGCCTGCGGTCAGCCGGGTGCAGCCCGTACTTCTTTTCCAGCCCGGAGGTGATGAGCTTGCTGCGCCGGTGGATGAAGTCATGGTTAAGCCGCCTGCCGTTTTCGTCCACATTGACGGAGACGATGTGCAGGTGGTGGCGGCTGATGTCCTCGTGCTTGAATACAAGATACGGCTGGTCGCCGTAACCCAGCCTGTCGAGATACTCGCGTGCGAGCTGTTCCAGCTCCGTGTCGGTCAGGCGGTCGTCAGGGTGCGGATTGAGCGAAATGTGGATGACCCTGTTCCGCGTGCGCACCTGCTCCGGCATGAACCGCTTGAAATCCTGTTCGGCACGTGCCACGTCCACCCGTCCGCTGCCGTCGTCGAAGACCCTGTTCACGGCAAGGAGCCTGCCTTCGCCCTCGTTCACCTTCAGACCGTTGTAGGCGAGTGCGCCGTACAACGATGTCCCCATGCTTATCTTCGCGACCATCTCTCCTCAAACTCCCTTGAAAGTTCCACGACCTGCCGCGTCAGAGCGACCAGTTCCTCCGTGCATTTTTCCAGACGGTAGAGCAATGCCATCGCCTTCTTTTCCGAGAAATGGCAGCGAAGCTCCCTGACCGTCTGGTTGTAGTTGTTGCCGACCATGCGGTACTGCGCATGGAAAGCGGAGAGTTTCGTGCAGTAGTCCAGCAGCGTCCTGTCCGTGACCAGCACACGGAAGGGCTGTCCGAAGAAGTGGGCTTTCAGGAACACCGCCCTCGCGTACACGCCGGATTTCTCATACATGGCAAGAAACTTCTGCCATTCCTCATTGTCGAAGCGCACCATCACGCAGTGCGACTTGCGGCTCTCTTTCGGATGCCGCCCCCATTTGGGCGTTTCATCCTCGTTCTTTTTCTTGTTCATCTTTATTATGGATTTAGTGGTTCGTTTCACGGCACAAGCGCAGCTTCTGGCACGCATACCGCAGGTAGGAAACAGGCTTCCCGACTTCGGAGGGGAAGCCCGCCCCCGCAAGGGGCAAGGTCGTTTCCGGGAGTAACCGGAAACCCTTTGAGTAACTCAAAGGACACCTTGCTGTGTCTTTAAGGACACAAGAATCCGTCCGGGACGGATTGGGGATAGACCTGCCTGTAACCAACCCCAAAGGTATCGGGCGACCGATACCTTCCTGCTGCCCAAAAGAGGGACGGAACCGGGGGCGGTGTGCGCATCGGGAACGTTGCCCTGCCGCTTGGATGCAAAGGTACGGGGTAAAAACGAGCCGGAAAGGGGCTGAACAACGCCACAAGCTACCGGAACGAAGCCAAATGCTGCCACGCAAGAGGGAAACGATACAGACCGGCGGATTTGTATATTCCTTTGCGGACAGAAACGATGAAGCAACAAGGCAAATAAATGAACATGGACGGAAACAGACATCTGAAAAGGCAAGTCCGCACGGACGGACAGACACACCGCTCCGCTGACGTACTGACATACATACGTACTGATGCATTGACGTACATACGTGCTGACGTATTGACGTATCGGCATACGACAGCACACCGGTGGGGAACCAAACCAAGACCTCCGTAAAAATGCGGGTATGCAAGAAAGTGCGTCTGCGCATATATGCGGAAGCGGAGAAACGAACAGGCGGGGAAGCACACCGCCACAGTCATAAACCAACAACGATTAAAACATACAGAAAAATGAACAAGGAAACATTCGTTGCATTTGCAACACAGAAAGGCGGGGTCGGCAAATCGACCGTCACCGCGCTTGTAGCCAACTACATCCACAACGTGATGGGGATTGACGTCGCCGTGATAGACTGCGACGAGCCGCAGCACAGCATCGCCGGGCTGCGCGACAAGGAAACGGCACTCATCGAAAAGAACGACAGCCTGAAGGCCGTCGCTTATGAACATTTCCGCAAGTCGGGACGCAAGGGATTCCCCATCATCCGAAGCAACGCCGTGCAAGCGTTGGACGATGCGGACAGCCTGCTCTCGGAGAAAGGGTACCGGCCGGAAATCGTGTTCTTCGACCTGCCGGGCACGCTGAAAAGCGACGGGGTGATAAAGACGCTCTCGCAGATGGACTACATCTTCACGCCCGTCAGCGCCGACCGCTTCGTGGTGGAAAGCGCGTTGCAGTTCGTGATGATGTTCAACGACAATCTCGTCACCACCGGGCTTGCCAAGACAAAGGACATCTCCCTGTTCTGGACGATGGTGGACGGACGGGAGAAAACCGGGCTGTACGACCTGTACGGCAAACTGTTCGCCGAAAACAACTTCCGTGTCCTTGACACGAGGCTGCCCGACAGCAAGCGTTTCCGCCGCGAGCCGTCGGACGACCGCAAGCCGGTCTTCCGCTCGACCATCCTGCCGCCGGACACCTCCATGCTGAAAGGAAGCCGTATCCGCGAGCTGTCGGAGGAAATATGTTCCATCATCAACGGATGAACGTCATGGCAAGCCGAAAGTTGAATACGGATGGCATAGACGAGAGCCTGCTGCTTGCCTCCATAGGAAAATCCCGTCAGATGGGCAGGCCTCCGGCGAGGGAAGGAACGGACGAACCCGATGCCGGCAACGCACCGGAAGATACGGTACAGCCCACGGAAACGAAAGCACGGAGCGAACCGGCGAAAAGGAAGAAGCAGGACTACGGCTCGACCTTCCTCAGACGGAACGAAGTGAAACTCCGGCAGTGCGTGTACATCAGCAAGGAGGCGCACAGCATCGTTTCCAAGATAGTGAACACCATCGCCGACAAGGAAATAACCGTCGGTGGCTATATTGACACGGTCCTGATGCGCCATTTTGAAGAGAACAAGGACGAAATCAACAACCTGTATCGCCGTAACAGGGATAACCTGATTTGAAGAAAACATTGTATCACATAAAAAAAGTAAAGACAGAATGGAACTGAATATCCACATTTTCAGAAGAAAACAGAGAGAAGAAGCCTATAGGGGCAAGTACCTTAACGGGCGCAAACCGGAAGGCACCGCGCATAAGGCGGTGTACATCAGCCGGGAGAACCACGAGGCGGTCAGGCGCATAGTGGGCATGGCGGGAGAAAACGGGACGACCATATCCGGCTATATAGACCGCATCGTCACTGAACACCTTGAACGCCACGTGGAAGAACTGGAAAGCCTGTACCGGAGGAAAAAGGACGGGATTGTCGAACAGATAACGATAAGCCGATGGTGACGCTGCTGCTAATCCTGATGGTGGCGTGCAACCTGTGGGTGCTGCTCTACCTGACATGGGAACGCAAGGAGTCACGAAAAGCTGACGGCAAGGACGGCATTGAACCGGTACGGGAACCATTGCCCGATGTCATTGGAAAAAGCAGGTTCAGAATGCCGGAAACGAAGCCACAGTCTACCACTCCTACGCCAAATGCTGCCACGGAAATGCAGAGTGAGGCGGTGGACGAGAAGGACGTTACCTTTGCCGACGAAATGGAAATCTCCGGCAGCCACTCGGCGGAAACAAAGCCGTCGCACCAAGTGCCCGATGAAGATTTGGACGAGGTTTTCAGGGACAACCGCATCCACGACACGGACGGGGAGTTTGACGGGGAGCAGCCACAGGCAGGCGGAAATACCTTTGACGAAATTGACCGTGCGGCAAGGGCGGTGAAGGACCCGAAAGCAAGGGAATCCGATGTCCTGCAGGCTGGCAAGGTATTCCACGAGCTGGAAGGGACGGAGTTCTACGACATGTTCCGGCGCAACAATGCCCGGTACGAGGCAAGGGTGTCGGAAATGGTGGAAACCTATCTTGCAAGCATCCGGCCCGCAGAGAAGAAAACAAGAATGAAAGCGGCTGTACGGAAGGAATACGAGAACTTCAACATCCGCGACTATGTATAATAATGTAAAAACGTAACGAAGATGCGAAAAAAGAAAACCGACTACGGCTGAAAGACGGCTTGCCACCGAATCCACTAAATCCGGAAGCCGGCTTTATCCGAAGCCGCAAGAATAAAAAAAGTATCAACCGCCGAAGGGAATATCCAACCCGGAGGCACAAAAACGAAAAAAGATTATGACAATGACATCGAAAAAGAAACAAACCATTCTCGCAGCCCTTCTGCTGGCTGCCAACATCTCCGCCTTCGCTCAGGGCAACGGCATGGCGGGCATCACCGAAGCCACCAGCATGGTGACATCGTATTTCGACCCGGCGACGAAACTCATCTACGCCATCGGCGCGGTGGTGGGCCTTATCGGGGGCATCAAGGTGTACGGGAAGTTTTCGTCGGGCGACCCGGACACGAGCAAGACCGCCGCAAGCTGGTTCGGAGCCTGCATCTTCCTGATAGTGAGTGCGACCATCCTACGCTCGTTCTTCCTCTAAACAGGCATTTCCAATACATATATAATAAGGTATAAGGACAATGGCTGACGAGTTGTTGAGCGCTAAGCGCGAAAAATACCCGGTAAACAAGGGTATCGGTCGTCCGGTGGAGTTCAAGGGGCTGAAGGCGCAATACCTGTTTCTGTTCGCAGGCGGGCTGCTCGCCGCCTTCATCCTGTTTGTCATCCTGTACATGGCGGGCGCAGGCCAGTGGCTCTGCATGGGCTTTGGCATCACGGCGGCTTCCGCCGTCGTGTGGCTCACGTTCCGGCTGAACGCGAAGTACGGCCAGCACGGGCTGATGAAGCTGGGCGCTGCACGGATGCGTCCCCGCTACCTGCTCCACCGCAGACGGGTGTCCCATCTGTTAAGACGGAAAAAGAAAGGAGGAAAAGCATGAGAAACGTAATGAAAGCGACCACGCTGGAAAGCCGTTTCCCGCTGCTGGCTGTGGAACACGGCTGCATCATCTCGAAGGACGCGGACATCACCGCCGCCTTCGAGGTGGAGCTGCCGGAAGTCTATACCGTGACGGCAGAGGAATACGAGGGCATCCACGCCACGTGGTGCAAGGCAATCAAGGTGCTGCCCGACTACTCGGTGCTGCACAAGCAGGACTGGTATGTAAAGGAGGAATACCATCCCGACTGGCAGAAGACGGGCACGGGCTTCCTCGCGCGGAGCAACGGGATGCACTTCAACGAGCGTCCCTTCCTCAATCACCGGTGCTACCTGTTCCTGACCAAGACGACGAGGGAGCGCATGAGGCGGCAGAGCAACTGGAGCACGCTGTGCCGGGGACACATCATTCCGAAAGAGATACGGGATAGAGAAACGGTACTGCGGTTCATGGAGGCGGTGGAACAGTTCGCCCGCATCCTGAACGATTCGGGGCACATCCGGCTGCGCCGGCTCTCCGATGACGAGCTTGCCGGCACGGAGAAGGAAACGGGCATCGTAGGCAGATACCTCGCCCTGTCACCCGGCAACACGGACTGTCTGGAAGACATCGCCATGAGCGCGGAGGAGATGCGGGTGGGCAGCAACCGCCTGTGCCTGCATACGCTCTCGGACACGGAAGACCTGCCGGCCGCGGTGGAAACGGATTACCGCTACGAGCGTCTTTCCACCGACCGTTCGGACTGCCGCCTGTCGTTCGCCGCCCCGCTGGGACTGCTGCTTTCCTGCAACCACATCTACAACCAGTACGTGTTTGTCGGCAACAGCGACGAGGAACTGCGCCGCTTCGAGAAGTCGGCGAGGAACATGCAGTCGCTCTCGCGGTACAGCCGCCAGAACGCCATCAACTGCGAGTGGATAGAGGAATACCTGAACGAGGCTCACTCGCAGGGGCTGAAATCCGTCCGCGCCCACTTCAACGTGATGGCGTGGAGCGACGACGGGGAGGAACTGAAACGGATACGGAACGACGTGGGGAGCCAGCTGGCTTCGATGGGCTGTGTGCCGCGCCATAACACGACAGACTGCCCGACGCTGTTCTGGGCGGGCATACCGGGCAATGCGGCGGACTTTCCGGCGGAAGAATCGTTCCACACGTTCATCGAACAGGCAGCCTGCCTCTTCATCGGGGAGACCAACTACCGGGACTCGCCCTCGGCTTTCGGCATCCGCATGGCGGACCGCATCAGCGGCAAGCCGCTGCACATCGACATCTCCGACCTGCCGATGAAGCGCGGCATCATCACCAACCGCAACAAGTTCGTGCTGGGACCGAGCGGCAGCGGGAAGTCGTTCTTCATGAACCATCTGGTCAGACAATATTATGAACAGGGCACGCACGTGGTGCTGGTGGATACGGGAAACTCCTATCAGGGACTGTGCGAGATGATACACCGCCGCACGCACGGGCAGGACGGCATCTACTTCACCTACACGGAGGAGAAGCCCATCTCGTTCAACCCGTTCTACACGGACGACGGGGTGTTTGACGTGGAGAAGAAGGACAGTATCAAGACACTGCTGCTGACGCTGTGGAAAAGCGAGAACGAGCCCGCCACGAAAACGGAATCGGCGGAACTGGGAAGCGCGGTAAATGCCTATATACTGAAAATCCAGCAGGACAGTAACATCGTGCCGTCGTTCAACACGTTCTACGAGTACCTGCGGGACGTGTACCGCAAGGAAATGGAGGAGCGCTACATCAAGGTGGAGAAGTCGGACTTCAACATCGACAACCTGCTGACCACGCTCCGGCAGTATTACCGGGGCGGACGCTACGACTTCCTGCTCAACTCGGCGGAGAACATCGACCTGCTGCACAAGCGGTTCGTGGTCTTCGAAATTGACGCGGTGAAGGACAATGCCGAGCTTTTCCCGGTGGTGACGATTATCATCATGGAGGCTTTCATAAACAAGATGCGCCGGCTGAAAGGCGTGCGCAAGCAGCTGATATGCGAAGAGGCGTGGAAAGCCCTGTCATCGGCGAACATGGCATCCTATCTCCAGTACCTCTACAAGACGGTGAGAAAGTATTTCGGGGAGGCAATCGTGGTGACGCAGGAGGTGGACGACATCATCAGTTCGCCCATCGTGAAGGAGAGCATCATCAACAACTCGGACTGCAAGATACTGCTTGACCAGCGCAAGTACATGAACCGCTTTGACCAGATACAGTCGCTCCTGGGTCTGACGGAAAAGGAGAAGTCGCAGATACTCTCCATCAACCAGTCCAATGACCCGTCGAGGCGGTACAAGGAGGTCTGGATCGGACTTGGGGGCACACACTCGGCTGTGTATGCCACAGAGGTGTCGATGCACGAGTATTTGGCCTACACAACGGAGGAAACGGAAAAGATGGAAGTGCGCGGGCTGGCGGAGAAGCTGGGCGGCGACATGGAAGCCGCCATCCGTCAGGTGGCGGAAAGACAGAAGGAATAAAAATATAATCTATAAGACAAAGGAAAAATGAAGACTGAACATGCATATACTGATGCCGTGCAGCGCAGGGAGGAGGAAGTCCGGGAGCATATCTCATGGTTCCGCGAGTTCCTGACATTCGGAACCGAGCTTCCGGAAACCATCAGAAGACAGTACGGCCTCGAAGAGGATTACCGGCGATACATGGAGCTGGCGGAGAGGGACAACCGTATGTTTGAGGAGGCGGACGGCACGGAGTACCGCAGGTACATGGAAAAGATACGCAAGGGGGAAATCCCCGGTCCGGGAAAGGCTTATGGGAAAGTGGTGCTTGCAGTGGAAAAGGCATACGAGCGCATCTGTCCCTCTCCGGCAAGGGACTATCTGGAGGAGAAATATCGGGAACTGCTGTTTCTGAGGGGGATGGTGTACCGGAAAGACTATGATGACCCGCTGTGGTACAAGCCGGAAATCCTTGACAAATACGGCATTGACCACAGGGCTTCACGCGGGACGGTGCTGGAGCAGGTGGAAAAGGCATACCGGGAACTGGATGCCCGATTCTGCCGGATGACGGGCAAGAAGCCCGATGCGGACATGCTTTTCGGCAAGTCCGCAGCACAGAAAGCGGTACCGGCACAAAGGGAGGCATCCGAAAGCAATGCAAGAGAGGCCCGTATGCACAAGCGTGGAGGCAGAAGGCCGGGTTTCTGACGGAAAGGGCAACCTATTTAGAAAAACAAAACTTAAAAAGACAAGAAAATGAATATCAAAATGACAAAGACGGAACGACTGCTGCTGTGTGGCGGTCTGATAGGGCTGGCATCGCTGATGCTGCAAGCCTGCGAGACGGTAATGAAAGAAAACGAGGATGTGCGCGGGAAGATTTGCGGCAACTGGGAAAGCGTGGAGGGCAAGCCTGACATATTGGTGTACAAGGAGGGCGCACACTACAAGGTGACGCTGTTCCGCAGGACGGGAGTCCGCAGGAAATTGAAGCCGGAAACTTACCTGCTGCAAAGGGAGGCGGACGGTAACCTGTACATGAACACGGGCTTCCGCATCGACGTGGCGTACAACGAGGAAACGGATGTCCTGTCCTTTTCGCCTAACGGCGACTATATCCGGGTGGACACGGATGAAACAGTTAAAAGCGGAAAGAAAGAAGAACAATAAGAATGTACCACTAAATCCAACGTGAATATGGAAATAAGACAGAAACTGAAAATGCCGCTGATAGCGGTCTGCCTGTGCCTTACGGGTACGGGCGGGGCATACGCCCAATGGGTGGTGTCCGACCCCGGCAATCTTGCCCAAAGCATCATCAACTCCGCCAAGGAGATGGTGGAGACCGCCGGGACGAAAGCCAACACCCTGAACGGCTTTCTGGAAACGAAAAAGGTGTTCGAGCAGGGAAAAGCCTATTACGACGCACTGAAATCGGTGCATGATGTGGTAAGGGGCGGCACGAAGGTGGCAAAAAGCGTGGGGCTGGTGATGGAAATCTCGGAAACCTACGTGGACAACTACCAGAAGATGCTTTCGGACGAGAACTACACTCCGGAGGAGCTTGCCGCCATATCATCGGGTTATGCCATGCTGATAGACGAAAGTTCGGACGTGCTTCAGGACCTGAAGAACGTGGTGAACGTGACGGGGATGTCGCTCACGGACGCGGAACGGCTCGCCATCATCGAGAATGCCTACCGCAACCTGCTGAACTACCGCAATCTCGTGCGCTACTATACGAACAAGACCATTTCGGTATCCTACCTGCGGGCAAGGAAGAAGAACGACATGGACCGGGTGACGGCACTCTACGGAAACCCCAACGAAAAATACTGGTAGCCTATGGGAGAGTTCGAGAACCTTCATCAGATACTCCTCTCGCTGTATGAGGAGATGATGCCGCTCTGCTCGGACATGGCAGGGGTGGCTAAAGGGCTTGCCGGACTGGGCGCGCTGTTCTACGTGGCGATGCGCGTGTGGCAGTCGCTCGCCCGTGCCGAAGCGATAGACGTGTACCCGCTGCTGCGCCCGTTTGCCATCGGGCTGTGCATCCTTTTCTTCCCGACCGTCGTGCTGGGTACGATGAATTCCGTGCTGGGGCTTGTCGTGGAGGGCACGCACTCGATGCTGGAAGAACAGACCTTCGACATGAACAGATACAGGGAGCAGAAGGACAGGCTGGAGTACGAGGCGATGATGCGGAACCCGGAAACCGCCTACCTTGCTTCGGACGAGGAGTTCGACCGGCAGATAGACGAGCTGGGCTGGTCGCCGTCGGACCTGGTCACGATGACGGGGATGTATGTGGACTGGGCATCTTACAGCATCAAGAAGAGTGTACGCGACTGGTTCCGCGAGCTGCTGGAACTGGTGTTCTTTGCAGCAGCGCTGATAATCGACACGCTCCGGACGTTCTTTCTCGTCGTGCTCTCCATACTGGGACCGGTAGTCTTCGCCTTTTCCGTGTGGGACGGCTTCCACTCGACGCTTTCGGCATGGTTCAGCCGCTACATACAGATTTACCTGTGGCTTCCGGTATCGGACCTGTTCAGCACCATACTGGCGAAAATCCAGATACTGATGCTCCAGCAGGACATCGAGGCAATGCAGGCTGACCCGAATTTCTCGGTGGAGGCAAGCAACGGGGTGTACATCGTGTTCCTCATCATCGGCATCGTGGGATACTTCACTATCCCGACGGTGGCAGGCTGGATTATCCAAGCCGGTGGCGGCATAGGCAGTTACAACAAGAACATCGGCACCGCCGGAGCTCTGGCAGGCAGTCTTGCAGGAGCCACAGCGGGAAATGTGGCAGGACGCACGGGCAGGTTTATCAAGAAACAGGCCGGCAGGCTGCTGAAAAGGAAATAGCCTGAACTTCCGGGGCGGCACACCGGTAGCCCCGAAGCGCCGCTCCGGAAAACAGATACCGAAACATGATTTTACAATCCAAAAAGAAAGACAGAAAAATGGAGTTCAAGAGTCTGAAAAACATCGAAACGAGTTTCCGGCAGATACGGCTGTTCGGAATCATCTACACGGCGGCGTGCGCCCTCGTGGTAGTCTGCTCGGTGGTGTGCGCCTTCCGCTTCGCCGAAGCGCAGAGGCAGAAAATATACGTCCTTGACGGGGGCAAGAGCCTGATGCTCGCACTCTCGCAGGACCTGTCGCAGAACCGCCCTGCGGAAGCAAGGGAACACGTGCGCCGCTTCCACGAGCTTTTCTTCACCCTCTCGCCGGAGAAGAGCGCCATCGAACACAACGTGAAGCGCGCGCTGCTGCTGGCGGACAGGAGCGCGTACAACTACTACGCCGATTTCGCGGAGAAGGGTTTCTACAACCGCATCATAGCGGGGAACATCAATCAGGTGCTTCAGGTGGACAGCGTGGTCTGCAACTTCGACCGCTATCCCTACGAGGCGCGGACATACGCAAGGCAGATGATTATCCGCGAGAGCAACGTGACGGAACGCACGCTGGTAACGGTCTGCCGCCTGCTGAACGCGAGCCGTTCGGACGACAACCCGAACGGGTTCACCATCGAGGGGTTCACGATACTGGAGAACAGGGACATCAGAAGCGTGGAGAGATAGGCGTATGGGAAAGACAAGAATAATAATTGAAAAGTGCGCCACCCGTTTCAGGACGGAACTGCAGGTAAAGCTGGACACGCTGCCGCCGAAGGCAAGGCTGGCGGTCATTGCCGGGATGCTTGTCCCCTTCGCCGCCGGATGCCTCTATACGACAGCCACCGCCATTGCCGGCTTCGGGAAAAGTGAAAAGGCACTGGAGATACGGCACATCGGAAATTTGAACCTGCCCGTGCAGGAGAATGATAACCTATATAATAATGTATATGGAAACGAAAAAAGAACAGAAGAATGAAACAAAAGAGAAAAGACCGCTGACAGGAGAACAGCGTCAGTTGAGAAGGAAGATGCTGGTCTATCCGCTGATGGGGCTGACCTTTCTGGGCTGCATGTGGCTCATCTTCTCCCCCTCGCAGGAGGACAGGGAGAAGGAAAGGCAGGGGCAGGGATTCAATACCGACATGCCCCAGCCGGAAAACGCCGGAATCATCGGCGACAAGGCGAAAGCCTACGAACAACAGCAACTGGAGAAAAGGCAGAAGCAGCGCCGGGGCATGGTGGGCGACCTGTCCTCGTTCTGGGACGACACGGACGTGAAACCGGATACGACAGCTGCACCGGACGACTGCCGCCTGACACCGGCAGAAACGCCCCGAAAGGAAACGGAGAGCCGGCAACATACGGGCATCCGCTCCTCGGCTGTCGCCAACAAGCGGCTGAACACCTCGCTGGGCACGTTCTACGAGCCGCCGAAGGAGGATGACGAAAAGAAGAAGCTCCGTAGGCGTATCGACGAGCTGGAGCGCATGGTCATGGAGCAGGAGAAAAAGCCCTCGGCAATGGAGGAACAGGTCGCCCTGCTGGAGAAGTCCTACGAGCTGGCTGCGAAATACCAGAACGGAGGAAACAATGCCGGGCAAGCCGTGCAGCCCGAAGAAACGGAAACGCCCGCCGGTCATAGAGGCAAAAAGAGAATGAAGGCGGAAGCCGTGAGCGGGGTGCGTCCGACAACGGTGTCCGCCCTGCCGCAACCCCTGACGGACCCGGCTTTCATCGCGGACTATGGGGACGAGCGAAACTATGGTTTCCATACCGCCATCGGTACTGCGGAAGTGCCGGGAAAGAACACCATCACCGCCTGCGTGCAGGGCGACCAGACGATAACGGACGGTCAGACGGTGAAACTCCGGCTGCTGGAGCCGATGCGGGTGTCGGGCAGGACTGTTCCACGGAACGCCACCCTTGTGGGGTCGGCACGCTTGCAGGGCGAGCGTCTGGAAATCGGCATCACCTCGCTGGAACATCAGGGGAACATCATCCCGGTGGAGCTGGAGGTGTACGACAACGACGGACAGGCGGGCATCTTCATCCCCGGCTCGATGGAGATTGACGCGGCGAAGGAAATCGGGGCGAACATGGGCAGCTCGCTGGGAAGCAGCATCAACATCTCGACCGATGCCGGGGCGCAGCTCGCCTCCGACTTGGGAAAGGGCGTGATACAGGGAGTGTCACAATACATCTCGAAAAGGATGCGTACCGTCAGGGTGCATCTGAAATCGGGATACAGGGTGCTGCTGTATCAGGAAAAGGAATGACAACCGAAAAATATAAAGACGAAAAGAAAAAAAACAACAAGACAATTTTAATCCACTAAATCCAAAGTAAAATGAGTATCAAGAAAGTAATGACAATGTTTGCCTTTTTCACAGGCATAGCCTGTGCAACCTATGCACAGGGTGTAAGCAATGACAGTACCGCCACTGCAAAGGCAGAGGGGCTGAAACTGACGAAGGAGGTCTGTCCGCAGGCGGAAGAGGACGGCGACCTGTACCACGGGCTGACGAAGAAGCTGATGTTCGACCGCATGATACCGCCGCACGGTCTGGAGGTCACGTATGACAAGACGGTGCATATCCTGTTCCCCTCGGCGGTGCGCTATGTGGACCTGGGTTCGCCCAACCTCATAGCGGGCAAGGCAGACGGTGCGGAGAACGTCATCCGCGTGAAGGCGACGGTAAGGAACTTCCGCACGGAAACGAACATGAGCGTCATCACGGAGGACGGCTCCTATTATTCGTTCAACGTGAAATATGCCGACGAGCCGCTGATGCTCAACGTGGAGATGAAGGACTTCATCCATGACGGCAGCGCGGTAAACCGCCCGAACAACGCGCAGGAAATCTACCTGAAAGAACTGGGCAGTGAAAGCCCGATGCTGGTGCATCTTATCATGAAGTCGCTTCACAAGGAGAACAAGCGCAAGGTGAAGCACATCGGCTGCAAGCGTTTCGGCATCCAGTACCTGCTGAAAGGGATATACGTCCACAACGACCTGCTGTACCTGCACACGGAGGTAAAGAACCGGAGCAACGTGCCGTTTGACGTGGACTACATCACGTTCAAGATTGTGGACAAGAAGGTGGCGAAACGCACAGCCATTCAGGAACAGGTGCTGTTTCCGCTCCGTGCCTACAACTATGCGGTGCGCATAGCCGGAAAGCAGTCGGAACGCACGGTGTTCTGCCTTCCGAAGTTCACCATCCCCGACGGCAAGCAGCTCGTGGTGGAGATGAACGAGAAGGACGGCGGTCGCCACCAGACGTTTGTCGTGGAGAACGGGGATTTGGTACAGGCTGAAACCATCAACGAACTGCGTGTGCGATGAAAGGCAGGGTACTGTTTATGGCAATGCTTCTGTCCGTCCTCCTTGCAGGACGGGCGGAAGCCCAGCGATGCCTGCCGAAGATGCAAGGCATCGAGATGAAAGCCGGAATGACCGGGTCGGACGGTTACTGGCTGGGAGCCGCACTGTCGGGCTATGCAAAGGGCGGCAACAAGTGGGTGTACGGAGCGGAATACCTTCAGACGAACCATCCGTACAGGAGCGTGAATGTTCCCGTGGCTCAGTTCACGGCGGAAGGGGGCTACTATTACAATTTCCTTTCGGATGCGAAAAAGACGGTGTTCCTCTATGCAGGTGCGTCAGCCCTTGCCGGGTATGAGACGGCGAACTGGGGCAAAAAGACACTTTATGACGGGGCAAGGCTGGGCAATGGGGACGCCTTTGTCTATGGCTGCGCCGCCACGCTGGACATGGAGGTGTATCTTGCGGACTTCATCGCGCTGACCGCCACGCTCCGAGAGCGTTTTCTCTGGGGCGGCAGCACGGGCGTGTGCCGCACGGAGTACGGGATAGGTATAAAGTTCATCATCAACTGACGGAAATCATGAAAAAAGAATTGATAAAAAAAGAGTGGCATGTACCGGAGAAGTACCATGTCCAAGTCCGGGAAAAGCCGGAAAGTTTCTACGACATTCCCCATGAATACCGTAGCCCGCAGCTCTGTATGGAGGCGGTACGCGGATGGGGTTACAATCTGGGGATAGTGCCGGAAGGAATGAAGACACGAGAGATGTGCAGGGAAGCGTTCAACGCCAATCCGGACCTCGGCTACGAACATTGTGCCATCATCAGCTTCATGCCTTTTGCAGACGTGGTACTCGAATGCCTGAAGGACTCCGCCGGAGGAACGGACATGACGGATCTTGCCACAGTTGTCCGTCCGGAAGTTATGGACAGGGAGATTGCCGGTTTTCTTGTCGGAAAAGACGGACACTGCCTGCAATATGTGCCCGTACACCTGCAAACGGAAGAACTTGCGCTGACGGCTGTCAGAACTTCGGGGAATGCGGTTCTGCAGCACCGTAACATACGTGAGGATATCAAAACGGAAAAGGTCTATATGTCAGGTATGGAAAAGGACTGTTTTCAGTCGTTCCTGCACATACCTCCTGACAGGCGTACACCCGAAATATGCCTCGTGGCTGAAAAGCTGTATCCAAACGTGGTACGGGCAAGACCGGATTCCATACCGGAAGCGGTACGGAACGGATGCAATATATATACGTTGGGACGGCTGCTGGAAAAAGCCTGCGGAGAAAAGTTCAATGCGGATACGGTAAGACGAGTATATGAAGGCAAACCGTTGCGGGTGAAGCAATTCACCACACCGACGGGAGTGATGAATGATACGGTTATCCGCTTCTCGAAAGAGAGCAGCCGGTTTCAGTATGAACAGCCTCATAAAAGCAACATGATAAAACGGAGGATGAAACCATGAATACAGAAACGGAAATAGACAGAATGAAGAGGATACCGATAGAGGACTTTCTCGCACGGCTTGGGTATCATCCCGTGCAAAGGCGTGCCAATGCCGTATGGTACAGGTCGCCTTACCGGGAGGAAAAGACACCGTCTTTCAAGGTGAACCCGGAGAAAAATCTCTGGTATGATTTTGATGCGCCCATATAGGCTACACAATAAATATCTCTTTGGCAAGAGATTAGGTTAGAGTTCAAATAGGCCTATCCTCAACGACTTAGCTGGAGGGGAAACCCAAAGGTGACAGAAGCATGTCAGTAAAGTCATTAGTCAGCCAATTACCACGCTGCGACTGTATGGCAAGAGGAAAAGACAGACACAAGGATGAAGCCTGATTGGTTGAACGATAGTTCTGCGGCACCTGTACCAGCCCCGACGTAAGGTAATTGAAATGTCGGGCAGAAGCACCCTATGTAAACCGAAATTACAACAGGGCAAGAACTGGCTTCTGAGCAACCGCAATAAGCGGATACAGAACGTAAGTCGCATCCGACAGTCTGCCGAGCCAAACAGTTATTGTGAAAGCAAATGGGGATTCCCTAAATCAGAATGCCGTAAGGCTATGGGCATAGGACCCTGAATATCTGACATGGGAACGGAGCTTCCGTAGTAGTCCGAGCAAGGGAAAGCCTTGTACATGGCGAAAGGAAGCAGTTAGATAACTTAATACAAACAACGGAAAATGTGTGAGACATTATGAGAAGTCCAGAGCAAGTATTAAAAGCTTTAAACAAGCATGGCAAAGTTTCGGATTACAAGTTCGAAAGATTGTATCGCATTTTGTACAACGTGGAAATGTTCTATATGGCTTACCAACGCATCTATGCAAAGCCGGGAAATATGACACCCGGCTCTGACGGTAAAACAATAGACCAAATGAGCACTCAAAGAATAAGCCGCATCATCGCATCCCTAAAGGATGAATCTTACAAGCCGAATCCGGCAAGGAGAAAGTATATACCCAAGAAAAACGGCAAGAAAAGACCGCTTGGCATACCCTCCTTTGAGGATAAGCTTGTGCAGGAGGTAGTACGGACAATTCTCGAAGCTATTTATGAAGAAGTGTTTGAAGATTCTTCACATGGATTCAGACCTAACAGAAGCTGCCATACCGCCTTAACCCGCATACAAAAAACATTCAAAAGTACAAAGTGGTTCATAGAGGGAGACATCAAAGGATTCTTCGACAACATCGACCACAATGTATTGATAGGAATTCTGAGGAAAAGAATCTCTGACGAAAGATTTCTCAGACTCATCCGTAAGTTCTTGAATGCTGGTTACATTGAAAATTGGGAATACCATAACACCTTTTCGGGAACACCGCAAGGAGGTATAATAAGTCCTATATTGGCAAATATCTATCTTGACTGTTTCGATAAGTACATGGAAGAATATACCCGTAATTTCAACAAGGGAAAAGAAAGACATCTAACAAAGGAGTATTCAAGACTCAGCGAACAGATATACAAACTGAAAGCTGAGATTGAAAGTGCGAAAGATGCCGAAAGTGCGAAACAACTTAAAGACAAATATGAGAAACTTAGACGTGAACGGCTAAAGGTTACATGTAGGGATTATATGGACGACACCTATAAAAGACTGAAATACACGAGATACGCCGATGATTTTTTAATTGGTGTTATTGGTAGCAAGGCGGACTGTATCAAAATCAAGTCTGACATAACTCAATATATGCAAGAATGTCTGCATTTGGAAATGTCGCAAGAAAAGACTTTGATAACAAACGCTCAAAAGCCTGCAAAATTTCTCGGATATGAAGTCTTAGTCCGTAAAACTGACGTAACCAAACGTAACAAGTTCAATGTACCAGTCCGAAGTTTCAATGGTACAGTTGTCCTCAAGGTAGCCACAGAAACTGTAAAAAACAGATTGGAACACTATGAAGCCATTAAATATAAGATGGAAAACGGGGTTCAAACGTGGTTTCCTAAATTGAGGGGCAAACTGATGAAAAAGAAAATAGAAGACATAGTAGCACGGTACAACTCTGAAATCAGAGGATTCTACAACTATTACAGTATAGCCAATAACGTCTCGTATGCAGCTTCTAAATTTGGCTACATTATGGAATACAGTATGTATCATACCATTGCAGCAAAAACAAACAGTTCAATCAGTAAGGTCATTGACAAATACAAAAAAGGAAATGACATCATTGTTCCGTATCACGATGCAAAAGGTAAACTACGTTACAGAGTATTCTACAATGAAGGTTTCAAACGCAAACTGCCATCGTCTTTCGCAGATGTGGACAATATCCCATATATAATCACAGTACCACAACCAACGCTGGTTGAAAGGTTAAAATCCGAGGTGTGTGAGTTGTGTGGGAAAGTCGGTCCTGTTGTAATGCATCATGCAAGAAATCTGAATCATCTGAAAGGAGATACGGAATGGGAAAAACTGATGCTCGCAAAACATCGAAAGACTTTGGTCGTATGCACAAGTTGTAATGCAAAAATACAGAGCCATGCAGGATAAAGTCATGTTATCAATGGAGAGCCGTATGCGTGGAGACATGCAAGTACGGTTTGGAGGCAGGTATGAGGAAACCTACTGCCGAAAGGCGGCAAGGCGTCTTGTACCGAGCCTACGCGAAGGCAAGGGCGGAAACATCTTCGCCCTTGCCGGGGAGTTCATCAGGTCGGACGACTTCCTTACGCAAGTGAAGTATGTGGCGGAGATGTCGGGTATGCCGCTTCCGGAACATGAGCCGCGTCAGAGTCCCGGAGTGCGACAAGCTGGCGGGCAGAGCTTTGAGGATGTGGAGATACTTCCCTTGCAGAACCGGGCTTTGCTCCATTATCTGCAAGAGCGTGGCATACCGTCCGCCATCGCCATAGCGAACTGTAAGGAGATGCGCTATACCACGCACGGCAAGCGGTATTTTTCCGTTGCTTTCGGCAACGGAAGCGGCGGATATGAGATACGCAACCCGTTCTTCAAGGGGTGTGTGCCGCCGAAGGATGTCACCCTGCTGCCGTCCGGCTCGACCGTCTGCAACGTGCATGAGGGCTTCATGGACTATCTGTCCGCCCGTGCGCTGGGTATCGGGAACGGGGAAGACCACCTCGTGCTCAACTCGGTGTCCAATGCGGCGAAGGCATACAGGCATCTGGACGGCTATGGGCGGATAAACTGTTACCTTGACAACGACGAAGCCGGGAGGCGGACGCTGGAAGCCCTCGGCACCCGCTATGGGGAAAGGGTGTCGGACTGCTCCGGTATCTATGGCGGATGCAAGGATTTGAACGAACACCTGCAAAAGACGCTTGCCGAAAGGCTGACGCAACATGAGAACGAAAAGAAAAGCAAATCCATTAAAATGTAACGATTATGAACATGAACAGATTGAACAATAGAACAAAAACGAAAAGAAACATGGTGAAATCACTGGCAACTTTCTGTTTGGGGCTGCTCGCTTTCGGCTTCGCCTCTTGCGGTGATGAGCTGGACGTAATGCAAGCCTACCCGTTCACGGTGGAAACAATGCCCGTGCCGAAGGAACTGAAACAGGGCGAAACGGCGGAGATACGATGCGAGCTGGTATGCGAGGGCGAGTTTGACGGGGCGGTCTATGCCATCCGTTATTTCCAGTATGACGGCGAAGGCACGCTGAAGCTCGACAACGGTCTGGTTCTCCAGCCCAACGACCGTTACCTGCTGGAAAACGGGAAGTTCCGCCTGTACTACACCTCGGAATGCGATGAGTCGCAAAGCCTGACCATCACGGTGGAGGACAACTTCGGCAATGCCTTTGAATGGGAAGTGGAGTTCAACAACGACACGGACACGGAGGACATTCCGTCCGGGGCTGATACTTCGGCTATGATGAAAGGAGGTGTCTATCTGTAAGGCGGAATTGAAACGGCTGTTTGTGTCGGCGGTGCTGGCGGTCGCTTTCTCCGCCAGCCTGCCTGCACAGGAAACGGATGAAACGCCCGCATCGTTCCATGATGAGCCGAAGGCGGAGTTGGCGGTCGAACTGGTCAAGAAATACGAGGGACTCCATGACCGTTCGGACTATCCATACTACGGTTATGGACATTGCCGGTTGGAGGGAGAGGAACTGTCCTACGACATGACGGAGGTGGAAGCGGAGGAACTGCTGCGGAAGGATTTGGAGGAGCGTTACAGGCTGTTTTACAGATATAAAAAAGATGCCCTGCTCCTGACCGTTCTCAGCTACAACGTGGGTTATGTAAGCGAATATATTATGTAAATAAAGAAAATATAAATCATTG
>ERZ773217.12-NODE-12-length-158933-cov-11.879108_pt1 | contig 158933 bp, 139 predicted proteins | sample MGYA00580995_ERZ773217 | MGnify/ENA primary metagenome ERZ773217 (study PRJEB29015, sample SAMEA2737772) | human gut metagenome | biome: human gut; feature: human-associated habitat; material: faeces | place: China | collected 2012 ...
GAGTATGGGGAATACTGGGCCGTTCCCAGAGCCTCGTCTGTGTGGTAAATGTTGTAGAGCTCCATCGGCGTGTGGGCTCCCCAGCCCCACATCAGCGGCTGGCTGAGAGCGTCTGTGTAGGCCGTATCCCAGCCCACGCCCCTGACAGAAGCCTGGATTCTCAGACTGGCCAGCTGGTTGGAGGTATCCATGGCAAGGGCCTGGCGGACGGAATCGTCTGCCGGATATAAAATTTCAAGCTCCGCCCTGGTTCCATCCTTTTCTCTGATTCCGTCTGCCCCCTCTGTCCATCCCGCCTCGTCCAGAAGCCTGGCCGCCTGCTCCGGGTCAAAATCCGTCTCCGCCTCCGAATTGTACCAGGGCAGCTTGTCGCACACGCTGTAAGCCGGGCTTCCGAAGCCGTTTAACACATGGTCAATCATAGCCTGGCGGTCAATGCCCAGGTTAATGGCCTGTCTCACCCGCACGTCGCTTGTAAAATCATTGCCCCGCTTCACACCGTTTTCGTCTGTGTAGGCCGGCACGGCAGGCAGGTTGAAGCCTCGGTTGTCCACGCTCTCGCATGCCATCAGGCGGTACCCTGAAACCTCCTGCTCCCCGTAGGAGGCCGCCGTGTAAGCCACGTCTGCCTGTCCCGCCAAAACAGCTGCAAAGGCCGCGTCCTCCTCCATAAAGAGTACCGTCAGCTTTTTTAGCTTCGGAGCCTCCCCGTAGTAATCAGGATTCGCCTCAAAAATCACCTGCTGCCCCTTGTCCCACTGCTTCATGACATAGCGGCCGGATCCAATGGGATGCATTCCGTAGTCCGGACCGTAGGCGTGCTCCGGAACAATGCCTGTGGAAGCCATGGTGTAGGGCCAGATGGAATAGGGATGCTTCATATGAAAGACAACCGTATCCTCATCCTCTGCCTCCGCCCGGTCCAGCATGGTAAAATCATTGACTGAGCTGGTTTCCTTCAGGGTATTGTAGGTGAAGGCCACGTCCTCTGCAGTCAGGGGTTCTCCGTCTGTAAACACCGCGTCTGTCCTGATATCCACGGTCCAAGTCAGACCGTCCTCCGAAACGTCCATCTCTGTGGCCAGATCATAGCCGATGGTCAGATCCTCCTTTGTAACTGTGAGGGTACTCTGAATCAGCGGCTCGTGAACGTGCTCCCCGGCTCCCCATCCGTAAGCCGGATCAAATCCCGATTCCGGCTCTGATTCTGTGGTCATTACCACCACGGCAGAAGTCTTTTCAATTTCCTGATTTTCCTCCAGCTCTGCTGCGTGGTTTCCTGCGTGTTCTATCTCCTGTCCCCCTTGCTTATGGCTGCATCCTCCAATCAAAAAGGCCGTCATTATCAGGTACAGTCCCCATGTTTTTAATTTCATTTTCCCTCTTTTCCGCCGGCTATCGGCTCTCTTGAAAAAATGCCAGAAAGGCTTTTCTCTGTACACAAAGAAAAATGCCTTCCTGGCATTGCTGTATATAGCTTCTTTTTATTAGTCAGCTTTCCGTCCTCTGTCTTCTTCCCGCAGATTGGTCTGCTGTTCCCTGCTTGTGCAGAGTCTGTAAAATGAAACAAAATCCTGGAAATCTTCCTGTTCATTATAAAAGAAACAGATTTTTTCGTCAATCTATTTCCTTTCCCTTGTTTTTTAATGTATTTTTTACTTTTGTTTTATTTTCGTTAATCTTTTTTTATTTCTATTGTTCTGACAATCTATTTAATGTATAAATATGATATCATATTTTCTTTAGAAACAAAAAAGGAAAAATACCGTTTTTGAAGTTGATGTGTGTATCAAATAACAAAGGAGTGATTACTATGAATTTTGATCCAGCTACTTCTACACTGACTTTGGATCTACTTGCAACCACTGGATTTGGCTGTGTAATGGTTTATCTGGGAAAAGGCATTGTGCGCCGTGTTAAGGCATTTCAGGACTGGAGTCTTCCCGCTCCTGTTATCGGCGGTTTGATTGTCGCTTTAATCCTGAGTTTTTTAAAGAGCAGAGGAATTTTCACTGTTCAGTGGACCTCCACACTCAGCAGCCATCTGATGAACCTGTTCTTTACCTGTGTTGGTTTCGGCTTCAGCCGTACCCTGCTGGACCGCGGTAAAAAGTTCTGTGCAGGCATTGCTCTGTCTGTTCTTTTACTCGTACTCTTACAGGGAATTCTGGGAATTGCCGTAGCATCTGCTCTGGGAATGCACCCTTTAATGGGAATTCAAATTGGAACAGGCGCCCTGGCAGGCGGCGTTGGAACCACATCCGCTTTTGGACCTGTTTATGAATCCATGGGAGCAGTAGGCGCTACAGAAATCGGTGTTGCTGCAGCCACGCTCGGTATGATCATCGGAAGTTTAACAGGAGGCCCTCTGGCTGTTCTCTTAATCAAACGCCACAATCTAAAATCGGATCCAAATGAATCCGCATTCGAAGAGGACTCTGAATCTGTTTTTCCTCTGAACGCCAAAACTCTTCTTTCCTCTGTCTGCATGATTACTATCATTGCGGCCTGCGGTATTCCAATTTACTTACTGTTAAGCCAGATTCCTTACATTGAAATGCCTTATTTTATTGGATGCCTTTTTGCAGGGGCAATTGCCCGGAATGTTCTGGAAGCCCTTCATGTAGAGATTCGCCCACAGGAGGTAGAAACAATCGAACACGTTTCCCTTGATATTTTCCTTGCCATTACAATTATGACTATGGATTTAACCAAAATCGCAGGTTCTGCTGGTCCCATGCTGGCAACCCTTGTTATTGTATCCATAGCCACCCTGCTTTTTACTTACTTTATTGGTTTCCGTATGTACAAAAGCGATTACAATGCAGCATGTATGTGCGCCGGATTAATTGGCATGGGAATGGGATCTGGATCCAACGCTGTTGCCAACGAGAGAGCTGTTATGGAAAAATATGGATACTCCCATATTGCCTGGATTCTTTATCCAGCCTTTTCAGTTCTGTGTGTAGATATTTTCAACCCGCTTTTCATGTCGTTTGCCCCTGGACTGATGGGCTTCGGAGGCTGATTTCAGCCAAAAAACGGCCGGATGCCGCCCTCAAAAAGTGCGGCATCCGGCCGTTTTGCTTGCTTTACATTACATCTGAAAAATGCGGTCTCAGTTTTCTGAATACCTTAAGTCCCAGAAACATTAAAATAAACGTCACTCCCCAGAAATAGAGAGTCAGTGTCGGACGCTCAAAGAACCAGTGTCCCTCCAGCATACTGTCTCTGAATCCAGTGGAAATATAGTAGAACGGATTCAGTTTAAACAGAGGCAGCAGCCATGGATGAGCATTGGTAAACATGGATTCATGGTACATAATAGGCGTCAGCCACATGCCAAACTGAAGACAGATTCCCACAATCTGCGCCATATCCTTAAAGAACACCTGGATAGAACTTGTCAGATAGGTCACTGCCAGCGCCAGCATGGACGCCGCAAACGAGTAATAAAGCACCTGAATCCAGGTGATAATCGGAAAATGTCCCCCAACCAGATAAAGTCCTGCCATGATAACTAAGAAACAGACATGTACCATGAAACAGGAAATCATTTTAATAATAGGGAGCATTTCCACCTGAAAAACTACCTTCTTTACCAGGTAATGATATTCCTGCAGACAGTTGGTTCCAGTATTTAACGCCTCGCTGAAGTAGAACCAGGGCACGATTCCCGGAACCATCCAGATGACATAGGACGCTCCCGGAACAGGCGGCGGGCTCTTAAAGCCGTACTCTCCAAACAGAAAGGCATAGATCAGAATCGTCACAAGCGGCTGGATAAACATCCAGATCACTCCAAAATAGGATCCCACAAACCGCTTTTTAAAGTCAGCCTTGGACAGATCCCAGATCAGCTTTCTCTTTTCTATGATCCCTTTGAACAGGGAAGTATAATACTTCATTCATTACCTCCGAATCCGTTTTCAATATCAAAACATTCAATATTAAAAACGGAAAGTATCCTTAAAGCCGCCCCATTTCTGATCTTTCTCAGAAATAATCAGCTCCATTCCCTCTTCAATCGGCCACTCTACGCCAATCTCCGGATCGTCCCAGGCCAGTCCGCCCTCATCGCCAGGATGGTAAAAATCGGTGCATTTGTAGGCAAACTCCGCCTCGTCGGACAGTACCAGGAATCCATGGGCAAATCCTTCCGGAATATAGAACTGCTTCTTATTCTCAGCAGACAGAACCACGCCGAACCACTTGCCGTAGGTCTCGGAATCAGCCCGCAGGTCCACAGCCACGTCGAACACCGTACCGCGGATGGCGCGGACCAGCTTTCCCTGCGGATACTGCTTCTGGTAGTGGAGTCCCCTCAGCACGCCCTTCACAGACATGGACTGATTGTCCTGGACAAATACCATGTCAAGGCCAGCCTCCTTAAAGTCATTCTGATTGTAGGTCTCTACAAAATAGCCTCTCTCATCCTTAAATACAGTGGGTTCAATCACATAAAGCCCCTTGATATCGCACGGAGTCACTTTAATCTTTCCCATCTTTTTATTCCTGCCTTTCTTCTGTTTTCTTTATTACAAGTTTCACTTCTTCATCGTCTGTTTTCAGGCTTTCCCTACTATACCACTATCCGCCCGTTCTGGCAAGAGCGGGGCAGCGGGAACGAGGCGGGCGCACAGTTACTTATTGCAGAAAAAAAAAAGTTTTCCAGCGGCTAAGCTTTTAGTAGAGCTTGGAAAACTTTTTTCCTCTTCCAAACGTTTTTTCCTGGCATATCCCCTTTCAGCGGACCGCCTAATCCTCTTTCTATTTCGCCCGATCCCTCTCCTCCTTCTCGTCGATGGCCATTTTCTGAACCAGCTCTCTGAGCCGCGTCTCCATCTGGGACTGCTTGATAGTCATGTGGAACAGCTTGACAATCAGCAGGAAAATGACGAACAGGAAAATAAAATTGGAGGTGGAATAGGTCCCCGCCAGCTCCGCCAGCACAGTGGGCACAATGGGAAATACGCTGAACAGGATCAGCATAAAGGAAAAACCAATCCAGAACAGGGAATCCTCTATCTGCAGCTTGGACTGCCTGATTTTCCGAAGAATTAATACGGTTGTCAGAACAGAAGCTACAATTAAAACAATTCTCAAAAGCAATGTCACAGTCTTCTCGCCTCCTTACCCTTCCCGCTTCCGAAAGCTCTGAATCAGCAGAATCGACAGCAGGATTTTCGCCATATAGAAAACAGACTTAACCGGCGTCAGGTAGCTGGCTCCCTGCACTCTCTCGTCCATAATCACAGGAATTTCCGCCACTCTGGCCCCCGCCTTAATCAGGTAGGACACTGTGTCCGGTTCCGGGCCGTAGTTTAATCCCCCGGCAAATTCGCGTATCATATTCTGGTTAAACATGCGGAGGCCGGAGGTGGGATCCTTGATGGTTACCCCCGTTGTCAGGCGGATGGCCCACTCAATCAGACGGCTTCCTATCATGCGCATGGAAAGCGGCTTTTTTGCCCCTACAAACCGGGATCCGATGACAATGTCGTACCCCTCCTCCATCTTTTTCATCATGGCCTCCAGGTACTCCGGGCGGTGCTGCCCGTCTCCGTCCAGCTGGACCGCGTAGCGGTAGCCCTTCTTCGCCGCGTATTTAAGCCCTGCCTGAAAGCCTCCCGCCAGCCCCAGGTTGACTGGCAGATCTAAAAATTCATACCCACGGGCCCGGCAGATTTCCCCTGTCCTGTCCCTGGAACCGTCGTTGATCACAAGGTAGTCGTACTGGGGAAAGCCTTTTATCAGGCGGTCCACCACCTTCTCAATATTGCTCTCCTCGTTGTAGGCTGGTATCACAATCAGTAAATCCGACATATTGTCCTCCGTCGCTTGTATATCCCGTTATTTCTATATTCCCGGCTTATCCCAGTAGGCTTTGTTCATGGTAAGCCCCATAACCACCTTCTTCGGAAGCCTGCGGTACCGTTTTCCCAGAAAATACCCCATGTATTTAAAACCGCTGTGTACGGCCAGCTGCGGAATCAGATACCATTTTCCCTTTCTGAGCAGAAACGCCGCCGTCCTTTTTACCAGGCGGATGCCCTCTCCCTCAGAGGAAATGCCTGCAAAGACCTCCGGGTGGTCTGCCTGGGACACCGCCAGGTCAAAATTCCGCCGAAGCTGCTCTAAAGCCGTATAATTGTGGGAGTGGAACACCACGGCGTCTGCCGCGTAGGCGATCCGGTACCCCTGCTTCATGGCTCCCGCCGCGTAGATCATGTCCTCGTTGAAAATGGTCTTCTTTATGAAGCCGCCCAGCTTTCTGTAAATATCCGTCCGGTAAGCGGCGCAGACATTGGAACAGAAATACGTCTTGATTCCCAGTTCCTTCAGGTCTGCCATAGATTTTATGCGGCTGGTTTCCGGATAGTTGAAGGAGCGGGTGTAGGTTTCAATCACAGAACAATCCTCAAATGGAAGCTGCCTGGCGTAAGCCGCCGCTATGTCCTCCCCCGCCTCCAGAGCCTTTACCAGGTTTCCCACCAGTCTGGCGTCCCCCGGGACTGCGTCGTGGGTCATGCAGATGCAGACGTCGGCGTCTGACAGGCGGATGCCCCGGTCTCTGGTGGCCCCGTGGTCAAATTCCGCTTTTGAAAGGTGGTGTACCTGAAGCTTTGGTCCCTTTCCCTCTCCTGCTGCCAAAAAGGCGGTCTCATATTCTGTGTTCCAATACTGCTCTTCTGTGTTCATGATAATCACCCGGCGCAGGGGGTATTCCTGCTGGCTCAGACGTTTTAAAAGCTCCTCAAAGCTTTTTCCCGGGCGGTACACCGGAATCACAGCGTCCACTGTTTTTATCGTTCCCTGTTCCATGGCTGTGTTCTCCATTCAACTTCTCTGTTTGAACTCTATTTCTCGTAGGCCCTGTAGGCCTTTTTGTAAAAATGCATGAAAAGCTTTACCATTGATTCCGGCCACATTTTCCTAAACATGGCGGTCTCGTCGTTTTTTCTCCGGTTGTCCTCAATGCACTGCTTCGTGGTAGCCCCCGGATGCACCCGGTAAAAAATCAGAGGCCTCTCGGAGCAGACAAACCGGCCGGGGCGGCAGGCCAGCTGGTAGAGATTGTCCCAGTCCAGGGCAAACTCAAAGTCCGACTCAAACAGCTGATCTCCTATCAGCTTTTTATTGTACGTGCAGGACGGACAGCAGACGGAGTTGCCGAATAAAAGCGCCGCCCGCTTGACTGCCTTCCTGTCAGAAAGCCCCTTAAACCGCAGGGGCAGGCGCAGCAGCTTTTTCACCAGCCAGACAGCGTTTACCAGCTGAAGCTTCGGCGCCTCCGTCTCCCGCTCCATCCGAAGGGTGGCGTAGTCGCTGCAGAATACCGTCATATCCGGGTATTTCTCATACATGGAGAACAGCGTCTCTGCATACCGCTTTTCATACCTGTCGTCCTGGTGGGCGATAGTCACCAGATCTCCGGAAGCCTTCCTGTAGGCAAACAGCCAGTCCTCCCTGATCCCGCTTTCCCCCTCCCTCACATAGAGGGGAATCCTGTATTTTTCCGCCAGCCCTTCAATATAGGGACTGGGCGTGGAGGTGCAGCAGATGATCTCCGATTTCTGCCTCTGGCAGGCCAGAGAGGCCATGCATTCCTCCAGATAGGGAGAATCGCCGTAGGCGCAGATGGCGAACGTGTGCAGTTTTTTTTCCTTCTTTTCTATCATCTCATTTCCTCCCTACAGACACAGCGCCGACAGCACATCCGCCGCGTAAACGGCGTAGAACACAGTTCCCGCCAGGGCCAGCACCAGCGGATAATACACAGAATTTTTCAGCTTTACCTGCACGCAGGAGGGGCTTGCCGCCAGCCACACCAGAAACAGAAACGGCAGGTAATACCTTCCCTGGACGCCTTCAATATAAGTATTCCCAGGCGGGGTAAAGGCAATGTACATGGATGTCCACACCAGCACGGCGCAGGCTCCGGACAGGAGAAAAATCCACAGTCTCTGGATTTTTGTCAGGGTTTTTCCACAGGAACTCCTGGTATCTGTGAGGATAACCGCCGCGCTGGCCGCGTACAGCAGCCATGGGAAGGAAACCACACCCAGATGGCCCAGCGTTCCAAGGGCTCTCTCGCCCAGCACATAGGACGGAAAACTGGAGAAAATATTTTTAAACAGCACCGCCGCGTAGGCCAGCGGCTGTCCCAGCACGTAGGCCATCTGACCCGCCTCGCTGGTGGCTCCTCCCCGCAGATCTCCCGTCTCGCTGGGAGAGATGAGAACCGGCAGCACAAAGGAGGCCATCATAAGCAGAAACATGGCCGCAAAGCCGGCCCGCATCCAGTTCTTCTTTTTCTTCGTCTCAAACCGATCCGCAGGAATTAAAAAGCCCATTAAGATCAGCGGCGCATAGACGGCCTTGATCCGGCATCCCCAGAAAAACGCGCCTATGATAATGGCAAACTCCCGCCAGGACAGCCGTCTCTCCGGGTTCAGAACCGCCTCCAGAATATAGGCGCAGGACAGAGCCGTAAAGGCTGTCACTGTCGGATCGTAGGAGTAGACGCCCGCCAGCATCATGGGCGCCGGCATCAGGCCGATAAAGGCCAGCATTCCCTTTCCCACCGGCGTTTTCCGGATAGCCAGAGCCATCGCCAGGGCGTAGATTAGAAGATTTCCCAGCCGTCCCAGCTTAAAGAGCATGGAAAACGGCAGGCGGAATATTTCTCCGGCCTTTAAAAGGGCTGCCTGGCCCAGATAGCCGGTAAACGTGGTCTTATTCAGGTCTGCGCTCCAGCAGATGGAACCGTTTCTGTAGTCTCCCGTCTGATCCAGATAGCGGTTCAGTTCTCTCTGCTCTCTGAGCCCTCCCGGCTGGTTCAGCGGCCAGGTGTCGATCCCGGCAGAAAACTCCTGAAACACAGAAGGAGATAGCTGCACCGGATCTCTGTAATGGGCGATCCAGCAGCTCTGCTCAAAGTGGATTTCCTCGTCAAAGCCCACCTTGTTGGCCGGCAGGGAGAGGGAGAGCAGGAGGCCTCCTGTGAGCGCGAGGACCAGAAACCCTGCCTCCGCATGGCGTCCAATCCAGCTTCTGCAGACAATCAGAAAGATAACTGTTCCTGCAGCGCACCAGAAGAAACACAGGCGGAAGGGATTGACCGCCGCCTCTGTCACCGCCTCAAAGCCTGTGAAAGATAAGGGCATGGAGGCAAAGTCAATATAGGAAAGTCCCGGCTCATAGAGGTCTCCCCGGCTGACGGAAAGCTCAACGCAGTCTGTCTCCTTCCCCACAGGAATCCAGGCCGTCTGTATCGTCTTGGGATTTTTGTCGAGAAAAATTTCAGCGTCCCTCTCCCGAACCTCCCCGTACTCATTTTCCACATAGGCCCTGACCGTCATGTTCAGAAGACCGTCGTAATCGTAGGAACAGGCCACCTCTCCCACATACGCCCCCACGGGAATCCGTATCGTTCCGGCATCTTCCGTCAGGAGGAGGCGCTCCCCCTGATCCAGCCGAAAGCCCTCGTACTCCACCTCTGACAGAGGAATCGGGAAATTTCCTTCCTTTTCATTCTGAAAAAGAGAAAGGTTGCAGAACAGCTCCAGCAAAAGCCCGAAGAAGAATACAAACACGGTCCAGGCTCCTGCCTTTAAAAGCCGTCTTCTGCGCCCTCCTGCCCCGGAAGCTGTTTTAAATCCTGCTTTCGAATCAGTTCCTGAATCTGCCTTAACCTCTGCCTCAGGTTCTGTTTTAAGCTCTGTTTTAGAATTCATTTTCAGATCTCTCCTGGTTTCCCGGCCGCAGAATCTCCAGCTGTGCCGGGATAATCCGCTCGATATTCCTGTGCTCTAAAATCCTCTCGTAGTCCTCGATGTAGTCCACCTCGGCCCAGAAGCGTCCTCCCACATCCTGCACGTACACGTCTCTCTCCCGCGTCATCTCATACAGCACGTTCTCCCACCAGACAGAGTGCTGCTGCTCTCCGATCATCTGGTTCATCCGCTCTGTAAAGCAGGGCAGGAAAGAGGCGGAAAACCGTCCGATTCCAATGTATTCTCCTGTAATATCGTCCCCTGACAGTTCTTTTCCGTATTTTTTCAGGACACCGTTTTCGTAGAAAAACTTGTAGTCCGCCGTCTCCTTCCTGGTCTCGTCGGCAAACATGACCGGACTCTTCTTTTCAGCCAGAATCTGGTCTAACAGAGCCTCCTCCATGTACACGTCGCCGTTCATGATCATCAGATCCTCTCCGGCCTGCGCCGCCTCCTCCACAAAGGAACCGGCAAACCAGGCGGAGGCAATACTGTTTGTCACGTCATAAAACGGGTTGACATAAAACTTCACTGAGCAGTCCTTCAGCACGTCCCGTATCACCTGGGCCCGGTAGCCCAGCACAATGCCGATCTCTGAAATCCCCCTGCTCTTTAACAGCTCCACCGTATACCAGATCAGGCAGAGTCCATTTCCAATATCCACCGTACACTTTGGTTTTCCCGACAAGTAGCGGGAAATCCTGGTTCCCCTCCCCGCAGCTAAGATTAATGCTCTCACAGAAGCCCCCTGTTCTGCATGTCTTTCAATGCGCTTATCAGGCTGTCATTGTCAGCCTCCGTCAAATGTCCCATATGGCCGACCCTGAAAATCCGGTCTGCCAGCGCCCCGCCGTTGGGGCAGACAAAAATATCGTACTCATCCTTTAAAATCTCAAAAATCCGGTAGGCGGAAACCGGCGTTTTGTCAGCTCCCTGACCAGTAGGATGAAGCGGAGTCTCCCCGAAAGACAAAGATTCCGACACAATCTCAAAGGGCAGAGATTTGATTTTCTCTCTGAAATCCTCCGCCTGGCGGCGGATTCTCTCAAGCTCCGCCGAAAGCCCCTGCTCCTCAATGCGCCTGAGCCTCCTGTTCAGCTGGATCAGCACGCTGACTGCCGGAGTGTAGGGCGTCTGCCCCCTCTCACCGTCCTTTAAGTAGTCCTTCAAATCAAAATAGATGGACCGGACCGCGTGTTCTTTCACCCGCTCAACCGCTCTCTCCCCCAGCACCAGGACAGACAGTCCCGGCGGCAGGGCTAAGGCCTTCTGAGAACCGGTGAGAACCAGATCCACGCCCCATTTTTCCATAAAGAAATCGTCGGCCAGAAAAGAGCTGATGGCGTCCACCAGAAGCACCAGGCCGTTTCTCCTGCAGAAATCGGAGAGCAAATCCATGTCGTAGTACACGCCGGTGGAGGTTTCATGGACATTGACCAGGAAACCGGTAAAGTTCTTCCCCTCGTAAGCGTCCAGATGCTCTTTCTTCAAAGCCTTGCCAGACTCCAGATAAATGGTCTCGTGGGGAATCTGAAGCACCTGGCACAGCTTTTCAAATCTGGCCCCAAAGCTTCCCCCGTTCACCACCAGCACCCGGTCCTTCTCAGTAAACAGATTGAGAACCGCCGCCTCCATGGCCGCAGTTCCGGATCCGGTGAGAAACAGCGCCCGCGCCCCGTCTCCCGCTCTCACAAACCGCTTCATCAGAGTCTCGTTTTCCTTCATCAGGGCGGAAAATTCCGGAGTGCGGAAGTACGGAATCTCCTGGGCCCCCAGGCTTCGTATCTCCTCGTCCATCATCACCGGTCCAACTGCAAAATTGATCATCTTGATCCCTCCTGTTCTCCTGGCATGTTACGCGCCTTTTTCTCTCTCCGGTAGAAGAACACCGCCGTCAGGCCAAAGCAGGCCGCCAGCGCCGCCATCAAAATAAAGTAGGACAGAGCGCCTCCCAGAATGCCAGCCGCCCGCACAAAGGGGGAGGACAGGCAGACGGCCAGTACGCCTACCACCGTATAGCCGATAAAGATAAAAGGCTGTTTCTGCATAATCACAAGCGAATAGTAAAATAAGTTTACATAAGCGTTCCCCGCGCCTCCCAGAATAATGAGAAGCAGCGCCGTCCGGCAGTCCTTCAGTGTGTATCCCAGCTTGGGGTAGAGAAGGCTCAGCACCGGGATGCCTAAAAACCAGGCGGCTCCCACGGCGAACACGGTGAGGCCGGCGATAATGGCCGCCAGCTGCTTCACAACTACCAGATAGCCGGAAAACTCCCGTTTCCCCCAGGAAGCCGACAGCTTCGTAAGATACGGGCGGATGACAAAGCCAGCCACCAGGTTAATAAAGCTGGTGGGCATGAAAATAGCACCGAATACCGACATATCGCGGCTGGCCATATTGGCGTCCACCGCGTACTTGGACGCGGAAAATACATAAAAGTCAATAATAACCGAGAGAAACAGAAGAAAATTGTCCCGGAACAGCCACCAGGTTTTCTGTTTCCTCACTCTCCAGTCCACGCCGGAAATGCAGCCGATCACAGAGACGTTAAACAAAAGCACGCCCAGTACCTGAGCTGCGACTGCCACCAGGCAGGAAAATACCAGATTTTCTGTGGCCATCAGACTTCCCATGAAGCAAATCACGGAAAGAAGCGTCCGGAATGTGTTGGATTTTCCCGTCAGATACAGGCGCCCGTCTCTCTGGAATTCCGCCTCATAGGCGTCGGCAAAGCCGTCGATCACCTTATAGCCTACCATGAGAAATACGACGAGGGCTTTCTCCCTGGTATAGGTTCCCCCATGGGCAGCCACATACAGAAGGCCGAAGGCCAGAGCCGCCCCGCAGGTGATAAATCTCAGCCTCAGGTACTCTCCAAAGGTATACCTCTGCCTGGTATCTGTGATGTGAAAGGGGCGGATGCCGAAATAGGCCACCATAAACATATGCTGGCCAAAGGTCGTAAAGGCGAAGGTAAAATCGCCTCCCTGATCCTCCCCCACCACCTGAATCACTGCAATGGTCAGCATCATGGAGGCGAAAGCGTAGAGAAAGCTTCCGATCATATTCCAGATCATGTTTCTCTGCTCGATATTCTCATTCGATCCGATGAGAAGGCGTCTCAGTAATTTCATTCGCTGGTCTCCTCAGAAAACTGAAGCCTGTAAGGATAATGGGTTTTCCGCTTTTCCACAGGCGGCAGAACCATGTAATCGCCGTACATGCTTCGGAGCATCTCGTCCAGATTGGCCGGGAAGTTCAGCATCCTGCCCTCGAATTCCAGCTTCTGCAGGGGATAGCACTTCTCCCTGTCCACCACGTTCCAGTAGGGACTGGTATCGGGCAGGAAGGCCATGCGCCTGGTCTGCTGCTTTCGATAGCGGCGGCAGGCCTGCTCGCACCGGAAGCGGATGCCCTCCGGCTTGATGGAAAGCAGCAAAAGTCCCTTGTGAACCATCCTGCAGACAGACCAGATGAGCTTCGCCTTCATCCCCTTCTGCGCCAGAGTCGGTTCCGGGATACTTCTTAAAATCAGAAGCTTACTGTAAAACCATGCCTCCCAGGACTGGATCTGGTACAGAACCGGGTTGTCCGACACGTTGTCCAGCACATATAAGTCCAGAAAGATGCCGAATGGACAGTCCACGTCCTTCATCACCTTCTCCGCAAACACAGTCCCTCTCTTCACCAGCCTGGTGGTCATCAAGGGATAGCCAGGGTAATTCTTTCCGTTTAAAACCAGATATTTGTCCCCCATGGTCTTCTGGATAATCTTGATAAATTTGTCGAAATCATGCCGCGGCATGGCGATATCAATGTCATCGTCCCAGGGGATAAAGCCCTTATGGCGGACAGCTCCGATGCCTGTGCCGGCAATTCCGAAGTATTCCAGATGGTATTTATCACAGACTGCCATAAAATCGTCCAGGATCGATAAAATCTCTCCCTGCAGACGCTTAAGCGTCTCCGGCTCATAAAATTCCGGATGTTCCATACTATAGTTCCTCCTTGGCCCGATCCAGAGCGGAGCGGATCACCTTGTCCATATCGTAGTAGCGGTACTCTGCCAGACGGCCTCCGAAAATCACCCGCTCCTCCTTCTCGGCCAGCGCTCTGTACTTCTCGTAGAGGGCCTGGTTTTTCTCGTCGTTCACCGGATAGTAGGGCTCCATGCCAGGCTTCCAGTTAACGGGATACTCCCTTGTGATAACCGTCTTTTCCTGAGTTCCGAATTCAAAATGCTTATGCTCGATAATCCTTGTGAACGGAGTCTCCCTGTCTGTATAGTTTACCACGGCCACTCCCTGGTAATTGTCTGTATTCAGAGTCTCCGTCTCAAAGCGCAGGCTTCTGTACTCCAGATTTCCGAACTGATATCCAAAATAGCCGTCAATGGTTCCCGCGTACACAATTCGTTCAGCCGCGTTCTCATACTCCTGCCTGTGTTCCAGATAGTCTACGCCAGTGCGGATCTCGCAGCCCTCAAACAGCCGTTCAATCAGAGCGTTGTAGCCGTCCACAGGTATGCCCTGATACGGATCGTTAAAGTAATTATTGTCGTAGGTATAGCGCACTGGAAGGCGGCGGATAATAAAGCCCGGAAGATCTCTGCAGTCTCTTCCCCACTGCTTTTCCGTATAGCCCTTCACCAGCTTCTCGTAGATATCCGTGCCCACCAGGCTGATGGCCTGCTCCTCCAGGTTCTTCGGCTCGCCCTGAATCACAGACCTCTGCCGCTCAATGATTTCCCTGGCCTCCTCAGGAGTGGAGATATTCCACATCCTGCTGAAGGTATTCATGTTGAAAGGCATGTTGTATATCTGCCCCTTATAATTGGCTACCGGGCTGTTGGTATACCGGTTAAACTCTGTAAACTGGTTGACAAAGTCCCATACCTCCCGGTCAGAAGTATGGAAAATGTGGGCGCCGTAGCGGTGTACCCGGATCCCTTCCGTCTCCTCGCAGTAAATATTTCCTCCGATGTGATCCCTCTTTTCCAGAACCAGGCAGGTCTTCCCCTGCTTTCTGGCCATAAAGGCGAATACCGCGCAGTACAGACCGCTCCCCACCAGAAGATAATCATATTGTTTCATTTTACCCAGCTCCTTCTCTTTTCACGATTTTCACGATTGTTCTATTTTACTATACTTGATCCGGAAAGTAAAGGCAGGAGGAATAGCCCACGAACTTGGAAGATGCAGAAGAGAAAAGTTTTCCCTGCTCCACCAAAAGCTTAGTCGCTGGAAAACTTTTCTCTCCTGCATGGCAGCACTCATGGCAGGCGGGAATAAGAGATTCTCCTGTTCTGTAGATTATGCACGAGGAAAAATTTTCGGTGACTTTAAGTGGAACAAGAAAATTTTTCCCTCGTGCATACTTTTTCGGTGACTTTAAATGGAACAAGAAAATTTTTCCCTCGTGCATTACTCATAATGGCTGTACTGATTCTTCCCCTTCTTCTTGCTCTCGTACAGGGCCTTATCTGCCTTCCTCAGCTCTTCTTTATAATCGAAATCTTTTCCCTCTATCAGGCTGATGCCTGCGCTGCAGGACAAGGGTGCTGAATTGGCGCTCCGCAGACGCTCGAACAGCTGCGTCATTCTCCGATCCAGAATCTCCTTATCTGTCACGTCCTTGACAAATACCAGAAATTCGTCTCCTCCCAGCCTTCCAATCAAATCGTGGCTTCTGAAGGTGCTTCTCAAAATTTCTGCCAGGGATTTCAGCAGTTCGTCTCCCGTCAGTTGTCCGAACTGATCGTTCACTTTCTTAAAATCATCTAAATCCAGGATAATCAGAGTTCCTTTTCTGTCCTTCTCAGAGGTCATGAACTCCCGCACCTCGCTCTCAAAAATCTTGCGGTTGTATACGTTAGTCAGAGGATCCCGTCTGTCCGCCCTCTCCTGAGCCATCTCTCTTCTCTTTTCCGCGTCAATATTCTTCATGTACATAAGAGCGTACATGTTTTCCGTATAGCGGTCCTGGAATACGTGAAATACCAGCTTCATCCAGCACTGCTGGCCGTTTACCATACGTCTGAAGGACATTTCCTGCGTCGCGATTCCATTTTTATACATCTCTTTTATGTAATGAAGATTAATGCTGTTTTGATATGAATCCCGGTCCTCCTGGCAGACGACGCGATCGATCTGCCGCCTGATAATCTCGTCAAAGGTGTAGCCCTGCTCCTGGTTTTCCGCCTTGTAATGCTCCCAAAGCCCGCCTGACTGCATGACCTTTTCGCTCTCCACATCCACCTCCGCGTAAGCTACCGTCTCGGAGAGCAGAGCCTCATAGAAGTCCGTTTTTCTCATGTACTCCAGCTCCATGGCTCTCTCCTCGTCCGCCAGATCCATCAGAACCGCTATGGTATACAAATCCTCCGCCTTACTGCTTAAATGTCTTGTTTTTACCTTAAACCACTTATATTCTCCGTCCTTTACCCGAAACAGCATCTCTCTGCTGTCCGGATCCTCCTTTTTATGGACATCCCGGAACAGCTCCCGGAACTCTCCGGCAAAATGAGGATGCACCATCTGCGTCCGGATCCAGCTCTCCGGGAAATCCTCCTCCCGCACCTGGCTGCCGGCCAGCATGGTCCTGTCCGTGTGAAAATAAATAGTTCTCTTCTTTTCATTGTACTCGAACATCTCGCTCTTCACGCCGTCAGGCAGAAAGTCGGGCCGCTCCAGCTCGCTGATGATCCTGTGATAGCCCTCCAGGCAGATCTTTCCCTCCTTATCCGCAGCCCGGACCGTCATACAGCGGACTGTCACCTCCCCTTTCGCCGGGTGGTTCCAGGTATACTCTACCTGGATAATCTTTCCTGTGCTGATACAGTTTTCTACCGCCATATTAATGTAGTGATAGTAGCCTGCGTTGATCCGGCTGTACCAGTGGGTGTAGCACTCCTCCGGCGTAATATCTTCTGTAATGCCCATAATCCTGCGCATGACCGGATCTGCGTACATCTCGCCTTTCTCGGTCTCCGGATCCAGACGGATCTCCCAGAGCCCCAGATTGGTATTATCTAAAATTTCCGCGTACTGGGAGTCGAACAGACAGCTCCGGCAGTAACCGCTCCGGCCAAACTCTCCCTTTTCCATCAGGTAGGCCTGTCTCTGATGGTCGAGGGTCTCCCACTCTTCCATATTGATGGCCATCTCCAGCCGGGCCTTCCTGCCCTGCCAGGAAATCAGCCTGTCCTTTAAAATATACCGGGATCCGAGAAACGCATTGTTTCTCTCCCACACGTGAAATTTGCTTTTGCAGAGCTTTCCGTTGGTGCAGAACTCGCAGGGGTTTTCCTTGCCCTGGAGAACCTCGTAGCATTTTCTTCCCTTATAATCGTAAATGCCTGTGATTTTACGGCCCTGGGCGTTCATATAGTACAGCTCGTACGTTTCCACATCGCTGACGTAAATGATCTCGTCCATGCCCTCCGCGATGGTTCCAATCTCCTCCTGGCGGAGGTTTTCCAGCATCCTGTCCTCTGTATCGGAATCAAGGCGGCGCAGCTTCGCCTCCCGCTTCTCCCGCTTCTGATACTCTTTCGTCTCCTCGCAGATATAAATTCGCTCAAATTCCTCTTTTTTATAGGGCTTTGCAAAGAGAAAGCCCTGAAGCACGTCCGGCTTCAGCTCCTTTAGCGCCAGAAGCTCCTCCTCCGTCTCCACGCCCTCGCAGCACACCTTAATTCTGGCGCTGTGAGCCAGCTCGATCATGTTGCTGAGCAGCCGGTAATTATAGGCATTATGCTGAATACGACTGACAAAGCAGCGATCAATCTTCGTCTCATCCACCTCAATACTCTTTAGATAGCTTAAGCTGGAATATCCTGTCCCGAAATCATCAATGGAAATCTGGATTCCATACCGCTTCCACTCATAAAAAATCTTATTAAAATAAGAATAATCCTGAAGCTGCATACTCTCCGTCACTTCCAGAGTCAGAGCCTCCCCGGGAAGATCCATCTGCTGCAGAAGAGCCAGAACCGCTTCCTCAATTCCCTTCTGACGCAGCTGGACATAGGAAATATTCACGCTGATATGAAAATCCGGAAGCTTCTTTCTCCACTCTCTGCACTGGCTGACCGCCGTCTGAAGGACCCACATGCCGACCTCACAGATCATGCCGCTCTGCTCCAGCAGAGGGATAAACTCCCCGGGCCCCACCATTCCCCTGGACGGGGATTCATAGCGGAGCAGGGCCTCGGCCCCGTAAAGCCTGTAATCGCGGCTGTCGATCTGCGGCTGATAGCAGAGGTAAAAACCGTTGCAGCCATTGCGGACAGAGGCCCTCATCTCATCCTGCAGCGCAATTTTCTCCAGATTTTTCTGATAGTCGTCCGATGAAAAAAATACCAATGTATTTTTTCCCTCTCTTTTAGCACGGTCCAGAGCGTTCTCCGCATACTGGTAAACCTGTCCCCCGTCCATCTCGTCTCCGCAGCTGTAGATCGCCACTCCGGCGGATATGGTACAGTATTTTTCCATTTCTCTCTTTACCAAATCATAGAAGTCCAGAACGTCCTCCCTGTATTTTCCCGGAAAATTCACGGCAAAGCAGTCTCCGGCCAGACGGTACAGCTGAAGGGGCGTTTCCGAAAGATTTTCCAGTGTCTCTGTCATGGTCTTTAAAATATAGTTTCCGAATGTCCTTCCATTCTTTACGTTAATGCTCTTAAAATTATCGATTCCCAGTACCATCAGGTAGCCGCCGCTCTGTCTGAGGCATTCTGCCATATCTTCCAGAAACTTATCGTAATTCCAAAGCCCCGTCAGGCTGTCTGTCTTCTGGCCCACTGCCAGCTCAGAAATGCTTCCCGCCAAAAAAACCGCATTCCCCCTGTCGTCCTTCTGAACCTCGCTTTTGGCATTGAGCCATACGCGGTGTCCGTCTCTGTCTGTCAGCCTGTAATTCATGGCGTGTCTGTCCTTTCGCCCTTGGGCGATTTCCTCAATCTCCTTCTGAAGCTGTCTGCGATCTCTGTGGTGTACAATGCCTTCCCAGCACTCTAAGGGAATTCCCTCCTCTCCTGGAAGCGGAAGGGGATATTTCCCGCATATTTTATCTGCAATATGAATTCTTCTGTTCACTAAATCCAGCACATACAGGTAATCATTAGCGCTCTCTGAAAAAAAGCGGACTGTCTTCTTATATAACTGCAGTTCTTTATTTACATCCATACTTATTTCCTGCCTTTCTTCACCTCTCCATTCTATCATCCTGAAGGCAATTTCTCCATGAAAATTTTCAGCAGAAACACAAAAGAATCAAAAATCTTCTCCCTGAAAAGCCAAAAAAGGACGCGGCCAGAATCAAACAGTTTCTGGAACGCATCCTCTCTTCTCAATTCTATTTTTTATGCTGCCGGCTGGGAAGTCTGAACCGGCCGGTTCTTCCTGTCCCTTAATTTTCTGTGTAGAACAGACGGTTCACCGCGCTGAAAATACCGCGGATAGAAGCTCTCGTAATATTGGAGCTGATTCCCACGCCGTAGGTAGTGCGGCCGCTCTTTACATCTAACAGGTGAATGTAGGAAGCTGCCTGAGCTCCGGAACCGGAACGCAGCGCATGCTCTGTGTAATCCAGAACGCGGATCTCCACGCCCAGAGTGTCCTCCAGGCCTCTCTGAATGGCGTCGATCGGTCCGTTTCCAACCCCTTCAAACCGCTTCTCCTGTCCATGTTCTGTATAAATCACATCTGCCACTGTAGCGAACTCGCCCTCGTCCATCTCTCTGTCCGTAATCTGGCATTTTCTGAAGTGAACCGGCTCCTTTCGCTCGATGTAATTCTTCTGGAACTCTGCAAAGATCTGCTCCGGATCCACCTCTCCCTGGGCCTCCGCAATTTTCTGAATGATGTCCGCAAATTCCTTGTGCATTCCCTTTGGAAGCTTGAAGCCGTAGAAGGTATCCATGACAAAGGCCACGCCGCCCTTGCCGGACTGGCTGTTGATGCGGACCACCGGCTCGTATTCCCTGCCGATATCGCTTGGGTCGATAGGCAGATAGGGAACCTCCCAGATGCCGTCCGTTCTCTTTGAAAGGGCCTGCATTCCCTTGCTGATAGCGTCCTGGTGAGAACCGGAAAATGCTGTAAATACCAGCTTTCCAGCGTATGGATGGCGGGGATCCACCGGCATCTTGGTACACCGCTCGCAGACATCCACAATCTCTCTGATATTTTCAATCTCCAGCTCCGGATTAATTCCCTGGGAGAACATGTTGTAGGCAATGTTTAAGATATCCACATTTCCCGTCCGCTCGCCGTTTCCAAGAAGCGTTCCCTCCACTCTCTCAGCGCCTGCTAAAAGAGCCAGCTCTGTGGCCGCGATCCCGGTTCCTCTGTCATTGTGGGGATGGATGCTTAAAATAATGCTGTCCCTGTCCTTGAAGTGATGGTTCATCCACTCAATCTGATCTGCATAGACATTGGGCGTCGTCATCTCCACTGTGGCCGGAAGATTGATAATCATCTTCTTCTCAGGGGTGGGCTGCCATTCCTCCTGGACGGCGGTGCAGATATCAAGGGCAAAATCCAGCTCTGTGCCGGTAAAGCTCTCCGGAGAATACTCCAGGATCACCTCCCCGTCATGGGCCCGCATATATTTCTTCACCAGCCTCACGCCCTCCACGGCAATCTCCTTGATCTCCTCCCGTTCCTTGTGGAACACCACGTCTCTCTGCAGCGTGGAGGTAGAGTTATAGATGTGGACAATGGCCTTCTTCACGCCCTGAATCGCCTCGAAGGTGCGGCGGATCAGGTGTTCTCTGCACTGTGTCAGCACCTGGACTGTCACATCGTCAGGAATCATCCTGCGCTCTACCAGCTGTCTTAAAAAGTCGAACTCAATCTGGGAAGCAGCCGGAAAGCCAATCTCGATCTCCTTAAAGCCCATCTTCACCAGAAGGCGGAACATCTCCATCTTCTCTTCCACTACCATGGGCTCGATCAAAGCCTGGTTTCCGTCTCTCAGATCCACGCTGCACCAGATCGGCGCCTTCTCAATCTGGCGGCCCGGCCACTGTCTCTCCGGGAAATCCACCACAGGAACTCTCTTGTATTTCTTATAATTCAGCATATCATTTTCCTCCAATTCTCAAGCATTTCCGGTTATTTCATCTGGTTCTCACTCAAGCCTTGGAGTCGATAAACCACGCCGTAATTTTTCACTATGAAAATCGTTATCTTTTCAGGTCTAACCCCATGTCCATCATTCCTTTTCTTTCTAAAAATATGGTAACGACAAAATGTTTTAGCTGCCAAAGGCAGCGGCAGATGTGCGAAGCACAGCTGTATTTTGGAGTTATTATATCATATCCGCCTTTCAGACTTCAAGGCTAAGACCTATTACCGGAGAGATCTATTTCACATGGCTTTTATAAGATAGGGTTATGGCTGGAAAGCGGCTGATCAGAATAAGGGCAGGCCGCCTCTGCGGTCTGCCCCCTGTTTTACTTGCAGCTCTCGGAAAGCTCCTCGTGCTTCTTTAACAGCTCTGCTGTCAGCGGCTCCAGGAAGGTCTTCGGGTAAGCGGAGCTGTTCTCCGGATTGGTCGTCTCCCCGGCATAGACGGCGTTTGGATAATAGCTCTGAAGCTCCGAACGTCCCTTTGTGATAATGCACTCCGCCATTTCCTGGGCCAGTGGATTGGTCTTTTCTCCCTTATCCACAACTGCCACAGACTCTGTCAGGGAGAAGTTGCCCTCTGTCGGATCCACGAAGTCGATAGGAAGTCCCTTGGCCTTGTCGGCTACAGCCTGCTGGCGGAGTCCAAAGCCCACCGCCACCTCGCCTGCTCTTACCTTTTTCAGGGGAGCGGAGCCTGAGGTCTCGATGTGGGGCCCTGCGTTTTCATATATGCCTGTGAGAGTCTCTTTGGCTCCGTCCTCGCCGTAAGCGTCCACTAAGGCCTGAATCAGAAGCCACGCGGTAGAAGAACGCTTTACGTCTGTGACGGAGATCAAATCTTTATATTCCGGTTTTGTCAAATCTTTGAGGCTTTCCGGCATATCCAGATGATTTTCCTTTATCATCTCCGAGTTGACGATCATGGTTCCCTCCTGGGAGGTGATGGGAGCACAGTAATCCTTCTGCTCCTCCTGATTTAACAGCTCAAAATCAAAATTCAGCTTCTGAAACATCTGCTGTGTTTCCTGGGCGCTGTCAATGTAGAAGGTGCTGAGGGTAATCAAATCTGCTTCCATATCCGTCCCCTCTGCCATCACCTTGCCGCCCAGCTCGGAGGTGCCAAAGGTCTGGAAGATATATTTTCCCTCATACCCATTCTGATCCAGAGTCTTTTTCATGGCCTCCACCGCCTCGTCGTCTGCGTTGGAGTAAATGACTACCTCTTCGTCCTTCTGGCCTCCCGGCTGGGAACAGCCGGTGAGCGTCATGCCTGATAAAGCTGCCGCTGCCGCCAGCGCCAAAACTGCAGTCTGTCCTGTCCTTCTTTTTGTTTTTGTCTCCTTTTTTCTGAACCGCATACAGATTCTCCCTTTTATCTTTTTATTTTTATTAATTTGATTTTTTTGAATTTTCCTGTTTATTTCATTCTCTTTTTCAGCGCCGCCAGAAGCCCTTTCACCGCCAGGTTGGTGAACAGAATCAGAAGGGACAGCACAAATACCTCGTTAAACTTCGTGTAATACTGCAGCTCCTTGATTTTTGTGGTAATGACCATGGTTCTCGCTCCTGCGATGAAGATAACCGCGCTGACGGTTACCATAGCGTTTACAAAGTAGTATCCGAATACCTCCAGAAGCGTGGAGGCCATGTTCGGAGTGATAATCCGCACAATAGTTTGAAACCAGCTGTCTCCCATGAGAGACGCCGTGGCCTCCCAGGAGCTGTTAAGCTTTGACAGCGAATTTTTCATCATCAGATACGGCGTCGAAAAAAAGTGTACGATATTGCAGATAATAATTAAAATCAGCGTATTCTGAAGGGGCGTGCCTGTAAAAATAAACAGAAACACAATACCAACCACCATTCCGGGAATGGTGTTCGTCACCAGCGCAATGCCGTCAATCACCGCTTTCAGCCTGCTGTTCAGGCCGCTTCTGGCTGTGGCAAGAGCCGATCCGCAGGTGACCAGAAGTCCGCCCGCCGCAGTGCAGACAGCCACAAGCAGCGAATTTTGATACACATCCGTCAGGCTTCTGTCCGTCAGCGTGGAGATTACGTGCTCCAGGGTAAAGGAAGTCTGATAAGGCCATTCGCTGACCAGGGGAACCACGAAAATCACGGCGAAGACAGAGAGAAGCCCCAGCAGGAACACCGAGGATCCTGCAAAGAAAACTCCGTCCCGAAGCCTGTTTTTTCTGATTTCCACGGTGGAAATCTTCGAGTACCTGATGTTGTACTTTTCCAGCCAGCGCAGCAGGGCGATGCTGACTGCTGACGGTATCAGCATCATCATGGCCACCACGGCTCCTCTGTTAAAATCCGGCACGCTTCCCAGCATTTCATTGTAGAGAACCGTGGCCACCACATCGTACCTGCCTCCCACAGACGCCGGAATTCCATAATCCGTAAAGCACAGGAAAAAGCACTGTACCATGGAAGCTGCCAGCGTTCCCAGCAGAGGCCTTGCCACGGTCTGCAGAAAGGTTTTTAAAGGCTTATAACCCATCACCCTCGACACCACGGAAAATTTCTTGTCAATGTAGCGCATGGTATTGAGAATCAGCAGGAACGACACCGGAAGAGTGTAAATCACATATCCGAACAGCAGTCCTCCAAAGCCGTAAATTTCAAATATCTGGCGCCCAAACAGTCTGGTGAGAAGCCCCTGTTTTCCGAAGGAATAGATAATGGCAAAGCCGTATGTAATCGTCGGAAGCAGCATGGGCAGCGTCGCCAGAGTGCGGATCAGGCTCTTAAAGACTGGGGGCACGTTAGTGTATTGAATGGTATAGGCCAGAAAAAAGGCGATGGCGGTAGCTGTCACCGCGCTGGCAATGGACACCGCCGCGCTGTGTCCCAGCGCCGTCAGAAATCCCTTCCCGGTCAGCACGCTGATATAATTTGCGATTCCCGCTCCCGCTTCTGACGCAAAGGATTCCGCTAAAAGCCTCAGCACCGGAACGGCCAGAAAAAAAGCGAAGACCGCCACCACGGCGCAGTAAATGGTTTTTATCTCGTATTCTTTTCTGCCAGTCATTCTACACCGCCTGTTCCCTTACGCAGGCTTCAGCCCCTGCGCCCGCTTCCTGAAAGCTGCAATCCAGACTGTCCACCGTTCTGTTGAAGAAGCGGAAAATATTTTTTCTCTTAATTTCCAGCTGGTTTAAAATAAAATCCTTCACAAACTGATTACCCGGCTGGAACACCATCTCCTCCGGCGTTCCATACTGGGAAATGCCGCCCTGATTGACAATCAGCACTTTGTCTGACAGCGTCAGCGCTTCCTCCGGATCGTGGGTAACAATAATCGTCGTCAGATGGTAGTCTCTGGCGATCTGGCGGATTTTTTCTTTGATGGACTCCTTGATCACTCCGTCCAGAGCGCTCAGCGGCTCGTCCAGCAGAAGAATCTTGGGCTTCATTACCATCGTTCTGGCAAGAGCCGCTCTCTGCTTCTGACCGCCTGACAGCTGCTCAATCTTCTTTGCCAGGTGTTCCCGCAGTCCCAGCAGATCAATCAGCTCCTCCACCTCCTGCTTCGTGGAAATTCCCGGACGGTTTTTCAGGCCGTAGGTAATATTCTGATATACGTTCAGGTTAGGAAACAGGGCGTAATCCTGAAATACGATATTAAATTCTCTTTTCTCCATGGGAAGTCTCGTCATCTCCTGTCCGTCAAACAGAATCTGCCCCTCGTCCGCATCCGTCAGTCCCAGGATCAGATTTAACAAAGTGGTCTTTCCGCATCCGGACGGCCCCAGAATGGACACAATCTCACCATCCTGAATCTCCAAATTGATATCGCTCAGAATCGTAACTCCGTCATAAGATTTTTTTATATGTTTCAGCTCCAGCATAACAGCATTCTCCTTTCACGGCGTTTTCTCAAACGCCTCCTGTACACTGACGCTGTTATAACTGGACGCAAAACTGGGAACTATCATGGTTTTGAAAAATTTTGTAAAATCAGATTAAAGAAGTGGATATGTCTGTAAAATGTCTTAAGAAGAAGGAGAAGCAAAAATCATTCTGTTCCCCCTTCCGCAGAAATGTTCTATTTTCCGTTCTCTCTATTGATATTTCCGCTTTATTTCATTACGCGTTTTCTGCGGCCAGCTGGTACTCTTCTATCAGCTCTCGCATATGCTCTGCATTTTTCACTAAGATCACCTGGTCATCTACTGCCAGGCAGGGAATTCCGGCCTGATGCTTCTCTCTGGCCTCCCTATGGGCCTCCGAGGTATCGCGGACCCTCAGAAAGCTCTTCAGCCTGCCTATGCTCTCGCAGATATCCACGTAGAGATACTGCACGTTACTCTGGGAAAGAACCTCTTTCACCGGCGGACAGTCCGGTCAGGAGGCTGTTCCAAATAAAATAATTTTTCTCATCCTTGCGTTCTCCTTCACATTTTCCCTCTATTTTTCCCTCTATCTTTCCTTCTATCTTTCCCTCTGCTTTGCCCCTCTGCCTTCCCTCCTCTATCTCCTCTGCAAACAGTTCTCTTAATGCATTGCACATATGCTTCGCCTCCTCATACTGCTTAGCCAGACCTTCTCCTTCCAGTATAATCAAATTTTCATATTTCAGCAATGTGATCTTAACTTAGGCAAAAACAGCAGGTTGGGCGATAACAGCGAGGCTTTCGCAGGGAGGTTCGTGCTAATTTCCGCCATCGAGCAAAATGTCTGAGCCGTAAGGCGAGTTTTTGCGAATGGCGGATAACGGATGCACGAACCGAGCAGAAAACGCAGCTAGTCGCAAATCCTGCTGTTTTTGTCTGTTTTGCAATAACTTAAGAAAAGGGAGTATATTCCTGCGTTTATCATGACGGCAATCTTAACAGCACCGCAAAAAAGAGAAAACGTTTTCCAGCGCCTTTATCTGCGCTCTGAAAACGTCTCCTCTCTTTTTCTCTTATTCCTCCGTGTGCACTGCAGAGGCTGTCAGTTTTCCGTTCTGCTCGTCAATCTGGATCACGTCCCCGGCACGCACGCCGTCGGCCAGAATCAGTCTGGCTGCCAGCGTCTCCACGTGCTTCTGCAGATACCGCTTCAGCGGCCTTGCGCCGTAAATCGGGTCGTAGCCGTTCTCTACAATGAACTGCTTTGCGCTGTCAGTGAGAGCGATGGACAGCTCTCTGTCGGCCAGACGCTTATTCACATCCTCCACCAGAAGGCCGATAATGCCTCCGATATTGCCCTTTGTCAGCGGCTTGAACATGATAATCTCGTCCAGACGGTTTAAGAACTCCGGCCTGAAATGCGCCCGCAGGTCGTTCATGGCCATATTGTCGGCTGCCTCTGTAATATTTCCATCCTCGTCGATGCCCTCTAACAGGTACTGGGAACCGATATTGGAGGTCATAATCAGGATCGTGTTCTTGAAATCCACGGTTTTTCCTGTGGAATCTGTGATCCGGCCGTCGTCCAGCACCTGGAGCAGTACGTTGAATACATCCGGGTGGGCCTTCTCCACCTCATCAAAGAGGACAACCGAATAAGGCTTTCTTCTGACTGCCTCTGTCAGCTGGCCGCCCTCGTCGTAGCCTACATATCCTGGCGGCGCTCCGATGAGTCTTGATACAGAATGCTTTTCCATATATTCGCTCATATCGATACGCACCATACTGTTCTCATCGTCGAACAGGCTCTCCGCCAGAGCCTTGGCAAGCTCTGTCTTTCCCACTCCTGTAGGTCCCAAAAACAGGAAGGATCCAATTGGTTTGGAAGGATCCTTGATGCCTGCCTTGGAGCGGATAATGGCCTCCGTCACCTTGGTCACCGCCTCATCCTGTCCGATGACTCTCCGGTGGAGAATGTCGTCCATGTGAAGGGTTTTGCTCCTCTCGCTCTCCGTCAGCTTGGCGACCGGGATGCCCGTCCATTTGGAGATAATTCTGGCAATCTCCTCCTCTGTCACGCTCTCGTGGACCAGACTCAGATCCTTATTTTTAACTCTCTCTTCCTCCTCAGCCAGCTGTTTTTTCAACTCCGGCAGCTTTCCGTACTGAAGCTCTGCGGCCTTGTTCAGGTCATATCGCTGCTGGGCGGCCTGGATCTCGCCGTTTAAATGCTCAATCTCTTCCCTCAGCTTTGACAGCTTATCCACAGAAGCCTTCTCATTTTCCCACTGGGCCTTCTGTGCGGCAAATTCGTCTCTCAGCTCCGCCAGCTCCTTCTGAAGATCTGCCAGACGATCCTGGCTCAGGCGATCCGTTTCCTTCTTAAGGGCCGCCTCCTCGATCTCCAGCTGCATAATACGCCTTGCCTTCTCATCCAGCTCTGTGGGCAAGGAATCCAGCTCCGTCTTAATCATGGCGCAGGCTTCGTCCACCAGGTCGATAGCCTTATCCGGCAGAAAACGGTCGGAAATATACCGGTCGGACAACACAGCCGCCGAAACCAGAGCGGAGTCTGTGATCTTCACTCCGTGGTACACCTCATAGCGATCCTTTAAACCTCTTAAAATAGAGATGGTATCCTCCACCGTCGGCTCGTCTACATGAACCGGCTGGAATCTTCTCTCCAGAGCCGGATCCTTTTCTATATATTTTCTGTACTCATCCAGCGTGGTCGCGCCGATACAGTGAAGCTCTCCTCTGGCCAGCATAGGCTTTAACATATTTCCGGCGTCCATGGATCCTTCCGTCTTTCCGGCTCCCACAATGGTGTGAAGCTCGTCGATAAACAGGATAATCTGTCCCTCGCTCTTCTTCACTTCCTCAAGCACTGCCTTTAAACGCTCCTCAAACTCGCCTCTGTACTTGGCTCCGGCCACCAGAGCGCCCATATCCAGGGCGAACAGCTTCTTATCCTTCAGCCCCTCCGGCACGTCGCCCCGGACAATCCTCTGGGCCAGTCCCTCTACGACCGCCGTCTTTCCGACACCAGGCTCGCCGATGAGAACCGGATTATTTTTCGTCTTTCTGGACAGAATCCGAACCACATTTCTGATTTCTCCGTCCCTGCCAATCACAGGATCCAGCTTCTGTTCTCTGGCCCGCTCTACCAGATCGTAGCCATACTTGGACAGGGTGTCATAGGTGGCCTCCGGATTGTCGCTGACCACTCTCTGATTTCCCCGCACGGTGGAGAGAGCCTGGAGAAATCCCTCTCTTGTAATATTGTAAAGCTTAAACAGCTCCTTCACCGCACGGTTCGGCTGCTTCACCATAGATAAGAACAGGTGCTCCACAGAAACGTACTCGTCTCCCATAGATTTCGCCTCATCCTCCGCGCTCACCAGAACCTTGTTGGCGTCCTGGCTGAAATATACCTGGCCGCCGGACACCTTCGGAAGCTTTTCAATGGCCCCCTGCACCTCGTTCAGAAACTGATTTTCCTGCACTCCCATCTTGGTGAGCAGCTTGAGAATCAGACTGTCATCAATCGTCAGCAGGCTGTACAGCAGGTGCTCCTGGTCAATCTGCTGATTTCCGTATTCATATGCCAGCTTCTCCGTCCTCTGGACTGCTTCCAGAGACTTCTGAGTGAATTTATTAATGTTCATAAATCGTTGTCCTCCTTCCGAACAATGATTAAGTAAGAATTCTTTTTTGTTCTAGCTGTAATATAACACTTATCGTTAGCAGTGTCAAGAGTCAAGTGCTAATTTTATTTAAAATTTTGCTCTCCAAAACAGGGCGGTCTTTATTGGAGATTATCTATCTATTGATATTATGTCACAGCTGCTGCATTAATATAGGTAGAGTTCGGTAAAATTCCTTTCTTTTGTCTATTCTACAATATGTTTCTTGTACATTTCCCCTTTTTTACTGTTGGACATTGTTATAAAACCATGGTATTCTGGCTTCATCAATTTTACGTTTAAGCGTACTGCAGTGCTGAAAAACGAAAGAAAAAGGAGGGGATATTTAGTGGGAATTGTTGCATTCCTTGTTTATATTATTTTCGTTATGATCTGGTATCTGATGTTAAAGCGCAGCATCGCCGAGGCAATGCTTTTAGGTCTCGTAATCGTATGCGCCTTTAACGGAGTCGACGTGCTTCCTCAGACTTTTGCCAGCAGCCTGACAAAAGCGCTGACGCAGGACGTTATGGCCGCCATCATTCTGTTCACTGTAATGGCTTCTATTATGACTCAGACTGGTATTATCACCCGTCTTGTCAGCATTTTAAACTCTATCCTGGGACGGTTCCGCGGAGGTCCTGCCTACGTGTCAGCCTGTGCCAGCGCCATGTTCGGCATGGTATCCGGCGCCAGTAGCGCCAACGCCGCTACTGTTGGTTCTATCACAATCCCGTGGATGACGGAATCCGGCTGGCCTAAGGAAGTGGCCGCGACCATGAATACAGGAAACGCCGGCCTGGGCATCTGCATTCCGCCGTCTTCTTCCATGTTCCTGATGCTGGGACTTCTCGTTGTGGCTGGATCTGTGGCTGCCGGCGATCTCTACATCGCGCTGATGTGCGGCGGTCTCTGGAGTCTTGCTTACCGTCTGCTCCTCACCAGATACTATGTGAGCAAATACAACATTCCTGCAGTTCCGAAGGACCGCATCGTGTCCCTTTCCTCTGCCCTGAAGGAGGGCGGAACCTCTCTGACCATGTTCTTAGGAATTATCGTTCCTCTGGTAGTAATCACCGGGCCGGTCGGAAACTTTTTAAAGACTCTTCCCGCCTTCGGCGAGGACGGCGTCGACGCTATGAACATCATTATCTGGGTGCCGGTGCTCATCATGTTCATCTGCATCATAGAGGGAAGAAAGCTGCTTCCGAAAACTGCCTCCGGCTGGGGAAAGCTTCTCTCCTCCACCGCAAAGACCTGCTGCTCCTGCGGAGCCGTTTCCCTCTTTGCTATGGCCGGAAGCAACGCTTTAACTGCCACTGGCTTCGGAGACGATTTAACGGCCCTTCTATCCGCCATGGATATGCCGAAGTTTCTCATGATCCTGATCATCGGCTTCGTCATCGCCCTGGTGGCAGGCCCGTTGAACGCTACCTCCACTACAGTCAGCCTGGGACCTGTGGCCTACTCCGCTATGGTCGCTGTGGGAGTTTCTCCTGTCACCGCAATTGTCAGCTTCCTGATTTTTGCCTCCACAGAGGGAGCTTCCCCGCCAATGTCCTCCCCTATCTTCGTGTCCAGCAGTATTGCCGGCGTGGAGGACGTCAGCGTTATGTTTAAGGCTCTGATTTTCCACTATGTCATTCCGATTGTTCTGGTAGGCGCTCTCATCGCCATGGGATTCCTGCCGATTATAGGAGGTTAAGCCATGAAAAAGCTGTTAAATTACATGTTTATCGCCTGCGCTGCCCTTGCTCTTCTGCTGGCCTTCGGCTATGTGGCAGTTGAGCTGGCGGCGGTTATCACCGGAAACGGCAGTCTCACCATCTGGGCGGAAAGCCACCTGGAAGCGCCTGTCTGCATCATGTGCTCCCTGACAGCCATCGTATCCTTTATCATGAGCTACGTATTCCGCTGGACCTCCGGCGACTAAATTTTCATTATCCAAAATGCCGGTGAATGGATCGGGAGTAATTCTGGAACACCATGCCTGCATCCCGGATAAAATCTCTTGCATACTCAGGAAGTGGATAATCCTTCCGATACACCAGGGAAACCGTATTTTCCGGAATTTCATTGATAACCGGAAAAACATGAAACGGTTTCCCTGTTTTTCTTTGGGCGTGGTAATTCTTCCAGCAGACCACCGGAGACAGAAGGCCCGCTCCACTCCCCTTTCTGGCCATATCGTAAATCAGTTCCTGCTCGTCGCACTCAAAAATATACTGCGGGAGGCGGCAGGAGGAAAAGAACGCGTCGATTCCCTTTCTCAGCCTGTTTCCCTGGCGCACAGTGATGAAGGGCAGGCGGAGCAGCCGTTTCAAATCTGCCCCCTGCTTAAAGTCACCCAGGATCTGCTCCCACTCCTCCGGATAATAGGTTTTCAAAAGCTCCTCTGAAAAGCAGCACTGCACCTTTTCTTTCGTCAGCTCATAGATTTTTCTGTTTGCGTTCTCCACCACGTCCACGCCGATATATAAATCAATTTTTCCAGACTGAAGCAGATCTTCAAAGGTATTGCTGTTTCCATGGATCAGCTCGATGGAAATATTGGGATGGGAGGCGTGGTAAAAATCCCAGATCACCGGAAAAAAGGTTTTTCCCCTCAGCCTGGAAATCCCCAGCCTCAGAGTTCCTCTGTGATTCTTGCTGATATCGGAAAAGGCTCCCCTCATATTGGCCTCCGCCTGGATGATCTGCCTTCCGTAAAACGCCATCTGCTCTCCGAACATGGTCAGGCGCAGGGAAGGACGCCGCTCAAACAGGGGAACCCCGTACTCCTCCTCTAACCGCTTCAGGTGGCTGCTCAGCGCCTGCTGGCTGATAAACAGCCGTTCCGCCGCTCTTGTGATATTCATCTCCTCTGCCGCCGCCAGAAAATATTCAATACTTTTCAGATTCATTTGTTCCTCCTTCCACAATGTATTCATTGTTTTTTTTATTAAAATATAGTGTTAGACATTGTTATATTGGAATGTTATCATAAATTCAGTTAAAAGAAAAGAAAAAAGGAGAAATCAAATGGATCAGCTTACATTAATGGACTGCACCTTAAGAGACGGCGGAAACGTAGTGGGCAAGGGATTTCCAGCCGATATTACAGATATGGTATTAGACGGACTGACCGCCTGCCATGTGCCGATTATTGAGCTTGGAAATTCCGGCGGTATCGGAGCTTATGAAGTAGCCGGATTTACAGACGCCTTAACAGATATGGAATACCTGGAAATCGCCAAGAAGTACATGAACCGCGGTTCTGAGCTGGGTATGTTCTTAAACGCAAAGCGCTACCGCGAGAAAAATGTGGATCTGGCTGCTGAGCACGGTCTGTCCTTCCTCCGCGTAGGAGCCGACGCTGAAGACGGAGACATTGCCCTGACAGCTATCGCTGACATGAAAAAGAGAAATCTGAAGGCATTCTATTCTGCCATGAAGGCTTATCTTCTGACTCCGGCAGAATTAGCCGAGGAGGCTAAGAAGCTGGAAGCGGCAGGCCTTGACGAGTACACCATTATGGACTCCGCCGGAACCATGCTTCCTGATCAGGCGGCCGCCTACACAGAGGCGCTGGCAGACGCTCTGTCCATCCCGGTTGCCTTCCACTGCCACAACAACCTGGGACTCTCCGCAGCCAACGCTCTGGCAGCAGCCCAGAACGGAGCAAAAATCTTAGACTGCGGTCTGATGGGAATGGCCAGAAGCGCCGGAAACCTGCCTACAGAGGTATGCGTAGCTATGATGCAGCGCCACGGACAGATGATGGACGTAGATCTCTTCGGTATGCTGGACTTCATTGAGAACTGTCTGCAGCCGGCTATGGAAACTCACAACTACCACAATCCTATCACACCGACCGACCTGACTCTGGGCTTCTCCGGATGCCACTCCAGCTTCTTAAAGCTGTTCCGTCAGACAGCGGCTGAAAAGAAGGTCAACCTGTTCCGCCTGATCACAGAGGTATCTGCCGTCAACCAGAAAAATCCTTCTGCACAGCTGATTGAGGAAACAGCAGACCGTCTTCTGAGCGAATAATCAGAGCAGAAATCATTCGGAGGGAAATTATCATGAAAAAAGTAATTCTTGCGGGAACCTATCCCGCTCATACCTTTGAAAAGCTTCGGGCTATGCTGCCGGAAGAGGAGTTCGAGCTGAAAGCGGTGGATACGCCGGAGGCCTACGACGCCATGACAGACGCTGAATTTATGATTCTCCGTATTTTTAAGGCGCCGCGTCCAGTCATTGAGCGCAATCCGAATCTGAAAATGATTCTCCGCTGGGGCGCAGGCTTCGATTCTGTGGACATCCAGGCAGCCGGAGAGCACGGCGTATGCGTCACAAACACTCCGGGAGCCAACGCCGGAGCCGTTTCCGAGCTGGCCGTTCTCCTGATGTTAGCCGTAGGACGCAAGCTTCTGTGCCACACAGAGAGCCTCGCCAAGGGAGAGTGGAGCAAAAATACATTTTTAAACGGTTCCTTCTGCCTGAACGGCAAAACTCTTGGCGTTATCGGAGCCGGAAATATCGGCCGTCAGGTAGCGAGAAAGGCCCAGGCCTTCGGCGCAGTGACAAACTACTACGATCCCTTCCGCCTCTCTCCGGAGATGGAGGAGGAGTATCACCTCTCCTACCTTCCGCTGAAGGAGCTGCTTGCTTCCTCCGATCTGATCACGCTGCACGTGCCGCTGACAGAGGAAAACCGCCATATGATCGGAGCAGCGGAGATTGCTTCCATGAAGGATCATGCAATCCTTATCAATACCTCCCGGGGCGGTCTGGTAGACGACAAAGCGCTGGCTGAGGCCGTAGCCTCCGGAAAGCTCTTAGGAGCCGGTCTGGACGTGGTGGAGGAGGAGCCTCTTCCTGCCGGACATCCGCTCCTCACAAACCCGAATATCGTTGTAACTCCTCATATCGGAGGCGGTACAGCCGATATCGGAGACGTGATTATGCCTATGCTGGCAGAGGACATTAAGACAATGGCTGCCGGAAACCTTCCAATCCATACTGTAAATAAAGAATACTTAAACAAATAAGCAGAGAGACTGAAAAGCGCCTGGGAGACAAAATAAAAAGTCTCCCAGGCGTTTTTCAGTCTCTTTATTTATGCCGGCTGTCTTCTTTCCTCTCCTCCACCAGAAACCCTCTCTGGCGGAGCATTTCCTCGATGGCGTCCAGAGTCTCCCGGCTGTCCGCGCTGACTGTGTGGTAGTGGTAGCCTGACGTGATACTGCTCAGAGGGCTGGAGCTTCCATGTTTAATGTCCTCCAGAAAGAGGGCGATCTTCCGCCTCGAACTGATATTTAACTCCGCCTCCATGCGGCCGTAAATCCTGTGATTCACTGCCACGTCCTTCACGCAGCCGCCCATATCCACGATGGCGTTCAGCTCCTCCTCCATCTGCTCGTTCGTGTGGCGCACCTTGAATACCCGCTCTACCTGGCCTAAGCTGTTCAGAATGTAGCCTCTGTTGGTAGAAATAATGTCGTAGCCTGCGGCCCGAAGAAGGGCGATATCCTGGACAATCACCTGGCGGCTGACCTGGCAGGACGCCGCCAGACTCCGGGCCGGCACCGGAGAAGGGCTCTTCTGAATGATTTTTACAATCTCGTTTCTTCTATCTGTTCCAGTCACCGACTGCACCTCCTGCTTCCATTCCCGGAGCTGTTTTCCCGCCGTTTTCCTATTCTGTGGGCTGCTCTACCGGATGCAGATGCTTTAAGGAGATGTCGAGAATCGGAGCGGAGTGGGTGAGGGCGCCGCTGGAAATATAGTCCACGCCGCAGTCGATATAGCGGGCGATATTTTCCTTTGTCACGTTTCCGGAGCACTCTGTCTCCGCCCTTCCGTCAATCAGCTGAACCGCCTTCTTCATATCCTCCGGAGACATGTTGTCCAGCATAATAATGTCGGCTCCCGCCTCCACTGCCTCCTTCACCATGTCGAGGTTTTCCACCTCCACCTCAATCCGGCGCACAAAAGGAGCGTACTCTTTGGCCATGCGGACTGCGTTGGCCACTCCGCCTGCCGCTCCGATGTGATTGTCCTTTAACATAACGCCGTCGGACAGGTTGTAGCGGTGATTGTGGCCGCCTCCTGCCCGAACCGCGTATTTCTCAAAAATACGCATGTTCGGCGTCGTCTTTCTGGTGTCTAACAGCTTTACCTTGCTTCCCTTTAAAAGCTCTGCCACAGAGTGGGTGTAGGTGGCGATTCCGCTCATTCTCTGCAGATAATTTAACGCCACCCTCTCTCCAGAAAGGAGAACCCGGATGTCTCCTGTCAGCTTTCCCATCAGCTGTCCGGCCTTTACCTCGTCTCCGTCTGCACAGAAAAATTCGCACTCTGTGGCCGGGTCCAGAAGCTCAAATACCCGCTTAAACACATCCAGGCCTGCAATGATTCCGTCTTCCTTGCACAGCAGATCTACCGTTCCCTTCACTGCCTGCTTCATCACGGAATTGGTGCTCACGTCCTCGCTCGATATATCCTCCTTCAGGGCCTCCATAATCAGATGATCCGCCTGAAGCTTCATTGTAATTGAATTAAACATACCCCTGTTCTCCTTCTATCTGCAACTATTCCTATCATGTTCCTCGTTTACTGCTCTCCCAGCTTCCGTTTCATGTCGCCTGCGGCTCTCTTGGCGAACACAAGGCTCTCCAGCAGGGAATTGCTGGCCAGACGGTTGGCTCCGTGGACGCCGTTGCAGCTGGTCTCCCCCACTGCGTAGAGGCGGTCCATGGTGGTCCGGCTCTCAGAATCCACCCAGATTCCTCCCATAAAGTAGTGCTGGGCCGGAACCACCGGAATCCACTCCTTCGTCACATCGTAGCCCTCCTCCAGGCACCGCTGACAGATATTGGGGAAATGGCTTAAAATCGTTTCCTTTGGAATCGGCTCTAAAGACAGCCATACATGATCTGTGCCGTCTGCCTCCATCTGCTTTCTGATAGCGTTTGTCACCACGTCTCTGGGGAGAAGCTCGTCCACAAACCGCTCTCCTTTCTTATTATAAAGAAGCGCTCCCTCTCCTCTTACTGACTCCGAAATCAGGAATCTCCGGCCCGGCTTTTCGGAGTAGAGAGTCGTCGGATGGATCTGAACATAATCCAGGTGCTCTAAGCGGATGCCGTGCTTTTCGGCCACTGTCAGGGCGTCTCCCGTCAGGTGGGGGTAATTGGTGGAATGCTTATACCGTCCGCCGATTCCTCCGCTGGCAAATACCGTAAACTCTGCCCGGATCTCCAGAAGCTCGTCCCCGCATCTGGCTGTAATGCCTGCGCATCTGCCGTTTTCCTCAATGATATCCGTCATCTCGGTAAACTCCCGGATCTCCACATTGGGACACTTTCTCACTGCCGCCAGAAGCTTGGAGGTAATCTCCTTTCCCGTAATGTCCTCGTGGTAGAGAATCCTGGGCCTGGAGTGGGCGCCCTCTCTGGTGTAGGCCAGCTCTCCGTCCTGCTTCTCAAACTCCACGCCAAAGCCGATGAGATCCTCTATAATCTCCCTGGAGCTGCGGATCATAATGTCCACCGACTCCTTCCGGTTCTCATAATGGCCCGCTCTCATGGTGTCCTCAAAGTAGCTGTCGTAATCCTCGTCGTCTCTCAGAACACAGATTCCTCCCTGTGCCAGAAATGAATCGCTGCTCTCCGCATCGGATTTCGTAATCATGGTAATGCGCCGGTCCCTCGGCAGGTTCAGCGCCGCAAACAGGCCGGATACTCCGGTTCCTACAATCACTATGTCTGTCTCTGTCTTCATATCTCCTCCTAAGCCCTCCGGGGGCCCTTCTCAAATCTATCCCGCCGGCAAAATCTGCCGGTTCCTGTCCGCCCTTTTCCTATTTGGCCAGACGGAGCATTTCCTCTAAAGGCTTTCCTGCCTCCTCCACCATGGACGGATCTGCCAGAACCTCATTTTCCCCTGTCTCCAGTACGCGGAGAATCTTTTCCAGAGTAATCAGCTTCATATCGCCGCAGACAGGCTCTGTAGCTGTAAAGTAGAACTTCTTTCCAGGACAGCGCTTTCCTAACTCAAAGCGGACGCCGTTTTCCGTACAGATGATAAACTCCTTCGCGCCGCTTGCCTCCGCGTGGGCAATGATGCCGGAGGTGCTTCCAATGTAGTCAGACTCTCTGCAGACAGCCTCGCCGCACTCCGGATGAGTCAGCACCTCTGCCTCCGGGTGCTGTTCCTTCAGAGCCTGAAGCTCCTTGAGCTTTAACTCCTCGTGAACCGGGCAGAAGCCCTCGTTAAATACGAAATGCTTCTCCGGCGCCTGTTCTGCCACGAAGCGGGCCAGGTTTCTGTCCGGGATAAAGAAAATATTTTTGTTAGGCAGAGCTTTTACGATTTTCACCGCGTTGGCGGAGGTCACGCACACGTCTGAATGACGCTTTAACTCAGCTGTAGAGTTGATGTAGCAGACAACGGCCAGGTCGTCCCAGGTTTTCCGCATCTGTTCAATAGTCTCCACGGAAGCCATGTGGGCCATGGCGCAGTCTGCGGACGCGTCCGGAAGAAGCACTGTTTTCTCCGGGTTCAGAATCTTTACGCTCTCTCCCATAAAAGAAACTCCGCACATCACAATCGTCTGTGCCTCAAGTCCGACCGCCAGCTTGCTCAGGTAAAAGGAATCGCCGATGTAGTCGGCAATCTCCTGCACCTCCGGGCGCACATAGTAGTGGGCCAGGATCACCGCGTTCTTCTCCTCCTTCAGCCGTTTAATCTCCTCTGCAATAGTTCTTGTCATATCTATCTCCTTCTCTTTGCTGTTCATCTGTCTTAAGCGCAATTGTGGCTATTATACTACCAGACTTTACATATGACAAGACAGTTGTATATTTTTGATATTTCCTTAACAATCTTTATCCTCTGAGCGGTTACAGAACGATCCCCGCCGGTACCTCCTCCGCCTCCACGGCCTTTAAAAAGGCCTGGTCGTGCTCCACCAGAAGCATGGTCAGACGATTGCTGCGGATCACCTCCTCAATCTGCAGCCGTGAAAACACGTCGATGTAGTTGAGAGGTTCGTCCCACACGTAGACATGGGCCTGCTGGCAGAGGCTTTTCGCCAGGAGAACCTTCTTTTTCTGCCCCTCGCTGTACTGCTCCATAGGCTTATGAAACAGCTCTCTGGGAATGTCCAGCTTTCTGAGAACAGTCAAAAACAGGGAACGATCCACCTCCTGCTCTCTGGCAAAGGCCGTCAGATCTCCTTTCAGAAAGGAAGCGTCCTGGGGCACATAGGAGATTTTAAGGTCTGACGGCAGAGAGAGCTCCCCGCTTAACCGGATCAGACCACATGCGCCTCTCTCCGGACCGTCTGCCTGTGCCTCCTTAAAAGCCTCCTGCGTCTCCTGAGCGGCAGTTTTCAGGATTTCCCGGATGACGGAAGATTTTCCGTTCCCGTTTCCTCCTGTCAATGCAATGCGCTGTCCCTGTTCCAGGACAAAGCTGAGCCCCTGTCCCTTCTTCTGGGCCGAAAGGCCAGATCCTGCCTCCTCTCCCGGCTGGTAAGAAAGCCTCAGATCCCGTACGCGGATCAGTTCCTTTTTCCAGTGAGTCAGAGGCAGTATCTTTAAGGGCTGTTCCTCCTCCACATCCCTTAAAAGCTTCTCCTTTTCCTGGATCGCCCGCTCCTGGCGCTGTTCCAGATTCTTCCTCCTCTGCTGCATTTTTCTGGATTTTTCACCCAGATAGCTTCTGGTTCCAATGAATTTTCCTCCCACAAAGGATCCGGTTCCGATTTTCATTCCCTCTGATCGGTCTGCCCAGGCGCAGGCGGCAGCGGCGGAAGCCTGGAGACTCCCGATCTCCTTTTTCAGCTTCTCGTTCTCCTGCCGCTCAAAGGCGTCCCGGCGGTCCCTGTTCTCACGCCAGGCAGAAAAATTCCCCTGCACAATCTCAACGCTCTCCCGGTTCAGAGCCATCACATGGTCAATGCACCCGTCTAAAAAGCTTCTGTCGTGGGATACCAGAATGAATCCCTTCTTCCTGTTTAAATACCGGCTGACAAGCCGCCTGCCCTCTGCGTCCAGGTGGTTGGTGGGCTCGTCAATCAAAAGAAATCTTCCCTCGCGGCAGAAAAGAGCCGCTAAAAGAGCCTTCGTCTGTTCTCCTCTGCTCAGGGACGAAAAGGGGCGAAACAGCGTCTCCTCCCGAAGCTCCAGCAGATTCATCTCCCGCAGAAGCATCCAGAATTCCCCGTCCGGACAGACCTCATCCAGAACGTCTATGGTATTTTTATCAGGATCCGGAACATGATATGGAAAATATTCAAAGGGCTCGGAGGACAAAATCCTGCCCTCGTATTCGTATTCCCCCATAAAAAGCCTTAAAAGCGTTGTCTTTCCTTTTCCGTTTCTCCCTACAAGCCCCAGCTTCCAGTCCGTATCTATGGAAAACGACATATCTGTAAACACGTCCTCCCCGCCGTCATAGCGGAAGGATAAATTTTTTGCCTGTATCTGCGCCATCGCTCATTCCTCCTCTCAGTGTTCAGGCCGGCAGAGCGTTTTTATTTCACCAGGCGTCATCTTCCTGTGAAACAAAAAAAGGATGCAGAAAATCTTCTGCATCCCTTCCATGAATACTGATATCTGAGGTCTATGCCGCCTGCATCAGCCCTTCGGCTTTTGTTTTCCGGCTTCAGCCCCGCCTGCAATCTCAAAACAGGCGCCGGAAACAGCGGTTTACCAGCTTCATATGATATTGAATCGACGAAAAGAATTCCGTATTTCTGCTCTGCCAAAAAGCGGACGCTGCCGTCTGCCTTCTATGCCTTCATTCAATTGAATTATCTGCAGAAATACATCTTCATCCTTTCATCTCCCATCTGTCTGTTTTTATGAATCCGCAAATCCATACTGTTTCAATATATCAACAGTTCTTAAAAATGTCAATCATTTTGTGGGATTTCGTGTTCCGGCTTCCGCTCTCAATCAGCGGATCAGCTCCGCCTCTTTCACGCTCTCGTCGCCGCCTGGGCAGGAGTAGTAAACGGTCAGCTGATCTCCGGCTTCCGGCTCCTTCTCTGTCTCTGACAGCTCATGGCCTCTGGCCACAGATATCTTCTCTCCGTCCTCTGTCTCGATGACAACCGCCTCTGAAGTTACCTCAGATACGGTTCCTGAGACGCTTCCGGCTGTGAGAGTGCTGTCGCTGTCACGGCTCTCTCTCACCAGAATCACCTCTGTCTTCGTCGTGTCCTCTCCGTCCGTCTCCCCGGTGTAAAACAGGGTAACATTCATATCTAAGGTTAAGCCCTCGGAAAAGCTGGATGCAGAATTTTCCTTGGAGAAAATCAGTCCCTGGGGATACTCTTCATTCTGAATCACTATGGAGTTCATGGCGGCGTCCAATACCGTTCCTGTCATCACGGAAACTGCCCCGCTCTGATTCTCCTCTTCCGGGCTTTCTGTCTCCTCTGCCTGTGAAGCGCTCTCCTCTGTCTGGCTGACTGTGCTCTCCGGCGCAGAAGTTTCCTGCGCCTCCTTCTGCCCACATCCTGACGCCAGGGCTGCTACCGATGCTGTCAGAAGAACAGCCGCTGCCATTTTTCCCGTCTTTTTCATATGATTGCCTCCTTTTCCTCTAAACTCACTCTAAAACCGTCCGAAGGTGTCCACTAAAAAGGCCAGATAGCCTGTTTCACTGTCTCCAAAGGCCCCCGGCTTCATCCTCCATTTCCAGTTTCCCCCTACGGTTCCCGGCGTATTCATCCTGGCGTCGTTGTCCAGCTTTAATACGTCCTGCATCTGGAAAATGGCCACGCTGGCCACAGATCCGTAGGCAGCCCGGAACACGCGGTCCGGAACCTCTTCCCTGTGGGCCGCGCCCAGATAGTCCGCAATGTACTGAAGCTCCCACCACTGCCGCTTCTCCGGCTTAAAATACCCGATCAGCGTCTCGTTGTCATGGGTTCCCCCGTAAACCACGGAATTAGGCTCGTAGCAGTGGGGCAGGTGCTCGTTAAACCGGTCTCCGCTGAAGGCAAACTCAATGATCTTCATGCCCGGGTAACCGGTCTTCTGCAGAAGCTCCTTTACCTCCGGACAGAAAACGCCCAGATCCTCGGCAATGATTTTCGTCTTACCGGCCGCCTCATTGACAGCCTTCGTAAGCTTCTCTCCAGGCCCCTTTCTCCACTCTCCCGTCCTTCCGTCCTCAGCGCCATAGGGAATGGAATAATACTGCACCACTCCGATGAAATGATCGATTCTCACCACATCGTACAGCCTGGCCGCAGCCTTCATCCTGTCTCTCCACCAGGCGAAATCCGTCTTCTCCAGAGAGTTCCAGTCATAGAGGGGATTTCCCCACAGCTGCCCTGTCTCTGAAAACGCGTCCGGCGGCACTCCCGCCACCTTTAACGGCTTTAAGGTCTCCGGATCCAGCTGGAACAGCTCCGGGTGCACCCACACATCCGCGCTGTCTAAGGCCACGTAAATGGGGATATCTCCGATAATCTGAATGCCCTTTTCATTTACATAGGCCCTCAGCTTATCCCACTGCCCGTAAAACTTAAACTGCAGGAATTTCCAGTAGTCCATCTCCTCTGAAAGCTCTGCTTTGTATGCCGCTACGGCTTCCGGCTCTCTGCGGCGGATAGGCTCCTCCCAGTTCAGCCATTCCTCCTGGTTAAAATGGCCCTTCAGCGCCATGTACAGGGCGTAGTCCTCCAGCCAGCCGCTGTTCTCCTGGCAGAACGTCTCGTACTCCTTTGTCTCCCTGAAGCGGCTCCGCTCGAAAGCTTTTTTAAGGAGCGGGAACCGGTAATAGCAGACTGCGTCATACTTGACCTCGTCCTCCCTGTCGCACCAGTAACAGGACTCGATCTCCTCCTTTGTCAGAAGTCCCTCCTCCTTCAGAACGTCTAAATCAATAAAATACGGATTGCCCGCAAAGGCGGAAAAGGACTGGTAGGGGCTGTCCCCATAGCTGGTAGGCCCCAGGGGAAGCACCTGCCAGTAGCTCTGTCTGGCCTTTACAAGCTTATCTGCAAATTCATAGGCGCAGGCTCCAAAGGTTCCGATGCCGTAGGGCGACGGAAGGCTGGAAACAGGCATTAAAATACCTGCGCCTCTCTTCAACATGGTCTTTGCCATCGCAATGCCTCCTGTTCTGTCTATTCTTTGAAGAAAAGGAAACGCAGATTAAAGCAGGTGGAAGTGAACCGCCTGACTGACCGGCTGCGTTTTCGATTCAGGCGGTTCATTTCCTCTATAGTCTACGCTTCAGAAGAGAAGAATCTCCCTTATCTCCTCATAGGAGGAAACCTCCATAGTCACGGAAACGTCTTTATCGTTGGAAAGCTTCTTCGGATTGTACCAGCAGGTGTCGACGCCTGCGTTCTCCCCTCCCCGCATATCTGAGGTAAGAGAATCGCCTATTAAAAGCATTTCCCGTCTTCTCTCCTTGGGACGTTCCACGCCGAGAAGCCGCATCTGTTCAAAGCAGTACTCGAAAAATTCTTTCTGTGGCTTCGGGCTTTTCGCCTCCTCAGAGACGAAAATCCCCTTAAAATACGGATCCAGGCCGCTGCTTTTCAGACGCCTGTACTGCGTGTCCGCCACTCCGTTGGTGACCACGTACAGATCATACTTCCGGCTTAAATCCTGGCAGAGTTCCAGGGCCCCCGGAATGAGAATGGCGCTGTCTCCCAGCCGTTCCCTGTAAAAGGCCTCCGCCTCTTTCCCGTCCGCCTGGCAGTTATGACGGGAAAAGAAAATTTCAAAGCGGCGCAGCAGCACCTCTTCCTTTTCTATTTTTCCTTCCTCAAACAGCTCCCAGCAGCTTCTGTTAATCTGATGGTACTCCTGAAGCAGGCTGTCCTTCGGCTCCATGCCGAAATGGAGAAGCAGGCTCTTAAAAGCCTCCTCCTCCGAAGCGTCAAAATTTAAAAGGGTATTGTCCACGTCAAATAAGAGCGTGGTATAGCGGAGATTTCCGTTTTCTCTCATCACCCCTGATAAACCGCCTTTCCGCTGCAGATCGTCGTCTTTACCTTACCGAACATCTTTCTCCCTGTAAACGGAGAATTGGAAGACTTCGATTCAAAGGGGCCTGCCGCAAACTCCTCCTGGTCGTCGAAAATCACCAGATCCGCCGGGCCGCCCTCTGCCAGATAGCCGCTGTCCAGGCGGTACAGTCTGGCCGGATTCAGGCACATTTTTTCAAACAGCTCCACATAGGAAAGATGTCCTTTTTTCACCAGCTCCGTCACGCACAGAGGCAGAGAGGTCTCCAGGCCGATAATGCCGCTGGGCGCTTCTGTCAGAGGCTTCTCCTTCTCCTCCTTGCTGTGAGGCGCATGATCGGTGGCAATCATGTCAATGGTTCCGTCCTTTAAGGCCGCAATCAATGCCTCCCTGTCCTCCTTCGTCCTGAGAGGCGGGTTCATCTTGGCCAGAGATCCGAACTCCAGCACAGCCGTCTCGTCCAGAGTAAGGTGGTGAGGCGTCACCTCCGCCCACACATCGGCGCCCAGCTTCTTTGCCAGAGCCACCGCCGCCACCGCATTCTTAGAGCTGATGTGCTGAACATTGACGCAGGCTCCTGTGTACAGAGCGATCATGCAGTCCCTTGCCACCAGAGAATCCTCCGCCACTCTGGGGGATCCGCCGATTCCAAGGGCCTCTGAAACAGCTCCCCGGTTAATGCCGTTGTTGATAATAAAGCCCGGATCTTCCTCGTGAAAGCTCAGGGGCACGTCCAGCTTTTTCGCCGTCTCCATCGCTTTCATTAAAAGCTTCACATCCATAATCGGAACGCCGTCGTCTGTAAAGCCTGCGGCGCCCTGGGCCCGCAGAGCTTCCATATCCGTCAGCTCTTTCCCCTTCATGCCCTTCGTAATGTTGGCAGCAGACAGCACGTGGATTCCCGTCTGCTCTCCCTTTTCCAGCACATAGCGGAGCGTTTCCTCATTGTCGATCACCGGCTTTGTGTTTCCCATCATCACAACTGTGGTAAAACCGCCTGCCTTGGCTGCGGCAGCTCCCGTCTCGATATCCTCCTTATAGGTAAGGCCCGGATCCCTGAAATGCACGTGGACGTCAATCAGCCCCGGCGCCACGATAAGCCCCGACGCGTCGATCACCTCTTCGCCTGTCTCAGGAAGCGCTTCCTGGACTTCTGAGTTCTCCGCCTTTTTTAAAATTTTTTCAATTTTCCCGTCTTTTATAATAATATCTGCAATGCCATCAAATCCGCTTTTCGGATCGATCACCCGGCCGTTTTTTATAATCATCGCTTTTTCCACCTGTATTATTTCATCTTTTTAGGAACGACTTCCAGCCAGTAATTGTCCGGATCTGCGATAAAGTAGATGCCCATGGAAGGATTCTCATAGCAGATGCAACCCATCTCCTCATGCTTCTTGTGAGCCGCCTCCATGTCGTCCACCTCGAAAGCAAGATGGAACTCGTTGTCGCCCAGATTGTAGCTGTCCTTCTCCCAGTCTCTTAACCATGTCAGCTCCAGCTGATGGGGAGTCTCGCCGTCTCCCAGATAAACCAGGATAAAGCTGCCGTCTGCGGCCTCTTTTCTGCGCACCTCCTTCAGTCCCAGAGCTTCCTCATAGAACTTTAAGGATTTCTCCAGATCGATTACGTTGAAATTGTTGTGGGCAAATGTGAATGTCATAGCTCAAACTCCTCTCCTTCTCTTTGAATTTCCATGATGCGGTCTCTGTAGGGTCCGCTGCAGGGAAGGGCTTTCATCCGGCCGGAAACGCCGAAATCTCCCCAGAAATGGATGGGGAACACTGCCCTCGCCTCCGTCTTTTTAAGGAAGTCGTCCATTCCCAGATAAAACCACTGTTCCTGCCTGGGATCCAGGGGGATAAAAGCCGCGTCCGCTCCCTCCGGGTGGTCTGCGGCGATTTTTTCCACCTCCCGCCTGTAATTGGCGGCCATATTGTGGTTCCATGCCTTGTCCTCGCCCTCCCACCACCAGTTGTTCAAATCTCCCGCGTGGTAGAGTTCCAGGCCTTCCAGGCTGACCCAGAAGGCGCAGCCCTCGTCCGTAGACTTGTAGGTCTGAATTTTCAGTTCTCCAAGCTCCAGCGTCTGTCCCGGCTTCACGAAATGAATCAGAGGCAGGGCCTCCTTCGGGATCCTTCTCCCCTTAATATCGTTTGACAGAATGTAGGAAACGCCTTCTCTCTCCCGGAACCGCTCAAAAATCACAGGACTGTAGTGATCCTCGTGAAAATGGCTGGCAAATACGAACAGCGGCTTTCCCGGATCAAAGTCCGGCAGCTCTCCCTTAAAATAGTCAAACAGCAGAATGCTGTGTTCCGTCTCCACGGAAACCGCGCTGTGGTGAATATAAGTAACCTTCATATCTTTTCTCTGCCTTTATCTGAATTGTTTCCCGCAGCCTGATTATTCTCCTTTAGAAGCGTTCTTTTTCTGCTCTGCCTTGGCTAAAAACTTCTCGTTTCCAATGATAAACCGCTCGTGGGTTCCCTCACCGATCACTCCGGCTTCATCATAACAGGTTACGTGGAACACCAGGCGTCTTCTGTCCACCTCTGTCAGCTCGCTCTCGCACCACACCTTCATGCCCAGTGGAGTCGCCGCGCTGTGGGAGATATTTAAGCTGGTTCCTACAGTTCCCTCGCCCTCGTTCAGGTACGGAGCCACGCTCTTCCAGGAGGTCTGCTCCATCAGAGCCACCATAGCCGGAGTGGCAAATACAGGAAGCAGGCCGCTTCCCATTGCGGCTGCTGAATTTGCCTCTGTTACCATTACTTCTTCTCTTCCCTTGATTCCTGCTTCTAACATATGTTTTACCTCTTTTCTGAAATTTTGCATCTATAAATAAAAAATATTTTATAGTTTTCTTCCGCACTGGGGGCAGTAGGAAAAATCCTCTGAGAGCCTGCAGCCGCAGTCCGGGCAGCTTCCCTCCCCGGCCAGATTTCCCGCTCCTCTCTGCACGAGAGACAGATCGCTCTCTCCGATATCTGCGGCCTGTCCCCTCAAAATTTTCATCCCTGTCTCGCGGTTCAGCTCATACACAGAGCCGCAGCAGGTCATTTTTACATAAAATTTCCTGTTCCATTTAAACAGCGGGATGAAAAAGAAACTGAAATATGTGTAGGTCATGAAGACCTGGTATCTTCCATAGCCGCCGCAGACGCTGCAGATCACAGTTTTCAAATATTCCAGCTGCTTCACGGCGGAGCTGATTCCTCCAATAAAAATCATAGGCTGTTCCTCTTTTCTGAACTCAGTATACAAAATCGCCGGCGTTTTCGCAACTGCTTTGGCAATATTGACCGAATAGTCTAAATATGCTATGATCGTGGCTGAAAGGCCGCAGCTTCGCCTGAAAGCAGGGCTGACGGCCGCAGAAGCAAATAAGAAGAACCGCTGAGGTAATATATGAAACGAGAAGAAAAAAATCAGCAGATGAGACGACGCATTATGGACAGCGCCCTGGCAGAGTTTTCCGGGCAGAGCTACGGGGCCAGCTCCGTCAATAATATCTGCTCCGCCCAGGGGATTTCCAAGGGCATTATCTACCACTATTTTAAGACAAAGGACGAGCTGTTTTTAGCCTGCGTGAAGGAGTGCTTTTCTCTCCTCACCGCATATATCTCGGAGAGAATGCAGCAGGGGGAGGGAACGGCCAGGGAACGCCTGGAGCAGTATTTTACATGCAGAATGGCCTTTTTTGCCTCCCATCCCATATACCAGAGACTCTTCTGCGAAGCCATCGTTTCGCCGCCGGAGCACCTGAGCGCGGAGATCCAGAACTGCAGAAGGGAGTTTGACGCCTTAAATATCGGGATTTTAGAGCAGATCCTGGCCCAGCTTCCGCTGCGGAAGGATCATACGAAAGAAGAAATTATTGAAATATTCCGCCAGTTTCAGGATTTCATCAACGCCCGGTATTCTGCCGCTGATCTGCAGGGATCGGAATTTGAGCTTCACGAAAATCAGTGCCGGAAGGCGCTGAATATTCTGCTGTTCGGCATCATTGACCACTCTGTCTCAGAATAGCGGAAGTTGATGCTGTTTCATAAAATAAATCTGCACTAAGGAGGAACCATAATTAGGATAAAAAGTTATAAAAAGTATGTTCTCCTATGAAAATTGACATTGTTTCATTTGTCTTGTATAGTAACTGTAAGACAAATGCTCAAAGCCGTCTTGCCCGGGCAAGGCGGCTTTCTTTTTCCGGGCAGCCAGGAGAGACTGTCCGCATCTTTATAATTACTGCGATAAACGAGGAAATCTGCCTATGATAAAACCAATCTTAAAATCATTTACCTGCATGGATCTGCGCCAGATCGCAGACTCCGGCCAGTGCTTCCGAATGACGGAACTCTCCGATATGCCGGGACGCTTCTCTGTGATCAGCCAGGAGCACTATCTGGAAATCGCGCAGCTGGAGTGTGACTGGAAGCAGACAGATGAGACGCGCTTCGAGGCAAAAACCTTTGCCTTTTACTGCAAAAAGGAGGAGCTTTCCTTCTGGGAACGGTATTTTGATCTGGATCAGGATTACGAAGCCTACATAAACTCTGTCAGGAAACGTGATTCCTACCTGCAGCATGCCGCCCAGGCCGGAAGCGGCATTCGGATTTTAAATCAGGATCCCTGGGAAATGATTCTGACCTTCGTTATCTCACAGCAGAAAACCATTCCCAAAATCAGGGAAGCTGTGGAGGCGCTGAGCCGCCAGTTCGGCACAGAGCACAGGAGTGCCGTCCTGCGTGGCAGTCAGGAAAAAGAAATCACATGGCACAGCTTCCCCACCCCCAGCCAGCTGGCCGAAGTCTCCGAGGAAACGCTTCGCGCCTTAAAGCTTGGCTACCGGGCTAAATACATTGTCCGCCTCTGTCAGGATGCGGCGGGGGGAAGGCTGAACCTGGACGCCCTCAAAACCATGGGCTATGAGGAGGCCATGGCATATCTCAAGAGTTTCTATGGCATCGGGGAAAAGGTGGCCAACTGTATCTGCCTGTTCGGCCTCCACCACATTGAGGCCTTCCCGGTAGATACCTGGATCGAACAGATTTTAATGCAGGAATACTACAGAAAAAAGAAGAAAAAATACGACGCCCTTCCCAAAAGCCGCCTTTACAGCGAAATCATCCATGATTATTTCGGCATATATCAGGGCTATGCAGGCGTCATGCAGCAGTATATTTTTTACTATGAGAGGGTGCAGAGGGGGAAGGTAAGGTAAGAAAGCCTTGAAACGCCAGCCCCCCGCCGCAGTTCACATGCGGCGGGGGGCTGGCGTTCATTTTCATTTTTCTTGGATTTCCTGTCTCTTTTACAGAATATCTGCCTCTCAGCAGACTGAAAAGGTCTAGTGGAAGTAGCCGTAGTCGAAGGTGCTGGTAATGCTCTCCTTCAGAGCGCCGTCCATGTAGGCCTTAGAATGTACCTGGATTCTGTAGCTGTAGCCTTCTACTACATAGTAGGTTTTCTCCATCATCACAATATGTGGTGCTCCTGCTTCTGACTCCTCCGACCAGGATTTGATTGTCTTCCAGGTGCTTCCCTCCAGTCTCTGAAGGTTGCATGTAACCTTCACTGAGTCTACCTTATTTCTGTTAGCAGAAACGGTAGCCATAGCAGTCGCTTTTCCGCTGCTGCTGATATCCAAATCGCCTACAACGGTTGTGAAATAGGACCATCTGGGATCCACCCGCTTCTGCGGTCCTGCAAAGGCAGTCATCGTCATACTCAGAATGGCTGCGATCACTAAAAGTAACTGTGCTGCTGTTTTTTTGTGTTTCATGGTAATACCTCCATCTTTCTTTTTATATATAACACGATGGAAATCTCCCCTATAGTGCAGCTTTTAATAAAAATTTTTATTTTTTAATTCGATCGCTTGAATCTTCACGCTTTCCAGCACTTTTTCCTCCTCCAGAGCGGAAATATTTCCCACCACTCCGAACTGGCCGGCTGTGCTTCGAACCACCGTCTGGCTGTAATCTTCCTTCTGATACAGCATCCCCTGTCTCCCATTGATCTCCACCTCTGTCTCTACCAGATCTTCCGTATCCACCTGAGAATTGTACGGCTCCTTGTAGTAGTAAAAATCGTACCACTGTCCCTCTTCTGCCACATATGATATAACAAATTCTCCCTCCTTCTCTTTTACTAAAGAGACATAAAACCCCTTCACCGTATACTCCGGCTCATACTCCTGAAAGTGTTCTGTCACGCCCTTCCTGTCGTCTTTCTCTACCAGAAGCTCGCTGTAGGTCTCCCGCACCTCCGTAAAAAAGTTCAGCACAGGAGTGCGGAAGGCCGAGGAGGTAAAGCCCATATACACGCTGACAGCGAGGCAGGCTGCCAGGCCTGCGGCCGCCTTCCTCATCCGGCGGCGGCGTTTTTTCTTCTTCTCCTGCAGGGCGGCCATTTTAAAGAGCTGTTCCATCCTCTCCTCATGCTGTCTGGAAAACACATGAGCTGTGCCGCTCTGCGCGCCTTTATTTCCTTTCCCGTTCTCCCGGCGTTCACAGCTTTCAAATTCCTTCAGCTCCTCGTCCTGTTCCAGCTGCTCTAAAAGGGCCAGCGTCAGGAGCATTTTATCTCTTTTTTCTCTTGTCTTCACACGCCTTCCTCCCTCTCCTTTATAATCTTTCCAAGCTTCCCTCTGGCCCTTTGAAGCCGCGAATTGACGGTAAACTGGCTGAGATTTAAGAGCTCTCCTATCTCCTTCGACGACAGTTCATTAATATAATAAAGTCTCAGCACATCTTTATACTTCTGATCCAGCTGGCTGATAGCGGCCGCCAGATCCGTCACAGATACCCGGTCAAAGAAAATCTCCTCTGTGCTGGGCGCAAACGGCGCAATCTCCATTTCGATTTCCTCGCTGGAAATCGGCTGCTTCTGTCTCTTTCTGTACATATCAATCGCTGTGTTCCTGGTAATGGTCATCAGAAAATTTTTCGTTCTGATGTCGCTCATCTCCTCCGCTGTCACCCGGTCAAGATTTCTGATTACCTTAATCAGGGACAGCTGAACTGCGTCTTCCGCATCCTCCGCCTGATTCAATATCTTATAGGCCGCCGCATACATGGAACCGCTGTAAAGCGCGTACAAGGCCTGAAATTTTGACAGTTCGCCTGGTTCTTTGAGCATTGAAGTAAGAATTATCATGATCCTTTTGTTCTTTCCTCTGTATTTCTTGAAATTTCATACACGGGCAGGAATTCCCCCCCCCGCATCTGTTACCGCATATCCTGCCCTACATCAAAAGGGCGCTGCAATCCAGCCTTTTGTGTCTTCCAAGCCGTCCTGCAGCGCCGTTGATGCTTCTATCGTTCTCTTTTCTTGTTTCTCGCGAATCTATTATTTCTATAAGTCTCCCGTTTCCCGGAATCTTCTGTAATGGTGCGTCTTTTTCGCCTCGTCCAGCTGGGCCAGCATAGACGGAATGTCCTCATTCAGGTTTCCTGCCAGAACCACGTAGTTGGAAGCGTGGTTTGTGCGGAACACCGTTCCAGGAGAATCCACATGTTCCAGGAAAATTTTCATTTCATCCACAATCTCGTCTGCGGTTATCCTCTCGAACCGTCCTGTCACCACGTCGTCGTACATGGGAGTTCCCTCATAAAGGCGAAGCGTCAAAAAGGACGCGTACTCCGGATTCATGGCCGATATAAGCTCCGCGCAGGATCTGGCGTGCTCCTCCACCTTGCTCCGTCCGCCAAGCCCGGAAATCAGAGTCACCGACGTCTGGATGCCGCAGCGCTTTAACTTCTGTCCTGCCGCCTTTAACTCCTCTGCCGTCACGCCCTTGCAGATAGACGCAAGAATTTCATCATCCCCCGACTCTGCGCCCACATAGACGATTCCAAGTCCCGCCTTCTGAAGGCTTTTAAGCTCCTCCTCGCTCTTTCTCAAAATATCCTGGGCCGTTCCGTAGGACGCCACGCGGGTGCAGTTGGGGAACAGCTCCCTCACCGCCTTTAAAATTTCCAGAAGCTTCTCTGTCTGAAGCACCAGGGCGTCTCCGTCTGCCAGAAATACCTTCTGGACATAGGCTCCGTAGCTGTTGTGGGCTTCCCTCAGATCCTCCATGATCTCCTCCATGCTTCTGACACGGAAATCCTTGGCCTTGTACATGTTGCAGAAGGTGCAGGTATTGTGGGCGCAGCCGATTGTGACCTGTACAATTAAGCTTCTTGCCTCGCTGGGCGGACGGTAAACAATTCCTTCATATCTCATCGCAATTCTTCTCCTTTTTCTGTATGATCAGCCGGTTTTTCGGCTGTTTCTATCTCTTCCTGTTTATACCGGTCTGGAAAATCCTCCCCTGCCTGAAGAATCAGGGAATTGTGATCCTTTCCCGTATCCTTTATCATGGCCTGAAGGTTTTCATACCATTCTGAGGTTCCCAGATACCGGTTCCAGTAAAAATACATCTGATTTTCTTTTACATCTCTGCGGTTCACAGCAGTTCCCGCGCAGTAAGCGCTGTTGATCTGGCCGTACAGCTTGGCCATGTGGAATTTCCTGTCGTCCGGAATGGCGCTTAACGCGCCGTAAACCTGGTTCTGAACCGTTTCTATGAGGAAATCGCCGCTGTACTGAGGGAAATTCAGCAGATTTTCGTCTGTTATTCCCTGGGACGCCGCCCATCCGGCCACATCCACCGGACAGGTCTCATACTGAACGCTTCCGTCCTCCTGCCACCGAAGCTCCCCGTACTGGCAGGGCGGAATCACCATGGAATCCGACACAATCTCATAGATTCCATAAGATTCCTCTGCCTGGGAGGGGCCGCCGTTCCCATGTTTTTTCACCCTCTGGAGATGGAGATGTCCGCTTATGTAAACGGGGAGGCCGTACTGCTCCAGCAGATCGATCACCTGGACTGCATTTTCCAGGGTACAGTCCTCCGGGTACAGAGTGCTCTCCTTCAAAAGATTGTGGTGGGCAACAGGAATCACCATGACCTGCTCCTCTCTGGCCCTTTCAAGCCACTTCTCCATCCACAGAAGCGTCTCCTTCCGGATTCTTCCTCCAATTTTGTTCTCCGGATCGTACTGGCAGGAGTCAAGCATCATCAGCCAGTACCTCTCATCTGCCTGATAAATGTAGCTCAGGGATTTTTCGTCCCGATCCATGGCTTCGTCATAGCCGAATTCCCGGTAAATGGAATAAAATTCTTCAGCGTTAATATTGTCGGCCTTCTTTTTTTCTGTTCCTTCAAAGGAGGCCGCCGACGGGTGGTTAATATCGTGATTTCCTGGAATGACGACCACGGGAACTCCCTGGCTCTCCAGAAGGCGCAGCTTTTTCGCCAGCTCTTCATGGTTGACTTTCTCCCCGTTCTGTGTCAAATCGCCGCTCAGTATCAGCGCGTCCGGCTGTTTTTCCGCCGCTTCCGCCAGAAATGCGTCTGTGATGGAATCCACATATTCCACCACCTTTCCGTCATCGTTTCTCACAAAATTCTGGAACGCCTCCCCGAAATCGGTCATCAGAGGCGACTGATAGTGGAGATCCGACGCAATGATAAAATAAGGCGGTTCATAGGGCGGTTCCTCCGGTTCTTCCCCTTCCTTCTGCCCGGATCCGTTCTGGCTGAAGGCCGGAACGCTGTCCGCCTCCCTATTTTCCTCCTTCTCCGCTCCGCTTTCCGTCTCCTTTTCAGGCCTTGAAGCATCCGCCTCCCCGCTCTCCTCCTGCGGCTTTGAAAGCTCCGGCAGAGTCTCGGCCAGCGTCCCGCTCTCAGGCGGGCGGTTCCACGGCCTGTCCCCTCCCGGCAGGAAACGGACCACCAGAAATACTGCGGCCGTCAAAACAGCAATCTCCGCCAGATAAAGCAGAAGCTTCACTGCCTGCTGTCTGTCCTTCTCCGACTTCATGCTTCCGCCTCTTCTATGATTCTCTTTCTTTCTCCCACTCTGCTATCCTCTTTCCTCCAGCCGGTTCAGGCGTTCTAAAATACCGCTCTCCTGATCCTCAAACAGAAGACGTCTGTTATATTCATAGTACCGTTCGCACTCATGCTCCCGCAGGAATCCGACGCCGCTTCGGCTGGCTGTCAGCCCGGTGACAAACAGAACCATCTCCTGGCTGTCTCCAAACGCCGCCTCCAAAAAGTCAAAGCCTCTCTCCAGCTTCTGAAGAGTTTCGTCGCAGAAGCTCTCATACGCTTCCCGATCCTTTAGAAACAGCTCCCGGACCCGTTCAAATCCCGGTTCAAACTCTGTCCCGCCTTCCTTTTTGAGAATACCCGCGTACTTCTCCAGGCGCTCCGCCGCTGAACGCATCAAATATTCCTGTTCCCGGTCAATCAGTCCGGCCTTCCGCTGCTTTTCGGCCTCCTCGTCCAGCTCCCTGGCCAGGCGTTCCAGAAGGGACAGATCTCTTTCGTCTCTTATTTCCTTCAGCCTGCCAAACAGAAGAGAAATCATCTCCTCCCGCTTTCCGGCTTCCCTGAATTCTCCATTCAAGTGGGAAAGAATCAGATTCACCACGCTGAACCGCTCGTCGAAGGCGGCTCTGGAAGCCCGGCTGATCACAGCTTCAGACACCGTTCCCGACAGAATCGCCCCGATCTGATACTCAGACTGATATTTATAGTAGAGCTCCAGATAAGCGGCAAAATCCTTGGCAATCCTGGGATTTTCAATATACTGCGCCGTTACCTCCCTGTCAACCGTCTTTCCCAGCTTTTCATAGACCTCGATCAGGCGCGCTAAATCCTCCCAGCCTCTGGGCGTGGCAAACTGTTTTCCCGATACTGTGGATTCAATGCGGTAAAAATGTTCCTTTCTGGCTTCCAGATAGGAGATAACGGCCGGATGCACAGCCGCGTTCACCGCGTACTCCTTCCACACCTCAAAATCGGCCTCCACCTGGATGCGGCGGATTCGGTCCAGCGTAGCGATGTCAAACTCCCGCACCGATTTATTGTACTCCAGAGGATTTCCTGCGGCCACAATAATAAATCCCTCTGGAATCTGGTGGTTTCCGAAGGTTTTGCACTGTAAAAACTGGAGCATGGCCGGAGCCAGCGTCTCGGACACACAGTTGATCTCGTCGATAAACAGAATTCCCTCGGGGATTCCTGTCTCCTGGATTTTATCGTAAACAGAAGCCACAATCTCGCTCATGGTGTACTCTGTGGCCTGATATTCCCGGCCTCCATAGTTCTTCTTCTCGATGACGGGAAGGCCGATGGCGCTCTGCCTTGTGTGGTGGGTGATGGTATAGGATACCAGGCCGACTCTGCACTCTCTGGCCACCTGCTCCATAATCTGTGTCTTTCCAATGCCTGGCGGCCCTATCAGAAACAGCGGCCTCTGGCGAACCGGTGGAATCACATACTCCCCTCTCTCATCTTTCAGCAGATAGGCCTCTATGCAGTCCTTTATCTCCTGCTTTGCGCGTTTAATATTCATTATGATTCTCCTTCCAGTTCTTCCGGCCCTAAAATCAGCTTAATCGCCCAGGGCGGCACATCCGCGTCGCTGTAATCTTCTCTCATAAAGACAAAAGCCGTCTCATAAGGCAGCATTTTCACCGGAAACGGCCCATAGCCGTCCGTAAAATAGATCAGGCCCTTTAAATTCGTGAATTCCCCTTCCAGAATCAGCTGGTTTACATACTCAAAGGCCGGTCTGAAATCGGTTCCTCCCTGTCCCAGGATCTCCATCTGATCCATGTACCGGGCCAAATCCTTTTGGTTTTCAATTTTTCTGTCGCTCTGCACCTTTTCATCACACTGCAGAATGCGGACGTTCACCTGAGTGAAAAAGCTCTCAGACTCTGAGAGCACCTGGTACGTCTGTGAAAGAAACTTCTTTACCAGATCTCCGGAGCAGGACATGGAGGTGTCGATGACAATGACAAACTCCTGGATTTTCTTAATCTCCTTCGTCTCCAGCGGCTCAATGAGAGGCATATTTCCGTAGGTCCTGAGGCCGTAGTCATAGTAGATATAGTCAAATGCGTCCATATCCATCTGCATGGTTTCCCGCATGACGGAAAACTGCCTGAGAAATTCCCGGTAATCTGTCTGTTCCCTGTTTTCGATATGAATCTGGGTTCTCAAATCTCCTGCCTCGCCGGAAGGCATTTTGGAGAAGGTCTCCATCTCCGTTTCCATGGTCTGTCTGATTTCCTCCCAGCGGTTCTGCCTCTCTCTGGAGCGGCCCGGCTTCCTGTCGTCCTCCCACAGATCGTGGCTGTCCGCATAGAACTCTGCGGCAATCCGCTTAAGCCTGCCCTCGCTGAACGCTTCCTTCTCCAGCGCGTCGTAAATCGACTGGGCGTTCATCACCGCTGTCTGTTTTTTCAGCCGTTCATACATTTCTCTGCGGGCCGGAGAGGGGGGGAGCCTGAGGGCTTTTATAAGAAAGCCGTCAATCAGCGCCTCCGCCGCTATATCGCAGGACAGATCCCAGAGATTTTTCTCCCTGCCCCGTCTGGTGTCCATGTGCAGAAAGATGCAGTGAAGCACCATATGAAGATAAATTCGGTTTACATAAACTCTGCCTCTGCGGTACAGTAAAACCAGGTCCTCCGGCTGAAAGCGGAGGCAGAATCCGTCTGTCGCCACGCCTCTTCTCTGCGTATCCGGCGAAAATAAAAGTGCGCTTAGAGCCGTATCCATAAATCTCAGATTCAGATACAGCTCGTTTCGCGCATTCCTTAAAATTTCCCCGCAGATATCACAGAGCTCCTGAGCCTTCTCCTGCTCCAGAAAGATGGGGGATTTTTCCATGGCCTATGCCTCCTTTGTCCTTCCCGCATGATCCTTTCCCGACGGACGCTCCGCGGCAGGCACAGGAACCGGCATGGCCCCATTCTTTCCCAGGGACACCTTCAGAAACTCCTCCATGGCTTTTGTCATATATTTATTTCTCTTTTTATAAAAATACACGTTCCGGATGGCCAGGCCGTCGTCCATCTTGTAGTAGCACAGAGGCACGTCAAAGGGCACGCTGCTGACCAGGGCGTCCGGAATGAAGGTAGCTCCCATGCCCTTGCTGGCCATGTTGAAGGCCGTGATCACCTGATCCGGCTTCAGGATAATATTGGGGGTATAATTCTGGCGGCTGCACATTTTTACTCCCCTCTTATAAATGCTGTTCTCCTCCTTCAGGAAAATAAAGGGAGTTTTCTTTAGGAGAGGCAGCGGCAGCTCCGGAAATTCTCTGGACTGGTAGGCTCCGCTCTCGATAGATTCCCGGCTCAGTCTGTACTGATTCAGTTCCTGGTTGATCTCAAACCCGGAGGGAACTGCCAGCACAATCCGCTCTGTACTGTAATAGTATTTATCGTAATTCTTGTCGTCCATCTCCGAATTGTCGATGAGAAGGTCAATCTCCTCGGAAAACAGCTTGTCCGTCAGCTGGGACGTAGTTCCCTCCACCAGCTCGATCTTAATCTGGGGATATCTGCGGGAAAATTCCGCCAGAAGGCTGGGAAGGATATAGGAGGTCAGAAAAACCGTGCCTCCGATGGTCAGCTTTCCGGCTAACAGGCCGTTTAAGTTGTTCAGCTGGTTAATGGTGTTCTGTTCCAGAGTGAACAGCTTCTCGATGGCGTCAATGTAGACCTCGCCGCTGGGCGTCAGTCCGATGGGGGAGGTACTCCTGTCAAAAATAGGGCTTCCTATCTTTTTTTCCACCTTTTTGATGGCCGTGCTCAGGGCCGGCTGGGTGATGTAGAGCTTCTGAGCGGCCTTGGAAAAACTCTTTTCCTCGTAGACCGCGTACACATATTCTTTTCCGTCAAACATGTTCTCTCCTATATCTTTCCTATAATTAAAAATTAATAGTTATTATCTTTCTATATGAATTGGATTATATACGAACCCTGTTATATAATCAAGGCATAGCATAAAAGTTGTTTTATGAATTATCACAGTTCAAACGTACGGCGTTTTGGCGGAAAGGCCCTGCGGCCTGCTTCCATCAGGATGCCCACTGCTTCCGTCTGATTCAGGCGGCCGGCAGTTTCAACCAGCTTATCAAAGCCGGTTTTCCCCAAAACCGGTTCCTTTATATTTGAATATTCCTCGTGAGCACGCCCTGCCAAACCCTCATTCCCCAACCAAACCGCAGCGGCGTGCTCAACCCTTTTTATCCCAAAACACTGATTTACAAGCCAGTCCCACTCCGCAGCGTCGGACAGGGACGCAATATACTCCCCTGTCTCATTCAGGTGGTCAAGCAGATAGAACTTATAGGCCGATTCTGCCTCCCTGGACAGCCTCAGAGGAAAACGCAGCCTGTCCGCCGCCAGTTTTACGGCCTCCGGCACATTTTCCTGGGCTTTCATATAGGGAAAGAGGCTGTCGTATTCCCGGAATAAAAGCTGCGTGTTCTCAAAGCAGTAGCGGTATCTGTGGCCGCAGCCGTGGACATGGGTTTCCGTAATCCGGGCCGGCGTATTTTCCACCGCCTCCTCATAGAAGGCCGGAAAGAGAAGCTCTGCCAGAAGCGTTTTCTTCCCCATCTCTCCCCTCTCCCGGTAGTGAACTGCTACCGTCTCATTTAACTCTGATAAAATTTCCTTCAGGCACGATTTTTCTCTGGGATCCGCCTCCACCGTCAGCTCCTCAATCTTTCTGCAGCCGTTGAAGGCCCCAGCTCCGATATCCCGGATGGCGGAGGGAAAGGCGAGGCGTTTCAGGCCGTCGCAGTTATAAAAGGCGTACCGGCCCAGCCGCTTCAAAAAAGCAGGCAGGCGGACCGACCGAAGAGACGGGCCGCAGACCGGAGGAGCGGATATCTCCCCGGCTTCCCCGTTCTCACGCCACAGAAGCCCTTTGGGCTCAGTCCGCATTCCTTCCGAAAAGATATAATCCCCCAGCTCGGTCACCGGAAGTCCTTCGATCTGATCCGGCAGCCAGATCTCGTCCGTCTCCCCAAAGCAGCGGAGAATTTTTACCGAGTCTTCTTTCTTCTCATAGAGCAGTTCAAGTCCCATTTCACGTATCCTTTCTGTTAAACGCCGGTCCCGGCCATTTTATCAGCCCAGTCCCAGGGCTTTTACGATCAGAAACCAGACCGGAGGAACCAGCAGGGACGGAAGCATATTCATGGTTTTGCAGTCCTTGATTTTTAAAATAGACAGGCCGGAGGCGGCAATCAGCACGCCTCCCACAATCGAAATCTCCGCCATCAGAGGCTCTGACAGAAATCCTGACAGCGCGCTGGCTCCCAGATAAATCGATCCCTGCCAGCAGAATAAAACGGCCGCCGCCAGGGCAATCCCGATTCCGTAGGTGGAGGACAGGGCGATAAACGTCACAAAATCCAGAGTGGCGTTGGTATAGAGATACGTGTTGTTTCCATATATGGCGCTCTCTATGGGCCCCAGGATGGACATGGTTCCCACGCAGCACAGCAGAATCGCCGTGGAAAGTCCCTCCCCCAGCTGGGAAGCGTGGAAGCTGGCCATCATCCTCTGAAACCGGCCGTCCAGGTCAAGAAGCGTGCCCGCCAGGCTGCCCAGGGCCAGACTGGCAATAAAGAGCACCGGGTAACGGCTGTCCGACATGCCCCCTGCCGCAGAATGAACGCCCAGCATGAGGGCCGCCAGGCCCATGGCGTTGAACATGGCTCCCTGGTACTCCTCCTTTATGCCCTTTTTCACCCTGCTTCCGATCAGGCTGGCTGCTACGATTGCGCCTACATTTACAATCGTTCCCGTCATGCCTTTCCTTCCTCTCCGTCCAGACTCCACCGGATCAGCCGGTCGCCGCTGTATTCCAGCTTCAGGGAAAAGAAGGGGCGGTTCTCCTCCAGAAGGCGGAAAAAGATTTTATCCCCCTCCCAGAGATTTAACTGGTCCAGACGCGTTTTGTCTACCCACTCCAGGGTTCCCTCGCTGCACTCCTTTATCGTTCCCTCAAAGCCGTCCGCAGTAAACAGACACATATATTCTGTGGGCCATCCCTCCGCCAGAAAGGTGACCAGACCTCGGAAACGCCAGGAGGTAAGGGTAAGCCCTGTTTCCTCCTCCGCCTCCCGCAGAAGACATTCCTCCGGGCTTTCCCCCTCCTCGAAATGGCCTCCAATGCCGATCCATTTATCCTTATTGACGTCCTTTTCCTTTTTTACCCGGTGAAGCATCAGGTATTTCTCATCCTGCTCAATATAGCACAGCGTAGTCAGCTGTGATTTTTCTCTCATCATAAATCCCGCTCCTGTTTCTATTTTCCGCAGAGTTCGCCTGACACGGATCTAGTCCAGATACAGCTTTCCAAAGTCCTTGGCCTCGTCCTCCAGAATCCTCCTGAGGAAATCGCTGAGTTCGCTGGCGTACTGGTATTTATCCCACAGCCTGGCCGCAGGATCATCCTTGACCTCGTCTGCAATCTCATACATCTTTCCGCCGTAATAGTAAACGCAGAGCTTGGCGTAGAACTGGGACATGGTCTCGATCTCGTCGCCGGACAGGTGAAGCGTTCCCTTCCTGTTCTGCCGCTCTAAATCGCTGACCGCGTGTTCGTAGGAAATCTGGTGCAGGAAATTTTCGCTGTAATGGAAGAAATCAGCCAGATCCGGGTTCTTGTAGGAATTCTCTCTCGCCCATTTTTCCACATTGACCGTCTCTGTGTGATAGGTAATCGATCCGTCCTCATAGAGATCCACCACTCCGTAGCGGCAGGGAGCCATCACCAGAGAGCCTGTCACCACCTCGGCCACATCGTCCTCCTCCATGTAGTGCTGCAGATGAAGGTGGCCGCTCAGATGAAGTCTGACCTCGTTGTCGGAAAGCATCTGCAGAAGCTCCTCGCTGTGTTCGATGGTGCAGTCATCATAGAAGGCGTCGCTGACTCCGCTCTGTTCCAGCAGATTGTGGTGGCTGACTGTGATCACCTCCGTGTCGTTTTCCCAGGCCTCGTAGAGAATCGGCTCCATCCACTTATAGGTTCCGCTCTGGATCATTCCGCCTACCTGATTCACCGGATCGTACTGGCAGGAGTCCAGCATGAGAAGCCACAGGCTGCTGTCCACCTTGTACAGATAGCTGAGAGAATTGGGATCCCGGCTGTCGGCGGCCACATAGCCGAATTCCGCGTAAATATCCTCGAATTCCTCCGCCGTTATGCTGTCCACCGGATAGGAATTCGTGCCGGAAAACTTCTTGGCATTGGGATTGTTAATATCGTGGTTTCCCGGAATCACTAACGTCGTGATCCCCTCCTCGTCCAGCTCCTCTAAAAGGACGGCAAGCTCCTCGTGGCTGGCTTTCTCTCCGTTCAGCGTCAAATCGCCGCTGAGCAGAAGAAGATCCGGATCCTTCTCCTTCATATCCTCAATAAAAGCATCCAGAATTTCCCAGCTGTAGAGAAGAACGCGTCCGTCTCCTCCGTACACATAGTTGATGAAGCTCTGACACCGATTGCCCGCCAGATCCTCAGCCAGATAGTGGATATCCGTGGCCAGCACAATCTCATAGAGCGGCTCCTCGCCTGTCTCTGCCTGGGTTTCCTCCTCTGTGGTTTCCTCCAGGCTCTCCCCTGTCTCCGGCGCTTCTTCTTTGCTTTCCTCTGTCTCTCTGCCTGCGTTCTGGCTCTCAGACGGTTTTGTCTGTGCCTCTGAGGTCTGAGCCTCCTGCCCTGTCTGAGCTGTCTTCTGGCAGCCTGATACAGTAAGGCACAGTCCTGCCGCAATGGCGAATGCCGCCGCTTTTCTTTTTCTCATAAAATCCTTTTGTTTCCTTTCCCTTTTCTCTAACCGCAGCGCCTATACATAGGAGTGATCAATCTGGATAATCGCGCAGCAGCACGGCATGGTTTCGCACACCTGATCCTGTACCTGCTTTTTAAGCTCCTCCTCGCCCATTTTCATTTCAAAGGGCATCACCACATCGAACAGAAGCTTTGTCACTCCGCCTCCGTGAACCAGACGGAAATCGTGAATCGTCAGCCGGCTGTCCACCGCCTTCACGATCTGTTCAACCATGGCCTTTTTCTCCTTCATCTCCGGATCCTTTAAGTTTACCGGATCCATATGTATCACCGCCTGGCAGCCCAGACGCTCCTGCAGCTCCATCTCCACCCCGTCGATGGCGTCGTGCAGCTCGAAAATATCCTGGCTGCCGTCCACCTCCCCGTGAAGGGAAACCATCCTGTGGCCAGGGCCATAGTCGTGGACAACCAGGTCGTGGATTCCGATAATCTCCGGCCTGGAGAGGACAATGTTCTGGATTTCCTCAATAAACTCCGGCTCCGGCGCCTGTCCCAGAAGCGGATTTAACGTCTCCTTGGCCGCCTCGTAACCGGCTTTCAGGATAAAGACGGCCACCAGGACTCCGCACCAGCCGTCCACGTTCACCCCTGTAAACTTCATGATCAGCATGGAGATCAGAACCATGGAAGTGGCCAGAGCGTCGCTTAAACTGTCCATCGCCGTGGCCTTCATGGCAGCCGAATCGATTTTCGCCCCGATTCTCCGATTGTAGAAGCTCATATACAGCTTGACTGCCACAGACGCCAGCAGAATCGCCATGGAGAGGACTCCTGTGTCCACTGCCTCCGGATGGATGATTTTCTCAATGGAAGACCGCCCCAGCTCCACGCCCATGACGATAATGGCGATGGATACGGCCAGCCCTGACAGATACTCGATTCTGCCGTGTCCAAATGGGTGTTCCTCGTCCGCCGCCTGGCCTGCGAACTGAAAACCCAGCAGCGTAATCACAGAAGATCCGGCGTCCGACAGGTTGTTAAAGGCGTCGGCCATAACGGCGATGGAGCCACTCAAAAATCCAGCCAGATATTTCCCGGCAAATAAAAGCAGGTTCAGGGCAATTCCCAGGGTTCCGCAGAGGATTCCGTAAGCCCTCCTCTCATCCTTTCCCTGCTTGATAAAAATACGTTCCAGCAGCGTAATCATTTCGTTTCAGCCTCCTTAAGAAATACATATTCGCAGTCTGAGGACCGCTCCGGACAGAAGGAAAATCCCATCCTGTCAAACGCCTTCGCCTCCTCCGGCGTCTCTGCTCCCCGCTCCGCTAAAAAGCGCACCATCTCGCCCCTGGCCATCTTGGCCTCCGTGGCCTTCACCTTGACCTTTCCCTCCGACAGGGTTCCGAACACGCAGGTGACAAATCTGTCCCCGGAAGCCAGATAAGGCTCCACCGCGCGGCTGTACTCCTTAGAGGCCAGATTTAAAATCACCGCCGGCCTTCCCTCTGAAAGCTCTCTGTAAATCTTATCTCCCCACCAGCCGTACAAGTCCTTATGTAAACCTATTTTCAGCCTGGCCTGCATCTCCAGGCGGTAGGGAACCACCCCGTCGTCAGCCCGCAGGACACCGTAAAAGCCGCTTAAAATCCGCAGATGGCTGCAGACGTACTCCCACTGTTCCTTCGTAAAAATCTGGGGAGCCATATATTGGTACTGAATCCCCACATAGGCCAGAACCGCAGGCGTCAGCCCCTGATCCAGCCGCATCGTCTGATACCTGAGATAATTTTCATGGGTAATGGCGTCGTTGGCCTTAAAAAGCGCCTTTAATTCTGCCTCAGAAAAGCCCTGAAGAGTCCGCAAAAGCTCTCCGGCCTCCTTCTGGAATACCGGCGCGGCCCTCCAGGGCATATCGTCGCATTTCACCTGCATCCGCTTGGCAGGCGATACAATCAGCTTCATAGCCACAGCTTCTCTTCTCCCTCTTTTGCAGTTAAATTCCTCCACCAGGGCCTCCTTCTGGGCTCTGGACAGCCTCTTGATGGCTGCCTCCCGCCTCATGGCCTCGCCTCTGGTAGAATATTCCTCAAAATAAGCCAGGGCCACCGGCCTCCTGGCTCTCGTGTACTTCGCACCCTTCCCGCTGTTGTGGGCGGCAACTCTCTTCTCCAGACAGTTTGTCCACCCGCAGTAGAGCGTGCCGTCGCAGCAGCGCAGAAGATATGTGTAATTCATCTGCCTCGCACCTCCTGTCCGGGCTATGTAAACGGCAGCTGCACCCTGCGCAGTCATGCTGCTGCCGCCCGGAGCCTTAAAACAGACAGAGCCTGAAACCCCGTATCTATTTAAAGCATCGGCCAGATGCGGACGTGCCTTCCGGCCTCCCGGAAAAGCGCTGCCCTTCCAGTCATACTCTATTATATGAATTTTCTCCCGAAATGCAACTTTCATCCCCGGATTTTTTTAATTCTTCTTTTTTCTGCTGTCAAAATACAGGAACTGGTCAATGGAGTCCAGAATATCCGCGAAATCCTCCCTGGGAGCCAGGTCGATATACCGGCTTAAAAGCTCCGTCTCCTGCTTTTTGTACCTGCCGTAAAAGATGTCGAACAGGTTATGGCCCCGCAGATGAATCTTGAACAGATCCATATGTTCTTTCAGATCCTCCGGAGATTTTAAATCCCGTCCCAGGGCCGCCTTAAACTTCTTCCCCGACGTCAGGCGGCACAGATATTCTCTCCACTTTTCATACAAAATATCATAGAACACCTCCTCTGACGGAACAACGGACAGCTTTGTCATAATTTCAGGATTCAGGAAATAATTTTCAAAGGAATAATACCTCAGGATCAGCACGTTTTTCTCCGTCACCCTGGGCAGGTGATCCACATCGCGCTTTCCCTGCTCCTCATAGTACCGGCACAGCTGCCTTTTCAGCTCTCCCCTGTCCTTTCCGTCTCCGTCCCGGATCATGAGAAACTGATCCTTAAAATGCACCTGGTTCATGTACTTTAAGTTGGCGTAGGTCTTGATATTGGTGCAGCTGTTGGTGGTAATAATGGAGACTCTGGACAGGCTTCCGTCCTCTTTATACACTTCGGAATAATATTTTTTAAGCAGCAGGGGAAGGCGGCTCTTGTCCTGCCTGCCCTCCACTATAAACACGAAGTCCACGTTCATGGCGTCCCCGGCCCCGTAGCCCAGATCGTCTAAAATTTCTCCAATGTCCACCTGGCTGCGGACGACAGAAGAGAATTCCTCATCAAGCACCACCTGGCGGATCTGCCTGGAGGTGAAATTTAAAAGCAGCTGGGGCGAATGCGTGCTGAAAATCACCTGATTCTTCTTAGACAGGCGGTACAAAATCTCGCTGGCCGTCTTCTGGAGTCTGGGGTGCAGGAATAATTCCGGGTATTCCACCACAATAATGCTGGGCAGCTGGCTCTCCTCCTCCACGTAGGTTTCCAGAAGAGACAGCATATAGATGCACCGCATGCCGCGGCTCATCTGGGAGACAGGGCTGACCGTTCCTCTCTCCTTGCTGTAAAGCTCCGCCTGGACAGAAAACAGCTCGGTGAGATTTCCCTGAAGCCGGTAGCGGATTTCATCGAAACCGCCGTTTTTCTCGAAATTTTCATTGATCCGCTCTGCCACCCTGCCCAGATTCAACTGATAGAGCTTGTACTCAAACAGCTTCTGGGCCTCCAGGGCGTTTAACTCCTCCGGCTTTTTTTGGTTAATCAGGCCGATACACTGAAAGCAATGGGAGCAGGCCCGCCCGGAATCAAACAGGCAGGCCCCGTTTCTCATCTGATTCATCAGACGGCTGTCCCCCAGAAGGAACAGATCGCTCTGAAAAGCGTTCAGCTCCCGCTCCGTATCAATGTAGTGGAGCTTTGGAATCACCTGGGCTATGTAGGGATTGTGCTTCCTGAAGCCGTCAAAAAACCTCTTTCTTCCCTCCCGGTTTACGAGAAAGGTAAAGGAGAGAATTCCATTCTGGAAGGAGGGCAGCTTCTTCTCAAAATCACGTTTCCAGATCTCAAACCGGCGGTAGGCGCTGACCACAGCCTGGCTGTGAAACAAAAGCAGGTCCTCCTCCTCAATTTTAAGCTCCGTCTCAATCTCGATATTCTGTCCGCTCTCGTCAAAATCTCCGTCCAGAACCTCCCGTCCCCCTGTCATCAGACGGACGGCGTCCAGCACAGAAGTCTTGCCTGTATTGTTCTTCCCCACCAGGATCAGGGCGCTGTCAATGTCCGACAGCTCCATGTCCCGGATGGATTTAAAGTTCTTAATCCGAATGCGCGTAAACCTCACGGCAGCCCCTCCTTCCCCTCTTTTGTTCCCTTTATTATACGGCTTTCACCGTCCGCTTTCAAATGATTTCTGGCGCCGCCCAGTGTGAAAATCTCTGCCTATCCTGCCTGGCGCCGTCTTCTCACTGGGAAATCTCCTTCACCAGTACCAGCCGCTCCCCTGGACGGGCTTCTCCCCGCTCCAGGCCGTTGGCCTCCATCACATGATCCACAGTAGTGTGAAATTTTTTTGCAATTTTCCACAAAGAATCCCCAGGCTGCACAATGTAGCCCACAATACCGGGCATTTCCTGAAGCTTCTTCAGATCCAGAGGCTCTGTCCTGGCCCCCGTAATCACCTGCTCGCACACCGGCTGAAGAGCCAGAAGATCCGCTGTGATCACAGCCTTCACCTCCACGCTCTCCGACCCCAGCATCACCGCCGTCAGCTGTTCCAGCCCCATATTCAGCTGATAGACGCTGTTTTCGTCCATTCCGCTTGCCTCCGCCGTGCAGCGGAAGGGAACCATCTCCTCCGCGTAGCCCACAGGAGCCGCGTCGTCGTCCGTCAGGTAGAGAAGGCCCACCTCCAGAACTCCTTCCAGATGAAGTCCGTCCTCCTTCGGCTCCGCCGCATCCAGCTTTACCTCTCCTGTGCTGTGGCAGATCTGAAGAATCCGCTCCGGCTGGCGCAGATTAAGCTTTTCAGCTGTCTTGCATTTGCAGATATTCTTTGTCAAAAGCCGGTCAAAACAGGCTGTTCCTGTGTCCAGAACCAGCTCGCATCCCGTGGAATACATATCGCTTAAAAGCTCCACATGCTGCTCCTCGTAGAGCTTCATATCCAGTTCAAGAACCGCGTCTGCCAGAAGCACCCGCATCTCCCCGTCGCTGTCCGGCTTCATTTCAATCTCCTGATGAAGCAGGCGCACCGGCACAAACGGGATCATGCTCTCCTCTGCCTCAGAAAGCTCTACCTCTCCGGAAAACGGGATGCTTTCCTCCACCCACTGAACCGGCGTATGCTCCCCCTCCCCGCTGTAGATGACGAAGATTAAAAGCTCTCCCTCCAGATGAACCGCCCCCTGAACCGGGCTGCAGGAAACGCCGCGCAGCTTCATTTCTCTCCACAGAATCGTCTCCATATTCGGCTTGTTGGCTGACAGGGACAGCTCCTCCCGAATCCGGTAGGTATCCTTTCTCCTGACGGCAATGGCGGCCACGTCAATGTCCCTTCGCTGGATTTCCACCCTGCCGTCGTCTGTCTTCACGTCCACAGCCGCCTCCGCGTCGTACAGGCTCTCCACCCGCACCTCCAGCATCACCACCGCCTTGATATTCAGCTTCCTGGAATTGATCATTCCCGTGTTCAAATCCTCCAGGTTCCAGGAGACCTGAAAGCTGTCCTTCTCCTCCAGCTCCGGCACGTTCACCGTCTCCTCAAAAGGAATTTCCCCCTTCAGAGACTGGAGGCCGCCCGATTCCCTCCTGTATAAAACCGCAAAAGAAAGCTTTCCCCGGATCAGCACCCGGTCTCCCTGGGCTCTGGAGGACTCAATCTGAATATCTCCGTTTCCCAGCAGTACGGCAGATACGTCGTCCATCGTATCAGGGACAATAAAATCGTCGTCAAGGGTAATCTGGGACACTGCGGTTCCCTTCTGCCGGTTCATGTGAATGTTATTTTTCATCAGCTCCATCATTTTGCCACCACGCCTTTCCATTTGATACAGACTCCGCCCGTTCTTCTTTGCCGGGCCGCCGGCAGAACCTATCTCCCCTTCCGCCGGCGCTTTGTGAAAGTCTATGCATGGAAAAGGCGGGATATGCCCTGCTCACATGGGCATATCCCGCCTTTTCGGCGCGTTCTGTATTTTGGCGGCAGCGGGCGCGGCCGCCTATTTTTTCTTTCTGAATAAAATCATCTGAGCGGCAAGGAGAATCCCCGCCGTAATCAGAAACATGGCCAGGCTGTGGTTCAGAAGGCCTGCATACTGATAAAATCCCCAGTATATCACTGCGTAAAGAACCACAACTACAAGGATATAGAGCATTCTCTCCTTCTTTCCTGCTCCTGACAGCAGAGTAAAATTCCCCAGATACTTTTTATTCAGCCAGAGTGAGTAAATCAGAAAAAGAAGGATTCCCCCCAAGAGCAGAATCAAAACCTTCATATCTCCAATTCTTCCATACAGACCGGCCCCCAGCAGGCAGACCGCTCCCAGACAGATGCTGGATACAGCGCCTTTTCTGATATACTCTCTGCGCTGTTCCGGCTCCAGCTCCTCGGTCTGCCTGATCTGAAAAAATCTGAGATCCGGCTTTTTCAGGCGGACTAACCCCTCTGCTATGCAGATAAGCCCGGCAATCATCAGAATCATGCTCCACTGCTTCATCCCGCCCCCCCTTTCACTCCCCCGTGCACTGGCGTTAATACTCTTCCAGAAAATGATGGCGTTCTTTTCCCTTCACATATCCGATGCAGGCGTCCAGATTGACGTTTTCCACGCTCTTGAAAATATTCGTCTCGATGTGAGGATTGATGGTCCTGAATTTCGCAATCAGCTCCTTCATCTCCTGGCGCTTCGACATGTGGGCCTCCTCTTCCCTGGAAATGGCCTCCGTAAACCGGCAGGCGCACTGGAGAAACCGAAGATTGTTGAAATCACGCCACGCCTCGATATCCGCCTCCTTCACCAGATACAGAGGACGGATCAGCTCCATGCCCTCAAAATTGGTGCTGTGGAGCTTCGGCATCATGGTATTTACCTGGGCCCCGTAGAGCATGCTCATGAGAATCGTCTCGATGACGTCGTCAAAATGGTGGCCCAGGGCAATCTTATTGCATCCCAGCCGCTTTGCGTTGGCATAGAGATGGCCCCGGCGCATTCTGGCGCACAGGTAGCAGGGCGACTGATCCACGTCCACTACCACGTTGAAGATATCCGATTCAAACACAGTAATGGGAATTCCCATAATCTTTGCGTTTTCCTCAATCATCTTCCTGTTTTCCGGATTATAGCCCGGATCCATCACCAGAAAATGAAGTCCGAACTCCATCTTTCCGTGGCGCAGAATCTCCTGCATGCACTTGGCTAACAGCATGGAATCCTTGCCCCCGGAAATGCAGACTGCAATGTTGTCGCCCTCCTGAATCATGTCGTACTCGTTCAGAGCCTTCACAAAGGGCCGCCAGATTTCCTTGCGGAACTGCTTAATCACGCTTTTCTCAATGTCTCTGCACCGGTCTGCCGGCTTTTTCTGGTTGTCTCTTACTGTCTCGTTATCCTGCAATTTTACCATCCTTTTTCTCGCCTTTGTCTTTTTCGTCCAGCTCCCGCTCCATCCGGCGCAGCTCCCGCTTCAGCTGCTTGATCTCGCCCTTTAAAGCCTCAATCTGCTCTACCAGCTTTCTGTCGTGCTCTCCCAGAACCACTTTTTCTTTCTTCTGGATCTTCACGCCGTCCTTCTTAACCGGGCGGGCCGGAATGCCCACTGCCGTGATGTTCTCCTCCAGCGGCTGTAAAAGCACCGCGTTGGCGGCGATGGAGCAGTTGTCTCCTACCTGGAAGGATCCGAGAATCTTAGCTCCTGACCCCACCGTCACGTTGTTTCCCAGAGTTGGGTGGCGTTTTCCCTTTTTCGTGCCCACGCCTCCTAACGTCACGCCCTGGTAAATGGTGCAGTTGTCCCCCACTACCGCAGTCTCTCCGATCACAACGCCTGCGCCGTGGTCGATTAAAATTCCATGGCCCAGCTGGGCTCCCGGATGAATTTCAATCAGAGTAAAAAATCTGGCAATCTGGGAAATCAGGCGGGCAATAAAAAACATCCGTTTCTGATAAAACCAGTGGGCGATTCTGTGCCAAATCAACGCGTGGACCCCCTGATAGAGCAGAAGCACCTCCAGAGCGCTTCTGGCCGCCGGATCCCGTTCCTTTACAGCTTTTACATCAAGCCAAATATCCTTTAAAATCATAGCCTTCTCCTTTTAAAACAACGCTGAAACAATACACTGTGATATTGCTACATTATATAAGTATTCCGCAGGTTCTGTCAATGAGGTCTGCCGAAGTTTCATGCCTGCAGTACCGCTATCCCTGCCTTGAAAATATCGCATCATTTCTGGAAAGAAGATATACGCAGTATTGGTTCATGCTGATTCCTTCTCTCTGAGAATGTTCTGCCAGCGATCTGTGAAGACTCCGCGGAATCCTTAGCTTAAACTGCCCAGAATAGTCCTCCAGGCTGTCTGGCTCCTGGATTGCCACTCCATCCTCTAACGCCGCCTCGAGCCACGCTTTTTTTGCATCCAGCGCATTTGCCACTGCACTTTCTACTGTCTCTCCACAGGTAATGCAGCCTGGCAGATCAGGGTAAGAAACCACAAATCCGCCCTCCTCCTTGTCTTCTACAACCTCCATTCGATAGGCCATTGCCAAGTATTCTTTCAGAGTTTTACTCATTTTTTGCCTCGCTTTCTACAACCTGCCTTACCATTTCCACATATACTTTTTTGATTGGTTCTTGCTTAGGTATCGTGATTGGCGCGCAGCCCTGTTTTCTAAATGTATAATGGCTGCTTCCCCCTCTCGGCGCATTCATTTCATATCCATAGCTTTCCAGTACCTTTCGCAGTTCATCAAGCCGAAGATCTTTTGATAGTCTATTGATACGCATTATCAATTTATCCCATTGAGACATTCCTATTCCTCTTTCTTTTATTATATATGGTGTCATATATGGTGTCAATGCTTTGTTTTTGGCAGAACAGGCCCCCTTTCCTGTGCCTCAAATATCGAAAAGAGGAACCGCTTTCCTACTCCGCTTAAATCCGGCGAAAACGATTCCTCTTTTCATCATTTCCTGTTTACTCTCCAAATACCATCTGGCACAGCCTGACGTACTCCCGGTATTCTGGAAAGCTCTCCAGTTCTTTAAAGGCCTCTGCCATGGAGGTATAATACCACCCCTGCCAGCGCTTTTCTTTCATGTTAAACCGCTCAAATACTGCGTCTCCATCCAGCAGATAATCTCTGGCCGTGTTCCGCAGATTGCTGAGTTTGTCTCCCAGAGCCAGAATCTTCTCATCCCGTCCGGCGCCTTTCAGGCGGTCAATGGTCGCCTGCTTTCTCTCCCTCCAGGATCTGGACTTGTCCTCTGTCTCGCCTGCTACCAGTTCGGCCACCCGGCGGCCGAACTCCCCCTCAATTTCACTGAACGTGACCCCTGCGTCTTCTATGGTATCGTGAAGAATCGCAGCTGCAATCAGCTCCTCGTCCTCTGTGAGGGAGGACACGATCAGGGCCGTGTCAAGGGGATGGGTGATGTAGGGAATATTTCCGCCCTTCCTCACCGCCCCTTTGTGGGCGTTTGCCGCAAATACTGCCGCCTTACGAATCATACCCTTACTCTCCATCCTGAACTGAACCTGTAATGTGAACGTCCATCTGCCTGTACGGAATCTCAATGCCTTCCTCGTCAAAGGCCAGCTTGATCTTCTCTGTAATATCCCATCTGGCGGCCCAGTAGTCCTCTGACTTCGTCCATCCCCTGGCTCCCAGCACCACGCTGTCGTCTCCCAGGGAATCTACATAGGTGACAATCGGCTCCTCCTTCAGAACAGACGGATGCTGTCTGTAAATCCGATCCATGATTTCCTTGGCCTTCCTCAAATCAGACTGGTAGCCGATGCCCACCGTCAGATCGAGACGCCGTTTCTCCATGGCCGTCACATTGGTGACAATAGAATTGGACAGCGTACCGTTTGGAATGGAAATCGTCTTATTGTCAATAGTCACCAGAATGGTGTACACCAGACCGATGACAGATACCGTTCCCTCGGCATTTGGCATCACAATATAATCGCCTACCTTAAAGGGCTTCATCACGAGAATCAAAATGCCTCCCGCGAAGTTTTTAAGGCTCTCCTGGAGAGCCAGGCCGATGGCCAGACCGGCGGATCCTAAAATCGCCACAATGGAGGCGGAATCAATTCCCAGCTGGCCTGCGATAATAAAAATCAGCAGCGCGTTCAGGGAAAATTTCAGCAGAGAGCCGATAAATTTCGTCACTCCGATCTCCATCCCCGCCCGCTCGAAGGAATGGCGGGCCATCTTCAGAAGCAGGCGGATAATCTTCCGCCCTACAATAAAGATGACTAAAATAACAAGAAGGTTCAAGCCAAACCGGATAAGATCCGGCACCCAGCCCTTCAGAGCGTCCATCAGCACATCCGGCTTTCCAAGCTCCTGAAGCTCCTTTAAATCCTCTCCCAATGCGCTGATCGCATCTGTTTCCTGTGTTGGTGTCGATAAAAAAATCATTTATTTACTTCTCCTGCCTGTCTGGAGGGCTTTCTGAGCTCCCTTGATCACTGTGACTACAGGATTTTTGTTTTCCTTCTCCCGGCTCTCCTGCGCCGTTTTCCTCTGGGACTCATCCCCCTCCTTCTTCTGTCCGTCCATGGCCTGCTTCAGCGCTTCCTTCGCCTCGTCATCCTCTCTCAAATCAGCCAGAGTCCCGTAAAGGCTCTTATCTGCCTTAAAGGCGATCACATTGCCCTCCGGAGCCTTCTCCTGTACGGAGGCCTTCCTTCTGCCTCCTGCGGCCTTGCTTTTTGCCGTCTTCCCGGCTGTCCTGGCCGTCTTTTTCACCCGCTTCACCGGAGTGCAGGAGAATACGCTGATTCCAAGCGGGGCAATATGAACGGTAATGGACTCCTCTCTTCCGTCGCACTCTTCCGCCTTGGAGCTCTTCACCCGCGGGTTCACAATGCCGCAGCCGCCGAAGCTCTTGGACTCGCTGTTGAAAATCTCCTTATACTTTCCGGGGAACGGAACTCCCATCTTATATTTCTCATGCTCCACCGGAGCGAAGTTGCAGACAAAGAGCAGCGTCTCCTCCGGCTTGTCCGTCTTTCTCAGGAACGCCGCAATGTTATTTGCAGAGTCCATGCAGTTAATCCACTCGAAGCCGTCCGGCATGTAATCCTCCTCGTAAAGAGCCGGATGCTCTCTGTAGAGGAAGTTTAAGGCCTTCACATAGGACTGCATATTTTTGTGGATCGGGTACTCTAAAAGCTCCCACTCCAGACTCTTATTTTCATTCCACTCGTCCATCTGGCCGAACTCCTGTCCCATAAACAGAAGCTTCTTGCCCGGGTGTCCCGTCATAAAGCCGTAGGCCGCCCGAAGGTTGGCAAACTTGGCCTCGAAGGTCTCTCCCGGCATCTTGTTGACCATGGATCCCTTGCCGTGAACCACCTCGTCGTGGGAGAACACTAGAATAAAGTCCTCGCTGTAGGCGTAAATCATGCTGAACGTCAGCTCGCCGTAGTGGTGGCAGCGGAAGTAGGGATCGCACTTCATATATCCCAGGAAGTCGTTCATCCAGCCCATGTTCCACTTATAATCAAAGCCCAGGCCGTCCTCCTTTACGTTTCCCGTCACCTTGGGCCAGGCTGTGGACTCCTCGGCAATCAGGACCGCGCCGTCCTTTCTGCCCTTAAATACGGAATTCAGGTGCTTTAAGAACTCCACCGCCTCCAGGTTTTCGTGGCCGCCGTACATATTGGCAACCCACTCCCCCGGATTCTTGCCGTAATCCAGGTACAGCATGGAGGCCACCGCGTCGAAGCGGATGCCGTCGGCGTGGTACTTGTCCGCCCAGAACATGGCGTTGGCAATCAGGAAATTCGATACCTGGGGCCGTCCGTAATTGTAGATCAGTGTTCCCCAGTGCGGGTGGGCTCCCTGTCTCGGATCCTTGTGCTCGTAGACGCAGGTTCCGTCAAACTGGGCCATGCCCCAGGAATCCCTCGGGAAATGAGCCGGAACCCAGTCTAAAATCACGCCGATGCCCTGGCTGTGCATGTAATCCATAAAATACATGAAATCATCCGGCGTGCCGTAGCGGCTGGTAGGCGCATAGTAGCCCGTCACCTGGTAGCCCCAGGAAGCGTCTAACGGGTGCTCCATCACCGGCAGCAGCTCTATGTGAGTGTAACCCATCTCCTTCACATAGGCGGCCAGCTCAGGAGCCAGCTCCCTGTAATTGTAAAACTCAGAGCCCGGAACCGCCTCCCCGGCCTCGTCCAGGGAAAATTCCTTCCGCTTCCAGGATCCTAAATGCACCTCGTAGATCGACATGGGCCTTTTCTTGCTGTCTGAGACCGCCCGCTCCTTCATCCATTTCGCGTCCGTCCACTCATAGCCATTCAGATCCCATACAATCGAAGCCGTATTCGGCCGAAGCTCCGCATAATTGGCATACGGATCTGCCTTTAACGCCGGATCTCCGTTTCTGAACTTGATTTCATATTTATAAACCGCCCCCTTGGAAAGCCCTGGGATAAACAGCTCGAATACGCCGGAATCTCCCAGCCTCCTCATCTGGTGGCGGCGTCCGTCCCAGAAATTAAAATCGCCTACCACGCTGACACGCATGGCGCACGGCGCCCACACGGCAAAGTATACGCCGTCCACGCCCTTAATGGTCATGGGATGGGCTCCCATCTTACTGTAGACCGAGTAATGAATGCCGGCGGCAAATTTCTTCAAATCGCTTTCCGTAAACTGGGGCGCAAACGAATACGGATCGTGAATTTCCCCCAGCGTTCCATTGTCATAGAACACCTGCAGCGTGTAATCCGTCAAAGTCTTCCTCGGAATCAGAGCCGCAAAAAAGCCCGCCTCGTCTGCCATCTCCATGGGATACGTCTTTCCCGTTCCGGAAAGCCTCACCGTAATATTCCTCGCCGTGGGAATAAACGCCTGCACTAACATCCCATTCTCCGTGAGATGCGCCCCCAGGATCCTGTGGGGATCCGGAGACTCAGAATACACCAGCTCCTCAATCCCCGCCCAGTCCATCAGATCATATAATAGTTTGTCCATAAATACGCCCCCTTGCGTTTCCTTCTGTGGTAGTTCCTATTCTATCATTTCAGCCTGAATAATACAATCAAGACCGCCTAAAAATATTTTTCAGGCATACTACTTGCTAAATCGCAAAAACTCGGATAAACTATTGAACTGTAATCTGTTAATCTGCATTTAATTAGATGAGGAACACAGAAAAATGGAAAATAAAGAAAAACACCTGGGAAGCGTCCGCCGCGAGGAAGCTCCGAAGAGCAGGAAGCGGGATGAGGAGAAGGAACCGTTCAGCTGGAAGAAGGAAATTTTAAGCTGGATTCAGATTCTGGCTGCGGCCGCTGTGATCGCATACGTGCTGACTACCTATATTATAGCCAACAGCACCGTGCCTACCGGATCCATGGAAAATACCATCATGTCCCACAGCCGGGTACTGGGCTCCAGACTTACCTATAAATTCAGCGAGCCTGAGCGGGGCGATATCGCCATTTTCCGCTACCCCGACGACAAGGAGGAGGGAATCACCACCTACTATGTCAAGCGTATCATCGGTCTCCCCGGAGAGACGGTGGATATCGTAGACGGAAAAATCTATATCAACGGATCCGACACGCCTTTGGACGAGCCCTATCTCCACGAGGAGATGGACATGTACGGAAAAGATCATCTCCACTACAACGTGCCGGAGGGACATTACTTCATGCTGGGAGACAACAGGAATAATTCCAACGACGCCCGGTTCTGGAAAAACAAGTACGTCCCAGAAGAGGATTTGATTGCAAAAGTTTATCTGGAATACTTTCCAAACCCGCATTTTCTCCACTAACTGTCCGGAGAACTGCGAACTATTTTTATGATGTTACGAGCCGGCAGGAACCATCGGCCGGCAGGAGGAGAAAGATAAAATGAACAAGGTAGTAAAATTCGGCGGAAGCTCTCTCGCCAGCGCAAAGCAGTTTAAAAAAGTAAAGGACATTATCATGGCGGACAAATCACGCCGCTACGTGATTCCCTCCGCTCCCGGAAAGAGAACAACTAATGACGAAAAGGTGACGGACCTTCTCTACGCCTGCTACAGCGCAGCGTCCGAAGGCCGCAGCTACAAAAAGATTTTCGACGCCATCACAGCCCGCTACGAGCAGATTATCACCGGCCTTGACTTAAACGTAAATCTGGATTTTGAATTTAAGACCATTGAGGAGAACTTCCTGGCCAAAAAGGGACGCGACTACGCGGCCTCCAGAGGCGAATACTTAAATGGCATTATTATGGCTGCCTATCTGGGATATGAATTTATCGACGCAGCCGACGTGATCTGCTTCGACGCAGACGGTTCCTTCCTGTCCGAGAAGACAAACCAGGAGCTTGCAGCCCGCCTTTCCAAGGTTTCAAAGGCCGTTATCCCCGGCTTCTACGGCTCCATGCCGGACGGCTCCGTGAAAACCTTCTCCAGAGGCGGTTCCGATATCACCGGCTCTCTGGTAGCCAGAGCCGTTCACGCAGACCTGTACGAGAACTGGACCGACGTGTCCGGTTTCCTGGTAGCGGATCCCAGAATTGTGGATAATCCGGAACCCATTGAGACCATTACATACAGAGAGCTTCGGGAGCTGTCCTACATGGGCGCCAGCGTACTTCACGAGGAGGCCATTTTCCCGGTCAGAAAAGAGGGCATCCCGATCAATATCAGAAACACAAACCGTCCTTCTGATCCGGGAACCATGATTGTGGAGAGCACCTTAAAGCGCCCTCACTACACGATCACCGGAATTGCGGGAAGAAAGGGCTTCTGCGCCGTCAACATTGAGAAGGCCATGATGAACGCAGAGATCGGCTTCGGAAGAAAGGTGCTGGACGTATTTGAAAAATACGGCATCTCCTTCGAGCACATGCCGTCCGGCATCGACACCATGAGCATTTTCGTACAGCAGAGCCTGTTCGAGGAGCATGAGCAGTCCGTCATCGCAGGCATTCACAGGGCGGTGGAGCCGGATCACATTGAGCTGGATTCCGACCTGGCTCTCATCGCTGTCGTAGGACGGGGCATGAAATCTGCCCGCGGCACAGCCGGAAGAATCTTCTCAGCCCTGGCTCACGCCAGAGTCAACGTCAAGATGATCGACCAGGGATCCAGCGAGTTAAACATCATCGTCGGCGTGAGAAACGAGGACTTCGAGACGGCGGTCAAAGCTGTTTACGACATCTTCGTCACAGCAGAGATTTAGTTATTTTTCAGGGGGGCGCTTGGTTTCAGGCGGAAATTTGAGACAAAAAGAAGCTTTTTAGATTGGCAAACATACTAAAAAGCTTCTTTTTTATTGGTTTTATTAAATTATTTTCTTTTTTAGGAGGTCATAACGATTGATTTTAAATTTAGCCGCTTTTTTTATTATTCCCGGATACACCCTCCTGTTTATCAGGAATTTCAACCTGTTCTCCCTGAACTTTTCCGTCATCGGAAATATGCTGGGGAGAAAGCGGGGCTTCTGCCTGTGGGGAATGATGACCGGATGGTACTTCTTCTGGGTTCTGTCCAGGGTATCCGCCCACCTAAAGCTTTCCAGAGGCGTCCGGTATCTGGTCCACACGGCGCTTTTTCTGCTGTTCTGCGCCGTCACCACGCCCTATCTGCCGGAAGAACTGCCTTTTAAAGCCTTCCTCCACATCGTGTTCGCCATGGCCGCCGCCCTGTGCCTGTGCCTCTATCTGTTTCTCGCCGCCTGGCGGCTGCGAAAGGAGGACAGGACAGCCGGACTGGTTACGCTGTGGTGTCTGGCAGGCATTCTCCTCGTGTCTGCCGTTCTGCTGATTCTGGTGGGAATTGTCAGCAGCGCCCTGGAGATCTTCTTCACCTTCTCCACAGTATTTTTGAGCCGTTACCTCTATGGAAGGACGAAACGGCTTATTTCTCAATCTCCATAATCATGTCCACGCGTCTCTGATGGCGGCCGCCCTCAAACTCGGCGTCCAGCCACTCCTCCGTAATCATCTTGGCCAGCTCGCTGCCTACCACGCGGGCTCCGAAGGCCAGGACGTTCGTGTTGTTGTGCATTCTGGACAGCTTCGCTGTGTAGGGATCGCTGCAGACGCAGGCGCGGATTCCCTTTACCTTGTTTGCGGCCAGGGAGATTCCCACTCCTGTTCCGCAGATAGTGATTCCCAGATCCGCCTCGCCGGACGCTACGGCGCGGCCTACCTTCTCGCCGTAAACCGGGTAGTCGCAGCTCTCTGTGGAATCGGTTCCCATATTGATTACCTCGTAGCCCTTGGACTCTACAAACTCCTTGATAATGTTCTTAAGCTCCACTGCAGAGTGGTCGTTTCCAATCGCGATTTTCATAACTCGTCTCTCCTGTCTGATTTCGTTGATTTGTTTTATTGCTTTATTTTTTTATTTTATTTAATTTTTCTGTTTTGTTCTGTTTTTCTGTTCTTCCTTATTTCCTAGAATTCTGTGGTCTTTCTCACATTGGATTCCAGCAGGCGGTTGTAGCCCAGCCAGCCGTTATTGTCCCCGGCTCCGGCTATAATCTCGTTCATGGTCTCCAGCTTGGCGTCCGCATTGTCTGCCAGGCTTAATGCCACAGCCTCAAACAGAGCCGGCTTCTTCGGGGATCCGTACTCCAGCTCTCCGTGGTGAGCCAGAATGCAGTGCTTCAGCTCTGCGGCCAGCTTTTCCGGAAATCTCGGAATCTCCCTGATCCGCTCCGATACCATCTCTGTGCCGATGATAATGTGGCCCAGAAGCTGTCCGTCGTCGGTGTAGTCGTTTTCTGGGAAAGCGGAAAGCTCTCTCGTCTTGCCGATATCGTGGAACAGCGCCCCGGTGAGAAGCAGATCCCGGTTCAGGCGGGGATACACAGCCGCAAAATAGTCGCACAGCTTCATCACGCTCAGCGTATGCTCCAAAAGTCCCCCCACAAAGCCGTGGTGAACGCTCTTGGCCGCCGAGTGGAAGCAGAAGCGGCGGACAAAATCAGAATCCTCCACATAGTAGCTGGAAGCCAGCTTTTTCAGATAAGGATTCTTCATGGACTCAATTAACGCCCTGAGTTCCTGGTACATGGCCTTCACATCCCTGGAGCTGACCGGCAGATAATCGCTCTCCGTATACTCCCCCTCGTCGGCTCTGCGGATCCGGCGCACATTGACCTGATTGGCCCCCTGGAACACTGTGATATCTCCGTCAATATACACATAGTCCAGCGTCTCGAAGTTTCCGACTCCCGGAGAGCCCAGATCCCAGATTTTCGCATCCACGGTTCCCGTCTTGTCCTGCAGCGTCAGCGCCCCGTATTCCTTTCCATTCTTTGTCAGGGCAATCTGCTTCTTCTTGCAGAGATACACATCGGAAATGTGCATGCCGTCGTGGAACTGTCCAATATATTTCATGTTTTATCCTCTCACTTCTCAAAGTTGTCTCATTTATGTTTCAATCCTGCCGTTTTCAGCCTACCGCCCTCTCACCGTCACCTGATACTCCAGAGACGTGTAACCGTCGCGGCCTTTCCGCATCACAGTAACCGCCGCCGCATTTCCCAGCTGAAAGCTGGCAATCTGTGTGCTCAGCTCCTTCAGAGTAGCCACATCGCGGCCGTCGAACTGCACGATAATATCGCCGTTCTGCAGTCCCGCTTCATAGGCAGGTCCCCCTGAAACAGCGTCTGTAATATAAACGCCCTTGGGGATTCCCTCCGCCTGCATGGTCTCGTTGACCTCCTGTCCCTTAATGCCGAAATAGGCGGTCTCCGCTCCGTTTGTCATCTTTTCCAGGATTCCCTTGTAATCGGAAATGCTCATCACCGACTCGGAGACAATGGAATTTTCCCCCTTCAGGCTGTTGTCTGTCCAGCCGATCATCTCGCCGTTTAAATTCAGAATAAACGTGCCTGCGTCTCCATTGCTGGTCAAATCTGTAAACAGGATCCTGGACACTCCGTCTGTCACCGGCACGTTTCTGGCCACATAGGTAATGGCTCCGTATACGGAAGAGTGGACCATGCCTGCCGGCGCGCCCACGCCGATTACCATATCTCCTGCCTTCACAGAATAGGAATTCCCCAGAGGAATGACCTGTATCTCTCCCCGAAGCTCCGAATCCACCGCAGCGGCGTCCGCCAGCACCACAGCCATGCCAGTCACGCTGTCATTCTGGAGAACCGAGGCTGGCGCCTCCGTTCCGTCAAAAAATTCCACACAAATAGAATCCGCCTGGGACACAGCCGAAGATCTGGTCAGAATAATATAAGAACTGCTTGTCCTGGCAATCACGGCTCCCGCGCAGTAGCCGCTGGTCTCAATGGGATTTCCAAACAGATCCGTCTGCTGCATCCCGGAATGTACGGTGACAATACCTCGATCTGCCTGCTGCTCCACCGCCCGCACGCTGTCGTACATGGATTTTAAATCCTCCGAGGTAAACTCATAGGTTTCCATATAGGCTTTCACCGCCTCGTCCACCGGAACCGTCTCCTCCAGCCCGCCGGACTCCTGCACAGATCCGCTCTCCTCCGGCTGCGCCTCCGGATCATCTCTGTTAAATTCTATAGCGGTGCTCTCGCCACGGGAACTATCCTCCCATCTGTCCTTTGACCACGATCTGACTGCCGTAAAGCTCAGAGCCGACACAGCCCCGAACGCAGCCGCAGCCAGAAGAAATACAGCCGCCCGCGCCGCAATCTGCCTCCTGGTCAGAGGAGGCTTCACGATCTTTTCCCGCATAAATTCACGCCTGCGGGGTTCCTTTTTATCAGGTCCTTCGGTATCTGACATCATTCTTTTCCCTTCATGCTTCTTAATTTCAGGAACACATATATGTATTATACGTTTCTTCTAAGACGATTGCAAGAATATTGTGGGAAAATCGCCGGGCGGCAAACTCATTGATTTTCTTTTGTAAAAAAGAATTACCGCCATCTTTTTCCTAATCTCTGCAGCCGAAGCTGTTTTAACAGAACAAGACGCACACTGTTCCAGGCAATGAAACTGCGGTTTACTATTGAGAGTTTTAAATAGCGGCAGTAAAACTTTCCCTCTTGTATCCTTCGGCCGGATATGTTATATTAAACATAGAAAAGGGAAGCCACAGAGGCGGCCTGCCCTCAATAACTTATAACTTTACATCTTTACGATATCAGCCGTCAGCTAGTGCGAATAGTTGGCGGCTATTTTCTATCCTTAAAAATCTGATATAACAGACTAATAAGGGAAACAATGAATAAACAAAACTGAAATAATTCAGAATATGTAACCATTGTATCGCCCTCCTTTCTTCCGTCTGGAGGGCTTTTATACCCTCCGAAAATAAGAGAGTGGCCGCCCGGCTCTGTGGTTTCCCATATCGACATTATATAGCAATCTTCCTTATCTGACCATCATTGTTTCGCCAGGGAGACAGCAGAACGAACCTCTGCAGCGGCCCATTTCTCCATATCATCTCTGCTCATATTTTCCATCAGAAACTTCTTTAAAAAGCAAATTTACGCTTCCCCTCTCTGTTCCAGCTGTTCAAACACCTCATCCATATCCATTTCAAACATGGCGCTGTCTGCCTGGACTGGGGAAAAATAGAAGGCGACGTTTTCTGCCCCGAATTCCTGTTCCAGCTGCTCCCACTGGGAAGTCAGCCCAATACAGAAGGCCAGAGTATCGCTTCCGAGGGACTCCATATACCAGCGGATCTGATACTTGGGAGAGACGTATTCCTGAATGCTCTTCAGTGTCGTATCCCTGTCTGTGCAGTCGTCTCCATAAGGAACTGATCTGCTGACGCCGTCCTTTTTCAGAAAAATATCTATCCCCCGCTCTTTCTCTGATTCCACGCATTCAAACTGAATTTTATCCTCGTCCGGCAGTTTTTTATTGAAATAGTTGATAATGGAATCGTCGAAGTCCCGCCAGTCAATCCAGATCAGCTCGCCGCTGTCCCAAAATTCATCTTTTGTATCATCCGGCGCTTCTAAAAGCTTTCTTATTTCTTCCAATTGCATACCCTCCCAAATCCTTCGCTATGTGTCTAACTGGAAAACATACATTTTCCCTGTATTTGTGTTATTTTTTCTCCCGCTCTCTTTTTTCCAGAATGACGGGAGGAATTTCAGCAAATCTTCTCAGGAGATAAGCCTTTCCCTTCTCCCCTCTCCATTTATGACAAAACCAAAGCACGCTGCAGCAAAAAAGCGCCGCTGCAATCAGGAATGGATGATGAAATTCTGCCCTGCCCAGAATCGCATAGCTTATCAAAGCGGAAGCCGCAATGGCGCTTCCGGCTATGCCCAGGGCAATTTTTATTACTTTTTCCTGGGACAGCTCCAGAAAATAATTGTCCCATTCTTCTGAATTAAATTTCAGCTGCCTGCCTTTGATCCAGAACAGAATAAGAACTAAACCTAACGCAATCCCCTTGCTGAAAAGGACGTTTATCACTGCCGAACCTGCTAAAATGATCAGTTTTTCCATGATTTATTCCCCTTATGTGTTTTTAAAAATTCTATTGTCTTCTTTGCTATGACAACCGCGCACAGAAAACCTGCTATACCGCAGATAACCGCGTCTGTCTTATCTGCCACGCCGCCTGTACAGCGCATCCCATAATAATAAACAGTCCATATCAGTATCAGCACAGAGCCGCTGATACTGTGCCAAAAAGATTTCCTATTCATATCACCGCCTCATCTTTCTCACTATCCAACAGTAAGCGGCCGCTGTTCCGGCCGGAATCAACGCCAGATAACTGACAATGTTAAAAAGCGTGAAATTATAGGTATTAGACACCTCTCCAAACTCCAGAAGATATCGGCAGCCCATTCCTATGGCAGTGAGGAGAAACGTCGTTATGTAAACCTTTCTTCCCCTGCCAGGCCCGAAAATTCCAGCTGACGCCAGGGCAATCACGCCGTAGCTTGACACCAGCAGATACACTCCGCTAAAATCCAGAGGAAACGGTTCGCTCCTGATAGGAAATACAAAGCAGCCTGCAAAGATGATATAACCCATAAGCAAAATTCCTGGCAGCTGAGAATGTTTCTCAAAAAAATACTGGAGCCTTCCGCTTTTCACCCCAAAGTAAACCGCCGCCGCAAAAAGCGCTGTCACAACTAGAATCGTGATAATATAAACCGCTGCAAATGCCATCTTCCTCCCCCTTTCCCCCACTCTATTCAATCCTTACACGAACCGGGCCGATTGTAAGATTTCCTGCTCCCGCTGCCGTGTACCATCTTCCTTTTTCCAGTCGAATCTTTTCCGGCGCGCCAGGCGTAATATACCCTATCTCATATCTTTCCCCAGTTTCAACATCAGTAAAGAGCACACTCGTATCACAGTCTCCGCTCACCTTCACCGTTCCAAACAGGGGCTGTATCTGTTCTGATTTAATCCCTCCATCACTGCCCGTCAGAGTAAAAGTATAGTTCCTTTGAATACCAATATGAAGAAAAACTGCGGCTGTCAATATCGCGGCAATACATAAAATCAGCTGTTTCTTTTTCACTGTGTCACCTGCTCTGTATCCTTCGCCAGCTTCCTGAAAATGATTATTCTTACTATGACACAGGCCATTATCACTGCGAAAGACAAGATCCCATACAATAAAGCTTCTGTATACCAGGGAGCCGAATAGGCAGCATATATATCCGGATACCTTTTATAGCTGTAAAAATCAAATCCTGTTTTCAATGCAATGACGTATAAGCTTCCATAGATAACATACTTTAATGCGTCATACAATTTTTTCATACCATCCCTCCCCCGCTCCCAGCCTTTGCCCCATTCTCTGTATCTACATTATAACAATCCCCCATTCCCGCCACAATGAAGAAATCATTACGATTTCTTATACATTTTTTGAATTGCTCTAAAAGCATATTGCACTGCCAGGGGCAAGTACATATAAAAGCATATATTTTATCAGAAAATACAGATATTATATGATCCATCTGTTCTTTTTCCAGTATTTATTCTTTGAATCTCCGAAAAAATATAGAAAAATAGGCAACATATCTTGACAACAAATTTTATAAGTGTTATAAATTTTTTATAAATAGGACATAAAAATTTTATGTCCTAAAATGGACGTCCAACAAAATTGAAAGGAGAACAAAGCTATGACTAATGCGATGCTTACAGATCTGCTGCAAAGCCTGGGACTTCTGGGCATATTTCTGCTGATAGGTGTATTTCTGAGAGCAAAATTTAAGATTTTTCAGAAAACATTTATTCCTGCTTCTGTAATTGGGGGATTCCTGCTTTTGATTTTAGGGCCCCAGTGTGCGAATGTCCTTCCTGTTCCATCGACCTGGTTCGATACATATTCTCTGCTTCCCGGAATTCTGATCGTTCCGGTTGTAGCAGCCGTTCCGCTGGGATTGAAATTTGGAGGTGGAAAATCTGATGGTATAAATCCAGACTTTCTAAAAAACGTATTTCCTCTTATCGGAATTGGACTAGCGGCAGCTATGTTCCAGTTTGCCGTCGGGTACGGAACCCATGTGCTGTTTTCAGGAGAAAATCTCTATGACGTATTTGGAATCGAGCTGTCAATCGGTTTTGTTGGCGGACATGGTACAGCCGGTACTCTGGGAAATATGCTCTCAGCGCTGAATCTTCCCTACTGGGAGACCTCTCAGGGTGTGGCAACCACAACGGCTACCTTTGGAATCGTAGGAGGCATCCTGATTGGAATTATGATGATTAACTGGGCAGCCCGACACGGACAGACGGCAATGTTAAAGAAACCGGCTGATATTCCGGAACCTCTGCGGGTTGGATTTGAAAAAGATATCAAAAAACAAAATTCCGTAGGCCGTGAAACTACCCTGTCTTCCTCTATCGACACTCTCGCCTTCCACGCCGCTCTGATTTTTGTTGCCTGCGGCCTGGCATACCTTCTTTTAATGGGAGCTGAAAAATTTCAGATTCCCGTTCTGAAGAGTATTTCTGTCTGGGCCTACGGTATGATCGTGATGTTCGCCATCTGGGGAATCATGTGCAAACTTAAGCTGGACTATCTGGTAGATGACAAAATTAAAAGCAAGGTTTCCAGTTCCTTCACAGAGTTTGCCGTAATTGCAGCAATTGCAAGTCTCCCGATTAAAGCAGTAGCGGCATATATTGTCCCGATTCTTGTGATGGTGGCAATCGGTTATGTAATAACGACTGGTGTTCTCTTTATTCTCTGCAAGCGGCTCTTAAAGGGCTTCTGGTTTGAGCAGATGATCGGAACTTATGGCATGAGCACTGGCGTATTCTTAACAGGCGTTCTGCTTCTTAGAATCTGTGATCCAGATCTGGAAAGCCCCGCTTTGGCCAATTATTCTCTATCCTACACTATCACTAGCATTATTTATTTTGCTATGCTGAATCTTTTTATTGTCCTTCCTATGAGCTCTGGAGCAGGCGTGACCACTTTGGCAGCCACAGGACTAGGTCTTGCAGCCGTACTATTTGCAATAGTGAGCAGCCGTATTTCTTTCGGAAGCCAATTTAAGGGAAATTAAAATAACTGAGACGATCAGAAAACACTTCGATAATTTCAAATCTGACAAGAAAGTTTCGTCCTTTCTGGACGAAGCTTCCTGCAAAGGCAGGTAAGTGAGGTAAAAGAAATGCAGAATTATGAGGAACTTTTCGAAAAACTAAATGCCAAAATATGGGATTACGCGGAACTGAAATTTGAAGAATATCAGTCGTCTAAAGCCCTCATCGACATGATGAAAGCACATGGATTCTCGGTAGAAAGAGGGCTGGCCGGAATGGATACGGCATTCAGAGCCACAGCTGGAAAAGGGCGTCCTGTAATAGGGCTTTTGGCAGAATACGACGCTCTGTCCGGCCTCAGCCAGAAGGCAGGACAGCTGGAACCAATTCCCAGAAAAGGCACAGAAAACGGCCATGGCTGCGGTCACTGTCTTCTGGGAACAGCTGCAGCCGGAGCTGCTCTGATGGCAAAAGATTATCTGATTCAAACCGGCAGAGAAGGTACTGTTGTGCTGATTGGATGCCCGGCGGAAGAAGGAGGTTCAGGAAAAGCTTACCTTGCCAGGGCTGGCGTGTTTGATGATCTGGACGCAGCGCTCACCTGGCATCCAGCTGGAGGAAACGCTGTTTTGACAGGTTCTCTGCAGGCAAACTGCCAGGCCTATTTTCGTTTTCACGGCGTTTCCTCCCACGCGGCAGGATCTCCTCATCTAGGCCGAAGCGCCCTGGATGCCGTAGAGCTGATGGATGTAGGCGTAAACTACATGAGAGAACACATGGAGCCCACTGACCGGATTCACTATGCTATTACTGATACAGGCGGCAGTTCTCCCAATGTGGTACAGAATCATGCGGAGGTTCTTTATTTGATCCGTTCCACCGATAACAATAAAGTGAAACGATTGTATGAAAGGGTAAAAAATATTGCCAAAGGCGCTGCTCTGATGACAGAAACAAATGTAGAAGCAGTATTTGACAAAGCCTGTTCCAATATTCTTTCCAACAGCATCCTGGAACAGCTTCTTTATGACTGCATGAAAACGATTCCTCTTCCATCCTACACGGAAGAGGAACTGGCCTATGCAGAACAAATGAAGAAAACGATCACTGACGCTGATATAGCCAGTGATATGTCCCTGATGATGGTTCATGGAGCAGAAAAGAGAAGACTGGCTTCCCTCTACCGCGAGCTTCCTATGGCCAATTTTGTAGTGGAACATCAGCACCAGGATCTGTTCCTTCCGGGCTCTTCCGATGTGGGAGACTGCAGCCATGCAACACCCACAGCCCAGTTTGTGGGAGCATGCTTTGTGCCTGGAACGCCAGCCCACTCCTGGCAGATGACAGCTCAGGGAAAGGAAAAGACTGCAGTAAAGGGAATGTTCTATGCAGCCCAGGTACTTTCTGAAGCTTGCCGTCGTCTGTTTGAAAAACCAGAAATTGTAAAACAGGCCCGAGAAGTATTTGAGAACGATACCGAGGGAAAACCATACGAGTGCCCCATCCCAACAGAAATCCTGCCTAACGCAAACGGAAAAAGGAAAAAGCACTCATATGCCAGCGGACAAGAAGGATAAAAAATAGACAAAAACAGGAGGTGATGAAAAATGACAATTGCTGAATCGGCAAAGTCCATAGAGGAACATTTAAGACAGCTTCGAAGAGAGTTTCACAGACATCCAGAAATATCAGGAAATGAGAAAAAGACAGCTGCCAGAATTGTGAGAGAGCTTTCCGAAATCGGCGGATTTGAGATCCGCGAAGGCGTAGGAGGACATGGGGTAATCGCCGAACTTTCAGGAGCTCTGCCGGGCCCTGTAATAGCTCTCAGGGCAGATATGGATGCGCTGCAGATTGAGGAAGAAACAGGTCTTTCTTTCTGCTCAGAAAACTGCGGAGTCATGCATGCCTGTGGGCACGATAATCATATTACCATGGTTCTGGGGGCAGCCCGTCTTCTGGCTCAAAGAAAAGATGAGCTTAAAGGAAAGGTGCGGCTGATTTTTCAGCCATCAGAAGAACTGTCTCCGCAGGGCGGATCTAGAAAAATGATTGAAGCAGGTGCCCTGAAAGGAGTTGACGCTGTATTTGGAATACATGTCTGGCCAGATCTTCCACTCGGGAAAGTGGGAATAAAGGCTGGCCCGCTGATGGCTGCCTCTGATCACTTCACAGTCACCATTAAGGGAAAGCCCAGCCATGCCGCAAGACCTGACGAAGGAATCGATGCTCTGGTGGCAGGAGCCCAGTTTGTGATGGCAGCCCAGACTATCGTCAGCAGAAATGCAGATCCCATGAAGTCCGTCGTTATAACCATCGGAAGACTGAATGCTGGAACCCGTTATAATATTATAGCGGGAGAGTGTGTGCTGGAAGGAACCTGCCGTACGTTCGATCCAGCTGTCCGGGATCTGGCAGAACGCAGACTGGATGAGATATTGTCCGGAGTCTGTACCGCTTCAGGCTGTACAGGAGAACTCCACTATGAAAGAGGCTATATGGCAGTGGTAAACGACACGAAAATGGCAGACTATGTCAGGGAGTCAGCCGACAAAATTCTGGGAAACGGCACAGCTGTATCTGTAGAACCGGCCATGACCTCTGAGGATTTTTCCTTTTATCTGGACGAAAAGCCAGGGGTTTTTGCCTGGATTGGCACAACGCCGCCAGGGGATATCGTATGGCCGCTGCATAGCAGCCACTATAGCCCCGATGAAGGAGTTCTTTGGAGGGGATCCGCCCTGCTTGCAGGACTTGCACTGGGACTGTGGGAAAAACAGCAGGTTATGTTATTAGAAAAAAGTTGAAAAACAGGCAGTCTCGTTAAAACAGTATGTTTTAACGGGGCGGCCTTTTTCCATAGAGCCCTCTGTGTGTATCTGCGTCAAAAGACCAGTTAGGCAGAGCTTCTGGATAATGCGGTTGCAGCTTCTCGGAGTGATGTTGAGCCACTCTGCCAGGAGAGAAGAGGTAAGCACCTGCCTGGGATTTTTCAGGAAAAGGCCGATAATCTTCTGTAGATTGCCCTCGTTGATCCCGTTATCTTTGGAAAATTTCATAATTTTTTCATTGTCATACGAAACATGGAGAGGATCCTGAACGGACAGAGGTCCCATCAGGCGAAGCTGTTCATTGATCAGAAAGCCGTCATTTTTTCCATAGTGGACTGACTCGTTCAAGGCTTGCTCTGCCTGCTCCAGACTATTGGAAAGAGAGGTGGCAAGGCCTGCGCCCAAACGAAAAGGGATTTCACTGTGGGTGTCCAAATACAGGATCAGGGAGCGCAAAAGCGCAGGAAGATGGCTGCTGTCCTCAAGCTCCCAGGTAATTTGAAAATAAGTGATAAAAGTCTGAACAGAAAAGCTGGCTCCATATTCCTTTCTAAAATCTACCAGAGCCTTTAAAAACGTAATATTCTGATATTCCAGCTCCGTACCCAAAAGATTATCAGGACAGACAAGCCGGATGAGAATACTCGCTTTATGTACTACAGAACTAAGGAGAAGCTTTGCCGTAGATACTGCACTTCGAATAGAATCGGCAATCGTATTATCATCTGGGAAAATATAAAGATATGGGATATTCTCGTCCTCATACCGTTTCAGGCTATTCGTTGAGCGCACAAAAGCAATGTCTATTTTCTTCTCATTCCACAATTCCCTAGCTGTGTGGAATAATGTTTCATAGCTAAGAACTGGATCTGTGCAGCAGTGGGGCATCAACTCAGGGCGGAGGTAACGGTGCAGATCCAAATAATTATTGCTGGGTATCAAAAAGTCACAGTAAATCCGATTGAGCGGGATATCCGGGTGAGTCTGGACAAAGTCCAAGGCAATTGCCAGAAAATGTTTTGTCTCATAGGATACAAAAGCGCAGGGCTTTTCGATATTAGGGATATTCATAAGCTGATAGTAGCCAAACTCACCGCTGCAGAAGATAATATCGCAGTGATCCTTACATTTATAATAGATATCCTGGATTTCCTCCAGAGTGTGATAAACATATTTATGAAAAATACAGCCGAAATCATTCTGCTCAATGACACGGTTAATGGCCTGAAGAGATACCTTTGGGCTGATAATGCTGACAGTAATCATATGTGACTCTCCGTTTCCAATAGTTGTCAGTGGAACATAAGAACTGATATTTCGTACAAAAACATCCGTCCTTCTCCATTCCCTGTATAATAATTTACTATAGCCGCTCCGGGAAAGTCAATATATTCCTGAGAGGCATGAACAGCAAATATATGAATGGCAGCTTTTTTGATAAAGCCTGGCAAAGCTTGTAGATTTTGTCTAAACAGCCTGACCTTCTTATTAATATTCCCTGTCGAATCATTTCGCATTTATTATAGAAGCATTCCATTCAGCATTAACGGCCTTCTTAAAAAACTATGCTGGCATCTCTAGTATTTGTGTGGTAAAATGGCTGAAATTATACTAACTGCAAAACAGCCGGTATTTTCGGCAGCCGCCAAATAGACATAACTGTTCACTTGTCTCATTGCTTTATGATATAATATATCCCATCAGCAGGAAAACAAGCGGCTGCGAAGCAGGCATTTGTTTTCACCTGATGGGATAACGAGTAAACTGTCTGCGCAGCAGACAATAAGCACGAAGTGCCCGTTTACGAGTCTTTTTAATCAGCAGGAAAACAAGCGGCTGCCCCCATTAATTTTTTATAAGGTGACTACTGTGAAAGAAAGTAGAGGACAGCCAACAAATGGCGTACTTTAAATAAGCTGTCTTATGGCAGCCTTTGAAAAATTATTATTTTGAGGAGCTAAGAAGCTAATTACGATTCGGAAAGAATCCCTTCTCTGATGAGCAGTTTCTTGGCTTGTTTGATAGCCTTTTCCTTCTGTTTTTCTTTCAAAGGTTCAGGCATATCAGTTTTATATAAATCGGTCGGATTCCACGCTTCACCAGTAGACAACATCTGATAGATAGCAGTGAGAATCATCCGATCGATAGCAATAATGGCTCGTTTTTTACCGCGGCGCTTCATAATACGTTCATATTTCTGCTTATAGTAAGGAGACTTATCGGATTTCACGGCTGCATGAGCGACTTGCACCAATGCAGGTTTGAGGTAGACACCGGCACGTGTTATCCTGACAGATTTCTTCTTACCAGCAGATTCATTGCTGCCGGGAGTCAGTCCTGCCCAACAACAGAGGCGCTTGGAATTAGAAAACGGAGTCATATCGGTACCAATCTCGGAGATAACCGTAATTGCACTGTTGCGGTCAACACCCGGAATGGTACACAGTAACTGGACAGCATTTTCATAAGGGGCAATCAAAGAATCAAGCATAGTGTCTATATCATTGATGGTAGATGTGATATAATCCAGATGTGCGCGGACGAGACGCATACGGTATTTTTGGGGAGCAGTCATCTGATACCCTTCGATGGATTCAATGACACTGTCAGACTTCTTCTTTAGAGAACGGAGGAGTCTGGAAGCTATTTCTTCGTGGTTGGTGGAATTGCCGGATTGTTCGATCAGGTAGTCAATAACAGATGTAGCTGATTTCCCAAAGATATCGGAAACAACCGAATCTAATGCGACATTACAGACAGTAAGCGCATTCTGATATCTATTCTTTTCGCTGGTACGACAAGAAGTCAGCTTGTAACGATATCTTGTAAATTCACGCAGGATACGGATCGGTTTACAAGGGATATAGCTGCCTTGAACCAGACCTAATCGAAACAAATCCCCAATCCACTTGGAATCTTTCGTATCATCCTTATTGCCTTTGACTGCTTTTACCCATTTGGGATTGGCAATGGTGACGTTCATTTCGTCCTCTAAAAGGTTGAATACAGGACCCCAGTATTTACCGGTAGATTCCATACAGACATCACGGCATTGATTTTCAATTAGCCAATTTTTAAATTGCAGGATAGAATTGTTGAAGGTGGAGAAACGTTTCTTTTGGTAAGAAGGGTCTACTCCGGAAGTGGTTTTAATGATAGTGGCAACAAGAAAAGATTTGTGAACATCGATGCCACAGCAAGTTTGATAAACAACTTTTATGGTCAACACTCCTTTCAAAGTGAGATAAAGAAGCCATTGACTGTTCCACCACACATTTAACAGAGAAGTTAAAACAATTCTTACTGTACGGTCTAAAAGAGCCACGTATTTGTGCTTGAAAGATGGAACTCACACTGATTATTATGCTGTCTAAAACAGAAGAAAGTCTTTACGACTCACCTCACCGTGCTTTGTAGTATAACTTCTTTAACAATTATTTTATCAGTAACGTGGGGGATTAAAAAGACTTTCATTCCTATTTGTGCCGCCGACTTGGCGGCGGAATGGAGATTATTATGAATCAAAAAGCATTAAAAACATTGGAATACTATAAAATCATTGACACTCTGACGGAATATGCCTCCACGGAGCCGGGAAAATGGCTCTGCCGGGAGCTTCTGCCCTCCTGCGACTATCAGGAAATTCTGCAGAACCAGCAGGAGACCTCCGACGCGGTGACGCGGGTGCGCCAGAAGGGCAGCATTTCCTTCGGAGGCGTAAAGGACATTACTGACTCCTTAAAGCGTCTGGAGATTGGAAGCTCTTTAAATATTACGGAACTTCTGGCCGTCAGTTCCGTGCTCACCGTGTCCGCCAGGGCGAAATCCTACGGCCGCAGGGAGGAATCTGAACTTCCGGACGACTCCTTAGACGAAATGTTCCGTCTGCTGGAGCCGCTGACTCCCGTCAATACGGAAATTAAGCGGTGCATTCTCTCGGAAGACGAGATCAGCGACGACGCCAGCCCTGGGCTCAGACAGGTCCGCCGCCAGATGAAAATCATTAACGACCGCATCCACACCCAGCTGAACTCTGTTTTAAACTCCAGCCGCACCTATCTCCAAGACGCGGTCATTACCATGCGGGACGGCCGCTACTGTCTGCCTGTCAAGGCAGAGCACAAGAGCCAGGTTCCCGGTATGGTCCACGACCAGTCTGCCACCGGCTCCACCGTATTTATCGAGCCTATGGCGGTCATCCGTCTGAACAATGAAATGCGGGAGCTGGAAATCCAGGAGAAGCGGGAAATTGAATTTGTGCTCATGGCTTTAAGCTCCCAGCTGGTTCCATACACGGACACGCTGACTGAAAATCTGGCCATTCTTGCAAAGCTGGATTTCATCTTTGCCAAGGCGGCTCTGTCCCGCCACTACAACTGTACAGAACCGAAATTTAACAATAAACGCTACATTAATATCAAGGACGGCCGCCACCCGCTGCTGGATCCGAAGAAGGTAGTTCCCATCAACATCCACCTGGGAGACAGCTTTGATCTTCTCATTGTCACAGGCCCCAACACAGGCGGCAAGACGGTATCCTTAAAAACTGTGGGCCTGTTTACTCTCATGGGACAGGCGGGCCTCCACATTCCGGCCTTTGACGGCTCTGAACTGGCTGTCTTTGACAATGTATTTGCCGACATTGGAGACGAGCAGAGCATTGAGCAGAGTCTCAGTACCTTCTCTGCCCACATGACGAACATTGTGTCCATTCTGGGGCAGGCAGATTCCGGCTCCCTGTGCCTGTTTGACGAGCTGGGAGCCGGAACAGATCCGACGGAGGGAGCCGCTCTGGCAGTGGCTGTTCTGTCCTTCCTCCACCACATGGAGTGCCGCACCATGGCCACCACCCACTACAGCGAGCTGAAGGTATTTGCCCTGACAGAGCCTGGCGTGGAGAACGCCTGCTGCGAGTTCAGCGTGGAGACGCTGCGCCCCACCTACCGGCTTCTCATCGGAATCCCCGGTAAGAGCAACGCCTTTGCCATTTCCAAAAAATTGGGACTTCCCGACTACATTATCGAGGACGCCAAACGCCACATCGAGAAGGAGGACGCGGCCTTTGAGGACCTGCTGGCCAATCTGGAGGAAAGCCGGGTGACCATTGAGAAGGAGCGGGAGGAGTTAAACGCCTACAAGGCGGAGATCGCGGATCTGAAAAAGCGGCTGGAGCAGAAGGAGGAGCGGTTCCAGGATCAGAAGGAACGCCTTTTAGAAAAGGCCAGAACCGAGGCCCAGCAGATTCTCCAGGACGCCAAGGACACCGCCGATTCTACGATCCGGAATATCAACAAGCTGGCCAGCCAGTCCGGTGTGGGAAAGGAGCTGGAGGAGCAGAGAAGCCGCCTGAGAAACAAGATCAAGGACGTGGACAAAAAGCTGGCCTCCAAAAAGCCTCAGACCCCGCAGAAGACCATTTCCCCCAAGTCCCTGAAAATCGGCGACGGCGTAAAGGTCATTTCCATGAATTTAAAGGGAACCGTCAGCTCCCTGCCTAACGCCAGGGGCGATCTGTACGTGCAGATGGGCATTCTCCGGTCTCTGGTTAACATAAAGGATCTGGCCCTCTTAAACGAGTCCTCTATCTCCGGCCCAGGCCTGGATAACAGCGCGGGAAGCGCAGGCGGCCGCGGCGCAGGAAGAAACAGCGCCAAGACGCCGGGGGCTTTCGGCAAGGGCAAATCCTCTCAGAGCGGAATCAAGATGTCCAAGTCCTTCTCTGTATCTCCTGAGATCAATCTCATCGGTCTGACAGTGGACGAGGCGGTTCCGGAGCTGGACAAATATCTGGACGACGCCTATCTGGCCCACCTGCCCCAGGTCCGCGTAGTCCACGGGCGCGGCACAGGCGCTCTCAGGGCCGGCGTGCACAAGCACCTGAAACGCTTAAACTACGTGAAGGAATTCCATTTAGGCGAATTCGGCGAAGGAGATACCGGCGTTACTATCGTTACATTTAAATAAATAAGTCAATGCGCGCAGACAGACGCGCAGCGCAGGGAACTGTACTGCCTTCACAGCAGGGCGCAGTCCCGCGTCAGGGGGAAAGGAGTAGCAGCGTCATGGCTGAAAAACAGAAAATACTGATTGTGGACGACGATGAAAACATTGCAGAGCTTATCTCTCTGTATCTGACAAAAGAATGCTACGAAACGAAAATCGTGGGGGACGGGGAAGAGGCTCTGGCCGTTTTCCCTGTCTTTAAACCGAATCTGGTGCTCTTGGATCTGATGCTTCCTGGCATCGACGGCTACCAGGTCTGCCGGGAGCTCAGGACTTCCTCCCAGGTTCCGATTATCATGCTCTCCGCCAAGGGAGAGATTTTCGACAAGGTGCTGGGGCTGGAGCTGGGAGCTGACGATTACATGATTAAGCCCTTTGACTCCAAGGAGCTGGTGGCCAGAGTCAAGGCGGTGCTCCGCCGCTACCAGGCCGCTCCCCAGACGCCGGAACCGGCTGGTTCCGACCAGAAGGGACAGTATGTGGAATTTCCGGATTTAATTGTGAACCTGACCAATTACTCTGTCATCTACAACGGCCATTCCATTGAGATGCCGCCCAAGGAGCTGGAGCTGTTGTATTTTCTGGCCTCCTCTCCCAACCAGGTATTTACCAGGGAGCAGCTGCTGGACCATATCTGGGGATATGAGTACATTGGAGACACCAGAACGGTGGACGTTCACATTAAACGTCTCCGCGAAAAAATCAAGGATCATGAAAAGTGGGCTCTGACTACCGTCTGGGGCATCGGCTACAAGTTTGAGGTGAAGAGGTAACGCCATGATCCACTCTCTCTACTACAAATTCATTCTGGGCTATCTCCTGTTCGGGCTTCTGGGCTTCGCCGCCATCGCCACTCTCTCCTCCGATATGACCTACGATTATCTGGTGGAGCATAGGGCGGAAGCCCTCTATGACGAGGCCAATCTGATTGCTGAAAACTGCAGCGATATTTACCAGGGAAAACGGCTGGATCCCGACATGGTAAAGCCGCAGATTGACGCCATGGCTTCCTACCTCCAGTCTTCTATCTGGGTTGTCAACCACGACGGCCAGGTGACGGTAGACAGCCAGAACCGCCTGACCGGAAAAACCATCGACAGCTTCGATCCCACGGCAGGAGGCAGCAAACCCTATTCCATCGGAACCTATTACGGGCAGTTTTCCTCTGACGTGCTGTCCGTCTCAGCCCCCATTACGGGAAATTTCAATACCTATGGCTACATTGTGATCCACCTTCCCATGAAGCTGATCACAGAGGAGCAGAACAGCATTTTAAATATTATGTATATCACGGCGGCCATCCTGTTCGGGCTGTCCCTGATTATCCTGCTGTTTTTTACGAAAACCGTGTACGTTCCGCTGAAAAAGATCACTTACGCGGCCACGGAGTACGCGGCAGGCAACCTGTCCTACAGCATCAGCCTTCACACCCAGGACGAGATGGGATATCTGGCCAACACTCTGAACTACATGGCCATGGAGCTCAACAAAATGGAGGAATACCAGCACAAATTTATTGCCAACGTGTCCCATGACTTCCGCTCTCCCCTCACCTCCATCAAGGGATATCTGGAAGCCATTATCGACGGCACGATCCCGCCGGAGCTCTATGAAAAATACTTGAATATCGTCATTGCCGAGACGGAGCGGCTCAACAAGCTGACTCAGGGAATGCTGACCTTAAACTCCTTAGACAGCAAGGGCTTCCTCACCAGGACGAACTTTGACATCAACCGGGTGATCAAGGATACGGCGGCGGCCTTCGAGGGGGCCTGCAGCGCCAGAGGCATTACCTTTGATCTGACGTTCAACGATTCCATCCAGATGGTGTACGCGGATCTTGGGAAAATTCAGCAGGTTCTCTACAACCTGATTGACAATGCCATCAAATTCAGCTACGAAAACTCTGTGATCTACCTGCAGGCGTCAGAAAAGCATGAGAAAATTTTTGTCTCTGTGAAGGATACCGGAGCAGGCATCCCAAAAGACAGCATTAAAAAAATCTGGGAGCGGTTCTATAAAAGCGATCCCTCCCGCGGGAAGGACAAGAAGGGAACCGGCCTGGGACTTGCCATTGTAAAAGAGATCATCCAGGCCCACGATGAAAATATCGACGTGGTAAGCACAGAAGGCGTGGGAACCGAGTTTATTTTCAGCCTTCCGAAAGCCAGCAGCTTTTAGAGAAGGAGGGAAAAGGGCTGAAAACGAAAAAGGGAAAGTTTTACGCGCTCCACTGTAAGTCGCTGTAAAACTTTCCCTCTTCTGTCTGTCAACATTTTTCTCGAAAAAGGAAATCTTTAGTGTCAGTGTACACTGACGCCATGAACCGTTTTGAGCTTTCCTGATATCATCTGCTGCTCAGCCCGACTCGTTCCGCCAGATATCCTCTCCCCGCAGGGAGAAAAGAAATTTTCCAGTGACTTTAATTGAAACAGGGAAAATTTCTTTTCTTCTTCCATAGCCTCTTCTGCATATCGCGCGGGGAAAATTTTTCGGTGACTTTAATTGGAACAAGAAAAATTTTCCCCGCGCGTATATCCTGCCTATCTTACGCCTCTTCCTCCGGAAGCTCGTAGCTCTTTTCCACCTTCACTTTTCCGCTTCTGAAACGGACGCTTCCAAATACAAAGGCAAATACTACGACAGCCAGATTCGCCGCCAGCAGCTTAACCGGAAGCTCTAAGGAGGAGGTAACTCCTGAAATTACAACTACAATCAGATCCAGCACTCCGATTGCCATCAGCATGCTGTCCTTCACATGGAAATTGGACTGCTTCCACGCGTCCGGCAGCACCTTAGGCATCCGAAGCAGACTTAAAATGATCATGGCTTTCGTGATAGAGCCTACGGTAATCGTAATATCGCTGATAATGCCGATATCGAAGTTAAACATAATCGGCACAAATCCAATCACATAGTAAATTCCCAGCAGAATAATGGGCGTTCTGAACTTGGGATGAAGTCTTGCCAGAGAGGACGGATACCAGCCGTCGTTGCAGGCCTGCATTAACGGTTTCGTACAGGAAGCGATGGAGCTGTTCAGCGTGGTGAGCAGGGCCATCCATGCGCCTCCGATCATGAACAGATAATATAACGGCTTGGAAAGCACGGCCTCAGCTACCACGTTTAAAGGCTGGCCGGCAACCTGGTCTACGGGAAGCACGCCCGCTGCCACTACGCCCATCAGGCCGTAAAAGGCTGCGATTCCCAGCGTGGAAAACAGCATAACCCGTGGAATATCCCTGGTAGGATTCTTTGCCTCCGCGCTCATCTGAGTCACGTACTGGGCGCCGTCGCAGGTATAGCTCATAAGCACCGCCGCGCTCCACAGTCCGGAAAGTCCGTTGGGCATAAAAGTAGCAGGATCAAAATAATTCGGATCCAGGTTGGCGAGACCTACACCTGTAAATACCGTCAGCGCGATTACCAGCAGGATTACCGCCGCTCCCTGAATCTTGGCAAAAGCGTTGACGCCAAACACGTTGGTTACAAAGAGAATCGTCAGCACGCTGAGAGCAATGGCCTTTCTTGTCAGCCACGGCAGAAACGGCATGGCGTAGTCGGCAAATGACAGGGCGTACATAGCCAGCGTCACGCTGGTGAGAAGGGAAATCATAGAATAGGTTCCTGTCCACCTGGGGCCTAAAAAGGTTCCCACCATAGAGTAGTCGCCGCCTCTGTACCTGGCCACAGAATTCAGGAAAATCTGCGGCGATCGGGACAGCAGTGCAATAAATCCTCCTATCATAAACGCAATAAAAATGGAACGTCCTGTTCTCTCAATTCCGATTCCTGTCAGAGACATAATTCCAGAGCCGATAATGGATCCGACTCCGATTGCCATCAGATCCCAGAACACGCTTCAGATCCTTTGTGGATGTTAACTGCTTTGACATAGTCTGACTCTCCTTTCCCCCTGTTCAGGGCCTCCCCTACTCTTTAAAATGGCAAATTCTGACTGAATCAGCTCCAGTTCCTCCTTATTTCCCCCAATCCGAAGTCCCGTCAGGGCCATCAGCTTTCCGGCCAGAATACTCTGGTCAATCGGATACTCGTTTCCCGTGATACAGGCCGTCTCGTCGGCATGGCCTACCGGTGCAGGCTCTCCGTCCGGCACAATGGGGAAGGTAATCTCCACCGCTGGAATTTTGTAGGCCACACAGCCCAGATCCGAGGAAGCTTTGGGCAGGTTTCCGAAGGTGAAGCGGGAGCTGTCGATTCCCAGATCCGCGGCATACAGGGCCGCTCTGCGGTACAGGGTGGGAACCGGCGTCGCGCAGTACCAGGGAGCGTCCCAGCGGTACACAGGCGTCGTGTCTGTCATCAGCGCCGTGCCCTTTATCACATTGTCCACCCGCTTCATAAGGGAATTCAGCTCTGCCGAATCGTTGGTGCGCAGCTCCACATTCAGGGTAGCCAGGTCGGGAACCGAGTTGGCCGCTGTGCCTCCCTTTGAAATAATGTAGTGAATCCGGTTGGTTTCCGGCATGTGCTCTCTTAAAAATTCCAGTCCCATGGTGGTTAAAATCACTGCGTCCAGGGCGCTTCTGCCCTTTTCCGGCGAGGAGGAGGCATGGGAGGCCCTCCCCTTAAAAGTCACCCAGTTGTCGTGGGTCGGCCACACAATGGCCTTGCCTGTCACCTCAGAGCCCCAGTCCGATCCATAGTGGCTGGCCAGCATTAAATCCACCTCGTCCATGTAGCCGCCCTCTAAAATATAGTGTTTCGATCCTTCCAGCTCCTCTGCAGGGGTGCCATAGACAATCACGGTTCCCTTTTCCTGGAACGCCTCCTTAAGCCCCAGAGCCGCCGCAAAGCCGGCGGAGGAAATCAGGTTGTGGCCGCAGGCGTGGCCGTTTGGAAGAGCGTCATACTCCAGCAAGACGCCCACTACAGGTCCGTCCTCTTTTCCGCGAAACACTGCCTTAAAGGCTGTCGGCATATCGATCTCCTGGTCAAATTTCGGATGCCTTCCCGTCAGCCCTCTCTCTACCTCAAATCCTTCCCGTTCCAGCTCGTTCATCAGAAGCAGAGAGGAATTGAACTCTTCCCAGCCTACCTCCTTAAATTCCCAGATCCGTCTGGCTATTTTGTGAAGCTTCTCTCTGCTTCTGTCAATGGCTTCCATCATTCTTGTTTCCTCTGGGCTCATTCTGTCTCCTCCTTTTATCTCTTATCATTTCTAGCGCCGTTCTCTTTCTCTTCTGTTTTCTATCATACGGATCCGCCGTTAAAAAACCGTCAACTCTCCCTTTAATTTCAAGAAAAATAAAACATTTTCCGTATATAGACAAAAAATCAGACTGATATTCTTCTAAAATTAAGAATTTTTCAGTCTGATTTCTCCGTGATTGATAGTATTTTTCTATATCTTTCTATGCCTTTTTAAGCCTTTTCTTTCCTTTTTAACGCTTCTGCCTCCAGGCGCGCGCAGACTGCCTCCGCCTGCTGCCGTTCGGAGCTTCTCTCGTAGTGGTAAAGCGCCGTTCGCCCCTCTCCCGAGGTCATTCTGCGGATCAGCCGCTCCTCCTTTCCTGACAGGGAAATCCTGCGTTCCCCTTGCAGACGCTCCAGACATTGAAAACAGTCTCTGAATGCCCGCAACGGAACGTCCGATTCCGCGCCGTAGCAGTTGGCGTAAATTTCCAGGGCCTCTCCCCTGTGATCCATCCCGAAAATCTGCCTCATCAGGGCTGTCTTTCCCACGCCCACCTCGCCTTCTATGATCACAGACCTGGCGTCCTCATTGCTGAGAAACAGGAAAATCTGCTCGTCAACAGCCTGTATCTCCGCCAGGCGGCCGAAAAACGCCTCCTTTGACGTTTGGCTTCTCAGAGAAGACACCTTTTTTCTGTGGAGCAGCGTCTGAAACAGAACCTCTGCCTGGTGGGACGGTTCCTCATCCAGATCCTCCTTCAGGCGGCGGGCATACTCCTGATACAGCTTCACTCCCCAGTCGTATTTTTCCGCCTGCCCGTAAAGCCTCATGCCGGTCAGAACCATCTCCTCATTCCACGGGCTCCAATGCTTCCATGTGTCGATTAGGAGGCGGATCCGCTCCGGATTTCTGACTGCGGACGGTTCCTCCAGCTGCGCCTTCAGCTCCCGCAGGATTCTGGCTGTCTGCTGATTTCTTTTTTCTTCCACCCAATCCTCAAACTCCGGGCAGTCCTTCAGATAAAAAAAATCCAGGAATCTCTCCTGGTAAAGGGAAAAATCACGTTCCGGCATATCCCAGTCTGTCTTAATCTCCACCCGCTGATTGAGCTTTAAATCATTTCTGCCCTGGAGGACAATCACCTCCTCCCCCAAAAGCTTTCTGAGCTGAAACAGAGCCTGCCTCAGGTTTTTCCGTCCGGAGGCCTCGTCCCCGAATCCCCAGAACAGGGAGACCAGTTCGTCCCGGTTCGTGTGCTTTTCCACGCACAGATAATAAAAAATCCCCTCTGCCTTCCTGTAAGGAAACCGAACCGGCTCCCGATCCTTGCAAACACCCGGTATCCCCAGAAGCGTCACTTCATATTCCAATCCATTTCCCTCCCCTTACCTTTCCTGCCCTTCTGAAACCCACCCCGTTTCAGGCCGGACGCCTCTGCCCGTCTTCTTTGGCAGGCAGAGCTCCTTCTGGGGAATATTATATCAGAGTCCTCTCCTCCCTACAATTTATTTCTTCCACACAATCACTGCCTTGAACAAGTCTGCCTCCGTTTCCACCTGGAAGCTTCCCTTCTGAATCTCCACAAAGCTCTTCACAATCGCCAGGCCCAGGCCGGATCCTTCCGTATTTCTGGACTGATCACCCCGCACAAAACGTCCTGTCAGCTCCCCGGCGTCTTTTGGAAGCTCAGAGGCCGAGATATTTTTCATGGAGATTCTCACTTCTCCGCGGTTTTCCCTGTTCTCCCCGGCCTCCGAAGCTGCGCCGCCCTCGTCTGCCTCCGGCATTCCTGTCTCCTCAATCTCCACATAAGCCCTGGTTCCCGGCATTCCGTATTTGGCTATGTTGACCAGCAGATTTTCAAAAATCCGATAGGTTTTTTCGCTGTCAAGAGTCAGCGCCACCCTTTTCTCCGGAAGCTGAAAACGAAAATCAACCCCGCTGTCTGAAAGCTGCTCTGAAAGCTCCAGCTTCACCTGCTTCATCAGGCTTACCACGTCCACTTCCATCAGATTCAGCTTCATGGTCTGGCTGTTGGCCTTGCTGACCTCGAACAGATCCTCAATCAGAGCCTTCAGGCGCAGGGATTTGCGTTCCAGCACCTGAACGTACTCCTCCCTCTCCTGGTTTGTAATACCAGGTTCCTTTAAAAGGTTAACATAAGTAATAATCGCTGTGAGAGGCGTCTTCAAATCATGGGAAACATTGGTAATCAGTTCCGTTTTCATCCGCTGGCTCTTCACCTCGGCGTCCACGGCCTTCTTAAAGCCGGACTGAATCTTTCCTATCTCCCTTCGAAACGGTTCAAACACTCCCAGATCCTCTGTAATCTCCACATCCAGGTTGCCTTCCGCCAGCTCATTTGTCACCTTTAAAAGATTCTGGTACTTTTCCCGCACCCGGCCATAGGCCTTCTGTAAAATCACATAAAGCACCGCCGAGTAAACCAGGAGGCCGAAAATCCCGTAAAACCACAGGCTGCACAGCACGGTCAGCAAAATAAAGTTAATTCCTACAATCTTTAAAATACTTCTGGTCGATTTCTCATTGAAGTCAATCTGCTCCAGCTCCCGGCAGGTCCTGGACGCCGCCTTTTTAAGCGCCCTTCCAAGCTTTCCTGTAAGCGTCCTCTCCTTAAACCATCTGACTGGCCCCACGGTAAAGAAGGACATGGCCGTTTCCATCATCCAGAAGAGCGCCAGCCCCATAAAAAGCCATGCACCGTAATTGAGAGCCATCATAATAACCTGCGCCGTCTCTGCATCCAGGTGGTAATACTCTGTTGTCAAAACCGCCATCGTCTCGCCGCTTAAGGACGCGCATGCCATGCCCGGCCCCATGCCGGAACCGATGGACGCCCCCAGAATCATGAATCCTGCGAAAAGCATGATTTCAAAGGGAGCCTTGAACAGGACAGATTCCGTCATTTTGAGAGGCTTCACTGCCGCGAACACTGCCGCCGACACGGTGACAAGAGCCGCTGCGCACAGGGTAATAAGTCCCAAGGCCGCCTGAACTCTTCCATATCCCGGAAGCACCCACACCTCGTCGCCTCTGTGGCTTACATGAGCGCCATAGGAGACGTATCCGCCGTTATTTTCATAGTAATCATAGTCGCTGATCACGACAGAATCATAGGACTCTGTTTCATAATCATACTCCGCCTCACTGCCGGAAGAGCCTGTGAGCTGTTCCCACTCTTTTGCCGTAAAAACCCGCTTTCCCTCTGCCATCTCCGAGGAAAGCCAGGGATAAAACGCCATCACGCCTGCGGCGATGAAAGCCGTAATCAAAAACGCCAGAAGGATTCCCGTCCAGGATCCCATCTCTTTTTTCTCTCTACTGCTGTTTCTCAATTTTATAGCCAACTCCCCACACCACCTTTAAATATTTTGGATTTCTGGGATTGATTTCAATCTTTTCCCGTATATTTCTCACATGTACCATCACTGTGTCTGTATTGACCGCCCGCTCGTTCCACACCCGCTCGTAGATCTCGTCCGCCGAGAACACCCGGCCCGGATGCTTCATCAGAAGAAGGAGGATTTTAAATTCCATAGGAGTGGCCTTCACAGGAGCTCCGTCCACAAATACCTCCACTGTGTCCTCATGAAGCTCCAGGCCTCCAATCCGGTATACCCGCTCCTCCTGCGCCCTGGCTGTTCCAGACTGCCGTTCCTCAAGAAGGCGCAGAAAGCGCTGATACCGGCGAAGCTGAGAACCCACTCTGGCTAAAAGCTCCATAGGCGTAAACGGCTTTGTCACATAGTCGTCCGCCCCCATGTTAAGCCCCATAATCTTGTCCACCTCCTCCGATTTGGCGGAAAGAAAAATCACCGGGAAATCGTATTTTTCCCTCAGCTTAATCACCATAGTAATCCCGTCCATCCGCGGCATCATCACATCCACAATAGCCAGGGAAATATCCTGCTCCTCAATGATTTTAAGTCCCTCTATGCCGTCTGCCGCCTGACATACCCGGTATCCCTGGCCTTTCAAAAATATCTCGATTCCCTGGCGGATTTCCTTATCATCCTCCACAATTAAAATAGTTCCTGCGTCCGCTCCTGTCTGAATTTCCATAGCTGCCTGTCATCTCCATAAATTTCTGATTTTTTCTGCTCTTTTCGAGTCTTGTTCCGTTCTGCTCTGATTATACTACATCTTCGGAATTCTTCCCAAGCAATCTGAAAAAACTGAATCAGCAGGTTCACTGCCGCCACCATGCCTAAAACAGGAAACAGAACCTCTGCCAGATCCCATCCATTCATATCCGTCTCCCCCTCTTCTGTTTTGATAGGGCCAGTATAGGGCAAAAATCTAAACAGGGAAGACAGAAAAAATGAAAGATTTTCTAAAGATTTGGATATCGGAAAAAAGAGATATTTTTCTTGTTCCACTTGAAGTCACTGAAAAATATCTCTTTTTTCCAGCTAAGGCGTGGTTTGAAGCAAGATATTTCATCATATTTTTATATATTTGTATGTTTATTTTATTATCAAATCCATATTATCTATTTATTTTATTGACATATATATTTTTTTGTGATATCATTATCAAAAATAGTATATTGGTTATTATATTATTGAGAGGAGGAATTCCATTGGAGATATTATCTATTAACTATAAACTAATTTTTTATTTCGGAGGAAATCTATGAAAAAAGGGAAAATTTATCTTGCTCTTATATGTCTTATTAGCTTATTAACGAGTAACATTGCTTTCGCTGCAGAAACTCCTCAAAATATTAAGTTAGACTTTCTTACCTCTGAATGTGCTACAGCCACTACTTACACAAAACAGCATGAAGAGAATCTAAAAATGTTAATGGATATGTATGGATATACAGAGGATGAACAAAATATTTTATTAAAAATTGAGCAGGAGCGTTTAAATACTTTAAATACTATATCACCAAAAGCATTTCCTACTAATCCTGAAGTAGGCGATGTTTATAAGCAAACCTATACTATAGGAATCAATACATTAATCGCAGGTGGTAATAGTGCCGCACAAATTGCAGCTACCATAGCAAAAAAATTTAATCTTCCTGTTGCCGTTGTATTAAATCTTGCATCTGCTATTGCAGCCGACCTGGCAAATAATAAAAATATTAACGGTGTTAAAATCACTGTAGATTACACTTATGGCCCTACAAATGATGGTGTTTTAGGATGGACTCCAGGGTACATGACTTATGAATTATATTAACACGTTAAAATGGTATCTATGTCTTTTGCTTTTTAATGTTTACAGCGGAATGCGGTTATTGGATACGCTGGGGGTTCTGTCTGTCCAGCCGGATATCAGAGTATTGTCTGGAGTAATTCTGTTATCGGCTGTTTTAATTCTGATGTTCACTGACAAGCTTTTACACAACCATGTTGATTTCAGAGCAATGCCCTTGAAAGTTTTATTTGGAACGGGAGTTTTCCTTATGATTGCTGAGTTTATCATCCATGCTTTATCTTGATCTGAAAAGGAGAAAGATCCTTTTCCTGATTTCTTCTATACTGAATGAAAACGGGAAATGTCTCTTTCTCCTTTATTGTTTGAATTTTTTTAATTTACCTGAATTTTAAATTTATTTCCGGTTCGCCTTCTCCATATGGATATTCTTACCCTTGATCCTTACGTCCTTCATGGCCTGGAGCACCACGTCTGCCTGCTCTCTGGGAACCTCTACAAAGGTGTACTTGTCGTACATGTCGATGCTTCCCACCATTTTTCCCGGCATTCCGGACTCGCCTGCAATGGCGCCCAGGATGTCGCCCGGCTTCACGTTCTGGTTCTTTCCAATATTGATGAAAAGTCTGGCCATATCGTCTCCTCCGGATCGGCCTCCTCTGCCGCCGGAGCGTCCGCCTCTTCCTCTGCCGGAATTTCTGTCCCTGTAATCTCCCAGATCATCTAAGGAGCGCAGAGGCCTGGAATCCTCGATAATGTCCTCATTGTCCTCGCCCATAATCATGCGCAGAAGTCCTGCCGCCAGGTCAAGGGTGGTGTAGTCCTCCTCCAGAACCTTCTTCTCAATAATATCAATCAGGCGGTTCATATCGCTGTCCTGCAGAAGCTCCTCTGCCTGGCAGAGAATCTTATCTGCCTTGATCTCCGTTACGTCGTCAATGGACGGAATCGGCTGCGGCACAATCTTTGTCTTGCAGTAGCGCTGAATATCGCGGAGCTTATAAACCTCTTTTCCCACAACGAGGCTGAAGGCCTTTCCCTCTCTTCCTGCGCGGCCGGTACGGCCGATTCGGTGTACATAATACTCCTCATCCTGGGGAATATCGTAGTTAAATACGGCTTCCACATCATCCACATCGATTCCTCTGGCAGCCACGTCCGTCGCCACTAAGATATCCGTTCTGCCCTTTCTGAAGCCGTTCATAACCCGGTCTCTCTGCACCTGCTTCAAATCTCCGTGAAGTCCCTCCGCAAAATAGCCGCGGCCCTGAAGCGCCAGCACCAGCTCGTCTACCTGGCGTTTTGTGTTGCAGAATACTACGGACAGCTTTGGAGCGTACATGTCGAGCAGACGGCACATCACCTCAATCTTGTTCTTCGGCTTTACCTCATAGTAATACTGAGTCACCTTGGGAACTGTCAGGTCTTTCTTCACTACCTTGACAATCTCCGGCTCCTTCTGGAATTTCTTCGCGATCTCCGCAATGGCTGCCGGCATGGTAGCGGAGAACATCACAGTCTGGCGCTCCTCCGGAAGCTCGCTTAAAATCGTCTCCATGTCCTCCAGAAAGCCCATGTTTAACATCTCGTCCGCCTCGTCCAGAACCACTGTGTGAACCTGGCCGAACTTAATGGTCTTTCTTCTCATGTGATCCATCACGCGGCCCGGAGTTCCGATAATCACCTGGACGCCGTCCTTTAAGGAACGGATCTGCTTCACAATCTCCTGTCCGCCGTAGATCGGCAGTACCTTGATGCCGTGCATGTACTTGGCCAGACTGCGGATTTCGTCCGCTACCTGGATGGCCAGCTCTCTCGTCGGGCAGAGCACAACTGCCTGAAGCTTCTTGTTCTTCGGATCAATCTTCTGAAGAAGCGGAATGCCGAAGGCCGCCGTCTTTCCCGTTCCTGTCTGCGCCTGTCCGATAATGTCCTTTCCCTCTATCTCCAGGGGGATCGCCTTAGCCTGAATCGGCGACGCCGCCTCAAATCCCATATCTGTCACTGCACGCAGAATTTTCGCGTCCAAGTTTAATTCGTCAAATCTGATTGTCTCCATTCTATTCCTTTCTAAAACTTCCAAATCTTTCCCATTCTCCGGACATGCCTTAGGCCGCCTTACGGCAGATATATGATCTTCCATAAAGCAAAAAAAGATCCAAGACCGTTTCAGTTCTTGAACCTTCCCACTGTATGCCCAGCTTACTATAGCAGAATTTTCTCCTCCTGTCAATGCGCCGCCAAAATCTGCACAGCAAAAACTGCAGGTTTTGCGAAAGCCTTGCTGCTGCCGCCCAGCCTGCAGTTTCTTCTAATCAGGAATTACTTCCTCTCTCCAGCCGCCGCGTCCAGACCCTTTCCCGCCAGCGCGCCTATGAGCCCAGGAAGAATCCAGCCCAGCCCCAGCCCATATCCGGGAAGCAGCGCAAACAGCTGGGAAAGAACAGGAACGCTGATTCCGGCTCCCTCTAAGGCATAGACAATGCTGACCGCTCCTGTAAGGAGCACTGTCAGACGGTACATGGCCCTGCCTCCCTTTCCTGCAAAGGACAGGAAAATCAGAGCGATGGCCACCGGATAAATGCCGTTTAAAACTGGCACGGAAAAGGCCAGGATCTTTGTCAGTCCTGCATTGGACACCGCCATGCTGACAGTCGCAAACAGAACCACCCATTTCCTGTAGCTGATCCGCGGAATCAGCTGGCAGAAAAATTCGCTGCAGCAGCTTAAAAGGCCGACGCAGGTATTAAAGCAGGCAATAAAGAAAATCAGGCCCAGCACCACCGTTCCGGCTGAACCGAAAATCCGCTCCGCCACAAAGGTCAGAACCCTGGCTCCATTGTCCAGAGCCTGCGCCTCCGGGCCGGCCTTGATTCCCACATAAGTCAGGGCGCAGTACACAGACGCCAGAAGCGCGCCTGCTATCAATCCGCTCCGTACTGTGGACGTTACCACCGCATCCTTGTCCTCTACTCCCACCGCCCTGATATTGATCGCAATAATGATTCCAAAATTCAGAGCGGCTATGGTATCCATCGTCTGATATCCCTCCAGGAAGCCCTTCACCGGAGCCAGGCCGCTGTAGGCTTCCGCCGGCATGGGAAGCGCCTTCGGTTCGGCGGCTATGCTGCCCGCAAACATAATAAAAATCAGGCCTAAAAGCGCCGGACACAAAATTTTCCCCAGACGCTGCGTCAGCTTTTCCGGATGAAATGCCGTCACTGCCGCCAGCAGGAAAAATACAGCCGAGTAGATCAGCTGCCAGAAAGCTGTCTGCGCTCCATCGTTCAAAAACGGAAGCACTGTCATCTCAAAAGAGGTGCTGGCTGTCCTGGGGATGGCCAGACATGGTCCGATAGACAGATAGATCAGGATGGTAAAAACCATAGAAAACGCAGGATGTACCTTTCCCGCCAGGCAGTCAAGCCCTCCTGCCCGCGAAACGGCTATCACTCCCAGCACCGGAAGACCAACCGCGCTCATCAGAAAGCCCGCCATGGCCGGCCAGGCAGCCGTCCCGGCCTGAGCCGCTAAAAACGGCGGAAAAATCAGATTTCCCGCTCCAAAAAACATAGAAAACAGAGTCAGGCCTACAATCAGAAGCCGTCTTCCCTTTAGTGTCTCGTTCATACAAACCTCCCCTTTGATACCCAATGAATCCAATCCTGCATTCCCAGAACCGCATAGGGAATCAACAGCGTAAAATAAGAAACCGTATACTGTCCCTTGGCCTCCCAGAACAGGTGGAACAGAAATCCTCCGATGAAAATAACGGCGAAAAATAAGCCCTGGAATTTCACCCTTCGAAACCGGAATACTGCAAACAGCAGCGCGCCTGCGTAGACCAGCGTCTGAACCGCATTGCACAGCTGCCAGTAAATCTCATTGGCCGTACCGCCTTCCTTAAACAGCGATCGGGTAAAGGAGGGAAACAGCCATCCAAAGCCCTTCACCTCCTGAATCCAAAGACTCTGAAAGGTAGGCTCCGTCCATATGGAGCGCAGCTTTCTGTTGAAAAAATCAGCCGCATAATCAGGGTGCTCCATAAAATACTGGATTGTGCGGCCCAGATCGCGCTCCACCGCCGCGGCCGTCAGCTCCCGATCCTCCCGGTTATCCAGGTAAATATGCACGTTATAATTATTAAACCAGCCCGGGGCTCTGCTGCCCTCCTGAAGTCCCATCTCCGCCCAGGTGAGCATGGGAGGGCCGCCCTCCACCGAATGACCCGCCGCCAGGGAAAGCCCCCCCAGCACTAGGCTGTGGCTGAGCAGGTACGCGGACAGCACAGCGGCGGCGCCCAGAAGCGGAAACAGCTTTTTTCGGAACACCGCTTCCGCTATAAAAAAAAGAACCATAGCCGTCAGCACAATCATATAGTTGGATTTGAACAGAATAGCCGCAGAGATCAGGACAGACGAAAGAATCAGATCCCGCTTTCTCCGCTCCTCCAAAAATCTTCTCTCGTACCATACAGCCGCAGCGGAACAGGCAAACCCAGGCAGCGTCCCATAGGCGAAGGTGACGTAAAAGGAAAATGGAAGAAATGCCATCATCAGAAGTGCCAGGCCGTAAAACCCGTTTTTCATCTCCAGAACCTCTTCTGCCATTTTTCCTGTATACAAAATACCGGCTGCCAGGCAGGCCACGTTGAGCAGCTGCCACAAAAAAGCCGCCTGCTCTCCCGCAAGCAGAGACAGAAAAGCCGCAAATAATATCTGCCCGTTCTGGTGGGGATAGGTGTAGGCATACCCCTCAAACTCATCATAATGGTAGCGGAAGCCTACCTGGTTCCACGGTAATAAATCGCCTGCAGCCAGAGCTTTTCCACAGTCAATCACCAGCCTCTGATCCGACGCCGGGCGAAACATGGTCCCCATGATCCAGATCACGTAAAACCCTGACAGAATGAGAAGAAGCCGGACAAAGCGCTTTCTGCGCTCCTCCTGCTCCTCCCGGCTTTTTTCTTCTCTTCCTTCTGCATTTCTGACCTTGAGAATCATCACTCCCAGAGCCGTAACGAGCATAAACACAAGCAGATGATACAGCGGAGAATCCTTGTAAAACCACACCTGTTCAGCTCCCCCGTATACAGCTGCGCTCCCCGTTATGCTGAGATACAGAAGCAGGAGCAGAATGCCTGTAAAAATAAGCAGAATCAAAATGCAGGCCGCCGATTCCAGGCAGGAGCGCTCCTCCCCCTGTTCCCTTCTTCTGCTGCGTCCTCTCCCTGCTTCTCCTTTCGCAAGGCCCGGTATGCCGTCTTTCGCTCTTCTTTCTGCCCCTTCGTTGCTTCCCCCTTCTCGTATCGTTTCCCAGATCATAGCGTTCCTCTTATGCTCCTATTTTTCTGCTTCCGCAGGAATCAGGCATGAAATTACACCTTAAACCGGTATCCCACACCCCAGATCGTCTCAATGTACTGGGGCTTCGCCGTGTTAAACTCAATCTTCTCTCTGATTTTCTTAATGTGGACTGTCACCGTAGCGATATCGCCCAGTGATTCCATATCCCAGATGCGGCTGAACAGCTCCTCCTTGGTAAATACGTGGTTAGGATTCTGGGCCAGAAAAGCCAGCAGATCAAACTCCTTGGTGGTAAAGTTCTTCTCCTCCCCGTTCACATACACTCTTCTGGCCGTCTTATCGATCTTCAGACCCCGGATCTCGATAATCTCATTCTCCGGCATTCCGCTTCCGATCAGTCTCTCATAGCGGGCCATGTGGGCCTTCACTCTGGCCACCATCTCGCTGGGGCTGAAAGGCTTGGTGATATAATCGTCGGCTCCCAGGCCCAGTCCTCTGATCTTGTCAATGTCGTCCTTCTTGGCGGAAACCATAATAATCGGCGTATTCTTCACCTCTCTGACCTTCCGGCAGATCTCGAACCCATCCACCCCAGGCAGCATCAGATCCAGAATCAGAAGGTCAAACTCCTCCTCCAGCGCTCTCTTAAGTCCTGTCTCACCGTTATTTTCAATCTCCACCCCAAAGCCGGAAAGCTCCAGATAATCCTTCTCCAGCTCTGCGATAGCCTCTTCGTCCTCAACAATTAAAATTCTGCTCATTCCTGAATTACCTCCTGGTATTTTCTAAGCACAAAATGGATCTCCGTGCCGATTCCTTCCTTGCTGGAAGCCCAGATTCTGCCGCCATGATCCTCGATAATCTTCTTCACAATGGAAAGCCCGATGCCGCTTCCTCCCTTGGAAGAATTCCGCGAGGAATCCGTCCGGTAGAACCGGTCGAAAATGTAGGGCAGATCCTTGGCCGCAATTCCTTTTCCGTTGTCCTCGATGACGACCTGGATAAAATCTCCGTCATCTGTAATCCGAAGGTTGATAATGCCCTTCTTTTTATCCAGATACTTCAGAGAATTTCCGATAATGTTATTGATGACGCGCTTCATCTGTTCCGCGTCCGCAATAACCAGAACGTCCTCGTCCACATAGTTAAAATATCCCAGCTCAATTCCTCTGGTCTCCATATCCAGGCCTACTTCCTCCACACAGTCCCAGAAATACTCGGCTACGTTGATTTTGGAAAAGGTGTATGGAATCCTGTTGGTATCAATCTTCGAATAAAAGGTCAGCTCGTCGATGAGCCTGTCCATGTCGTTGGCCTTATTGTAAATGGTTCTGATATACTTGTCTAACTTCTCCGGCGAGGAGGCCACTCCGTCCTGAATCCCCTCCACATAGCCCTTGATGGCTGTGATCGGAGTCTTCAGATCATGAGAAATATTGCTGATCAGCTCCTTGCTCTCCTTGTCATACTGGATCTTCTCCTCCGCCGACTCCTTCAGCCTGAGGCGCATCTCCTCAAAATCCTGGCAGAGCATCCCTATCTCGTCGTCGTTCTCCGCGTCCAGGGTAAAATCCAAATTTCCGTCCCGGATCTTCTTCGTCGCCTCCTGAAGCTCGTGAAGCGGCCGCAGAATCGACCGGTATACCCACATGACCAGCATACCGCCCGTCAGGCAGATAATAGCGATTCCCACAATCAGCATCTCGTTCAGCATGGATTTAATCTCCGGCACGTATTCCCCTACATTCGTCACAATGAAGGCGCTGCCCCGGCTTCTGTCGTCATACTGAAAATCAATCTGCTTTAACAGATGCTGCTCCTCCCCGTCCACGTAAAAGCCGCCTGACAGCACGTCGGAATTGTCCTCCCCATAAGGAGGAAGCTGGGAGGACAGCTTCTCTCCCTCCGGATCCCCGGAGAAAATGATGTCCGGCCCCTTTCTCACAAGCAGAAAGGAATACTCCTCCCGCAGCGCCTCGTTCACCTTGGCCAGATACTCCGGATCCTCCAGCCGATCCGGCTCATTCATGGCTATGTCGCGTATCTTCTTCTGTGAATTGATCGTCAGGCGGTTAAACACCTGCATGGAATTTCCCGAGAGGAGATCTACCTGCTCGCTGAGCCCGTAGGTTTTCTGAAAGGAGCGGATCTGATAATTGCTCAGAGCCGTGATCGCGCCGTAAATCAGAAAAATCGGAACCACAGTAATTGTAATAAAAGCGATAGCCAGACGGGTCTTGATCTTCATAACTATTCTCCTTTGACAAAAATATGAGAAAACCTGCGCCAGCCTGCATGGTTTTCTCATATTTTTTAACTGTCGCTGCATACTCTCATTTTACTTAAAGTATACCATATTTTCAGAAGCCCGTTTCTAAAAGTTATCTAAAATTTCTTTCCTTCTCCTCAGCCTTTTCCGCCGGCTGTCTCCTGCCCCAGACGGATTCTGTACTCCCCTGCCGATATGCCCACCTGGCGCTTAAATACATGGCAGAAATGCGCTCTATCGGAAAATCCCACCTCCACGGCAATATCCCCCACGCGCCTGGTCGGATCCTTCAGCAGCCGGAGGGCTTCGTCGATCCTTACCTGGTTCAAAAGCTCTGAAAAGTTTTTTCCCGTATGGCGGTTCAAAAGCTTGCTCAAATGCCACCGGCTTACAAAAATCTGCTCCGCTACCCCTGCCAGAGTCAGATGTTTTCTGTAATTTCCCTTAATATAGCACAGCGCCCGCGCCACAATATACGCGCCGGCTGATTCCTTCTGGCCGGATTCGGCTTCAGACGTCACCGGCTCCCCTGGGGACGGATTTTTACACACGTTCTGTTCCACACCTGATACCCCCATTTTATCCGGAGGCAGACGGCAGACAGCCCCCCGCTACCTCCTGCCGGCGCTCCTGTATCTGTACTGCCTTCCACCCGTTCCTATACCAAAATCATATACCTTTCGCCAGGGAAACACAAGATTTTTTCAAACTTTTTTGAAAATATATGCCTTGATTTTATATTAAAAACTATTATTCAGAATAGTAAGAATTATTCAAACATTCGCTCCGCAACAGCGTGAAAAAAAGGGGCATCCGCCCGCATATACTTGGCTATGCCGGAAAATGCCCCTTCTGTCTGGAAACGGAATCTATTTATTTTAAATATGCCTTCAGCGTATCCACACGGTCTAACTTCTCCCACGGAAGATCCAGGTCGTTTCTTCCGAAGTGGCCGTAAGCAGCCGTCTGCTTATAAATCGGACGGCGGAGGTCCAGCATCTTGATGATGCCTGCCGGACGGAGGTCAAAGTTTTCTCTCACGAGCTCTACCAGCTTCTCGTCGGAAAGCTTTCCTGTGCCGAAGGTATCTACCATGATAGAAGTCGGATGAGCTACTCCGATGGCATAGGAGAGCTGGATCTCGCACTTGTCAGCCAGGCCTGCAGCCACGATGTTCTTAGCCACATAGCGGGCTGCATAGGCTGCGGAACGGTCTACCTTAGTGCAGTCCTTTCCGGAGAAAGCGCCGCCGCCGTGACGGGCATATCCGCCGTAGGTGTCTACAATGATCTTTCTTCCTGTCAGACCGCTGTCTCCGTGTGGTCCGCCGATTACGAAGCGTCCTGTCGGGTTAATGAAGAACTTTGTGTTCGTATCGATCATATGGGCCGGGAGAATCGGATCAAACACATAGCGCTTGATATCCTTGTGAATCTGCTCCTGGGGCACCTTCTCATCGTGCTGAGTGGAGAGAACTACCGCATCTAAGCGGAACGGCTTTCCGTTCTCGTCGTACTCTACCGTTACCTGTGTCTTTCCGTCTGGGCGAAGGTAGGGAAGAGTTCCGTTCTTTCTCACCTCAGTCAGTCTTCTGGCCAGCTTGTGAGCCAGGGAAATCGGATAAGGCATATACTCCTCTGTCTCGTTAGCCGCAAAGCCGAACATCATACCCTGATCTCCTGCTCCGATAGCGTCGATCTCCTCGTCGGACATCTTGTTCTCTTTTGCCTCTAACGCCTTGTCAACACCCAGGGCGATGTCGGCAGACTGCTCGTCGATCGCAGTCAGCACGCCGCAGGTATCGCAGTCAAAACCGTATTTCGCGCGGTCGTATCCAATCTCACGGACTGTCTCGCGGACAATTTTCTGAATGTCTACATAAGCGTTCGTTGTGATTTCTCCCATAACCAGGACAAGTCCTGTAGTAACTGCCGTTTCACAGGCAACACGGCTCATAGGATCCTTTTCCATAAGAGCGTCCAGAATTGCGTCAGAAATCTGATCGCACATTTTGTCCGGATGGCCTTCAGTAACAGACTCGGATGTAAAAAGTAACTTCTCCACGTTGTTCCTCCTTTTTGTAATAAATCAATGGCTTCTTCTGTATGTGCGCATCTTTAAGACTTTTTTACGATAAAACATGGTTTTTGTCACAAGAAAGATTCCTGTGGAGCATTTTTTATTTCATAGGACGCTTTTTCCTATGAAATAAAAAAAGTCCGCAGCAATACGGACTTGATTTCTTTTCTATCAATTCCTCTTATTGCTCGATTTGCCGCGCGTCTGCGGTTCCTCGCTCAGGCTGGCACCTTCCATTCTTCTGGGGTTGCCGTGACTTCTCAGATCCTTTGTATCTCCATCACTCTGAATAAGGGATATTACGCACATTATTTACTTGTATCTGGTATCTAAACAGTTCTGCATTCTTTGCTTGCGATTGATATGATATCCTATTCTCCCTCTCCTGTCAAGAGAAATATCAGCCCACCTTCAGTCTGAACTTCTGAGCTTCCTTCTCGGAATCCACCTTCTCAATCACAGCGCCCAGGCCTCTTAACTTCTCCTCGAAGTTCTCATAGCCTCTCTGTATGTATCCAATCTCGTCAACGACTGTATAGCCCTCGGCGGCCAGGCCTGCGATTACAAGGGCTGCGCCTGCTCTCAGATCCGGGGCGTTGACTGTAGCCCCCGTGAAGCCCTTCACGCCATCAATAATCGCTACGTTTCCTTCCACCTTAATGCTGCAGCCCATGCGTGACAGCTCGTCTACGTATTTAAAGCGGTTCTCAAAAATGCTCTCCGTCACCACGCTGGTTCCCTCAGCCAGAGCCAGAGTCACCGTAATCTGCGGCTGCATGTCTGTCGGAAATCCCGGATATGGGAGCGTCTTAATGTCCATATGCTTCTGACGCGGTTTACCCACCACGCGGACCGCCTCGTCAAACTCCGTCACCTCGCAGCCCATCTCAATCAGCTTCGCGGTAATGGCTTCCAGATGCTTGGGGATCACATTCTGCACCATAATATCGCCTCTGGTAATGGCGGCGGCGCACATAAAGGTTCCCGCCTCAATCTGATCCGGGATAATAGAATACTCGGTTCCGTGGAGCTTTCGGACTCCCTTAATGCGGATAATATCGGTTCCCGCGCCCTTGACATTGGCTCCCATGCTGTTCAGGAAGTTGGCCACGTCTACTACATGGGGCTCCTTGGCAGCATTCTCAATGATCGTCTCTCCCTCTGCCAGAGTAGCCGCCATCATCACGTTGATCGTGGCTCCTACGCTGACTACATCCAGGTAAATATGGCTTCCCACCAGATCAATGGCGTGGGCCACCACGGCTCCTCTCTTAACCTCTACCTCAGCTCCCAGAGCCCGAAAGCCCTTGATATGCTGATCGATCGGACGGCTTCCAATGTTGCAGCCGCCTGGAAGGGGAACCTCCGCGCTCTTATACTTTCCAAGAAGAGCGCCGATAAAATAGTAGGAAGCGCGGATTTTGCGGATATACTCGTCGTCCACGCTTACTTCCTTAATGTGCTTGGCGTTGATCCTGGCCGTATGGCGGTCAATGCGGTCCACTTTGGCCCCAATCTCCTCAATGGCCTCCAGCAGCACGTTGATATCCCGCACGTCCGGCAGGTTCTCTATCAAAACTTCTTCGTCTGTCATAATTGATGCAGCTAATATTCCCAGGGCGGCATTCTTAGCTCCGCTGATGGTGACTTCACCGACCAGGGGATTGCCGCCTTTCATAATATACTGTTCCATCTTGCACCTCTATCTATGCTTGGCGAGAAGGGCTCTGGCGGACGACGCCCGCCATGCCCTCTGACTGTCCCAACTCTTACATTTTTATGGATTTTTTGTCTCTGTTCCTGTGGGAACATTAACTTTTTATGAACTGATTATAACATATCAGCAGAATTTGTAAAGATGAATACCTCTAATCTTCAAACAGGAACGCCACAAATCCGTTTCCTCCGTTGGCCTCGAACCAGGACGCCGCATCGTTCAGGCCCATCTTGTCTGTGTAGGCCTGTTCGGTTCCCGGATACCAGAGGCAGGAAATATTGTAGGCGTCGTATCCATAGATAACGGCGTAAGAGCCGTCTCCCGTGTAGGCGGCCACCGGATAGCCGCGGCTTATGAAGTAAAGAATCTGATTCAGAGAAAGGCCTCCTGCGTCGATGATCGCGCCGCCGTCTGAGGTCTCCTCATCGCCCTCCTCAAATCCCTTCAGGTACCGTTCCAAATCAGGAACCAGGCTCTCCGGATTCCGGATGGTAATCATATCGGCCCGGTCCACTCTGGACCAGAATACGCTTCCATCCTCGTCTGTCACAATTCCCATTCCATCGTACGCCGCCGTCACAGCGTCCGGAAAGCTTTCAAATACGCCTCTCAGCCTGCCGCCGCTGTAAGCGTAATACTGACGCCTGCCAGAAGGCTCTGGCTGTCCCAGCACGACTGTATTATTTTCCTCTGCCACCGCCTTGGACGGCACGTTCAAATCAACGCCGCCGGAAACGGACTCTGCCGTCTGCACGAAATATACGCGTCCCTGCTCCTCAGAGGCCAGATAACCGATTCCTTCCATGGAATCCTCCTCTACCTCCTCGTTGCAGACAAGGGTGTCCGCCCCGGCCGTCATGTAGCTGTCCCCAACCCTCGTCATTCTCTGAAGATGAACGCGGCTGCCTTCAATTTCCACATCTGTAATGTAAACGCCCTCTTTCTCATATCTTGTCTGAAGATTCATGTCCTTTCCCACAATTTCCAGGGCATACATAGGCGCCTGGACGGTACGGCCATTGACCTTGACGCTGGAGTTTTCCTCTGCCAGACCGTAAACCAGATCGCCTCCCACAAATCCCAGCAGGCGGATGCTGCTTCCCTCCGGCGCTTTGATCTGGGCGCTCTTTCCCGTTTCCAGATCCATAATATGGACGGAACGGCTGTCGTACAGATCCTCTCCGTCCTGCCATGCAATTCGTTCCTGGCCCGGGCTTACGGCGAAGTTCTCTTCCGTCATCCCCTCTGCCAGAACCTGGGCTTGGCGGGACGCCGTATCCACGGAATAAACGGTATTTCCCATAAGAAGGTACAAGGTTCCGCTGCTGCTCAGACAGCTCAGAGTATCCATTCCCATCAAAAGCTCCTCGCTGCTCTCATTGGCCGGCAGGTAAAGACGTTCTGTCAAAGTATTGGTTCCCTTCTCGTAGCGCCACAGAGAAACGCCTACTCCTCCTTCGTGGCTTCCGCGGCTCATATAGCCGCTTACAAGGAAATCAACCGTTCCGTCGTCTCCTGCAGACAGAAGCTTAATCCCGTAATCCTGCAGATTCGCCATCTCATCCGTCTCGCTCTGGCGGAAGCTGAATACCCTCGTACTCTGGCTGTCTGCGCGGCTGTACATCCAAAGCTCTCTGTTAACCACAAAAGCCTGGTACTCTCCGTTTGGAGATCGCAGCTCCTGCAGGCCATGGCTGTCGGAAATCCCAAGCATAATCCGTTTCCCGGAATACTGTTCGGAGCCTCCGTCAAAAATCTGGTTCATGGTTCTCTCGTAATCCATCATGTAGATTCTCTGAGAACTCCATTTCATGGTAAAGCTCTCCGTGATATCGTAATACTCTCTGTCTTGCTCCTCCTGCGTTTCCCCGGAATCCTCTCCCTGCTCTCCGGCAGTGGCGGCCACATAGCTCAGGCAGAGAGTGGCCATATTGCCCTGAAGCTCCTTCAGCTCCATTTCCATATCCCCTGTTTTCTCCAGCGAAAGGTTTCCCCAGGTCATCTGATCGAAGCTGTTTTTAAGAGTTACGCGGCCCAGAGAGCTGTTGTCAGCCGCCGGATCTGTCTCCAGATAGGTAGTCAGGTCAGAAGCCTTTTCATAGTGGAAGGTATTGTCTGAAAATGTTTCCGCCATCTGAATCATCGGTTCCAAATAGGCGTCGTCCGTCCAGACAATCCTGGTATAGTAGTAGATCTCCGGCTGATTTTCTGTGGCAATGGCAAGGGTCAGAATATACTCCTCCTCCTTGTCGATCAGGTTCTGAATCGGCAGAATCGTTACCGCCTCCGCCGCTCCCTCGTCCTGATGCCAGTCCTTGACTACCGTCCGCTCAATCAGGCTTTCATCCTCCATGCTGCGGATTTCGTACTGGATTCCCGTAATGCGGCTGTCCAGGTTGTAGAAATCTACCGTCAGCTTCCGATCCTTTGGAAGCACTGTAAGATTTCCGCGGTCCGCCCACTCCCTCCGATCCCCCAGAAAGCCGTGGAGGCGGTTCATCTGTCTTCCTCCCATTTCCATATAGGCAACCGGGATGTTTCCGTCTTCAATCGGCGTGTAGGCCGCGTTCTCCTGTTTTTTATCCTTAAAAGCCGTTACAGCGGCCGCAGACAAAGCCGCAGCCGCTATGACAGCCATCATAATCATCCATACTTTCTTACTGATTTTTTTCATGCTGTTGTTCCTCAAATACTAAAATCATCTGGTTAGCGTCTATAATTATACCATATCCTCGTAAATTCTAACAAGAACGAATCGATTTAACGGCATCCTCTGCTTTGGCATCTTCTGCGCTGAATTTCTGAAAACAGGAGAAGCGCCGCGATGTCTCCCCAATCCGGATTCCCGTGCCCGCCTGGATGATTCGGTGGCGGCAGCGGAGGGCCCCATGGATGGTTCGGTGGCGGCGGTGGCCCCCATGGGCGGTTCGGTGGCGGTGGCGGCGGCCCCCATGGCCGCCTGGCTGGCCCTGGGCCTTTCGGCCCTCCTCTGCCATTTACAGCTTCCATATGTAAGGATTCCGTATCCCCTTCCTCCCCCGTTTCCATAGCTTCTCCCGGAACAGCCGTTTCCATAGCGCGTACCCGCGGCGCCGGATTGCCTGTAATAACGGTTCCGCTGTATGAGCGGACCTCTGCCGTATAAAGCGCTGTATTCTCTTCTTCTGATAACCGCTCTGATACCCGGCGGGCAATCCTGCGGCTCAGCTGTTCCATAGCCACGCGATCCGGATATTCGTCGTAAATAGGGCTTCCCTGATAATCCAGACGGTCGCAGACCGCCTTTACCTCCGCCTGAATTCCCCGGAGTTTTCCGGGGCAAAGCATGGAAAAATACTCAAAATCCCTGATTGTCTCCGAAAGGCCTGTCTTCGGCGGACCGGCAGACGGCGAATCGGTATCTAAAAAATCCTGCATACAATATGGCTCCTTTTTAAGGTTATACCATATCATATGCAGGATCCTGCCTGCTGTTTCCTATCTGCCAGCCTGAAAGAGGCAGTCTTCATAGACGCCCTGGCGGCAAAGCTCACGGATTGCCTGGCTTACCGCCTCCTTGTCCTCCTTATAGGTAACGCCGAACCATTTATCCTTCGTCTCCAGAACCGCCACCTTCGCCTGTCCCCGGCGGATCATCTGGTCAATGATGGTGGGAAGCAGGTATTCTGCCTTCAAATCCTGCGCTCCGGGCCCCTTTAAAAACTCCGGAAAACCGGCCTCAAGGGCCTTCACAAAGGACGGCGTCAGGCCCCACATATTCATGGAAACGTGCTGTTCTCCTGACACGGACACAGGATTTCCCTCCTTGTCAAAGGCGGACAGTCCTTCGTCCTTTCTCTCAATCTGATACGTCTCTGTCACGCTCTTTAAAATTCCATCCTGGCCTACCTGGCAGACGCCGCGGGTGACGCCCCCGTTTTCGCTCAGCGTATTGGCCAGGATAAATCCCGCCATGCAGATGTCGTAGGGCTCCCCTTCCCGTTCTGTATCCATAACGTCTACCAGATAATCATGAATGGTCCGGAATGCTTCTTTTCCATAATAATCGTCTGCATTGATCACCAGAAACGGATGTTTGATCAAACCTTTGGCGCTTAAAACGGCCTGGCCGGTTCCCCAGGGCTTCTTTCTTCCCTCTGGAACAGAATACCCCTCCGGCAGGTCGGAAAGCTCCTGAAAGGCATAGGACACTGGAGCAATCTTTTCGATCCGTTTTCCGATAATCTCCTTAAAATCCTTTTCCAGATCCTTTCTGATAATAAAAATAATGTCGTTGAAGCCGGCTTCCAAAGCGTCGTGGATCGAGTAATCCATAATAATCTCGCCGCCTGGTCCAACCGGTTCCAGCTGCTTAATGCCGCCGCCGAAACGGCTTCCGATTCCAGCCGCCATAATTACCAGTGATGTCTGTTTCATAATCCCTCTCCTATATACTTCCTGTTTTCTTTTGTCCGTCAACAGTTCTTTATAATATAGACAGTTTAGCACATTGCGCCGTTCATTTCCACCCTTATTTCCTGCGAAACCGGTCTGCGGGCTTGTATGCCGGGGCCATAACTGGTATACTGAATTCAGGATCTGCCGCTTTCTCCGGAATTTTCCAGAAGCAGGATTTTTCCTCAAATTACAAAGAAAGGAACCGGCTGTATGACTGCGAAATATTTTGTAATACAGTGTATCGGATTTGCCGGAACTCTGCTGTTCTTTTTTTCCTACCAGTGCAAGAGCAACCGGAATCTGTTTCGAATCCAGTTTTTATCCTACTTCATCTATACGATCCATCTGATTCTCCTGGGGGCGATGACAGGCGGAATCAGCTATATTATTAATACCTTCCGCTCCTTCTGCCTGGGCGGGAAATGGAAATCTGCCAAAAGCTGGGGCATGTGCGCCGTCATCTGCTTTCTTCAGATTATAACCCTGGTTCTCACCTGGTCCGGCTGGATCTCCATCCTCCCTGTCGCGGCCAATATTGCCTCGACAATTGCAGGATATTCCCATAATCCCCGGAAAATCCGGCTGGCCGGCATGTTTATCAACTCGCCTCTCTGGATTGTCTACAACGCCATGTCCGGCTCCCTGGCCGGTATCCTGGACGAGGTCGTCACAGAGCTTTCTATGATTATCTCCATTTTCCGGTTCGGCTGGAAATCCCTGGACCGGGTGGAGGAGTAAGACGTTACGCCTTACTCCTCTTTCACTGCCGCAATCTCCAAACGCGCCATTTTTCCAAACCATGGAATTAATTTACCTTTTACAATAAAATGCTGTTTCAGAAATTCACTATTTCTTTCCCATACTTGAAACCCCTTCCTATCGAGCTTTCTGCACAGACAATCTTCACACGGTTTGTCCCTGCCCTGAAGAACCTTGTAACATTTCTGGCCTTTGTAATTATAGATTCCTGTCATCTTCCGCCCTGCAGTGTTCATATAATACAGCTCTCTCGTATCCATATCGCTCACATATATGATTTCATCCATGCTTTCCACAATATTGACAATCTCATCTTTGCACAGCTCCTGGAGCATTGCTGTGCTTTCTTTAGAATTGAGCTGCCTGAACTTATCCTCTTTCTTTATTCGGAATTGGTACTCCTCAGACTCTTCTTCAAAATAAATTTTTTCAATCTCTTCTGCTCTATATGGTTTTGCAAATAAAAATCCCTGCAATATGTCTGTTCTAAGCTCCTGCAGCGCAGCCAGCTCCTCCTCCGTCTCCACTCCCTCGCAGCACACCTGGATCTGAGCGTTGTGGGCAAGCTCAATCATATTGCTGAGCAAACGGTAATTGTATGCATTATACTGAATTCTGCTGACAAAACATCTGTCTATTTTTATCTCGTCAATATCGATACTCTTTAAATAGCTTAAACTGGAATATCCTGTTCCGAAATCGTCGATAGCAATCTTAATTCCATGCCGTTTCCATTCATAAAAAATCTTATTAAAATAGCTGTAATCCTGGAGCTGCATGCTTTCTGTCACTTCCAAGGTCAGCGCGCTCCCCGGAAGCCCTGTGTCCCTGAGAATTTCGATCGCTTTTAAGGCAATATCATCCTGTCTCAGCTGCACATAGGAAATATTTACATTAATGTGAAAATCCGGCTTCTTTTTTCTCCATTTCACACACTGTCTGGCCGCCTCGCGAAAAGCCCACTCCCCTACCTGGCAGATCAACCTGCTTTGCTCCAGAAGAGGAATAAATTCAGCTGGACTTACAATTCCCCTGGATGGCGATTCAAAACGCAAAAGAGCTTCCGCACCATAAATTTCAAACCTGCTTCCGCTAATCTGAGGCTGATAGCAAAGATAAAATCCCTGATAATTTTTCATAACTGCCTCACGAAGCTCATCCTGAAGTTCTATTTTATCCAGACGCTTCTGGTATGTCTTCTCAGAGAAGAACAGCATCTTATTTTTCCCTTCTCTTTTTGCCCGCTCCAGCGCATTATCTGCATACTGATAAATATTTCCTCGTTCTAAATTGTCACCCCGGGTATAGGCGACAACTCCTGCTGAAAGTGTACAAAAGCTTGTCAATTCTTCCTTAACCCTCTGGTAAAAGGCTCGCACATCTTTTTCCGTTTTCTCTACGAAATCTACAGCAAACTGATCCCCGTCCAGCCGATACAGTATCATATCTTCATCTGCATAGTTCTCCAGTAAATCTGCAATTTTTTTCAAAAGCCGGTTTCCAAAACTTCTTCCGTTCTTCACATTAATATCCCGAAAGTTGTCGATGCCCAGAGACATAAAATATCCGTTTTTTTCTTTTAGGCTCTTTCTCATATCCTCGGAAAACTTTTCAAAATTCCAAAATCCGGTGAGCGCGTCTATCTTATGCCGCATAGCCTGTTCTGAAATGCTTCCCATCAGAAATACCGGAAGGTCTGTTCGATCTTTCAATACTGTTCCGCGACAATAAATCCAGACTTTTTTCCCTTCCCAATTCATAAGGCGGTATTCCATATCATGGTTTTCACTGCATCCTATCTGAATATCATTAAGGCTTTCTTCCAGTTTTTTCTGATCCTTGGGATACACGATACGGATCCACGATTCTATCGGTATTCCTTCCATTCCTGATGGAATACTATACTTCTCGCATATCTTATCTGTAAAATATAGTTTCTTATTTATCAGATCATATAAGTAAAGATAATCATCTGTACTTTCGTCCAAAAACTGAATTGTCCTCATGTAAATTTTTCGTTCTTCTTCTAAATGTATCAATCCTTTTCCTTCTTTCAGAATCTTCATTCTTTTTCACTGACGCTGTGCCCGCTCCCTGGCCACAATTTGGGAGCTGGCTATTTTTATTCTATCATTATAACTTAAATTTCTCTATAAAATCTTTCAAAATGTGGCTTGTATTCCTAAAAATACACGATTATCCGCATACCATAACACCTAAATTTTCCTAATTGCTTTCACTGTGTCTATTCTTTAAATTTTACTCTTGCCATTTTAATTTTTTTCAATATAATATTGTAAAAGAATGGGGTGACACATCACTGCAGCCCATTAAAATGTCAGCATATTAGAATAAAAATCAGGGAGAGTAAAATGAAAAGAAAACGCTTTTCACGTGTAGACTGGCAGGTGTCTCTGCTTCTAAGTATTCTTCTGGTTTTATTTGGAATTTCCATTTTTTTAACCAGCAGCCATATTTGCTATTATTCTATTTTAGACAGTCTTACGCATCGCGTAGAAAATATGCACAACTATGTGGAACACGAACTGACGCCAGAAGCATTTTGGGAAATCAATACAAAAGAAGATATGAACAAAAAGAGTTACCAGGATCTTAAGAAAATTTTGGAAAATGTACGGGAACTTGGCGATCTCCGGTACTTCTATACCGCAAAGGAAAGCGCACAGGGAGAGCTGATCTATGTTGTGGACGGATTATCCGAAAGTGCTGCGGACTTCCGCTATCCTGGTGACTTGATTGAACCAGAAATCCAGCAGGAACTGCATGAAGCTTTAAGCGGAAAAACCGTGCTTCCAGACAAAATTCTCGACACTGGCTGGGGAAATATTTTCATTGCCTACTACCCTCTTCACAATGGGCAGGGAAAAGTCGTAGGCGCACTTGGAATCGAAATCGCAGCCGATGTGGAGGCTGCAGCTATTGATCAGCTGTCAAAAGCCATCTTTGTTTCCTGCCTGTTCTTTTGCGGAATTTCCATTTTTATATCGCTTGTAATTTTCCGGCGGATTTCCAACCCTCTGTACAGAGATATGTCCAATACAGATTTTATGACCAATCTAAAAAATAGGAACGCCTATGAGGTTGACCGGGATAACTGGACTTCACAAAAAACCTTAAGCCAGCTCACTGTTGTGGTAGTTGATCTGAATAATTTAAAGCTTGCCAACGATCAGCTGGGACACGATGTTGGAGACGCTTGTATTATTCATGCCGCTAAAATTCTTCATAAACTGGAAAACCGCAAAACAACCGCTTACCGTTATGGAGGAGATGAATTTATTCTGCTGATGGAAGATCAGCCAGATCCAATGCCTCTGCTTCTGAAAGCAAAAAAAGAATTCTGCAAATATGGCTCAGAACTGAAAATTCCTGTGGCCCTGGCTATCGGCGTTGCCCAGTTTGACAAATCACGCGATCATACGATTGCAGATACCCAAAAGCGTGCCGACGAGCAAATGTACCAGGACAAATTAAAAATCAAGGCTTATGAAAGGCAGAATATAGACAGCTGTTTTAGCTAAAATTATAAGCAGCTTCCCATTTTTCATAGAACTATCAAAAGGAGCGAACCGTTCTGTTTTTCGGCCCGCTCCTTTTGAATACTGATTCTGTACACCTTTTCCTATCTCTCCATAGCATATTCCAGCGTCTGACGTGATTGAAGTCCCACAAACCTCTGGTATTCCTTTCCATCCTTAAATACAATCAGCGTCGGAATGTTCATAACCCCCAGGCGTCCTGCCAGCTCCATCTGCTCGCTGACGTTCACCGTTCCCACCCGGTATCCATCCTCTGCCATCTGCTTCACAATCGGCAGCTGCATTCTGCACGGCGCGCACCACGGTGCCCAGAAATCAACCAGCATAGCTCCTTCTGCTCCCACTAACTCTGTCTCAAAATTTTCTGCTGTTAAAATCTTCTCCATATTTATTCCTTTCTGCCTTGCCACACTCTCGTTTCATGTTTTCCAGGACTTATGAATTAGCTTTTCTTAAGATTGATTTTATTATACAGGAACTGGCGGGAATTATCTGTGATTTTATCACCAAGTAACAGGTTATTAGTGTCGAAACATGACAAAACAGTGTCGAAGCATCATTCTTTTTTCTTTAATTTTTCTGAAATATCGGTTATTTCACATAACGAAACCTGTAAATATCAATTATTACTTATGATACTTTTGTTTTTTCATCTTCATGGCATCCTTTATGCTTTTATTTATAGACAAAAGCATATATGCAGAAGGCAGGCCGTATGTCTGATACGCTATCAGGCAATCTAACTTATTTTTGGAGGGAGTGGTTTTTATTAAGAATGAAGTGAAGCAAGAACAGACATTTCCTAAAATTTTAGTCCTTACCCATGGATTTTTTGGCAGTGAACTGATTAAAAGCGCTGAACTTGTGATCGGAAAAATGGAAAATACAGAATTTATACCTCTGACAAGCGATATATCTGTCACTGCCTATCAGGAAAAAGTATTTTCGCGTCTGACACAGTTAAATGAAAACGATATCGTTCTGGTTGATCTGTTAGGAGGGACTCCAAGTAATACGGTAGCTCTTTTCTCCAAACAGAAAAAAATTCCCGCTATTGCAGGTTTAAACCTCAGCATCTTTATCAGCTGCTCTATCAACAGACAGGAAAAACGGGGGGAAGAACTGGTTCAGGCTGTTTTAAAAGAAGCAGGAAACAGCATTCAGCAAATTAAATTGTAGAGGAGGATTTTCATGGAATATAAAACACTGGTAATGAATGGGGTAAAACAACTGGAACTTCGCACACATACTCTTCCCGTTCCGGAAGCAGGTCAGATTTTGATCCGTGTAAAGAGCTGCAATATCTGTACAACAGACTGGCAGAACTGGAATGGTATGAGAGGGGAAAGAAGCAAACACTTCCCTTACGCTCCTGGCCATGAAGCTTCTGGAATTATTGAAATGGTAGGTCCTGAAGTAGAGGGATATAAACCGGGCGATCACGTATCTGTTGGTTTTACAGGATGCGGATACTGCTCTGACTGCCGCTCAGGAAACACAAAAAACTGTAAAAATACATCTGAAATCCATCCTCTTCCCGGCGTAACCGGCGGATTCGGAATGGCTGAGTATATGCTTCTGTTTAAACATCAGGTGTTTAAAATAGAAGATTCCCTTCCTTTTGAAGAAGCTTCCTACTTAGAACCTCTGGCAACAGCAGTACATGGTATCCGCAAAATGAATGTTCAGCCGGATGACACTATGCTTGTGATTGGTGCCGGTAATATGGGAATGCTGAACGCCCAGGTAGCCCGCGCATTCGGATGCCGGGTATTTATCAGCGAAGTAAATGAAAACAGAATCAGAGTCGCCTCTTCTCTGGGATTTGATGTTGTCAATCCTGCAAAAGAAGATATTACAGCTTTTGCTGATCGCTTCAGTTTTCATCAGGGTGTAGATCATGTGGTTATGGCAGTAGGAAATCAGCCTGCAGTAGATCAGGCATTTTCACTGGTCAGACGCGGAGGAAAAGTTTTATTCTTTGCAACCGGATATCCGTCCCCATCTTTAGATCTTGACGTAAATAAGATTCACTATGGAAACTGGTATCTCATTGGCACAGGAGGCGCGAATGTGGGAGATTACTGTCTGGCCAGCCAGTATCTGAACCACGGAACTGTAAAAACAGCACAGCTGATTTCGCATCGCGTTCCCCTTGAGGATTACGAAAAAGCCTTTGAATTAGCTGAGACGCCTGGCAATTATCGCGTTTCTTTGATGCCTTAATGGAGAAAGGAGACCATTATGAATGAAATTATTTTATCAAGAGTGGACAGCCATCTCATTCACGGACAGGTAATGACTATGTGGTCTAAAACAGGAGGAATCAATCACATCTATGTGGTAGATGATCAAGTGGCTTCCGATCCATTCATGAAAGATGTCTATTTAATGGCCGTTCCCGACTCCCTCGGAGTAACGATTCACTCGGTGGATGATGCTGTCAGCCAGTATAAAAACGGGCAGATGCCAGACGCAAAACTGCTTGTTCTAATTAAAGATGTGACGACCGCGTATCGCCTTTGGAAGCAGAGATTCCCTATGGAGAGCCTGCAGATTGGCAACCTAACACCTCAGAAAAAGACAAAAATCCTTCACCGCTCCAGCCGCCTCAGCGAAGAACATATGCCTGAGCTTTTGGAAATGCGCAGGGGAGGAGTAATGGTATATGCACAATCAGTTCCTACTGAAAAAAAGATTGATGTAGAGACCTGGGCATAAACGAAAGGAGGGCGGCAGATGTTTCTGCAATCTTTACTAATTGGTATTCTGTATTTTTTCTGCAGATGGAATCCATTCTATACCTCTTGGCTGGAAGCCAGCTGCACACCTATGTTTCTCTCTGTTATCATCGGATTTATCATGGGAGACGTAACCTCGGCCGTCATTGTCGGAGCATATGTCCAGACTGTTTATTTAGGTCTTATCACTGGTTTAGGCGGCGTAGCCACTGTAGATAAAAGTCTTGGCAGCTGTATCATTATTCCGTTAGCTGTAGCTTCCGGTATGAGTCCGGAACTTGCTGTCAGCATGGCGATTCCATTTGGGCTTTTAGGTACTCTCACGATTAACCTCTCCAAGGTTTTTTCATCCTTTGCCGCCAGCCGGTGCGACAAAGCTGCTGAAGAAGGAAACGCTGCCAAGTTCCGGAGGATTCATCTGGGATATGCCGCCGGATTCTGGAGTATTTTTGGTATTATTCCAGTTACTTTGAGCAATTATTTCAGTCCGTCTGCAGTTACCTCTGTTGTAAATGCAATCCCAGAACGTCTGGTAACTGGTCTTACAGTGGCTGGAGGTCTGATGCCTGCCCTTGGTTTTGCCATGACCGTCCGTGTCATTGGAAGAAAAAATTATCTTCCATTCTTCTTCCTGGGATTCTTTCTGGTAAAACATTTTAATCTTCCATCCATTGGATGTGCTATCTTTGCTGTTATTGCATCCATTATCTATATTCAGCTGAAGGGAGGAAAGGCAAATGAGCAAACAGCCTGATAATAAAAGCGATCGGATTCTATCAAAACGCGACTTGTTTTTTGCCTGGTTCCGTTACAATATGTTCGGCCATGTAGCCCAAAGTACAGACCGGCTTCAGGGCGGCGGATTCTGCGTAGCCATCAGCCGCACGTTGGAAAAGCTTTACACAGACAAAGAGCGGCTCGCACAGGCCTTAAAGCGCCATATGGTGCTTTTTAACTGCAATGTAAACTGGGCCAGCATCATCATGGGAAGTACAGTTGCTCTCGAAGAAGCCAAAGCGCAAAATGACGACGCTGTGCCTGAGGAAATGATCACCGGACTAAAAACAGGATTAATGGGGCCTGTGGCTGGAATTGGAGATACCATTGACTGGCTTACCATATCTCCTATCCTTGTTTCCATGTTTCTCCCCGCTGCGAAAGAGGGAAATTTCCTGGCAGCTATGGCAGAACCTATTATTTTTGCTCTAATTTGTACCACAATCGGTTACATGCTGTTCCAGCTTGGGTACTACCAGGGGCGAAATTCCATTGCCACCCTTTTAAAGGGAAGCCGCATAAAGAAAATTATTGAAGGCTGTTCCATTATGGGAATGTTCATGATGGGATCGATTTGTGCAAACTTTGTACGAGCCTCTACTCCTCTAACCCTGACAATAGGAAACGATGTTTATAAAATTCAGGATTATTTCGATATGATCGCTCCTGGTATTCTCCCTTTAACAGCAGTGGTTCTATCCTACTTGTATCTGGAGCGTAAAGGGAATAAATACATGCATGTATTAATCGGTCTTCTGGTTATTGGAGTCGTTTTAGGTTCCCTTGGAATTTTATAACCAGACAGTGCATTCTGTTCACTATACTTAATTTGCCATAATCTTAAAACTAGGAGGATAAAAAATGCTGATAGATATGAAACCCCTGCTTGATGAAGCTACGAAAAAGGGATACTGCGTCCCTGCTCCCAGCGTATTTAACGCTCTCACTATCGAAACTGCTTTCAGCAGAGCTGTAAAAGTCCATTCGCCTGTAATCCTGAATGCAGGAGGCCCTCTTGATTTTGAATTTCTGGCTGAAACCGCTAAATTTTACAGACGGAGAAACCCTGAAGTCCCCGTTGCCCTGAATTTGGATCACGGCGATGATTTCGAGCAGGCAATGAGAGCCATACGCGCCGGTTTTACATCTGTCATGCTGGATAAATCGTCTGCTCCCTTTGAAGAGAATATAAGAGAAACAAAAGAAGTAGTACATGCCGCTCACATTGTCGGAGTATCTGTAGAGGCAGAGCTGGGATGCGTCGGTTTCGGGCGTTTAAGCGATGCTGCCAAAGGAAACATCATTGATTTTCTTTCAGATCACGACCCTCATCAGCGCGGCGTCTATGGGAAAATGCCGACTGCCGGAATGCAGGGATACGGAGATAAATTAGAGGAATATATGATTCTTTTCGGCTCTGCAGGCCAGTGGTAATCCAGTCAATAAAACTATTTTTACGGAGGACTGCGTATATGGAATATACATATCTTGGACGAACCGGTTTGAAAATAAGCCGACTCTGTCTGGGAACTATGAACTTTGGTCCCAGAACAGAAGAAAAAGATGCATTTCGAATTCTGGATATGGCTCTTGATGCAGGAATTAACTATATCGATACAGCCAATATCTATGGAAGTCTGCATGGAACACATGAAAATAACCATACCGGATGGACGGAGGAAATCCTTGGACGATGGTTCGCTCAGGGCGGACAGCGCAGAGAACGGGTCATACTGGCTACCAAAGTCTACTGCAACATGAAGGATCCCGCCGAAGGTCCGAATGGCGACGGCAATTCAGCTTACAAAATAAGCCGCCACATCGACGGTTCTTTAAAGCGGCTTCAGACGGATCACATTGACATCTACCAGATGCATCATATCGAGCGCCATGCTCCCTGGGCAGAAATATGGCCTGCTTTTGAGCGGCTGGCAAATCAAGGAAAAATTCTGTATACCGGTTCCTGCAACTTTGCCGCCCGTCATCTGGTCACAGCACAGTATGAAGCAAAAAAAAGAAATTTTCTCGGACTGGTCAGTGAGCAGGACAAGTATAACCTTGTAAACCGCCTTCCTGAGTTGGAGGTTCTTCCCGCCGCAAAAGAACTGGGGATCGCATTCCTTCCATGGAGCCCACTTCATGGCGGATATCTAAGCGGCACAATGATGAACCGCCATGCAGGCAGCAGGGGAGCCGAAGAATTTGCCGCTCATCTTTCGGAAGCGCAGAAACAGCAGTTACTGCAGTATGAATCTCTTTGTACAGATATTGGAGAATCACAGGCAGACGTTGCCCTGGCCTGGCTTCTGCGCAATCCAGGTGTGACAGCTCCTATTATCGGTCCCAGAACTGACAGACAGCTTGAATCTGCCCTCCATGCTGCTGAAATTAAACTGTCAGACGATGTACTGAAAGAACTGGATCGCATCTTTCCCGGACCAGGAGGAGAGGCCCCGGAAGCTTACGCCTGGTAAGTGAAACGCAAAATGTAAAACAGCACAAACAGGAAGGGACCGAACTGGCTGTAACGCAGCCGGGCAGTTTCTTCCTGTTATATGTATTCAAGGAGTGGTTATATTGAAAGAAATTATTCTTGATTATGTCAAAAACGTAACAAAAGAAAAGGATCTGGACTATTTATTTAAAAATCTGAACTCACAGTATATTGCAGATAAATTTAAGATAAAGAGAAATACCGTCAGCCAATATTTAAATGAAGCTGCTTCAAAGGACCTGGTAAAAATCAATACGCGCCCGGTTCTTTTTTTGCATCGTGAAGAATTTATCAAACGTTTTTTCTATCTGAGCAAACAGTCCTACTCTAGTATTCAGGAGCTTTTAAGTGAAGAAAATCAAAATATCCAAATCCATGAAGATATCTTCCAAAATATCGTAGGATATAACGGAAGCCTAAAACGTCCGATTGAACAGATGTCCAGCTCTATTCTGTATCCTGACAACAGCCTTCCCATTCTGCTCCACGGACCTTCAGGTTCTGGAAAAAGCTATCTGGCTGGGCTTATGCATCAATTTGCCATTCACAATCATATACTTGCCCCAGATGCGCCTTTTCATATCTTTAACTGTGCTCAATATGCCAATAACCCTGAACTTCTTTCAAGCAATCTTTTCGGGCACAGTAAGGGTGCTTTTACCGGAGCTGTCTGCGATACAAAAGGCATTCTGGCCGCGTCCGATGGAGGTATCCTGTTTTTAGATGAGGTCCACAGATTAAATTTTGAAAATCAAGAAAAATTATTTATTTTCCTTGATAAAGGAATATTTCGAAAAGTTGGTGAAAATGCAGTCTGGCAAAAAGCCAATGTCAGAATTATTATGGCGACTACCGAGGACATACACTCTTCCTTTTTAGACACTTTTATTAGAAGAATTCCTGTGATTGTGACGCTTCCCTCTCTGGAAGACCGCGGAAAAGAAGAAAAGCTCCAGCTGCTTTCCCTCTTTTTTTATCGTGAAAGCAAGGTATTAAAAAAGCGCGTCCTTATCTCCCGGCAGGTTATCAGCCTGCTTTTAAGCTCTGCCTTTAAAGGAAATGCGGGAGGGCTTCTCAGTGTTGTTAAATATACCTGCGCTAAAGCTTATTCCCACAGCCGAAGCAATGAGTGCATCTGTGTTAAAATCAGCGACCTTCCAGAGCCTGTGATCGCTTCTGCTTCCTTTGAACATGGCAGCGAAACTGATTTTCAAGAAAATCGAATTATTCACAGGAATTGGTGTTTCTTTGACTGAAACTACCGAACAGCATGCCGCCAGACTGGGAGCTTACATAGATTATTTTCAAATTCAAAGTGGGATCATAATCTTTTCCGACTTGATATCTCTGGAAGAACTACGGCTTTCTTTGATCCAGCAGCTGCAAATTCCTTTTATACTTGTAGGCTGTACATCTGTAAACACAGTCTCATCCTTTGGAAAAGCTCTCCTTTGCCATAACAGCCATTTTTTTGAAACCCTTACTCCACAATACAGCTTTCCCTGCTATATTCATCAGCCGAAACAACGGGAGAAAATTCTTTTAGCAGTCTGTCCTACCGGCGGAGTTTCAAAAAATCTTAAAAATATTTTAAACCAAAGCATCCCTCAGACAGTGCCTCTAAGAGTTATCGATATGCCTTATGATCAAATCAAGCTGGAGGAGGAGAAGCTCCTTCTTTTAAAGCAGTATGAGCCTATCGGAGTTATTGGAGTCATGAATCCCTGTATATCCGGTGTTCCTTTTATCTATCTGCACGAATTAACAGCAGAATATGCCGAACCTAAGATCTACTCGATCTTTTCCTCTGTGGCAGAACCAGAGCAAATTGCTGATATTGTAAAAAATCTCGTCAGAAATTTGTCTCTAGATCGCTTGATAGGCAATATCACTATTCTGGACGGCAGTCGGCTTTTAATTAATATCTCAAATTGTCTTGATTACTATGAACAGATAACAGAGCACTCTCTTTCAAACCGCATACGCTATTGTCTATATTTTCATATTCGCTGTCTGGTAGAACGTCTAATCCGAAAAGAACCGATTACTACCTGCGGCAATTTAGAATATTTTATTCAAACTGAACAGACGGCTATACAAAATATTAAATCATCGTTCAGCGAACTGGAAATTGCCTATGGCATTGATGTTCCCGATGCTGAAATTAAATATCTATCCGATATTCTGCTGGAAAGCCATTAGGTCTCTATGCACTTTTCAGCGGCTTCCATCCAAACGCAAAGAGAGAAGAAGAAATTTTCCAGCAGCCTTCCCATACATAAAGGAAGAGGGAATGTTTTCAGCGACTTCCAGTGGAGCGTAAAAACATTCCCTCTTCCTATTTATCTCCTCTTTATTTCTTCAAAAATCCCGAAATCCTCTTATACAGAAGAAAGGTCACGGCTCCGTTGATTCCGGCCTTTATCAGGTTAAAGCCCACGATAAAGGGCATCAGATCCCAGACCATCTCTCTGGACACGCCCATAAACAGCGGCGTGATAATCAGGTTGGCTCCAAGCATCACGGCCGCCATGCCCATCATTCCGAGAACGAGACCTATTACCGCCGAAGTCCTGGTCTTTCTGATGTGGTACACGCTTCCTGAAATCACCACCAGTGTTCCGGTTGCCAGAAGGTGCATAATAATTCCGTACAGTCCGCTGCCTGCGCTGACGGTCACTCCCTGAATCACCGACGTGACCAGAGTCAGCAGAACGCCTGCCGCCGGTCCGAAGGCAAAGGTTCCGATCAAAATCGAAATATCCGCCGGATCGTACTCCAGAAACGCCACTGCCGGAAAAATCGGGAAGTGGATCAGGTACACCAGTACAATCGAAATGGCTACCATGGAACTCATCTTCACCAGACGCAGAGTCTGTGCTCTTCCTGTCTGCGGGTAACTAGCTGCTGTCTTGCTCATCTTCACATTCCTCCTACTGAACGTAATTGTGTATTAAACATGAAGAATCTGATTCTGCGGAGCATTTTACCTTATGAAGCTGTGTTTTCTGTTCTGCTCTCAGCTCATAAAAGTAAAAAAAGCCTTGAAAATAAATTTCAAGACTAAAAAAATACAAATCTGTATTTTTGTTTCTTTCATCCGGACTATACCGTTGGTATGGGGTTTCCACCCATTCTGCCCTGACGCGCAGAGCTCGCGGACTCGCAGCATACGCTTATCACCGCCAGTGAGGAATTTCGCCTCGCCCTGAAACAGATTTTTCTACTACATCATACCATGTTCCGGGAGGTCTGTCAAATCTGTCCTCTTTCCTGGATCTGGCCAAAACGTTTTCTCGCGTCGCGGTAGGCTACCAGCAGGGCCTTCACTGAGGATCCGAAGTATCTTCTTCTGATCTCCTCCTCGATTTTCTGATCGTCCTCCAATATTCTCTTCCCCACAAACATGCGCCTTACGAAGCTTCTGGTCAACTCCAGGGTTCCGGAACAGTCCGCCTCCACAATCTCCCCGGTCCGTCCGTTGATTTCAAAGGCCACATAAAAAGCTCCGTACGTCTTTGTGATGGCGTTTTCCACGCTGGTTCTCGACTCCCCTGTCACATACACTGTCTCGTCCTTCATTTCCCTCACCTTATAGTTCCCTTCTCCAGCTCTTTCCAAAAAGACGCCCTGAGATATACTTCCCTCTCAGGGCATCCAGACAGAGCTATTATAAGTCAGTCTTCCTTTTGCTGTCAAGGAAAGGCCGGACTAAGACAAGGCCAGACTAGGACAGGGCGTCGAAGACTATCCGGGAAATGTGTCCTATCACTTCCCGTCCCTCCTTATTGCTCTCCATTTCACTGGTCAGAACGGTGAGAATGTACGGGCGTCCCGGCAGGAATATGATTCCTCCGTCGTTTTCCAGGGCGTCCAGATCTCCGCACTTATGGGCAGTCTCAATCTCCTCGGGCAGATACAGCTGAAGGCGTCCTCCCTGCTGCTGCCTCCTGAGAATATCCATCATCAGGCGGCTCTCCTCCTCCCCCACGCACTGTCCCGCGTAAATCTGCCTGAAAATCTCTGTCATGTCGTCCGCGCAGATGTAATTGTCCCTTCCCTGCTTTTTCGCCTCGGAATCCATCATCAGGCGGCCCAGACAGGCCTCTTTCAGCCCAAGCTCTGAAGCCATGCGATTCACACTGTCCATTCCCAGCATCCGTATTAAAATATTCGTGGCCTCGTTGTCGCTGACTATGATCATGAGAGTCAAAATCTCCCTGAGAGTAAAGGTATGGCCAGGCAGAAGTTCCTTTAAAATTCCGTCTCCCCCTGTCCTCATCTCCTCCGTCACAGTGATCGTCTGCTCCAGAGATAGTTCCCCCTCTCTCACTCTGCGCATGGCCTCCGCCAGAATGACCAGCTTAATGGTGCTGGCCGATGGGACCCGCTCTGTGCCGCGGATGGAAAAGCCCTCCCCGGCGTTCAAATCATAAAAGCTGACGCAGACCTTTCCCTGTTTTCCCTGAAGAAAGGCGCAAATATCCTGCTTCATTTCTGCTATTTTTGTCATATCTGCCATCTCTGATCCCCTTTTCTGCTTCTGACACTCATCAGCCGAACATTGCCCTGATTCCTACGTAAATCACAGTTACAGCCGTAATGGTAATGCCGAATTTCACCATATTTTTTAAATCCTTGGAACGGGCCAGTCCCATCTGTCCCATCATGTCTGCCTCCGGATAGGCAAAGGAGGTGATCTGAGAACCTACTAATAAAATCGTAGCCCAGAGTCCGGTAGACATTCCAATTGCTGTTACCAGCTCCTTGAACATGCTGTCCATAACGACCGACTGGGCCGCAGCCGCGCCGCCGACTCCGAAAATACCGGTAAGAGCCGTTACAAGAGCTACGATCACCTTGCTGTTGGAGTGAAGCAGAGGCTCGATAATCTTTACCAAAGCGTCGAATGCGCCTGCCTCTGAGACGAATGTGATAAACGGTGTAAACAGCACAAACATAATAAACAGCCACATCATTTTGCTGGCGCCTTCAATCATGACCTCAAACAGGCGGTCAGGGTGAATGCCTCCCGCCAGGCCTGTCACAATGGCTGTGACGGAGATAACCAGAATGGCATAGGTGGAACCGGACTGCAGATAAATGCCGTATCCGATCATAGCCGCCATGCAGATGGCAAACGCCGCTGTCGCCCGCTTCGCTCCTGCGCTTGGCACATAGTCCGTCTCCTCCAGCTCATACTGGTAAACGCCCTTTGTCTTTTTCTGAATTCTGGAAGCGCAGATAAAGGTAGTCACCCAGCAGAGAGCCGCTACGGGAAGTCCGGTCTGGATAATGTACTGGGAATAGGTCATTCCTGTCAGGGACATAATCGTCACCACCTGCGGAGAGTACGGCCCGATGAAAAGGCCTGTAATTCCGGCTCCCATCAGCACGGCCGCCATGGTGGAAGGGGTAATCCCTATGATAGCTACCAGCGGAATAATCATGGGCGCAATAATGGCGTTGGCGCCTGCCAGAGAGCCTAACAGAGCCACAATCACGATAGAAGTAACCATGGACGCCAGAATTGCCTTTTTTTCAGAGTTGATTCCGATTTTTTTCATCAGAGTCATAATTAAAAACTCCGCGGCTCCCGTCTCCTTTAACACGGCGCCGAGGGCTGAACCAAGCATGATAATAAATCCGATGATTCCCAGGAAAGATCCCAGAGCGGATCCCAGCACCTCTCCCATGCTGGAAAACGGCTGTTTCGTCATAATCGCGCTCAGCACCACGCAGATCACTACATTTAAAACAGGATTAATATCCTTAAACGCTAAAATAATATAGATAATTAACGGAAGCAAAGCAAAAATCGGTGAAATTCCAAATATCATTGTAGATTCCATATCGTTTCCCCCTTATCTGTCCTCTTCATCATAAACAATTCCGCTGACGCGCACAATTCCCAGTCCCGGACTGTCGTTTACTGTAATGGTCTTCTCCCGGAACTCTGCGCCTCCCTCTACCGGATCCTCGCTGCAAAGCCCCGGCCCGTCTAAATCAATCTTCGTGATAATCTGTCTGGCACAGGCCAGATGAACCGCCGCGTTGACGCTGACCTTCGCCTCCAGCATACAGCCAATCATGCACTCTACCCCGTAGATTTCGGCCGCCGCCGCGATCTTTAAGGCGTTGTAAATCCCTCCGCACTTCATCAGTTTAATGTTTACCAGATCCGCCGCCCGCATCTGCATGATTTTTACCGCGTCCTGAGGTGAAAATACGCTCTCGTCTGCCAAAATCGGAATATCCGCGTGATCCGTTACGTATTTCAGGCCTTCGAGATCCGCGGCCTTCACCGGCTGCTCTGCAAATTCGATTCCCAGCCCCTTTTCCTGCATTTGGTTCAAAATACTGACTGCCTGTTTCGGCGTCCATGCCTGGTTCGCGTCGATTCGGATGGAAACGTCCGCTCCTGCCGCCTGGCGGACTGCCGTAAGACGTTCCACATCCAGCGCAGGATTCACGCCCACCTTGATTTTCAGGCAGTCATACCCCCTCTTTACCGCCTGCCTGGCGTCCTCTGCCATCTGCTCCGGATCGTTGACGCTGATCGTCAAGTCTGTGCAGATCTGCCTCCTGCTTCCCCCCAGAAGCTTGTAAACCGGGATATGGTGCAGCTGTCCGTACAAGTCCCACAGCGCCATGTCCACAGCCGCCTTGGCGCTCTTGTTCCCCACAATGCAGGAATTAAGGCGTCTCATCAAGTCTTCAAATTCGTCCACCTCTCTGCCCAGAAGAGCCGGCCTGATGTGTTCCTCAATGGCTCCCCGCACAGAACCTCTGGTGTCTCCTGTTATCACCCCGGTGGAGGGCGCTTCGCCGTATCCCACGCAGCCTGTGTTCGTGTGGATCTCCACAATCACATCGTTTACATGCGTCACTGTTCTGAGCGCCGTCTTAAACGGCGTTCTGAGAGGCACTGACAAAAGTCCTGTCCTGATCTGTGTGATTTTCATTCGTTCTCTCCTTTCCCCTGAAAGCAAAAGCTGCCGGCGCACATGATAAGGTATTTTTATGCGGCAGAGCCTTATCCTGAAATACAAGAAAGATTCCTGCGGAGCATTTTTTATTTCATAGGACGCTTTTTTCCTGTGAAACAAGAACGAATTCTGCTCTGCAGAATTCTCCGCCTGCGGCGGGCTGCTCAGCAGCATAATACCGCACCGCCGCAGTGCGATTCCTGCGGAGCTTTTTTTATTTCATAGGACGCTTTTTTCCTATGAAATAAAAAAATACCCAGCCCAAAAACAGGTACCTGTTCTTGGCTGGGTTTCATTTGCTCCGAACTAGCGGTGTGCTATTTCACACAAAATGAAGCAGCTTTTCCATTACTTTCATTTTATCACTTATTTGATTTGTTAATTATTATAATATATTCATTGTAATCAGTCAATTCATTTCCGATTTTTTCCCATTTTTCCTATTTCTTCTGAAAAAAGCCTCTAAAAACCGCAAGACAGCTGCTGCCCTGCGGTTCTCTCTGCTTTCTATTACGAATTAAAACTGGTTGTGGCTGTTTTCCTTTTTGAAGCCTCTGCTTTTTGCTGTTTTAGCGGTACCACTGAATAACAGGAATTCTCAGCTCTGCGCCTCCGTCGTAGTAAAAATCTCCCACTTCCTTCAGCTTGTAGCCTTCCGGCACGTTGGTCAGCTCGCTGGAATTTACGTTGCCTTTTCCGTTTACAAGACCTGCTGCCCAGATTTCTCCGTTGGCCCACACGTGGTTGGTAGCCTCGCAGTAATAAACTACGTTGACATAGCCGCCTCTTGTCTCCTCCGGAACTACCTGGATTCTCAGCTCTGCGCCTCCGTCGTAGTAAAAATCTCCCACTTCCTTCAGCTTGTAACCTTCCGGCACGTTGGTCAGCTCGCTGGAATTTACGTTGCCTTTTCCATTTACAAGACCTGCTGCCCAGATTTCTCCGTTGGCCCACACGTGGTTTTCTTCCTTACATTCATAGACCACATTGACCATTCCGCCCTTTACCACATTAGGAACTACCTGGATTCTCAGCTCCGCGCCTCCGTCATAGTAGAAGTCTCCCACTTCCTTCAGCTTGTAGCCCTCCGGCACGTTGGTCAGCTCGCTGGAGTTTACGTTGCCTTTTCCGTCTGCAAGGCCTGCTGCCCAAATTTCTCCGTTGGCCCACACGGTATTATCTTCCTCGCAGAAGTACACGACATTGACAAAACCGCCGACAGCTGGACGGTGCTCGCCGTCATCATTTCCGCCGTTTCCTCCGTGATGATGGTTTCCTCCACCCCAGTGGTGATCGTCGTCATCATCGTCATCATCGTCGTCCCAGCGATCATCGTCCCAGCGGTCTTCCCATCGATCCTCCCAGTCGTCTCCGTGGTGAGGTCTCGCCTGAGACTCCAGGACACCCATCTGGCTTCCCGCCATTACAAGCGCTGCTGCAAACAATAAACCTGTGATATTACGTTTCCTCATATAGAAGCCCTCCTTCTTAATACATTTCCGTACATTTCGTTTTTGCTTTGCTATGAGCAGATTATAGGTAATTTTCAAATAATAATCAATAGACTTCATAAAGGAGTAAGAAAACGTATATAAAATGTAAATATGGCAGAAAAATGTAAGAAATTTCTATCTTTCTCTCCGCTCCTTCTCCTCCTCGAATTGTAAACTATTTCATTTTTTTAGTTGACATTTTACACCGATATGGTATTATCTTGAATGAGCTCAGCGTCTGCGCTCACAGCATATTGTCTCTGATACGCGGACGCTTTCTATATACAGTTTCAGATTCCGGCATGCAGAATCACCAAGTCAGGAGGACCGATTTTGAGACGAGAAAAGACGAAAGATATGATTCTCTGCGCCATGTTTGTAGCTTTAATTGCCGCAGGCGCTTTTATTAAAATTCCCATTCCAGTCATTCCATTTACGCTTCAATATCTATTTACCATGATGGCAGGACTCCTGCTGGGGCCGAAAAAAGGCTGTCTGGCCGTTCTGATCTACATCCTTCTGGGGCTGATGGGGCTTCCCATTTTCGCCCAGGGCGGAGGGATCGGCTACCTTGTCCAGCCCAGCTTCGGCTACCTGGCCGGCTTCGCCGCAGGCGCGTATGTTACAGGTTTCCTGGCTGAAGCGGAAAAATATCCGGGAATCCGGCGGCTTCTGGCCGCTGACTTTGCCGGGCTGGGGATTGTATATTCCCTGGGCATGGCCTGGTACTGGCTGATCAGCCGGTTTTATCTGGGAACGCCCATCGGGCTTTGGCCTTTGTTTCTCTACTGCTTTCTGTTAGCGGTTCCAGGAGATATTCTCCTTTGCATAGCGGGAGCCTATTTAGGAAAACGGCTGATTCCGTTGGTAAAAAGCGGAATGATTTAAATACGAGGAGGTCTGATTATGAATAAATCTCTGTTTATCATCGGCACGGGAACAGATGTGGGAAAAACCTACGTTTCCGGCCTGATTCTGAAAAAACTGCGGGAGAGCGGCGCTTCTGCCGCCTACTACAAAGCAGCCATGAGCGGAAACGAACGCGGCGGGGACGGCGTCCTGATTCCCGGCGACGCCCTGTGGGTAAAAGAGCATTCCGGCATTGCCCAGCCGCTGCAGGAAATGTGTCCCTTTGTCTATGAAGCCGCCGTTTCCCCGCATCTGGCCGCCCGCCTGGAGGGCCATCCGGTGGATCTTGACACTGTGATGAGCGGTTTCCGTTCTCTCAGAAATTGCTGTGAATACCTTACTCTGGAAGGTTCCGGCGGCGTCCTCTGTCCTCTGCGTTTTGACGAACAGGAGCTGTGGCTTACTGACGTGATCCGCTCCTGCGGTTCCGGATGTCTTCTGGTGGCGGACGCAGGCCTGGGGACGATCAATCAGGCCGGGCTGACCGCCTTCTTTCTGAAACAGCAGAAGCTCCCTCTGAAGGGAGTGATCTTAAACCATTACCAGCCGGGAAACGTCCTGCATGAGGACAATAAAAAGATGTGCGAGTATGTGACAGGCGTAAAGGTCGCAGCCTGCGTCCAGGATGGAGACAAGGACCTGCGCATCTCTGCCGGCGATCTGAAAGCGCTGTATGAGGAGGAAATAAAATGATTTGGTATCCCTATGAGCAGATGAAAACCATGGCCCCGCCGATTTCCATTACCGGAGCCAAAGGAGTCTATTTGTATACCGAAAAGGGGAAAATGATTGACTCCGTATCCTCCTGGTGGAGCGTAATCCACGGCTACAATCACCCGGAGCTGAACCAGGCCATGATCGACCAGGTCGGCCGATTTTCCCATGTGATGTTAGGCGGGCTGACTCATGAACCGGTCCAGCGGCTGGCCGGCAGGCTGGAAGAGTTTCTCCCGGGAGATCTGAATTACTCCTTCTTCTCTGATTCAGGAAGCGTGGCTGTGGAGGTCGCCCTGAAAATGGCTCTGCAGTATTACATGAACCGGGGCGAAACGGAGCGGACTCTGACGCTGGCTCTCGAACACGCCTACCACGGCGATACCTTTAAAACCATGGAAACCGGAGACGACGAGGATTACCACTTTGTCCTGAAGGCCTACGGCCCCAGCCGCCACGTGATCCACATTCCCACCGAGATTCCTGCCCTGGAACAGGCCTTTGAGCAGTATCACAGCCGTCTAAACTGTCTGATTGTGGAACCTCTTCTCCAGGGAGCGGGCGGAATGCGCATGTACAGCCTGTCCTTTTTAAAACGCGCCAGACAGCTGTGCGATCAGTACGGCGTTCTTCTGATTTCCGACGAGGTTGCCACCGGATTTGGGCGGACGGGAAACCGCTTTGTATCCGATCTGGTTCTGCCGGATATCCTGGTTCTCGGAAAAGCGCTGACAGGCGGCTATATCGGCCATGCCGCCACGGTCGCCAATGAGAAGGTATTCCGCGGCTTTTTTGACGACCAGCCGGAACACGCTCTCATGCACGGCCCCACCTTTATGGGAAACGCCCTGGCCTGCAGCGCAGCCCTCAAATCCATCGAGCTGTTTGAAACCCAGGACTACATGGCCAAAATCCGCCGCATTGAGGCCATCACGAGGAGAGAGCTGGATGGCTTCTCTGACGACAGAATCAGAGAAATCAGAATCATGGGAGGCTGCGTCTGCATCGAGGTGAAGGACGCATCCATTCTGGAGGGATATCAGAAGTTCGCCAGAGAACGGGGCGTATTCAGCCGCCCGTTTCTGAATTACCTGTACGCCATGGTCCCCTATGTAATCGCAGAGGAGGAGCTGGTTCAGGTGATACAGGTGATGAAGGAGTGGTTCAGAAGGTAGGCCGGGCCGCTCTGTCTGCTGAGAAGTCTGGCTCTTGACCGCATTTCTTTTTCATTGCAAAAGTACCCTGTCAATCGGGCACAATGCTTTTTGCGCCAAATAAACAGGGTACTGTCTGCTTTTTTTCAGTTTATTATGCGTTTGCTCTCTTTCTTCCAAAGAAGATAAATCCGGCTGCTGCGAATCCGACCATAATGGCCACGCCCACGCCGAAGGTTAAGCCGATACCGCTCATCAGCCACATAGGAGCCAGTCCTACGAACACGTCCTTCCAGGACATAAGAGCGGAATATACTCCGTGTGTATCTCCGGCGCTGCACTGAGACTCCGGATCCACGGCTCTTACAAGGGCAAGTCCTGTAGAGGTATTTCCAGTCGCTGCTCCGAACGCCATGCAGGCCTTCTCAAACCACTCGTCTCTGCAGAAGCGGCGGGCAAGACCGAAAATAATCGGAATTGTTAAAATACTTAAAATTGCAGTGTAAATTAAAACAGGTACAATGTAGGTGGAGATAAACTCCAGATCCAGGGTTGCCATTGCGGTGAACACCGTGATCTCCAGGCAGAATCCGCCGGCCATCTTGATCGTCTTTAAGTCCACGAACTTGTCTAACTTTGTAAGCTTTAAGATATACCACAGAATCGCGCCTCCGAAGATACCATGAAGCACGCTTGGCATTCCTGCGAAAAACTCAGAGAAGGAACCCAGGAAACCGAACAGCTGACGGCCAATAAACAGAGCTAATAACAGCCAGGACACCTGGAGAGCCAGATGGTTGATGCTGATACTGGTCGTTACCGTGTGGCCGGAAGCAGCTCTCTTCTCTTTTGGAAGTACGCCGCCGTAGAAATAATCCGGCTGCTTCTGAGGCTCCTTCACATAGGTTCCCCAGCCCTTTCTGATTCCGTAGTTGACCATGATCATACCTACCGCCATGGCTACCACAAGGCCCAGAGTGGAAAGAACCATGCCTACGGACATATTTCCCGGAACGCCCAGCTTGCCAAAGGTGGCTGCTGCCGCTGCCGCCGTACCGTGGCCGCCGTGGAAGGCAAATACGCCCATGATGCCCCATCCGTCCGGAAGTCCCGGCCAGATCTTCTGAAGCACGAATCCCAGAAGAACGCCCAGAGCCATCTGCATACCATAAGAAGTCATGGTCATACAGCTGTAATCCAGATAGGAACCCATTTTCTTGCGGTTAATAGTAACTCCGAATACGGTTGTCGCCATTACAATATCAATCATTACGCTTGGCATGGATGAAAAACTTTCCGGCACGTTTACAACGCCGGCGATCTGCGGGCCAAGGATCAGAAGAACGAGGCCGCCGATTAAGGATGATGACAGGAATAACTTCTGGAGTGGCTTTGCAATCTCGCGGACAAAAAAGCCGACCAGCATAAACACTGCCAGGATTAACATGTCATCACAAAAAGATGCAACTGTCATAACGCTTTCCCCTTTACATTTGATAATAAATCGTTATTTTGATCAAATTAACCTGATTTGTTATGACTGTATTGTAATATATGTCTAATCACAAGGCAAACAATCTATTTTTTTAATTTCGACAATTTTTTCTTGTTATAGAACTGGATAATGCTGATTCTGCGGTCGGGTCTCTGCAATTTTTTCCAATACCTGCTTTGTTAAACTAATAAAATCCAGGGCATAATCCGGCAGAAAACGCTCTTCATGGTACGCGGCTACCAGGCGGTGCTGAACCGGCTCGCCGTTCATGAACAGGGGAAATGCGTTGGCGTCCGGGTGCATGGCTAAAAGCGTGGGCATACGCATCTGGGTACAGAAAAAAGCCCCGTAATCATAGGCGTACAGAGACATGTACAGCTCGATCACCTGGGTTTCAAATTTAATTTCAGGAACGACTCCCGCCTCCTGAAAGCACTGATCCACAATGCGGCGAAGCTTCATAGGCGCTTTCGGCATGAGGAACGGAACCTTGGCAAATTCCTTCAAATCGACGCCGGAAAGCGATTCCCTTTTTACCTTCTCCCAGGAATCAAAAAAGTACTGCTGGAGAAGCCTGTCAGAGCAGACCAGATAGATCTGATCGTTTAAAATCGACTCTATTTTAAGCTTCGGCTTGTCCTGATACATAATTCCGATAAAGAGATCCAGCTCTCCGTCAAATAATTTTTTCTCCATAATACCGGACGATTCGCTTACCAGGTCAATGGAGACGTTGGGCCATTTCTCATAGAAGGGAGGCAGGATCTCCGGAAGGCAGATCTGGCCCCGGTAGCCGGGAATTCCCACCTTCAAATGGCCTTTTCTGTTTGTGGAAATATTGGAAAGGCGGTTAATCAGCTCGTTTTCTTCCGCCAGGATTTTCGTCGCTACGGCTAACAGCTGCTCTCCGGCGTAGGTGAGAGTCATTTTCGGCTTCCTGTTAAACAGGGTGACGCCGTAATACTGTTCCAGCTTCTGGATGTGCTGGCTTAAATTCTGCTGGGATATGTAGAGCTTCTGCGCCGTATGAGTCACATGAAGCTCCCTGGCCAATTCTACAAAATAGTAAAGACTCTGCAAATTCATATGGATTCCTCCGTTGGCATCGTTTTTCAGGATTCTTCGTGTCAGTGTATACTGACGCTATCTATTCTTCTGCATTTTTTGTTGGTTCCTGTCGTTTCTTATGATTATTATAAGAGAACCGCGGCTCTGTGTAAATAAGCTGACAACAATATTTTGTTAATATGATAAAAAAGTGTTGTTTGCTTTTGTGCTTTTTCTGGACTACAATGAAGACAATGAAAAATGAATCTCCAAAGATATGAATCTACGAAAGGAAGGTATATTGTTATGGCAGTAGGAAAGAGAATTTACCTGAAAAGACACATGCCGGATCCGGAGGTTATGATGCAGTTCAAGACGATCCCGGCATCTAACACAGGCGACGTTATGGGAAGAAACGCAGCTATGAATCCGAGAATCAAGCTGGTGAGCAGCCCTAAGGATCAGATGATGGTAGGCCCGGCCCTGACTGTAAAAGCAAGAGGCGGCGACAATCTGGCTCTTCACGCAGCTCTCAATATCGCTCAGGAAGGCGACGTATTAGTAGTTTCCAACGAGGGCGACAACACACGCGCTCTGATGGGCGAGATCATGATGGCATATCTGCGCCATACAAAAAAGGTAGCCGGCATCGTTTTAGACGGACCAATCCGCGATATCGACGAGATCGGCAAATGGGATTTCCCTGTATATGCGACAGGCACTACTCCAGGCGGCCCATACAAGGAGGGACCGGGCGAGGTTAACGTTCCGATTGCCTGCGGCGAGGTAAGCGTAAATCCTGGCGACATCATTTTAGCAGATCCGGACGGCGTAATCGTAATCCCGAGAAAGGACGCTCCGCAGATTTTAGAGGACGCCAAGAAGTTCCAGGCAGCCGACGAGAGCAAGCTCGTAGCAGCTACAAACGGCACAGCCAACAGAGCCTGGGTTGATAAGGCTCTGGAAGCAAAAGAGTTCGAGATCATCGACGGAATCTACGAGCCATAAAGCGGTTTTTGTTCTGCCCCCTGCATCAAGAAACGGGAGAAACTTTCCAGCGACTTCAAATTGGAGCGCAGAAAGTTTTCTCCCGTTTCTCTATGTCTATGCTTTTTCCGTATAATGGTGGGCTTCTTCCAGCATCATATCCTTTACCTTCATCAGACGAATCTGCGTACTTCTCTCATTTTCATCCAGCTTCATGGTAATATACTTGATATTCTTCTGTGTTTCCGGAATAATCACGTGTTCCAGAGCGTTTACCCTGCGCCTGGTCTTCTCTATCTCCGAAGCCATCAGCTGGCAGGATTTCTCGGTCTCCGCCAGCTTCATCATCTGGGGAAGCACGTCCTGAAGGGACTTCACAGCTCCGTCCAGGTCGCTGGAGGTGAAGGCAAATCCATATGGGTAAATATCGTTTTCATCCGCCGTCCTGGTTTTATACCTGAACACAGGAATGTCCACGCTCATCACGTTTTTCTTTTCCGTTTCCAGATATACCTCCTGCTTGGGGGCGATAAGGGCGGCGTTCAGAGCCTGGCCGCTCATCCCCGCCTTGGCGATGACAAAGTTTACGTTGGCGCTTTTAATCCCCGCCTCCACCTCCTGCCTGAGGGCCATATTTTCCTTCACCAGATCGAGGAACTGGCGCATCAGCTCATCGCGTTTGTCCTTTAGAAGCTTATGTCCCCTGACAGCGGTAGCCAGCTTTTTCTTAAGCCTTGTAAGCTCCATTCTGGTGGGGTTTACCTGAGCCTGAGCCATGCATCACACCTCCCCTATTCCTTTCCGTAGTACAGATCCAGGAATTTATCGTCAATTCTCTTTAACTCGCTTCTGGGCAGAATAGACAGAAGCTTCCAGCCGATTTTAAGCGTCTCCTCAATGCTTCTGTCCGTCTCGTAGCCCTGGGAAACGTATTCCTTCTCAAAGGCGTCGGCAAATTTCGCGTAGATCAGGTCCACATCCGACAGAGCCGCCTCTCCCAGAATCACCATCAGCTCCTTGGCTTCCTTGCCTCTGGCGTAGGCGGCGAACAGCTGGTTCATGGTATTGGAGTGATCGGCTCTCGTCTTGCCCTCTCCGATTCCCTTATCCTTCAGACGCGACAGGGACGGAAGCACGTCAATCGGCGGCATAACGCCCTTTCTATACAGCTCGCGGCTTAAAATAATCTGTCCCTCTGTAATGTAGCCTGTCAGATCCGGGATGGGATGGGTCTTGTCATCCTCCGGCATGGTCAGAATCGGAATCATGGTAATGGAACCTGTCTTTCCGTTCTGTCTTCCAGCTCTCTCATAGATAGAGGCCAGATCCGTGTACATATAGCCAGGATAACCGCGGCGTCCCGGAACCTCTTTTCTGGCCGCCGAGATCTCTCTCAGGGCGTCCGCATAGTTCGTGATATCCGTCAGGATAACGAGAACGTGCATATTTTTCTCAAAAGCCAGATACTCTGCAGCCGTCAGGGCCATCTTCGGGGTGGCGATACGCTCCACCGCCGGATCGTTGGCCAGATTAATGAAAAGCACCGTCCTGTCGATAGCTCCCGTCTCCTTAAAGCTCTCCTCAAAGAAGTGGGCTTCCTCAAAGGTGATGCCCATAGCTGCAAACACAACGGCGAAGGGCTCATCGGTTCCCCGCACCTTAGCCTGTCTGGCAATCTGAGCCGCCAGATTGGCGTGGGGAAGGCCGGAGGCCGAGAAAATCGGCAGCTTCTGGCCTCTTACCAGCGTGTTCAGTCCGTCTATAGCAGACACTCCCGTCTGGATAAACTCCTGAGGATAGCTTCTGGCCGCCGGGTTCATGGGAAGTCCGTTGATGTCCCTTCTCTCCTCCGGCAGAATCTCCGGTCCTCCGTCAATGGGGCGGCCCAGACCGTCGAACACGCGTCCCAGCATATCCTCCGATACGCCCAGCTCCATGGTTCTCCCCAGGAAACGCACCTTGCTGTTAGACAGGTTGATTCCCGTAGAGTTTTCAAACAGCTGTACCAGGGCGTTGCCTCCGTCGATCTCCAACACCTTGCAGCGCCTTGTCTCGCCGTTTGCCAGCTCAATCTCCCCCAGCTCGTCGTAGGTAACGTTCTCAACGCCTCTCACCAGCATCAGAGGGCCGGCTACTTCCTGTATAGTTCTGTATTCTTTCGGCATTTAGAAGTCCTCCCTTCTGAGCACGTCGGCAATCTCAGCTTCCAGCTCCTTTGTCACTGCTTCATATTCTGTCTCAATGTTTTCATCCAGCACATATTTAAAACGTCCGATTTTTTCGCGGACCGGCATTTTAATCAGGCCCTGGACGCCTGCGCCGTCCTTCAGCGCCTTCTCGGATTTCTCGTAGAAGGCCAGAACCAGCTTCATCATCAAGAACTGCTTTCTCAGGGAAGTGTAGGTATCCACGTCGTGGAAAGAGTTCTGGTGCAGGAAATCCTCGCGGATGGAACGGGCCGCCTCCATCTTCAGGCGGTCTGTGGGCGACAGAGCGTCCATACCTACCATCTTTACGATCTCCTCCAGCTCCGCCTCCTCCTGGAGAAGGCTCATCATGCCCTGACGGCAGGTCATCCACTCCGGAGACACCTTTTCGTTAAACCATTTTCCCATATTGTCCACATAGAGGGAATAGCTGGTCAGCCAGTTGATGGCCGGGAAATGTCTCTTATAGGCCAGGGAGGAATCCAGTCCCCAGAAGACCTTGACAATGCGGAGGGTGGCCTGGGACACAGGCTCCGAGATATCTCCTCCTGGCGGCGATACGGCTCCGATGGCTGAAAGAGCGCCCTCCCTGCCTTCCGAACCATTGCACACCACATGGCCGGCTCTCTCGTAGAACTGGGCCAGACGGCTTCCCAGGTAAGCGGGATAGCCTTCCTCGCCGGGCATCTCCTCCAGACGGCCGGACATCTCTCGGAGGGCCTCCGCCCACCGGGAGGTGGAATCGGCCATCAGCGCCACGGAGTAGCCCATGTCTCTGAAGTATTCTGCAATGGTAATTCCCGTATAGATAGATGCCTCTCTGGCCGCTACCGGCATATCAGAGGTGTTGGCAATCAGCACCGTCCTCTGCATCAGGGAGTGGCCTGTCTTCGGATCCTTTAACTCCGGGAACTCGTTCAGTACGTCCGTCATCTCGTTGCCACGCTCGCCGCAGCCGATGTAAACCACAATGTCAGCCTCCGCCCACTTGGCCAGCTGGTGCTGGATGACTGTCTTTCCGCTTCCAAAGGGGCCTGGCACCGCAGCCACGCCGCCCTTGGCGATGGGGAAGAAGGCGTCGATAACTCTCTGGCCCGTCACAAGAGGCATCTCAGGAGGCAGCTTTTTCTTGTAGGGGCGTCCCTGTCTGACTGGCCAGCGCTGCATGAGCGTCAGCTCTCTGTCACCTGTCTCTGTGGCGATCACCGCCACAGTCTCCTCCACTGTAAACTCTCCGGCCCGGATCTCCTTCACCGTTCCCCGCACTCCGTTTGGAACCATGATCTTATGAACTACCACAATGGTCTCCTGGACCGTTCCGATAATGTCCCCGGCTTCCACCGTATCCCCGGCTTTCACTGTAGGAACGAAATTCCACTTCAGGTTCCTCTTCAGGGAAGGAACCTCCACGCCGCGCTTTAGGTTATTGCTTCCTGTGGCCTTCATAATGTCGTCCAACGGACGCTGGATTCCGTCATAAATACTGGTAATCAGTCCTGGTCCCAGCTCTGCCGACAGCGGCATGTCCATGGACTCCACCGGCTCTCCCGGTCCCAGTCCCGAGGTCTCCTCGTAAACCTGGATATATGCCTGATCCCCGTGAATCTCTATAATCTCGCCTATCAGACGCTGGCTGCTGACACGGACCACGTCGTACATATTGGCGTCCCGCATTCCCTCTGCAATTACCAGCGGTCCTGCTACCTTTTTAATCACACCTTTGCTCATTGGAAGGCTTCACCCACCTTTCTGTCAACTGGCGGCCAAAGGCCGCCCTTTTCACTCTGCTAGACTCCTCCGAACAGAATGTCTGATCCAACCGCCTGCTCCACCGACTTTTTCACTCCCTCAATCCCCTTGCCTGTGTTTCCGGACACTCCCGGAATGAGAATGACCGCCGGAAGCAGGCTTTCTCTGTACCGCTCCACTGTGCGGCTGATTTGGGCGGCCGCCGCTTCTGTCATGTAAATCACCGCATACCCGCCGGAAACAAGACTGTGAAACACCTGCTCAAGCTTCTCCGGCCCGTCTGCGGGAAACGTGTCAAGTCCCAGGGCGGCAAAGCCGTAAATGCTGTCATAATCTCCCACGACTGCCATCTTATACATACATTTCCCTGATCCTTTCCCGGATCGCTTCCTCCGGAAGATTGTTAAGCTTCCCGGTCAGAATGATCCGAACTGTCTTAATCTCATTTTCCCTGGCTAACAGGTAGGCCGCCAGCGGCCCCGCTGAAAACGGATTATATTTCTGCGGCTTAATGCTCTCTATCAGCTGGTTGTCGCACCACCTCTCGAAGGCTGAGGGCGATTCCTTAAGCGCCTCCGCGCCCTCTTTATAGGAGGTTCCCTCCAGATATTCGCAGATAGCAGAAATTCCTGAGAGAGCCGCCATAGAAAGCCGCTCTGTATTCAGGCTTTCGCAGGGCGCCATGCTCTGCCGCATAAACTCCAGGCTCTTTCCCGTCTTCTGGGAGCGGACGGCTATCTTAATATCCGCCACCGCTGTCACTGACTCCGCGTAAGCCATCAGCACCGGCTCGCCGCTTCTCTTTCCCTCGCTGTAAACGGCCTCTAACGCCGCCCGGTCCACCATGGCGTCACAGAGCTGGCCGTCTCCGGTGTGGCGGAAGGTCTCGTAGGCTTCCTTTGCAATGCTCTGCATGTGCTCTGGGAGAGCCTTGAAATCCTTTTCCGCCACAATCCGCTCCATCTCTGCTCCGTCCACGCCGCAGCCGTCGTAGTACAGCTCTCCGGGAAAATCAGGCGATGCTGTCTTTTTAATGGCGGCTTTCAGATTATGGTACAGCTTCTGATAACTGAACACTGACAGAATCCTGTCGTCTCCTCCCAGGAGATCCCTGACTGTCTTCTGCGCCTTCGCCTCCTCGGCTTCCAGCATCTCCTCCGCTCCCTCGTTCAGATTTCCGCTTCCCCAGCCCTTCTCCCTGAGAAAATCAAGGCAGCCGGACCACGTTTTCACTGCCATCAGCTGTTCTATCACAGAGGAGGAAAACAGCGCCGTTTCCATAGCCCGGATCCGGGCGACTGCATACGTATAATTCTTATCCGCCATGCTCCTCCCTCCTATTCTTTCTCAAACAAGAGCTTCTGAATCTGATCGGAGCATTCGTCCCGTTTCGCCGCCAGAAGCGCCTGGAAGGAACAGTTTTCCTCGATTCCGTCATAATCCAGGAGAAATCCTCCGTCCAGGGAAGCTGGCTCCACGCCTATTTTCAGGCTCCCTCCACGCTCTGCGGCAGCCTGTTCCAGGCGTTTCCCAAACTGTTCGGGAAGCCGTTTCAAATCTCTCTGCGAGAAGCAGATTTCTCCCTCTTTGGGAAGCGCGAACCGGCGGACCATCTGCTCTATCAGAGAAAAATATTCCTCCGGCTCCATCGCTAAAAGAGTCTGGTGAGCCTTCTCAATCTGCTCTCGGATCATATCCTGCTTGGCGGCCAGAATCAGCTGGCGCTTTTTCAGAGAGGCGGAGGATCTGGCCCTTGTCTCCAGCTCCTTTTTCACAAGCGCTTCCCTCTCCTTCGCCTCCTCCCGGAGTCTTGAAAGTCTTTTCTCCGTTTCCCGCAGGACTGCGCCGGCCTCCTCCTCTGCCTTCTCCCGGATTTCGCCGGCCTGCGCCCTGGCTTCCGCCAGAATCCGGTCTGTAATCTTTTCCAGTCCCGTCATATCCGTCTCTCCTTCCATGCTCTGTATTCCTGTCTCCTGCGCCCTGTTCTCTGTCAGAAAATTCTGACTGCCGAAATTAAAGCGCGCTGACTGCCAGGATGGATACTAACAGAGCCAGAATGGCGTAAGTCTCTACCATGGCCGGGAACAGCATGGCCTTACCGAACTGCTCCGGCTTCTTAGCCACGATTCCGATAGAAGCGACCGCTGTGCGTCCCTGATGAATCGCAGATACCAGGCCTACGATTCCAATGGGAAGGCAGGCTAAGAAGTAGAGAAGGCCTGTGGCCAAAGACATGTTCATATCGGCGCCTCCGCCTAACAGCCCTGTTCCGGAGAGTACCAGAAAGCCTACTAACAGTCCGTAAATACCCTGGGTGCCGGGAAGCAGCTGTAAAATCAAAACCTTGGCAAATTTTCCCGGATCCTCTGTCACAACGCCTGCCGCCGCCTGGCCCGCCATGCCTACTCCGATGGCGGAACCGATGCCTGCAAGCCCTACTGCCACTGCCGCGCCTAACAATGCAAATACAATACCCATCTCACTCATAACTTAATCCTCCTTAATATCCGCATATTTTGTATTTCTGCGAAACGGCTCAAACATCCGTCCGCCGCCCTCATAGAACTTTCCGAAAAACTCTACATACTGAAGACGGCAGGTATGAACGTAAGCTCCCAGCAGATTGATAGCCAGATTAAACCCATGTCCCACCAGAAATACCAGGATAAACACTACTGCGCCCAGAATTCCATTTCCCGCCATGCTTCCCATCTGGTTGATAACCGAAGCGATCACGCCTGTGGCCAGTCCCAGAGCCAGAAGCCTGGAATAGGAAAGCACGTCGGAAAGCCAGCTTGTAATGTTATACAGATCGTAAGCTCCCAGCGCCAGCCTGAGGGCCGGATTTTTGCTGCTTCTGCCTGACATGAGAAGAATTCCGGCCGCTCCTCCTATAGCTAATACCTTCGCCAGCATATGAACCGGTTCTGGGAATACAATGGTCATCTGAGACATGGATGCAAACAGCTCCGACGGGAGAAGAATTAAAATCAGGCCCGTTAAGAGGCAGTACCAGAGAACCACGTCGCAGAAGAAATCCAGGATCCGCTTATCCTTTAACAGCATATATCCCTTCAGTCCCAGTCCCAGAAACAGGTGGATCACGCCGAACAGCATGGACATCACAAGCATCTTCATGGGATCGTCAAGGGGAGTAAACCATACGGCCGGTATGCTTATTTCCCGTCCGAAAAACGTCCTGGAAATCACATTCACCGCATCTCCGAAATATCCGCCGAACATGACGCCCCAGAATAATGTGGAGACGCCGCAGTACATAAACAGGCGGATCGACTTTTTCAGGCCGCTTCCCATCCTTGGAAACTTCTTCAGAAGAATGAAGCAGGCCAGAAATACAATCAGGCCGTAGGCTGCGTCCGACAGCATCAGCCCGAAGAAAAACACGTAGCAGAGCGACATCACCGAAGTGGGATCCATCTCTCCTCTGGCCGGAAGCCCGAAGGAAGCCGTCACTCCCTCCGCCGACTCTGCAAAGGTACTGTTCTTTAAAAGCACCGGCGCTTCCTCTGCTTCCGGCACTTCCTCTGTCTGTACATAGAGATCAAATCTCTCGTTTAAACGGGACAAAAGCTTCTCTTCCTCCTGCTCAGGCACAAAGCCTGTAAGAAGGAGCGTTTTCCCCGACTGAAGCATATTGCCCAGCGCCTGGTACTTCTCCGCCCGCATCCGGCAGTAATCCGACAGCAGCCTGATATTCTCCCGGGACGTGCCGTAGGCTCTGAGCTTTTCCTCCACAGCCCTGATTTCATCACGAATCTGCCGGATCTCTTCCTCCAGCTCCTGCTTCTTCACTGCAGGAACCTGGTCAAAGCTCTGGGAAGGCTTTGCAAAGCCCGCAGCTCTCAGAGCCTCCTCCACCTGCGCCCCGTCCTCCTTCAGGCAGAGAACTGCGGCGCACACCTGGTCCTTATCCTTTCCGATCAGCTGAATCGAAACGTCCGCCGAGGGCGCTCTCTCAGCCACCGCCTGATAGAGAGAGTCAATCGTTGTCTGCGCTCCTGCCGCTCCAATAAAAAGAACCGTCCTTTCCGTTCCGGAACACTGCATGGACACGTCGAGAGCCAGCCACGGGGACAGAGACTCTATCTGAGCTTCCAGCTTGGCAGCCGCCGCCCTGCTCTCCCCTATCTTTCTGCTGTACTCTAAAATCTGCTTCACGTCCTCCATGATCAGCCGGCAGTTTTCCTGAACAGCTGCAAATTCTTCTCCGGAAGCCAGGGGCTTTCCCGCAAGCCCTGAAAGAAGAGAGGTCTTTTCCGGAGCATACTGGTCAAGAACCTCCAGGGCCTGTTCCGCCGTCCATGCGTCCCTCTCGCAGCTCTGCCGCCTGGCAGACGTATCCGGTCTCTGGAAATCGCTTTCCTCCGGTTCCTCCAGTCGTGAAATCTCCACAACTCCGGCTCCCTGAAGGAAATCCAGCACCTGTTTCCGATCCGTTAAAAGAGCGCAGATGGTAATTTTCTTCATCTGCAGAACTGCCATATCCACATCCCTCCTGTCTGGATTTTCTGCGGCGTCTGTCACGTCTTAAGCAGGATGTCTGTAATCAAACGTACTGCTTCCTCTGATTTCTCCTCCGCGCGCTTTCGCATCAGGGAAATCTCTGCCTCTGCTTCTCTCCCGGCCTCTGAAAGAATCTCTTCTTCCTCAAGCTTAGCGGCGTTTCTTACCGCCTCCATGCTTTCCCGGATTTCCCGTTCGGCGGCCTCGCTTCTGCTCTGCGCTTCCCTTCGTGTCTGCTCTGCCAGTTCCTTTCCTTTCTGTCTGGCTTCGCTTACCAGGCCAGACGCCTGCGCTTCCGCTTCCTGCACCGCCAGAATCGTTTCCTTTACCATTCGCTCACCACCTTCTGCCTCTGATTTCCAGCTGTTCCAGCTCAAACTCCCGCCTGGCGGCTCCTGTCCTGCTCTTTGTCTGCCGCCCTATGCAAAATGCCTGTCTCAAGCTTTTTCACTTGTCTGCGCCTCATATTAGTATAGTGCGGCAGCCTTTTCTTCATTCATTAAAAGAAGCAGTTCATCTCACATATTTCCAAATATTATACATCTTCTTAACACATCTGTCTATAATATTAATTTTTTAATTTATTATTTTCGTTTTGTTTTTATTGTTTTAATATTTTTGTCAAATATTTGTGACATTTTTGTTTCTTTTGAAAGTACATTATCCAGGAGCAGAGGAAGATTCCCCCGCAAAATTGTCTTTTATTTTCAGGCTCTTTGCGGTAAAATGTGTGATAATAGCTGGTTCAGAATCATGCGCCATACGCGGCGGCGGGGTTTTACGGAGGGATTAAATTGAAACGGATTGTAATTATTACAGATCGGAAGCGGATTGCAGAAAAAATCAGGGAGGATCTGCTCTGCGTCTTCCGGGGCAAGGCGGAGCTTGAGACGCTGACCTTTGAGGAGATTGCGAAGATGGAAACAGTCGACGGAGATCTTCTCCTGTTCACTTTGGGAGATCGGATCGAGCGGATCAAGGAAAAGCTCCTTCACCTGGAAAATATTGTTGTAATCAGGCGGACAATCAGGGAGAAAAATCTAGTAAAGCTCTTTGAAATTCCTCAGGGAACTCCTGTCCTTGTGGTCAACGACAATTATGAAAATACGCTGCAGACCGTCAATCTGCTCTACGACTTAAACGTGGACAACCTGATTTTAAAGCCATGGAACGGGACAGGATGCAGAGACGACATCACCATCGCTGTTACTCCCGGGGAAGCTGAACGCGTTCCTTCCTTTATTAAGCGGATCATTGATATCGGAGACCGCTGCGTCGATCTGGCCACCTTTATGGACATTATCTACCGGCTCCAGCTGGGCGGCGAGGAAATCTCAAAGCGCCTTCTGTCCTATTCCGACGGAATCGTAAATTCCAACCGGGGACTGAACCAGTATTATAAAGAAACGATCATGAAAAATATTCAGATGAAGCACGTGCTGGAATCAGTAGATCTGGGCATCCTTCTGACGATTCCCGACGGCACTATCGTTTTGTGCAATCAACGGTTCCGCGAAATGGTCAAAAAGCCGGTCCGCGAGGGTGTGACGCGGCTTTTCTCCCTTTTTGACGAGTCTCTTTTCGATTTTTTCTCCAGAGACTCCTTTGATTTTGAACCGGCCAGGTTCGGTGTCTGCGAAATGACAGTCCGCAAAAGCAGGCTCAGCTACGACAGCTCTGCCTATCAGGATCTCTATTTTTTCCGGGATATTACCTATGTCAAATCTCTGGAAGAAAAAATCAGCCGCCAGGCGAAAACCCAGGGCTTCACTGCCAGATATCAGATACAGGATATTCTGTACCAGTCAGATTCCATGAGGCGCTGCCTGGAGAGCGTGCGCATCTTTTCACCTGGAAACAAAACCATTCTGCTGGAGGGGGAGAGCGGAACCGGCAAGGAACTGATTGCCCAGTCCATCCACCGCCTGTCAGATCGCAGCCTGCAGCCCTTCGTGGCGGTCAACTGTGCGGCTGTCCCTGAAAACCTTCTGGAAAGCGAGTTGTTCGGCTATGTGCGCGGGGCCTTCACCGGGGCCAGCCGGGACGGAAAACCGGGATTGTTTGAGCAGGCAGATAAGGGAACTCTCTTTCTCGACGAAATCGGGGATATGCCTGTAGGACTCCAGTCCCGGCTGCTGCGCGTGATTCAGGAAAAACAGATTATGAGGATCGGAAGCGACCGGGTGATCAATATAGACGTCCGCATTATCGCCGCCACTAACCGGGATCTGCGCCAGGAGATGAAACGTGGACAGTTCCGCAGCGATCTCTACTACCGTCTAAGCGTTCTGCCTGTTTCTGTGCCGCCCCTGCGTGAGAGAAAGGAGGACATCCTTCTTCTGTTTTCCAGCTTTTTGTCAGCGCCCTGCGACGTTCCGGAGCGCGTCCGGCGTATTCTCCTTGCCCACGACTGGCCCGGAAACGTCAGGGAGCTTCGCAATGCCGCCGAATACTTCGAGCTGATGAAGAACCGTGAAAACTGCCTTCCCGATTATCTGATGCGTCTGGAGAGCAGTCTTCTGTCAGAGGAGGAGAAACAGCTTCTCATCCTGATCCGAAACGCCCAGGACGCCGGTTCTCTCACAGGAAGAAGCTTCCTGCGCCAGTCCCTCTCAGAACTTCTGGGGGCGCCTGTCAGCGAATACCGCCTTCGCAGGCTTTTAGACGAGCTTGAAGAAAAAGAGCTGGCAGTCAAACATACCGGCAGGAACGGCACCCGCATTACGGAGCAGGGAAGACGTCTGCTGCGATAATCCAGAAAGGTCAAAACTGCAAACGACGATTCCAGGAAGGGAGGGCGGTTCCAGACTCTGCCAAAAAAGCGGACGCTGGAGACGGCCTCCTTTCTGCATTTCATGTTTCGTCCAATTTAATTGAAATTTCATCCTGTTTTTTTCTGGTTTTTGAATAATTCATCCCATTTACCACAGGACAGCAGATGAACATGGATGTGAAATTTCGTACAGGAAAAAATGATCTGCTAATTTGAGCTGTTTTTTATATTTTATCTGTTTTTTTGAATTATTTTCTTTTTATTAGTTCTGTTTTTTCTTTTTTATTCCGCTATCCTCTTAATTTTTTTGTTTTGGCACGTTCTTTGCTTTCATATTTTCCAAAATAATATTTACTAAGGGAGAGGCTCTCCCTTACAGACTGGAGGGATATCATGGGAAATCCAATTATTGGAGTATTTGCAGACACAATGAGCTGTAATAAAGGAGGATTTGGAGACGTAACCAGGCAATATATAAACGCCGCCTACATAAGCGCTGTGGAAGATGCCGGAGCGGTTCCATTTATCATACCTGTCAGCAATGATCTGGAAAAGACAAAAAAGCTGATTGATCTGTGCGACGGACTGCTCTTTCCCGGAGGGGAAGATATCGATCCCGGCTATTACGGTGAAAATCCTCATAAAAATCTGGGAGAAATCCGTCCGGAAGTAGACAAATTTCTCTTTCACAGCCTTCTTTACGCGCTGGAGCAGCGAAAGCCTGCCCTGGGAATCTGTAAGGGGATGCAGATGATGGTTGTGGCTACGGGAGGCTCTCTCTATCAGGATATCTATTCCCAGAGAGAGGAAGAAACCTTCCTGCACTGCCAGTCAGGGCGGCGCACTTATGGGGTTCATCAGGTACAGATTGACAAAGACAGCCGTCTTTTCCAGATTCTCGAAACAGGGCAGATTGCTACCAACAGCATGCACCATCAGAGCGTCCGGACTCTTGGAAAAGGCCTTCGTCTCTCTGCACACACAGAAGATGGAATCGTGGAAGCAGTGGAAAGCCTTGACGGACGGCTGATTGGCGTTCAGTGGCATCCTGAGGAAATGGTTCCTGAAAGCGGTGCCATGAAACGGCTGTTTAAAAATCTGGTTCAGAGAGCATCTGTGTAAACGAAACAAGAGAGGAAAGAGAGGGCAAATCTCCTATGCAAGCAGAAAAAAAGATGAAAGAATCTATGAGCATGTGGAAAATCATTCTCATTGTTAACCTGGCAGTATATATTCTGTCATTTATCATTCCGTCCGGAGCCTATCAGCGGGATGGAAAAATGGCGGTTCCAGGCACCTATGCCGTAGTCGACAAAACCTATTTGAATCCTATTGACGTAATTCTGGCGGTGGGAGACACGGTGTACTCCTCCTTTGGCCAGCTGTTCGTCACTCTGATTATTATGGGCGGCATGATGGGTATCGTCAACTCCACCGGCGTTCTGGACCGGGCTCTGGGAAACTTAATCCACAGGCTCAAGGATAAGGCTTTGGCAATTATCCCTATTTATGTATTTGCAACCGCTCTATTGGGGTGCGTAGGATCTATGATTTCTACTGTCATTTTATTTGTGCCTTTAGGGCTTCTAATTGCCAAGCAGCTTCGGGCAGACCGCACCTTCGCCGTCGGCCTGGTAATTCTGGGTTCTTTTACAGGTTTTATGTCTTCACCTATCAATCCTTTAACCGGAGTGATGGGACAGGAGATCGCAGGGCTGGTTCCATATTCCGGAGCAGGGCTGAGAACGATTGTCACCATTCTGAACGTCTCTGTGGTTTCTGCCTATCTGATATGGTGGGCAAAACGCTGCCAGAAAAACAAGGCTGTCTATGAAAGAGATTTTGGCGGAGAAAAAGCCCTGGAGCCGGAAGACTATGAACGTACCTATCAGCCTCTTTCCGGACGGGAAGCAGCCATCCTGGTTGTCTTTTTTGGCGCATTTATTTTCTTCGCAGCCGGCGGTCCTACCCTTGGTCTCGGAATGACTCAGCTGGGTTCCATTATGCTGCCAGTCGCTTTTGTGGAAGGTATTCTGGCCGGATATAAACTGGATGATATCATGAGCAACTTCGTCAAAGGAACTCAGTCCATGTGCGGAGTTATGGTATTTATGGTGCTGGCTTCTATTATGAGCATTATTTTAAACCAGGCTGGCATACTTGATTCCATCGTTTACTACATTTCCATTCCTTTAAGCCATTTAAGCAGCGCGATGGCCGCAGTGGGCATGTTTATTGCAAATGCCTTTATCAATGTTTTCATCGGTTCCGGCTCTGGCCAGACGGTAGTCGCTATGCCAATCATGGCTCCCCTGGCCGACGTGGTAGGCGTAACCCGCCAGATGGCTGTCCTCACGCTTCAATATGGCGATGGATTTACCAATCTGTTCCTTCCGACTAATGTAAATCTCATGGCCTGCCTTGCCATGGCCGGAGTAGACTTTAAGCGGTGGATTAAATTTTTAGTTCCCTGCTATGCGATTCTGTTTGTAATTATGGTCATTTCCATTTTTATTGGAACAGCCATTGGATTCTAAAAGAGGAGGAATAAATCATGATATCGGATAAGACATTACAGGAAGAGCTGATACAGCTGTCAGACGAGCTGGAAAAGCAGACGATTCAGCTGCGCCGGGAAATTCATCAGTGTCCCGAATTATCCTTCCATGAATATAAGACCAGCAGGGTCGTTATGCGGGAGCTGGAGCGGATTGGAATCCCTTATGAGGAAAGTCCGCAGAAGCCAGGTATTATCGCCACCATCGACAGCGGAAAGCCTGGAAAGTTTCTAATGCTGAGAGCAGATATGGATGCTCTTCCCATTCAGGAATCTACAGGACTTGACTTTGAATCCCAGACAAGCGGAGTCATGCACGCCTGCGGCCACGATGTCCACACAGCCAATCTGATAACCGTTGGAGAAATCTTATTCCGCACCAGGGAACGCTGGAATGGAAAAATAAAGCTGGTCTTTCAGCCGGCAGAAGAAAACGGAGGAGGGGGCCGGGAAATGATCAAAGCCGGCCTTATGCAGGAAAAACCGGATGCCTGCTTTGCTCTCCATGTAAAAAATGGAGTTCCGGGACGTATTTTCCTGAAGCAGAAATACCTTTCTTCCTACTCTGACAGCTATACCTTAACGATCAGAGGACGCGCGGCTCATTCCTCCACACCGGAGGAAGGCGTGGACGCTATTTACATTGCATCAGCGTTGATCATGGCCCTGCACGGAATTTCTTCTCGCAATCTCTCTCCTATGGCCCAGTCCACGCTGAATGTGGGCACTATTCAGGGCGGTTCTGCTCCTAATATCATCGCGGATCAGGCCGTTTTAGGGGTAATGCTGAGAAATGTATCAAAGGAATCCAGACAGGCCATGAGGCTCCAAATCGAGACTCTGGCAAAAGGAATCTCCGAATCTATGGGCGGAACCTGTGAAATTGCCTTTCGCGCCGGTTATCCGGCTGTCTACAATGACATTGACTTTACAAAATTTGTGGAGCAGACCTTCCGCGGCAATGCAGAGTGTCTGTATTCGAATATAAAAGATGGGCGTCCCGAAAATTGGTTGATCACGGATCTGGATCCTATGCTGGGAGCTGAAGATTTTGGATTTTTCGCTCAGGAAGCGCCTTCCTGCATGATTTTTGTAGGAACAGGGGGAGACGCTCCCATGCATAACCCCAATTTCCAGGTGGATGAGCAGTATATTAAGCTCTGTACCAGGGCTATGGCCTTGACGGCCGCAGAATATCTGTCTTCTGCCCGGTAAAATAGTTCGAGAAAGCGCCGCAGTCCCATCAAAACCGATGGGACT